>Ga0307513_10009141_pt1 | contig 12552 bp, 7 predicted proteins | sample 15_EM_MG_FD_202174 | JGI IMG/M metagenome (GOLD analysis project Ga0307513, IMG submission 202174) | Populus trichocarpa ectomycorrhiza microbial communities from riparian zone in the Pacific Northwest, United States - 15_EM | ecosystem: Host-associated > Plants > Roots > Unclassified | place... | reverse complement strand
ATCCCACTCCTTGCCTCTCGAGACTGCGGACAGCGGCGTCCAAGAAAAATGGTTTCGCATTCCACACGGCGTAAAGCTCTATCGAGTGAATGGATCTTTCCCTGTCTTTTGCATGTATCTTCCTGTACTCCGCCTCTTTCCCTTTTAAAGGCGGTATCTCGAACGGCGAGGAATACGTTGTGTCAATCGTCAACGCTAGATTTTCGCCTCTGAGCGCACGGATGCGGTCTTCCATCGCCGGGGTAGTGAAAAGATATATGTCGGTTGTTATCGCGCCAAGGAAGTGCCGCAGCCATCTGTCATATTCAGCTGTCGAGTGCTTGGATTTTCTGAAGGGAAACATCGCCGAAACAAGAAGGATTCTTTTGGAGTCCTCCAGAGTTCCGTTTCTTCCTAAGTCGTCCTCTGGTCGTTGTGTTCTCAAACTCTCCCGTTGAGCTGCTGTTGGGTTGGATCCACCTAGAATGTAGGTGGCCGTCGCCATGATGTACAGGAGAACGAACGCAACCGCGAGAGTTACCTTCCCTCGGAATGTGGGCGGTAAATATCGCAGGGGGCCCATTTCTTGGGCGCGGGCGCTCCTAGTAGAAATAGAAGTGGTTATGGTGCGTGTACAAAGCCTATTTCGAGCTAACGTCACTAAACGTTCCTTAGATCATTGTTTGGGCACATATTTTTGTATTGTTTGACAGGATGGCTCCGGAGGGAGCCGTTGTATCGCCTCGACTTACTATTAGTGACCAGGACTTTGAAACGTTTCATGAGTTTATAATACTCGATTTTCTCTCCTCCCTCAACCCCCATCCTTCAAATTTTTCCAGACCACCTTTAGGTCGTATTTAAATATAATTGTCAACTTTTTTGGAGGGCAGGAATTTATTCAGTGCTTTTGATGGCCTGCTGTATGCAGACGTTGAACCAGATCTAGTCCGATCGAGGAGACACATTCTCACAAAAATTTTCAGAGGCATTCACATATCGCTTTCAATTCTCTGTGCAAAAATTGGGGCTCAGAAGTGCATTCCTTGACATATAAATCCACGGACATTGATTTTCGCAGCTTCAAACGTAACAATTGTGATGCGAAACCCTGTGAACCTCCCTGCAAATTCTGATGTGACGTTTATTTCAATCTCCTAGAATTTTGCCATTGTGAACCTTCATTACCTCCCTTAAAATGTGATTTTATAGAGGGAGGGAGGATAGGTCCCACGGGAAATTTAACATGAGTGAAATTTTTTCAAACTCTTGGTCACTCATATCAGTCCCAGTTACAGTGTTCCTAAACCGCATGGGTCTTGCGCAGCCCCTGTCCGCACACGTGTAGTTATCGGCATCTGATCTGCTGGATTTTCTAGTTTTTTCTAGTTTTTTCCCACTGGGGCCATAGTGGGCCGTGGGATGGGAGATGAAAGAGGCAAGCAAAAACGGTTTGATTTCGAACTGCGTGTCCCAATCGAATACGCAATGTTCTATCAGTGGCATCCATGCCATGCCTTATTAATTATTAGCCACGTTGGCATCTCATCTCTTCAGATAATCTGATTATCTGTGATGCCTGCTGAAAGGAGGCGACACACTCGCCGTCGAAGACGGTCTTTGCAGGGTATCCGCAGAAGGTGAATTTGGAACACCAGGGGACGAAGGGTGCGGGAAAATAATTCTATGGTAAGGCAGTTACCCCTAAAGGTGGTGGGAATAAAGGGTGCAAGGCCCAGAGCTGCCCAGAGTCGCCGTGTGATCAGAGCCCGGTTTTGAAGGGAGAATTTCGTTCTTCTAACTTTGATGACTTTGTTTTCCTCACCTAGTGTGGGCATCCCGACGAATGGCGAGCAGAAGAATGTTGAAGTTATAGTGCGTGTCTGTGCTCCACTCTCACATCCATAACTTCCGCTAATCTCACTTTAGAATGCAGGATCGAAGCCTCGAGTGGGTCATATCCTTCATGAACTACATATCATCGTTCTGACAGGAGAATAACTACTAGATCTTCAGGATATCCCTTCGTATTCCAATTACTCTAGTTGCCACAGCAGTTCTTTCTTCCTTCCTACCTCCCGTTCTCGCCCAAGCGCCCGTGGATGATGTCGTATCTTGGCCACCTGGTCTCCTTCTCCTCGCAACCGTCCTGTACGCTGCACTCGGAACATCGCCAGATCTTTTATGGGAGATAGAACCCGCCACAGGCTTCTTCCTCTTCGCAGGTCTGCCCAAGATATCCTTAGCCACGATGTGTCGCGCCGACTGGGTGGCAGGTGCCTGCCATTTTATCCCTGGCATTCAATCAGCCTTTGGCCGATCCAATTTTTGGGTGCGCTCGAGCGAAGTGACCACCGAAGCAAGGGCAAAAGCCTTGGAAAAGGTTCTGTCGCAGTTGCGTTGCACGACTTATCGGCCTCCGGGAACACCTCTCGATGAGAAGATGTGGTCCATCACTCCTTCAGGGATGCTAACGAAGCCTAGACTTGTCCCTTCCTCTCTCCCGTATGAGATCAAGTGCCCCCTCCCCATCGCACGCGATTTTCTGCTATTTGCTGCCATCGAATACCACGCTTTCCGCGAATGGGAGGTACAAATCTATTCAAAAGGATCAATGGTATTCTCCACCAAAAACATGATTCCTTACGCCATCATCGACGTGTCCAGCGAAGAGGATGCAATCCAAGTCGTCGCCGCGCAGATGGTCCGACGACCCCATTCCCAAAGCCCTCTTCGCGGAATAGCTACGAAAATCGGCGATGACCAATACGGACCATATGTCCTTGACCTCGACACCATCGACCGCAATATTCCTATCTGCTCCATCGACTTCCACTCCTACGCACCCGAAAGTCACAAAGTTTCCGCAACCCTTTCAGAGCTCGGCCGTTCCTATTTCCGTGTCGTCCGCTACCTCAAAGACAATGCACCACGTGACATTGGACTTTCAGGTCAGATCGCCCGCATTGAAGTCAGTCAAACTCTCTGGATCGCCATTTTAGGAGGTGCCATACTTGATTCGGGCCGTTTGACCATCCAGAATTTGCCCGGGCGTTGGTGGAGCAAGGATTTTTCAACAACCGACGCCTATCTCGACCGCATCGACGCCATCCTCGACCTGCTCGAGCCTTACGCTGGCACCGAAACCCAATTCAACGACCTCGTCTTTAGTGGCGGAATCAACAGACGTTCCGCCATCCCCTTCTTCATCGCTGGGCTCGCTGGGCAGATAATCGTTTGCTACTTCCTCTCCGTCGGCACGTCCGCGGGGATATGGACGTCGCTTGCCCTCGCCAATTCGCTGTATACAGGCCGTCTCACGGACTGGCATAGTATTTACTACAGCAAGTGTCCCCCTGAAACAGGGAACGATCAGCCAGGGATGAAGATGTACCTCCCTGGCTCGCCTAGCAAGGAGGTCATGGTTATTGCTACCTTCGATCAATCGACACCCAAGGAGGGCTCAAGTCTACGCTCAGGTTTTTTCCTGTCGATCTTCGGACTAGCAGCTGCTATCTTGGGCGCAATATTCCAGGAAAAAACACGCGCTACGCTGAGCTTTAGTCCGAATACGCCTACACCACCATGGGTCGTCTACACCTCCGTTGTCCTTTGCATCGGAACAACAATTCTCATTCTCTCCATGCTAATTGTTCAGCAACTTCATGCGAAAACGTGGGCAGATGATTCGGAGTTCCCTACGCGCTTGATGACGTATTCCACCCTCCCTTGTTCGATTGCTGTCTGTGCGTTGGCTGTTACTTTTCGGCTGAAGGGGTGGGAACACTTGTGGCCTGTTCTGGATGCGATAACGTTTCTCTCGGGCTTCCCGTTAGGAATGATCGAGAATGGGAGGTTGTTCGCTGCGGATGAGAATATGTTGCATCTTGTGTTGCTTAATCGGTGGATGATGGGCGCTGTAGGTAGCTCTTTGGGAAGTAGTCTTCGTTCAAAGTAGATTTGCATCTTTTTTCCCGATATCATGTGGATCCATAACAGTAATACGAACTCAGTATGATCAAAAAAGATCGTTGTATACGTACTCCACTTTGCAAATTCCAGCGCAATTTGGAATCAAATTCCTTTCTGTTCTCGGGAAAGCCTCGCAGTGGCTTCTGAAATATTAACCGGAGCGGTCAGAATGTCGTGAGGCGTTCCATCAATGCGAACGGTCCAAAAATATTTGGAAGGGAGAAGACAAGGCCCAAGCTGAGCCGTTGCGTTTTACCTAAGTAAGAGATGAAGTCGATCTAATCTCAAGGGGGCACCGGCATTGAAAAAAAACATGCGGTGTCGATTTTTTTTTCTAAGGCCAGTTTGGCTGAACTCAACATGTGTCCATCCTGTTCTTTTCTATACCACTCCATAATAACATGTCCATTCGTGCAATATTTTAGGTATAAATCAGGGATCTGGAGAGCATACGGGAATTGGAAAGTCCATCCATGGAGTCCATAGAGTTCATGGAGTCACGCGGTTCGGAACTTCTTAGTAAACAACTGTCAACAGACTTGCGGGATTAGCTCTGTAGGTCTGGGGCTCAACCGATAAAGTTAAATAGATGCACAATATGGCTTAGGCACACATTATAAATGTGAATATCTGAGCACACAAGCTGTAATAGCTAGGTTTCTCTGATGAGCGAGTAGGTGAGCACTGAGCGTGGGCACGTGATGCCGGAGCGTCGCATCCAACCCATCAAGAGCCGTGTACAACTGTGATACCTCCTTAAATCTCCTTGTTAGAATGGCCGAATTCACCATGGAACAGATATACGAACAGTTATCAAAGCAACCTGGACTTCCTCAGGCTATCGGGATGGACACTGCGATGAGATTTATTCGCCTGACTGCATCCTTAAAACAAAGCATTCTTCATCAACAGAAACCTGGATACAAGGAGGATGAAGTGCCAGAAAGACTTCCAGACTGTGTATTTGCCTTTCTCACTAGTGCATTAGCTCTCTGCGACGATTATGTGCAAGGCTGTTGGGATGCCTTCAAGTCAACGATTTGGCACTACAATCCCAAACTGCACAGTTCCACAGCTGATGCTCAACTATTTTATGAACATGGAAAGAATCACAACCTAGGTCAGCTTTACACGGCCTTTTTCAAAAATAAGATCAAATCCGATGAATTATTGATTAAACCTTAGCTAGGGATTCTCAGGGGTTTTGAAACCCCCAGGGGTCATGGGTAGGGTAAAGGTCAGGGTAGGGATTTCCATACCCTTGAAAAACCCTTACCCCTGGCAGGGGTCAAGGGTATTGATTAGCAGGAAAAAAAAATAATATATCACATTTTTTGAGCTACAAAAACATATTTTTCCCTCTGAAATCTTTGTTTATGGCTTGTATGAAGGCATATTACCTAGAATAAGAGTGCTGTTAACATATTTCACTGTTCAAAATTAATAAAGTAATTGTTAAAAGATTATTTTACATTAAATTGGGTGAATACCCTTGATAATTAGGCAAACCCTTGGGTTTTCAGAAACCCTTACCCCAACCCACCAAAACCCTTACCCTCATCAAGGGTAAGGGTTTTTGGAGGGTAGGGTAGGGGTACAGCTGAAATACCCCAGGGTTACCCCTGATAATCCCTAACCTTAGCCTCACGCTCATTATACCCACCAACCATGACATGCACCAATCCTTTGTGCCCAAAGGATACCGAGCTCCTTCGTAAAACTTCAAAGATCGGCTGAAAAGTGATCCTTTTTACCCTTGAAGATGGCGCGTGTGCAACCTATCACGATAAACTTGTTTGTCCAAGTGAGTACCAACTTGGGATCATTCATTAGCCTTTATGAGCTGAGTTTATCATTTTCATTCTATCAAGGCTGTAAAACGGCATATCATAACAACTATTCTGTGTCAAAGCGTATCCGAACTTATTGTTGGCAATAGTCACGTGACTTTCATCAAGCGCCCTTGTGGACACTCTTCTCTACTTCTTTCGCAGCGTATCTTCATGACATCATTCCTTACTTCTTTGATACATGAACGGACATCTCGGGGTCAAGCCCCTATTCTTCTTTTACTTATATAGCCTCATTTCACCTCTTTGTACCTCAGCCGTTTATTCTTTCCGCTGAGGTACAGTTTCCTTTCGTTTCCTTTGATCGTATACTCATTATTTCGTTCCTAGACTCATCCGTACTTCGTCTAGGTATACTAATACATCAGCCGTTTATTCTTTCCGCTGAGACTCATCCGTACTTCGTCTAGGATCTGAACAGGTTATGGGCCCCGGCTTCTAGAAGCCAACCATTTCCTTGTTTGTGCCTCGGACACCGTCATCTGTCACTCACGCCTTGCTCATCGTCTCGCGTCCTGTTCCTCGTCTATCTGTCGTCCTCGTCTTGACCTCTGTGTCACTCGCTCTCGTGTAATCGCACTCGTTCTCGTCACTCGCATTGCGCTCGTATCGTCGCACTCGTCATTCGTCATCGTCTTACTTCACACGCAATCCACACGCATCATGTCCACAATAAAATTGGACCACGTTCCCCTGCTCGAAAGCGTGACAAATTTTCCCGAGTGGAAAAGATTTATCACGCAGGTCCTTCAAGCGGAAGGATACTGGACACACATAGAAGGCACTGACGGAGCCTTCGACATCTTTCCCAAGAGTCCGGAACCTGCCGCATGTACTGCCACGTCGAAGGCAGAAGAGAAGACGGCATTTAAGGAGTGGTGGGAGGTCGATATGAAAGCTTGCGCTATTGTTCTCCGTCGCATCTCGCCGGTCACCCATTCCCATCTCGACACCGCGGTTGGCAAAACGGCACGCTCCATTTGGGAGAGCCTTCATACTCTCTACGAAAGAACCGACTTTCTGTCTCAATTCGACCTGCGTGACCGTCTTTCAAATGCGAAGTTACGAGACTACCAGGACATTGATCGCTATCTTGGTGAATTCAAGGACGCGCGATTACGTTTCATCGCTATGAACATCACCTACTCCGAGTTCGAGATGGTTCATCACATCATACGAGGCATTCCTGATAGCGGCGCCTGGGGTCATTTCCGTCAACTGATGACCCAGACCATGCAGGACCATGTCGAACGGGAGAGACGTGCGGCGACGAAATGCGAACCGGATACCTTGCTCAATCAAATCACAATGCGGCTCACCATCGAATGCCAACGTCTTGAGTCCGAAAATCGGTATCGCGTCCGCCCAGGCGGCTCAAAGCAAGGTCCTGGTTCTGAATACATCAATTTCTCTCATGATGGCCCTATCCGCAAGCACGCACATAATCCCAACGGTGTCGTGTGCACGAATTGCAAACAACGGTCTCACGACAGGGATCACTGTTACAGGGAGGGAGGAGGCATGGCTGGACAGGGGCCACGTGCGAAAGCGGCTGCAGCAGCGAAGTCAGGGAAAGGATCGTCGAAAACTGAACTTGCTGCGTTCCTTGACACCCTGGGAGACGACGAACTATCCTGCGCATCTGTGGAGGAACATTCTGATGATGTGGTTGAGCTGGTGGTTAATAGCTTGACGACGCTCCTCGACAGTGGTGCCACTTCACATCTTGTCAAGGGACACGAATTCTTCTGGGATTACAACAAGGAGGAAGCTCGAAAAGTAAAGACGGCCAATCTCGGCGTTCTTCAAACTCAGGCCAGCGGAACCTGTGTGGCTCGTTTCACCTACAACGGAGTCTCAACAAGGGTCAAGCTCAGAAACTGCCTGCACGCTCCCAATGCGTTTGTCAATCTCCTCTCTGTTGGACGGTTCGTCATCGGCGAGGTTTCCTGCATGTTCGAAAAGGGTTGCGTTACACTCTCGAAGGCAGGGAAGTCTTTCGGATATGGTCCAATGGTCAATAAGCTTTTTGTCCTTGAGGTTGAGTTCTTAAAACCCCCCATCGGTCCTTCCGCCGCGCCTAGTGTTTCCCTAATCATGGAACGGCCGTCTAGTGCGGAAGTAGCCTTGTTCGCAAAGGTGCCGGAGACTCTAGAACTCTGGCATTATCACATGGGTCACCCCGGGGAACCTGCCACCATCGCGCTTCTCAAATCCACGACAGGTGCATCGTTTCTGCCTGGAAAGTCTCTCACGAGATGCGAACCGTGTATTTTTGGGAAACAAGCTCGCTTACCGGCTCCAACTTCCACCACCCCGCGTTCGACAGAGCTTCTGGACCTCATTCACGTTGACATTTGCGGCCCGTTCCCAGTTGCGACACCTCACGGAAAACTATACTTTGTGTTGTTCCTCGACGACGCTTCCAGCATCATAAACCTGCAGAACTTGGCCTTACGATCGGATGTTCGTGATGCATGGAGGATCTTGAGGGCGAAGTGGGAGTTGAAGACAGGAAAAAGGGTTAAACGTGTGCGTTTCGATGGAGCTGGAGAGTTGGGGGGGTGTTTGGAATTTTTGGAGGAGTTGGCGATGAATGGTATCGAGGTAGAAGTTGTTGCGGCTCACGAACATTGGAAGAACAGTCGGATCGAGCGGTACATGCGGACAATCCAGGGCAAGATTCATGCGATGCTTGTCACCGCCCAGCTTCCGATGACCTACTGGGGCGAAGCGGCATTGACGGCAGCTTATCTTCAAAACCTCACATCAACGAGCACTCTTCCCAGTGGTGTGACCCCCTACAAAGTATTTTTTCGGCGGAAACCGGATGTTTCCCATCTTTGAGTCTGGGGGACGCGCTGCTTCGCCATGGTTCCTGACGAATAGCAATCCAAATTAGGTGCAAAATCCCGTGAATGTCTCTTCATGGGATACCCACCCGGTCAACGCGGGTATCGTGTTCGTTCCATCGCAACTCATCATTTTTTCACATCTGGCAACATTATTTTCGACGAAAACATTCCATATCATTCCCTGCACTCTTTGTCTACTGTTTCGAACGATTATTCGACTCTACCATTTCTTGAGGAACGTCCTTCCGTGATTCCGGAGGCTCCTGAACTACCCCCGAATCCCTCCAATCTTGATACGGAATCAGATCATCTTGAACTTCTTGACACATCACCTTCGCCGCCGCCTGCTGTGCCTGTGACGCCTCCTCCTGGTCCTCGATTGGGACCACCAGCAACACCTCGTCCTGTTCGGACGCGTTCCCGGGAAAGTTTGCGGACGAAAAAATTGACAGAGAAGGGGAGGCTTTTTGAGCAGAAAATAGAGGCGGAGAGGGATCATTTGGTGAGGGTTAGGGAAGTGGCGGCTAGGCGAGGGGGTGAAGGCACGAGTGGTTTGGGAAGAAATGAAAGAGAGGGAGATGAGAGCGAGGGTGCATCCGAGGATGACGAAGAAAATCCGTTCGTTGGTGGCGGGTTTGAAAACGTGGCTTCCTTGGCTATGGCAGCGTCTTTGGACGCAGAAGACTATCTCCGCCGGGATGTCGACAGCTTGTGCGAAGCGACCCTCTTGTCAATTCGCAGCGATATACGAAGGAACCCACTTACGGAGGGGTATGATATGAAAATTCCACCAGCGACTTATTGGGAGGCTGAAAGACGTACGGATGCGGAGGAATGGCGAAAGGTTACGGAGAAGGAATTGGGAGACCTGAAAAGGATGGGGGTGTATGAGGATGCCGAGGAGCTGCCAGAGGGGAAGAAAGCAATCGGTTGCCGCTGGGTGTACGAATTCAAGGCCAACGAGTCGGGTGGACCCCCAATTTACAAGGCGCGACTTGTTGCTCAAGGGTTCTCTCAGGTGCCGTTTGTGGATTACGGGGCGACCTTTGCCCCTGTCGCGAAGTCAGTAACCGTTCGTTTTGTCGCCGTATATTCTGCATTGCAAGGTTGGCACCTTCAGTGCATCGACGCGACGCGGGCCTTTCTTCATGGAGGCTTGAACAGAATTGTGTTCATGCGTCGTCCACTTCCTCTACCTCCCAGTATTTGGCGACTTCTCAAATCCATCTACGGCCTGAAACAAGCGAGCAGGGTTTGGTACCGACTTCTTCGCAAGGTGCTCGAGTCGTTGGGGTTCACTCGCTCAGAATTCGACCACGCCCTTTTCATCTTCAACAGAACTTGGGGATCATCCCTTGTTCACTGCCTACTCGCCATGCACGTCGACGATGGTCTTGCAGGTTCCAATTCGGACGACTTTCTTGCCTTCATCAAGTCCGAAATCAATAAGCGGTTTGGGATCAAGGATCTCGGCCCTCTCAAAACCTTCGTCGGCATTCAATTTGAGCGGGATCACCTGGCTCGGGAAATCTGGATTCATCAAGAGATGTACATCGATTCCCTACTAGCCGAACACGATCTCACGTCCTGTAACGCCGTCGTCACCCCTTTGGACCCCTCATTTCCCCTTGGACGCGAGGAAGCAACTTATCCTGCGATCGATAACTTGACGCACGCTTTTCAACATCTTATCGGGTCTCTACTGTTCTTGCAACTCTGTTCGCGGCCGGACATCTCGTTCGCGGTTCTGCTGCTCTCTCAATTTTGCTCTGCACCTCTCCCATGTCACTATGCTGTTGCCCGACGGGTCTTGCGTTATTTGAAAGGAACGAAGTCTTTTCGTCTGCACTATGGAGGTGCAAGGAGAGAGGAGGAACTCTCCGGGATGGTGGATGCGGATTGGGCGGGTGATAAGAGTGGGCGGGCATCGATTTCGGGGTTTGTTTGGTCCTATGGAGGAGGACCTATCAGTTGGTCAGCCAAGAAACAAAATTGCGTGGCACTGTCGTCGACGGAGGCGGAGTATGTGGCACTCACCCGGGCCCTTCAGGAGGGGATTTGGCTTAGGAACTCGCTCCGGCAGATGGAGGTACCCTGTCCCTCATCCCTTGTCATTGCAACCGACAACAACGGTGCACTTTCTCTGGCGTCCAACGACTCTTCTCATGGACGCGCGAAGCACATTGATATATGATATCATTTCATTCGCTCTCACATCGAAAACAAAGAGTTCGACATCGTTCACACTCCTGGGATCGTCAATACGGCCGACATCTTCACCAAATCGCTTGGCCGCGTCAAGTTTCAAGAGCATGTTGCACGGCTTGGTCTGGGCACTCGCTGAGGGGGTGTGTTGGCAATAGTCACGTGACTTTCATCAAGCGCCCTTGTGGACGCTCTTCTCTACTTCTTTCGCAGCGTATCTTCATGACATCGTTCCTTACTTCTTTGATACATGAACGGACATCTCGGGGTCAAGCCCCTATTCTTCTTTTACTTATATAGCCTCGTTTCGCCTCTTTGTACCTCAGCCGTTTATTCTTTCCGCTGAGGTACAGTTTCCTTTCGTTTCCTTTGATCGTATACTCATTATTTCGTTCCTAGACTCATCCGTACTTCGTCTAGGTATACTAATACATCAGCTGTTTATTCTTTCCGCTGAGACTCATCCGTACTTCGTCTAGGATCTGAACACTTATTATCCAGGTGTTCCGGATGCAATCGAAGTTGGAAAGCATCAGTTTGTGTCGCGCAATGTTCTCAACATGTTCTTGAACTTGATGTTGATCTCATGGTACGTCACAGTTCCTAGTTCTATTTCTGCATGATAATGACAATATTACAATAATATACATTTGTCTATAGGACTTCAGCTACTGACAGCGCCTCTATTTACAACCAATCCCTTGCGCAACCAGAAAATCAACCGAAAGAATGGAATTTCAGCTTCGACCTCCGTCCCGAACATACCTGGAATGGTATCAGCCACCTAGCAATTTTGGAGCATTACGAGAAAGAGGGTGATATACTCATTGTGCCTCATGGATCTGATCAGAAGGATCGGCTAGAAGAACCAATTCGAAGGCGCAATAAGTTGTTCGAGGATGCAGGACAGCCTGAGTGGGCGCATTATTGTGAAAAATGTGTTCGCTTTACCAAGTTTGATGACAATGGCCAACCTGTTGGTGAGTAAGGCCTGGGCTAGACCTCTCTCAACATCACCTTTCTTAAATCGCCATTTCCCAGAGATGGTTAGAGCCATTGTGAGTGATGGAATCACGATTGGGCATCCATGTTGCAGTGTGGCACACTGCACAGAACCTCTGGAAAATGTCAAGTGAGACCAATTTTGTCCAGGTCATCAATACCGACTCGATATTTGTGCGATTGAAGACTGTGAAGTGGAAGTTTTAACTGGTCACCTTACTTGCGGAAACCCTACTCATCGCAAACTCGAGGAGAAAAGACGGCTCCGCAATGCAGCGAACTTCCAAATGCGTCCACAACTCCAAAGAACTACCGTATCAAATCCACCTGATGAAGAAGTGACACAATCCCTCCAAGCTGACGGAGAACCACTCGACGAAGGAATTGAGGAAGCAGAGCTTCCTGCCGATCAATCAAAAGAAGCATCCTGTCCTCAGAAGCCCGAGTCTGGGAACTGACGCATTACCGCTCGCTTTGGACGCCGCCAAACTCACAATGAGCAGCTCATGGTCTGCCCATGTGGAATGATTGTTGCGCAGACAACATTTTTTGGTTCAGAAACGAGGTCTTTACACTCCCCGGGTTAATCCATATGGAATCCATATGGAATCCATGGATTCCACCCCCCCATTCCATGGATTCCATATGGAATGGTTCTGGGTGAGGTCCCAGCTATTTTCTGGGTCCAT
>Ga0307513_10009140_pt1 | contig 12554 bp, 7 predicted proteins | sample 15_EM_MG_FD_202174 | JGI IMG/M metagenome (GOLD analysis project Ga0307513, IMG submission 202174) | Populus trichocarpa ectomycorrhiza microbial communities from riparian zone in the Pacific Northwest, United States - 15_EM | ecosystem: Host-associated > Plants > Roots > Unclassified | place... | reverse complement strand
TAGGTGTTCCAGGGTGTCGGCCTGCATGAATGGGTCACCGTTGTCGCGGAACAGCTCGATCGCGCGCAGGTACGAACGCTCGGCGTCCTGATCTCGGCCGAGCTGGTGATAGAGCAGGCCGGCACTGTCCAGGGCGGCGCCCAGCCCGGCCGCATCGTCGAGCTGTCCGAGAAGGTCGACCGCGTATTCGCAGATGTCCAGGGCCTCCGGCGCCCGGTCCAGCTTCGCCAGCGCGTAGCTCACCGCGTTGAGGGCGTTGGCCCGGCCGCCGATGTCGCCGCAGGCCTCGAACGCGGCCACCGCGTCCTGGCCGTGGCGCAGCGCGGTTTCCCACTGCCCGGCCCGCGCGCTCACCACCACGAGATCGAGGTGTGTGTTGGCCTGACCGACCAGGTCGCCAAGAGTGGTGAACAGCTCGAGAGCGAGCCCCAGCTGGGTCCGCGCGCTGGTCGTGTTCTCCACGAAGGCGGCGCCCCGGCCGCAGCAACGCAGCAGATACGCCTGCCCAAGTAGGTCACCGGATGTCACCGTCGCGTCGAGGGCCCGGCGCAGCACCGGTTCGCCGTCGTCCCAGTGACCCTGGCGGTTGATGAAGTCGGCCAGTCCCCAGGCGATCTGCCAGGCCGGCCGGGTCGCGCCGGTGGCGATCGCGCGGTCGATGATCCGGACCAGCACGATGTACTCCTGATGCAGCCAGGCCTGCGCCTGGTCACCGCTGCTGAACGATTCCGGCCGGACCGGCCCGGGCCGCTCGCCGAGCGCCGGGATGATGCGCTTCGGGTCCCAGGCGGAGTTCGCCGCTGCCACCGACCACAGGTAGTGGTCGAGCAGCCGACGGGACGGACCGGTCGTGTCCTCGCCGTCGGTGAGGTCGATCGCGTAGCGCCTCAGCAGGTCGTGGAACCAGTAGCGGCCAGGGCGCGGCTCGGCGATGAGGCTGAGCTCGACCAGCGTGGTGAGCAGGCCGCCGGCCTCGGTCGCAGGCACCTCGAGCAGCGCCCCGACGGCGGCCTCGGAGATCTGCGGTCCCGGGTGCAGCGCGAGCAGGCGGAACCGCCGGGCGTCGTCGGCCCCGAGCCGCCGGTACGACCAGGAGAAGACCTGCGTGAGGTCGGCTCGTGGATCGGTGCCGCCCTGGCCGGCGAGGCTGCCGGCCAGTTCGTCCGCCGCGGCTGCCGGTGAGACGCCGCGGCCCTCGATCCAGGAGCCGGCGATCCGCAGGGCCAGCGGGAGGCCGCCGCAAAGCTGGATCACCCGCCGGGCGCCGTCGTCCTCCCACCGGCGGCCGACCTGACGGCGCAGCAGGTCGGCCGCCTCGCTATCGCTGAGCGGATCCAGTTCCAGCTGGGCCGCACCCTCGAGCCGGTGCAGGCCGTCGAGCGGCGACCGGCTGGTGATCAGCACCCGGCAGTCCGAGGATCCGGTCAGCAACGGACGCACCTGCTCCTCATTGAGGGCGTTGTCGAGCAACAGCAGCACGCTGCGGTCGCGGGTGAGCGTGCCGAGCCGGCCCGTGCGCCCGCCCAGAGTACGGGGCACGGCCTCAGGGTCCTCATCCAGCGCGACGAGCAGATCGTAGAGAATCTCGAACGGTTCGGCCGGTGCCGCCGACGGGTCGTAACCGCGTAGGTCAACGTACAGCTGGCCGTCGGGGAACCGGTCGCGGTGCAACTGCGCCCAGGCCACACCGAGGCTGGTCTTGCCCACCCCGGCGATACCGTGCACCACGAGGATCGGCATGCGGTGGCGGCGGGAGACGAGCACGTCGAGCGCTTTGAGCTCGGCGGAGCGGCCGGTGAAATGCGGTACGGCCGACGGCAGCTGCGCTGGCCCGTCACCTCTCTCGCTCCGCAGTTGCTCGAGCTGCTTCTGAACCTGCTGGTAGTACCTCGCCCATCGGGCGCGGTCAGTCCACTTCCGGCCGGCGAAGGATTCGCAGGCGTCCAGGAAGGCGTCGATGAACGGCCAGGTGGGTTCCTTCTTGAGCGTCAGGTAGCTGCTGATTGCCGACCGGCCGAAGGTCCCCCTAGTCTGCAGCGCCCGCAGCCCCGGGTTTCCTGCCTCCCGCCGTACCTGTTCCAGACGCTGCACGAGCGGCTCGAGGACTTCCCGTTCCCTCTTGGACAACGCCATGCCACCCTCGCGTCTCATGTCGTGGGACGGCGGCCGGTGTCCGCGATTTTCCGCGAAACCCGTCCGCACCAGCGGATCGAGGCGACCCTATGAGGGCATGTCGGACGACGGCAATCAACCGAACCGACGACGCGAAGGGATGAAGATCAATGGATGCTTTGTGCTGTCTGATATGCGTCATCGCAGCCGGTTGCCTGCTGGTAAAGGCGTACTCGCGTCCACGTGATGGACAAGCCGCGGAACCGGCCGCACCGGAATACCGGCCGGCCCCGTACCGCAGCCGATCGCCGCAGCCGTACCTGCCCGCGTGGCCGGTCTGTGATGCGGTGCGCCAGACCGCCGCCGCCGTCAACCACCTCGAAGAGGTGGCCGCATCATCGTGGACCAGCCCGGCCGGGCTGGTCGAGCTGGTCGCCGAAGCACAGGCCGTCACCGGCGAGGCCGTACAGATGATCTTCGCTGCGGCGCACGCATCGGGTCCGGACCTCTGGCGGCTCCCGGCCCACGCGCGAGATCGGCTCGACGCCGAACGCAACGAACTGGACGGCCTGAGCCGGGATCTGTACGCGCTGGCCACGGAGATCGGCTCGGCCGCGATCCGCGGGCACGCCGACCGCGTCCGGGAACTCCGATGGCGGGTCGCGGCATTGACCGAGGCCCTCCGCGAATTCCCCGAACTATGAGGAGCATTCGATGATCTCGAAGATCGACCTCGTCAAAGAGCTGGCCGGCCTGGCCGACACGCTGATCAAGGAGTACGGCAAGCGCCGGCGGCCGCTGCCGGACATGATGTCCCGCCGGGAAGTAATGCCGGTGACGGCACCGCTCGATCCGAGCGACCCGTACGCCCAGGTCTACGCGCGTACCCGCGGTCGCCTGCTGGAGGCGGCCGAGGAACGCAACGTGCTCAGCCGGCGGATCGCCCGGGCGCAGGCACAGGAGCGTGAACATCTCGCCAACGCCCAAACCCGGATCGACCACGCCGCGTCGGCAGAGGACGCCGAGCGCGACGCCCTGACCGTGCAGGAGCTGTCCGAGGCGGACCATCTTCGCCACGACATCGACATCTGGGAAGCCGATCTGGCCGAGGCCGAGGAGGAGGTGGCCATCGCTCAGCGCTTCCAGGCTGCCCTCGACACAACCCGGCGACGGATGCGCTCCGAGATGGAGTCGCTGCAGCGCCGTAGCCAGGCCACCGCACGCATCCGGCGGCACACCGGCGACATGGCCGAGGCCGCCGAGATCGGGCGTCTCATCCGCGAGGAGCTGATCCCCGCCATCGACGACGCGTGGGCGCGCGCCACCGCGGGCCTGCTCGTCGAACAGAGCCAGCCCGGCACCATCCGGTTGCTCGGCTCGGCCGACCTGCTGTCCGACCGGGTGCGCACCGAGATCCGCCGTCGCTTCGGGACACGATGAACATCTTCGTAGCTACCGCCGCAGCGACACCGGCCCGCCGGAACTGACCGGCACCTGGATCAGCGCGAGCGGTAACGCGCCGCGCCAGTACGACATTCACGGCGACGGCACGGTGCGCTGTCATACGCTCATCATCAGCCGGAGACCGGCACCGGGGAGCGGAAACGGCATGGCTCGGCAGCCGCAGGCGAGCATCAGATGTGGACGCTCACTCGAACGCCAGGCCCAGGCCGTCCTCGAGCCGGCCGCCGCGGAACTGGCCGGACGGCGGGTGCGGTCGGTCGGTCGAGGGCCTGGCGGAGAGAGAGCCGTCCTGAAGAGGCGGGCCGCGATCACCGCGAGTGCGACCTTCGTCGGGGGCGTCGCCGACCAGTTCACTCGTCGGCGGGCCGGACGTCGGTCCCGAAGTACCGGTCGCCGAAGTCGCCGATCCCCGGGATCATGTAGGCGTCCTCGTTCAGGCGCTCGTCGACGGCCGACGTCACCATCCGCAGGTCAGGATGGTGTCGGTGGACGGCGTCGATGCCCTCGGGGGCGCTGATCAGGTTCACCATGATGATCTTCTCTTCGGGGACGCCCCGGTCGCGCAGCACCCGGACGGCGGCGAGCGCCGTGCCGCCGGTGGCCAGCATCGGGTCCAGGAGCAGCACGTGCCGCTGCGCGATGTCGGCGGGCAGGGCCGAGTAGTACAGCTTCGGGAGCTTGGTGGTCTTGTCACGCTGGATCAGGATCTTGCCGATCCGGATCGACGGGCAGACGACTCGCAGGCCGGCCTCCATGCTCTCGCCGGCGCGGGCGATGGAGACGCCGCACAGCCGCGGGGCGAACCGCAGGCCGTCGTAGGTCCGCCCGACCGGCGTGCGCACCTCGTACGGTTCGAAGGGCAGCAGGTCGAGCGCGGACTCGACGAGCAACCGGATGATGCGTCCGGAGTAGAAGACCAGGTCTTCCCGCCGCGCGGTCCGGTCGCGGATCACGGTGTGCAGCGCGCGGAGCTGGTTCGTCTGCGGCAGCAGCTGGACAGGTGTCGTGGTGGTGGGCATCGTGCGGCCTCTCTACTCGGTGGGCGGTGCGTCGAAGGACGGGGGCAGTTGCGGCGTCGTCGTGAACCCGGCGGCCGCGGCACGGTAGATCGAGCGGCCCCCGCTGCGGTGCCAGATCTGCCGCAGCACGAAGACGACCTTCGGGTTGTGCTCTTCCTCCTCCTCGATCGCCCGGGCGACGATGCCCGCCCAGTCCGCCTCCGCCGCGGCGGCGTCGGCGTCGACCGCGGTGTCGTAGGTCGCATGCAGGTCGGTCAGCGCGGCGAGACTCGGCACGTTCCCCTCGGAGAGGATCACGGAGAACATGCCGATCCAGAAACACTTGACGACGTACGCCCGCAGGTCCGCCGGAAGCCGTTCGGCGATCTTCTCCATCGCGTACAGGGACGTGATCAGATGCAGCAGGATGAAGTCGCCGGGCGCGCTGAGGTACAGCAGGGTCACCACGTAGTACAGCCGGTCCCAGCCGGCGGCGCTCCCGGCCGGGGTCTCGTAGAACGTCGGGTGGCCCTCGGCGAGCAGCCGGGAGATCCGGAACTGCAGCCCCGACCGGGCGAGCTCGGGATGCACCTGTTGGGCCGACGCGGATTCGGTGTCGGCGATCACCGACCGGACCCAGCGTTCGAACCTGTCCCGCTCGCCCTCCCAGGCGCCGGCGACGTGCAACAGCGACCGCACCGGATCGCCGCCGGGCCCGGCCGGGCCGGACCTCTCCGGATGGCACGACACGTACGAGAAGGCCAGGTAGGCCAGGCCCTCCACGGCCATCCAGCGGCTGCCCGCGTCCAGCGCCCAGCCCAGGTGGATGACGGCGTGGGTGAAGGAGCCGACCCAACCGGCCAGCAGCGTCGGCAGGTAGCGGCGCAGGACCTCGTCGAGGCCGAGCTCCTTCTCCTTCCGGTCGAAGAACTCGCAGTACGCCGAGAAGCTGGTGCGTTTGCCGAGGTGGTCGGTCCAGTCGGCGGCGGAGACGACGTGCGTCGCGGGGCGGGCCGGCTCGAGGCCGAATCCGTACGGGGTGAGCTTCGCGTAGTTCTCGTAGTATTCCTTGATCCGCGTGTCGGGCGCGCCGAGACCGGCGAGGGCGACCACCGCGTGTTTGGCGTGGTTGGTCAGGTGCCCGTTGAACTCGATGTGGTAGGTCCGGTCGTCGAGCAATTCGGCGACCAGGGCGGAATAGTTCATGGCGCACTCTCCTGAAGCGGGACGGTCGGTTTGCGGTGCAGCGCCCGCACGGCAGTGACGACGTCAGCGAACGAGTCGGCCACCGCCGTCGGCCCGGCCGGCAGCAGCTCCGCCAGGCCGTGCACGCCGTAGGTGACCGCGATCGAGCGCATCCCGGCCGCGCCGGCCATCGCGATGTCGTGGACGGTGTCGCCGACCATGACCGCGTCGCCGGCCGCCAGGCCCGAGCGCCGCAGGACCAGGCGTCCCATCTCGGGATCCGGCTTCGGCCGGGTCACCTGGTCGGCCCCGATCACGTAGTGGAACAGGTGCCGCAGTTCGGCGGCCGCGAGGAGCGCCTCCGCGCTCGGGGTTACCTTGCTCGTCGCCACGGCGAGGACCATCCCGTCGCCGCGCAGGGCCGCGAGCCCCTCGGCCACGCCGGGAAAGACCAGCGCTCGCGCCCGCGGCAGGATGTGCTCCCGGAAGTGCGCCTGGTACCTCCGCACCGCGTCGGCGACCGTGCCGTCGTCGGGCGGGACGCCCAGCAGCCCGGCGAACGCCCGCTCGAGGGGCATCCCGATCGTGGCCCGGATCGCCGGTGCGGCCGGGGCCGGCACGCCCGTCGCCGCGAACACGGCGGTGAACGTCTCGACGATCGCGCCCGGGGTGTCGACCAGGGTGCCGTCGAGGTCGAAGGCGGCGACGAAGTCAGCGCGCGTCGAGGTCATCGCCGTGCTCCTCCCGGTGCCGGGCGTGCGCCGTGGCGAGGCGGCCGGCCAGTTCCGCCGTACTGATCAGGACCGACATGTTCGCCTGCGCGGACCGGCCGGCGGTGGCGGCGTCGACGGCGCGCATCAGGTACTTGGTGATGGCGTTGCCGCTGACCCCGTCCCGTTCGGCGGCGGCCGCGGCGCCGGCGAGGGCCGCGTCCACCTCGGCGGCGTCGATGGCGTCCCCGGCCCGGATCGGGCTGGTGACCAGCACGCCGCCCGGGTTGCCCAGCGCCCAGTGGCATTCGATCGCGCGGGCGACCGTCTCCTCGTCGTCGAGCCGTTGCGGGCTGCGGATCCCGCTCGACCGGCAGTAGAAGGCCGGGAAGTCGTCGGACCGGTAGGCGATGACCGGCACGCTGTGCGTCTCGAGGAACTCCATGGTCAGGCGCAGGTCGAGAATGCTTTTGGCGCCGGCGCACACGACGGCCACCCGCGTGCGGGTGAACTGGATGAGGTCGGGCGAGATGTCCATGGTGGCCTGCGCCCCCCGGTGCACCCCGCCGATGCCGGCGGAGGCGAAGAACGGCAGGCCCGCCAGCCGTGCCGCGACCAGCGAGGAGGCGACCGTGGTGGCCCCCGTGCCGCCGCCGGCCAGCACGGCGGCCATCTCGCGGCTGCTCACCTTGGGGATGCCGGGCGTCGAGGCGAAGCGCTCGACGTCGGCCTCGGTCAGCCCGATTATGATCCGGCCGCGGTCGATGCCGATCGTCGCCGGCACCGCGCCGCCCGCCCGCACGGCGTCCTCCACCTTCCGGGCGGTGGCCGCGTTCTCCGGGTAGGGCAGGCCGTGCGTGATGACGTTCGACTCGAGTGCCACCACCGGCCGGCCGGCGTGTACGGCCTCGGCGACCTCGGCGCCGATTGTCAGTAGTTCGGCGTTTTGCACAGCAACTCCTTGCGGTCGACCACCTCGGGGACGTAGACGCGCTCGTTCCACTGCTCCTTCGCCACCGGCTCGAGCGCGATCGAGATGACGTTCTCGTCGCAGTCGAAGGCGTTCCGGACGGCGTCGGTGATCGCGGTGACCAGCACGGTCCGCTGCTCTCCGGTGAGCGGGACCGGGAAATGCTTGATGTTGACGTGGGGCATGGGTCTTTCCTCCGTTTCGGTGCGAAGTCGCCGGCGGACAGCGTCGGCGAGTTTCTCGATTCCCGACTCCCTGATCAGGCCGTAGTGGTCGGCCTCGATGTCGACGACGGTCGGTGCCGCCGATGAGTAGCCGCTCGCCTTCTCGACGAAGGAGTAGTCGTCCCCCCGCGCCTTGAAGATCGTCACGGGGGCGGTGACGCGCCGCCGGGCGAGCTCGTGGAAGGCGTACTCGAACTGGAACGTGCGGCGGACCACCCGCACGATCCGGCCGATGAGGTCCCGGTCGAGGCGCGGGAATCGCTCGCCGACGAACGCCGCGAAGCTGGCGTCGTCCTTCGCGACCGCCAGGCACTCGGCGAGCGCCGGGTCGGTGAGGCCACCGGCGAAGACCGAGAAGAGGATCGAGACGTACGCGTCGTCGTCGTACTCCGGCTCGCGGCCGCCGCGGCTCCGGTCGCGGGCCCCGGTCGGCGGCTGCCCCGGGGCGATGAGAAACAGGTTCTCCACCCGCTCGCCGGCCCGTTCCAGCTGGTAGGCGGCCTCGAAGGCGACCCGCGCGCCGAACGAGTAGCCCCAGAGCGTGTACGGTCCGGCCGGCTGGTGGCGCCTGATCAGCTCGACGTCCTCGGCCGCCATCCGGCCGATCGTCGCGTACGGCTGTTCACCGGGGTTGACCCCGTACGCCTGCAGGCCGAACACCGGCCGGTCGAGTCGCACCCGGTCGGCCAGCAGCTTCAGGTTCATGGCATAGCCGCCAAGCCCCGGCCAGCAGTAGACGGGAGCGCGCGAGCCTGCGGCGTGCAGCGGCACCAGCCGGGAACACGGTTCGGCGGCGTCGGCGTCAACCCGGCGGGCGAGTCGCTCGACGGTCGGGTGCTCGAAGAGGACCTGCAGCGGCAGGGCCGTCCCCAGCCGCCGGTTGATGCTGTTGATCAGGCCGACCGCGATCAGCGAGTTCCCACCGCAGGCGAAGAAGTCGTCGTGCATCGAGACGGCCTCGTGCTTCATCGCCTCCGTCCAGAGCCGCGCGATCCGCTCCTCGGTGGGGGTCCGCGGGGGCACGAACGGGCGGTCGGCGTGCGCGGCCGCCGCGTCGTCGCGGGCCCGCAGCGCCTGGACGTCGACCTTGCCGTTGGCGGTCAGCGGCAGTGCGTCCAGCAGCACGACCCGGTTCGGGATCATGTAGTCGGGGAGCAAGCCGGCCAGGTCGTCCCTGATCAGCTCAGCCGGGCCCTTCATGTGGACGATGTCCTCGGCCATGCCCTCGCCGGCGCGCTGCTCGGCGCTGACCAGTCCGCCGACGGCGAAGTACGACGGGTGGCGGCGCCCCAGGATGCCCGCGATCCGCTCGGCCGAGGCCAGGTCATTGCCGGATTTCGAGCTGTATCCGGACGACATGAAGCCGAAGCCGAGGTCGTTCATCTGCAGGTGTTGCAGCTTGCGCCCCAGGCCGAGATAGTGCAGCCACTCGTCCCGGGCCCGGCTGACGATCGTGACCCCGAGGCTCGACCGCTCGTAGACGCGCTGGTTGATGGCGATGACGTGGCGCTTCTGGACCAGGTCGGCGGAGACCGGCCGCAGGTGGCCATCCTGGTAGCGGTACAGGCCCGCCGGCAGGTCCGCCACCCGGCCGGGGTGCGCCTGGAGGTAGACGTCGACGTCGTCCGCCGGTCGCTCGGCGGCGCCGGCGACCACGTCGAACGTGCCGAGGTAGTGGTCCTCGTCGGCGCAGTCCAAATCGTCCTTGACCTCGCTCAGGTAGCCGTGTGCCCGGATGGCCAGGCCGTACGCGGGCAGGACCCGGTCGAACAGGCCGACCATGTGCCCGGCCTCGATCTCGAGGACCTCCCGGATGTTGTTGCGGTAGACAGGCTCGATGGCCCGCCGCTTGCCGAGGAAGTGGACTCGCATCCGCGGCCCGCCCGGTTTGGGCTGCCGCCGGCGGATCAGCACCAGTTGATGGTGTACGGGGTGGTAGTAGTAGCAGCCGGGCTCGACCCCGCCGACCCCGTCGACGTCGAGGTACATCTGGGTCGCGTAGAGCGCGCCGGGCGACGCGTATCCGTACTTAGGCAGCAGCCGGTCGTCGCTGAGGTACTGCCCGAAGTACCGGAGGATCTCGCCGAGTTCGGCCGGCGAGAGCGTGCCGGGTTCGCGGGGCTCGGCCCCGGTGCCGGTCACCTCGCCGGCGAGCAGCCCGCGGACGCGGTCCGCGGTCACGTCGCCGCCGTCGAAGAAGCGGTACGTCTTGCGGGCGAAGACGACCCGGCGCTGATCCGGCGTCGGGATCCGCCCGGGCAGGTCGATACAGGGCCGGCCGGCGATCTCGTCGCGGTCGCGGCAGCCGCCGTTGGACAGCTGTGCCCTGGTCTGGAGCCGGCTCTCCTTCGTCTGGTGGTGGGCACCATGGTTGCCCTGGTCCATCAGGGCCGCTTCCTTCGGGTTCAGCTCCGCGAACGCGACCAGGTGCTGGAACCCGGTGCGCGGGTCGTCCCGGACGACGACCGCTGCCCGCCGCACCCATCCGTGCGCCTCGATGGCGGCGCGGATCTCGTCCAGCTCAACCCGAAAGCCGCGCAGCTTCACCTGGTTGTCGCTCCGGCCGACGAACTGGACCGTGCCGTCGGCGTTCCAGGAGGCGAGATCGCCCGTCCGGTAGAGCCTCGCGTGCTGGTAGTCGGCCGAGAAGGGATTGTCGATGAACCGCTCGGCGGTCAGGCCGGGCCGGTGCAGGTAACCGCGGGCCAGCTGCGCCCCGGAGATGTGCAGCTCGCCGGTCTCCCCGGCGGTGACCGGCGACCGGTCCGCGCCGAGGATGTGGTAGCGCGTGTTGTCCACCGGGGTGCCGATCGAGATGGTGAGCGGCCCGTCGTGGACGGTCCCGCGGTCGACCGTGCAGGCGGACGAGTTGATGGTGCACTCGCTCGGCCCGTAGAGGTTGACCAGCTGGCAGTCGGGCAGCGCCGCGAAGAACCGGACCGCCAGGCTCCGGGAGAGCGCCTCGCCGCCGCTGAAGACCTGGGTGAGAGTGCCGCACCGGGGCAACTCGCCGGTGTCGACCAGCGCCTGGAGCAGAGTCGGCACGCACTGCAGGGTGGTCACCGCGTGCCCGGTGATCAGGTCGACCAGCCGTTCCGGGTCGCGATAGGAGCCGGGGCTGGCCATGACGACCCGGCTGCCGCAGCCCGGGGCCAGGATCTCCCACTGTGCCGCGTCAAAGCTCAGCGGCGTCTTCTGCAGGACGGTCCGGTTGTGGTCGAGGCTGTACGCCGTACGCAGCCACCGCATCTGATTGACGATGCCGCGATGTTCGATCATTATGCCCTTCGGCTTGCCGGTGCTGCCCGACGTGTAGATGACGTACGCCAGGTTTCCCGGGCACGGGCCGCTGTCGGCGGTGTGCCGCATCCGCGCGGTGTCCCGGCCGGACCCCTCGGCGTCCGCGATCGTCACGATCCTGGTCCCGGGCGGCGCGAGCTCGGCCGCCCGGCCCGCGAGGTCGCCCTGGGTGAGGATCACCTTGGCCCGGGAGTCCTCGACCATGAAGCGCAGGCGCTCCTCCGGGTACTCCGGCGACAGCGGCAGGTAGGCGCCGCCGGAGCAGAGAACCCCCCAGACACCCACCATCAGGTCGATCGACGGATCCAGGAAGATGCCGACGCAGTCGTCGGGCAGCACACCGTGGCGGCGCAGATAGCCGGCGACCGCGGCGCTGCGCTCGGCGAGCAGGCGGAAGCTGAGCCGCTCGGCGCCGGCGACCACCGCCACCCGGTCGGGATGCACGGAAGCCTGCTCCCAGAGCAGATCCGGCAGGCACTTCTCGCGCGGAAACGTGTTTCTCTCGGTAGCCACTTTCGTCTCTTTCGATCAGTGGCCGGCGGCCTCGGCCGCCGGCAGGTCGGAGCGGGCGCCGGCGGGTGACGTGCGCGCGGCCAGCCGGGTCAGCCCGAACAGGGCCGCGAGCAGCAGCCAGCCGGGCGCGCCCACGCCCACCAGCAGCGCGGTCACCAGGCCGGGACCGAGGAACTGCTGGACGCCTCGGCCGAGGGCGAAGACGCCTTGGTACTCGCCCTGCCGCCCGGGCGGCGCGAGCGCGAACGACAGGCCCCACCCGCCGGCGGCCTGCGCGATCTCGCCCAGGGCGAGCAGGACCACGCCGGCGGCCAGCAGCGCCGCGGCGACGACCGGTCCCGCGTACCGGCTGGTCGCGCAGACCGCGCAGCCGGCCGCGAGCAGCAGCCCCGCCCGGCGCAGCAGCCGAGCCGATCCCGGTACCGTCTCGGCGCCGCGGCTGGCCCGCACCTGCAGCAGCAGGACCACCACGGCATTCGTGATCATCAGGGCGGAGGCGAGGCTGGCCGGGGCGTCCGTGTGGCTGACGATCCACAGCGGAGCGCCCACCGTGAGCACGGTGAGGTGCAGCTCCAGCAGGCCGTTGCCGACGGTCAGGCCGACGAACCGGTAGTCCCGCAGGGCCGAGCCGATCGGGGGCCGGGAGCGGGCCTCGCCGGTCGGGGGCACCGGTACCCGCAGGCTCAGCACCACGGCGACGCACACCGCCTGCGCCACCGCGGTCGTGCCGCAGACCGCCCAGAACGCCGGGTAGCCCGTGGAGCCGAGGGCCAGCCCGGCCACCGCCGCGCCGGCCAGGAAGCCGGCGTTGTACGCGCTGCGCACCTGGGCGCGGGTCCGGACCGTCTCCTCCGGCGGGAGCAGGGCGTGCATCACCGCCGCGCGCAGCGGGCTCCCGGTGATCTCGCCGATCGAGATCAGGCTCGCCATCACCACGAACGGCGCGAATCCTCGGACCAGCGGATACCCGGCGAAGAGCAGCGCGAGTGCCGCGTAGCCGAGGGCGAGGAGGCGGCCGGCGCCGTACCGGTCAGCGAGCCGGCCGGCCGGCACGGTGGCCAGGAAACCGGCGAGCCCC
>Ga0307513_10009139_pt1 | contig 12555 bp, 7 predicted proteins | sample 15_EM_MG_FD_202174 | JGI IMG/M metagenome (GOLD analysis project Ga0307513, IMG submission 202174) | Populus trichocarpa ectomycorrhiza microbial communities from riparian zone in the Pacific Northwest, United States - 15_EM | ecosystem: Host-associated > Plants > Roots > Unclassified | place... | reverse complement strand
CTCCATTAAAATAATAGGATTAGATTTATTTTTTATTTGTTAGATGCGTTCATGATCTTAATTTCATCTCCAAGCTAATGTTTCATATATTTACGTCATGGTCATCTAATATCCAACCTTAAGTCTATAATTATTATGGACCCGACCCTTATTGATATCATTACAGTCATTCAAAGGGAACTATAACTTATATGAACCCAAATGACCAATTTGTCTAAAAGAGTTGATTCCTTAGAGATTTTTCTCTTATTTAACTTTTCTCTTCTCTTCTCTAGCTCATTTTCTTCTGCTTATTTCATTTCTTTCTTTTGCTTCTTTTATTCTCTTCAAATCTCTCATTGTCCTGTATTAGAGATTCATGATAGGAAGGCACGCACAAAGATGTTAAAAACTATGTATTGAATCAAGTTCTAATGATCAAGTAAGAGATTCTACCATTACTAAAAATGATGCCAAATAATCTTAAACCTTTATCTTTGTTTTTGTTACACACATTATAGCATAATTTTGAATTTTTTATAAAACCTTTATTGGAGTCCGTTACTTATAGTTGTACTATATATTCACACAATTTATACACAGTTTTTATTATTGAAAACAAAAAATTCTTCTAGCCTATATGTGTGTTAAAATTTTACATGGTATCAGAGTCAAGATGACTTACGTCCTTTCCTAAATTCCTCTTCTTTGTTTAAGCCATAATAACGCTCTCCTAAACTTCTTTCTCCTTCATTTACACATACATCATGGCCATCTCCCTTAATTCTTCCTTTATTTCCATTAACACTACCAATCTTCTACATGTTTTCAATCCTTTTCTAAAATCAATATTATTAAGATTACTTACACCAACTTTCCTAATTGAAGAGCTATTATGCTTCCTCATCTTAAGAGTCAAAATGTTTTTATCTATGTTAGTGGGACCATTAAAATGTCTTAGAAGGAAATCCTTTGTAGTGCTATGCAACCTAACCTAGACTTTGATTTCTAGGAAACCCAAGATAATCTTATTCTCATTTGTGTTACTACTTCTCTCAATGATGAGGTGTTTGTACAAGTAGCGCAATATAATACTTTTCAAGCTGTCTAGACATTTCTCCACACTATTTTTGCTATACAGTCCACAACCAAGGCCATCCATGACTGTTTGCAGCTTACTACTACTCAAAAATTTACATTGTTTGTAACAAACTATTTCATGCATGTGAATAAGCTTTTTGATAACCTCGCCCTGGCAAGTCAAGCTCTAAAATGTGATATGATCATCATATATCTTCTTGCAGGTCTAGGACCCGAGTATAAAAATGTCATTTTAGAAAAGGTGTACTCCATGTTTCTCACTTGAGAGGTATATGTGCACATCATCAACAAGATCTATTGTTTTCTACTCATTCAGTTAATGTTTCTACCAAACAATAACTTTTTTTAGATATCGTGGTCATGACAATAACTCCAGGCAAGGGTCATGGCTAATCTTACTCTTATAGTAGAGGTAATTTTTCAAAATAATTCATGTCTAAATAATAACTACAATAATCTTTGGGGTTAGTTGTGTGATAAGCCAAGTCACATTATGCCTTAGTGCTTCAAGAGATTTGATAGTTAGTTTCTTCCATAACTTCCTCAACTAAATCATCGAGCTAACATTATCTTTAACCAACCCATCCAACATTTGATGGAGTAAGCATGGCATGTTAACACTGGAGTTACCCATCATTTGATAAACAACTTTAACAACTTAATTTTCAAAAAACAAAAGAAAGATGTTTTGTTTTCTTGCATATAACTAAATCCTAAAGGTTTTTTATGCATATTTCCTAAAAAGAATAAAATCACATTTTTATCATGTTTTAAATATGAAATGGAGATCATAACCGGTTTATGATTATCTATTAGGGTTTGACCAAAATACCAAAAATCCCACAATAATTAGTTTGTTATTCTAAACGTTAGGAATTAACTATATCTAAGAAATAAATGCGATGTTAAATATGGACCTTAGAATAGTTAGGACTTTATCTAATAAGATAGAGACTTCCTCACGAAAGAAAATCTACCTTGAACCTTAGATGAGACCAACGAATAGAAACATGATCTAGAAAAACAATCGACAAGCAATGCAGCTTACTTTAAATAGGGTGTATTAGGGGTGGTTCATCTTTCTTTTGCACAACTAGTCCCCTTACCCAAACTCTCGCAGACCATTAGGTTTCCTAGTGACCATAATACTATGTGGTGACTCCTGAACTCCATAATCATAACTTTATGATTAAACTCAAAACCCCCTTTAATTTTTAGGAGGCAACTCTATCACGTGACACTGTGCATGTCACAACACTAAGGATGATTAAAACCTAGTTAGTCAATCAAGAGAGGTGATTTAGTGTAGGAGGGTTGTTTTAAGGAAGATTTATAAGCTAGGATTTGAAAGAGAAGGAAAAGAGAAATTGGTTTTTCTTGAAACCATTCCTTAAATCATTATCCAATCAAGGTAATGAGCATATTCAAAGTGATTAATTGTTATTATTCCAAGACTCACATAATAAAGAAATAGGGATCCATTCTTTATTCTTGTAATGGTCGTTAGCACATGTAGTATGAAATACATGCTATAGTGGACCTTACTCTTTTCTTATCTAAAGACAAATAGTGTATGTCATTACTCTCATTGTTAGAGGAAATACACCATATGAGTCTTAGTCTTGTCGTAAAAAAATATAGACATCAAATTAGAAAATCTCATTTGCTCATTGTCATTAATGTCAAATGAATAATTTTATACTCGGCTTCAATCATAATAGACATATGAATGGTGGGGATTCATTCATGTCAATTCTTTTATTCAAGAACCTTATCTTTATCTTAACTAATATGACTTCTTAATAATTATTTTAAGTTAAAATTGCTCTTACTATATCGAAGACGCTTATTGAGCATTAAAGGTGATTGTTTATGTGAGTGAGTCAATTTTAGTCTATCGACTTACTTTAACAAATTATACTATACAATACTCATAGTATATTCCATAAAACAAATAATAAATAACATAATATCCTAATGACATTTATTCATTATTCAATCATTGTAAGTATTCATATGATCTTTAAAACTAGTTATATTATCAATTACATTCTACATAGGCCAATGGATCTCACATGTCTAACAAATACATCCCTTACTATTGGTTTTGTGAGTGGATCTGTAACCATAAAATTTATAGAAATGTGTTTTAAGATCACATCATATTCAGTAATTACATCTCTAATGTTGTGATATCTCATCTTAATGTGTTTGGTCTTTTCATGGTATTTTGGATCTTTGGTCATAGCTACTACAACAGTGTTATCACAATAAATTGTCACTAGATTTAACAATTTTCAAGTGATGCAGGAAACTCTTTAACCAAACAGCATCTTATGTTGTTGTGGAACAAGCTACATACTCAGCCTCCATTGTAAATAAGGCTATGCAAGATTGTTTCTTGCTGCTTCATAGTATTGCACTATCATTAAGTAAGAAAACATATCCTGAAGTTGATTTGGACTAGTCGACATCTCCTTCTAAATCAGCATCAGAGTAACCAATCAATTGTAAACTTTCTTTCCTTGATAACATAGCATGTAATTTGAAGTTCCTTTCAGATATCATAGCATCCTTTTGACTGCTATCTAGTGTTTCTGACTAGGGTTTGATTGATATCGCTTAACCAATCCAATGGCATAACATATATCGAGATGTTTGCACATCATTGCATACATCAAATTACCGACGACACTAACATAAGGTACTCTATACATTTTCTTTTTTTTTCCCTAGAGTCTTGGGACATTTATCACGACTCAGGCTCAAGCTCTTATCAACAGAGGTGTCCATCGGTTTGCTATCTTGCATGTGATAATGCTATAATATCTTTTTGATGTAAAGTCTCTTGAGATAAACCCAAAGCCTTTTAGCGCGATCTTTTATGATTTTCACACTAAGAACATAGATGGCCTCACTCATGTCTTTCATTTCAAAGTTTGATGACAACCACTTTTTAGTAGTATCAATCATCTCTTTGCTATTTTCAGCTATTAATGTAAACCTCGGATAAAATAATCTCATCTTGATTTAGTAAAATAAAATAAAATAAAATACAATGGATATGGAAAAAGGATTAAATTGAACAAATTAATTGGATTAAAAGAGAAGTTATTTAATGAGATGGGTGAAATTGAAGACAATAATAAAGGAGTAAGGAGTTAGTAAAGAGAAAGAGAAGCAGTAGGGTCAATGTATTAAATAAAAAAATGGTGGGGTTAATGTGGAAATAGAAGTAAATATGAGGGGTTAAAAGAGAATTAAGGAAAACATGAAGGACTATGGTGTAAATAACTAAAGTAAGAGGGGGTAAGATGCAAATAAGGAAAGAATATAATTATAAATAAGAAGAAATCTCTAAAAATTCCTACAGTAATGGCCGGCAAAGGAGAGGAAGAAAGAGGAGAGAAAAAAACAATTAAGAGGAAACCTTGTAAATTCATCATTTAAATCCAAAGAAAAGTGAGAGTAAGTGAGTTATGAGTGTGTCAAGTAAGATTTAGGAAGAAAACTTTGAGAAAACCTAGAGAATTACTAAAGGGAAGGGTTAGAAGAAGGAAGGATGGGGAAGAAAAAAGTTCTCAATCTCTTAACTCATTTTCTTTGTAATAGAAAGTAACAAGCTCTCTTATTAAGTTACTTGAATTTGTTTTGTGTTTTCCTTTAATAATTGAGATTTTAGAATACCTTAGTATAGGTTTAAGAAATTTGTTAAATAATGATAGGTGGAGGTATTTTGTGTTTATAGTGGCTGGAAATGATGGAAAAATGCATGGGAAACAAATTTATACTTGTTCAACATACAAATCAAAACTGGCCAGGTTGTCTCTCAATTTCTCTACTAATATTTGAATGCTAAGATGACAAAATTTGAGATAATTTCCTCCATGAAAGTTGTAGACATGGATGTTACCTTTCAAATGAAATTGACCTTGCTTAAATTGGAGTGACAAAACACTAAATATGGAAGAAACATCGAAGATAGGTCAAAACCAGGAATCAGCAGGACAAATTTTTAGGTTTATGAAATTTGTGAATTTAGGCATGTAAATGAAAAACTAGGTTTATTCATCTTCATAAAAGTTGTAGACCCATGTTTTAGCATTCAAAAGAAACAAACCACGCATAAAACCGAGTTATATAGCTCCGGTTATACTCAAACTACTAAACAATGTTTGAAATCCATTATATTGAACCACCTAAAACTTGTAAATTGGTAACTTTTTTTTTTTTTGAATTGTTTTTTATTACAAAATATTGAATTATAAAGGCAATGAAAACAATATGTATATGTGTGTATGTGTGGTTAAGACTTGAAATTTAAATTAGTGTAATAAATTGAAATTTAGAATTTACATTATGTTAATGTATGAATGCAATTATGATGGTTAATTAATAGTTATTTCTTAATTTAAAAAAGAATAACTTCATGGGATTTTTTTTCTCATTTTTAACTTGATGATTGTGTGAATTTTACCTTAAAAGTTTAGGGTGTTACAATTAAGATGTCTTCAACATATAAGGACAATATTATAAAATTATTGTTAGAATATTTTAAATACACGCAATGATCTTCTTCCATCATCGTAAAACCATTCTTAAGGATAGCTTGATGAAACTTGACATTCCATTGTCTAGAAGCTTGCTTAAGACCATACATGGATCTTTTGAGCTTGCAAACTTTGCGCTCTTTTCCTTTAAACTCGAATCCTAAAGGTTGATCCATATAGATCTCCTTACTTAGTTCTCCATTAAGAAATGCAATTTGAACGTCCATTTGATATAATTCTATGCCCATATATGTGACTATAGCTAAAATGAGGCAAACTGAAGTAATCTTTATTACCGGTGAGAATGTATCTTCATAATCAATTGCCTCTTCTTGAGTGTAGTCGTGTGATACTAGTCGAGCATTATAATGTTCTATTGACCCATTCGTCTTACGTTTAATTTTAAGAACCTATTTATTTCCAATGGACTTTCATTTTGTCAGCAAATCGACCAAGTCCAGACTTGATTAGTTTTTATCGACTCCATTTCTTCTTCCATAGCTTTAATCCATTCTCTTGCTTTAGGATCAAATAGAGCCTAATTGAATGTTTTAGGCTCTTTATCATCTTATGGAGCAATCATGAACGCTTCCCCCTCAATTTCAAATTAACAACGAGAAATTGGTTCATAAATGCTTTTTTGAGGTTGTGATTGCTCATGATCTTACGCGATGAGTGTAAGAATAGATAAAATGTCACTCCCACTATTACGCAATTGTCTAGATCTTCTAATTCATATAATTGAAAATTTTTATTAACCTCACCTATTGTTGGAAAGTCATTTTCTAAGAAAACAACATCACGCGACTCAATCTTCATCACTGTTCAATCAGTTTTTTCACCAATAAATATAAATCCATTGGAATGTTTAGAATAACTTATAAAGATACATTTCTTCCCCCTAGAACCAAGTTTTCTATATTTATGAGATTTATTGTGAATATAAGCTACACACCCCTATGAATGTAAATAACCTAGATTAGGTTTTTTTGTTATTCCTTAGTTCATAAGGGGTGGATGAGACCGATTTGAAGGGCACACGATTAAGTATGTAGTTAGCAGTCAACAATGCATCTCCCCAAAAGGAAATTGGTAAGTCAACATGCGCCATCATTGACCTAACCATGTCAAATAGGGTCTTATTTCTCTTTTCTGCTATGCCATTTTGTTGCGAAGTATAATGAATAATTAGCTGTCTAGTTATACCATTTTCATCACATTTTTTTAAAAATTGTTCAGATAAATATTCACGTTCTCAATTAGTTCTCAAAGCTTTGATCTTTGTGCTTAATTTATTCTCCACCAACTTGGTTTATCAAATGAAGCAGTCCAATGCTTCAGACTTGTGTGAGATCAAAAAAACATGACCAAATCATGTGAAATCATCTATAAATATGATGAAATAATTGCACCATGTCTTGCCCTCACTTTCATTGTGCCACAAATGTTTGAATGAATAAGTTGTAGCTGGAACTTTGAACAACATAAATAAAAGCATCATCCTTAATAGATACATTAATGGCGTCCAATACCATACACTACTAAAAAATGAGCCAATTAGCAACTAACTGGTCTGTTGCAGATAATATTAAAATATGTTGCTGATAAAACTGAGCAACGAAATTAGTAACATATAATTTCATATGCAAATAATAGATGCTAATTTTTTAATAACAGATTATCAATTGCTGATTTGTTTAGTAACAAATTATCCATTACTGAAATTCGGTTGCTGATTGTATAAATCAGCAATGGATATTCCATTGCTGATCAGCAACGGATATTGCGTTACTGATCCGTTGCTAAATAGCAATGGAAATTTTGTTGCTGATCCGTTGTTGATTTGTCCAATAACTATTTTTTAAAACATGAACTTTTTAAATTATTTTTTCCATTTATTGAATTTTTTTTTAATTATTTATGGATATTTCAAAAATTATAGATAAATATATAAAGAACATAAATTAATACTAGAAATTATTTGTCAAATAAAAATAAATTTCATAATAAATTTCTAAATCTCGTTAAACTTACATCAAAATACATAAGTCACAATTTAATAAATATGTTATATCATAAAGGTGGTGGTTGGGGTGGTGGTGGAAACAAACCAAAACAATGTTGACCATCATAAGGTGGGACCGATATATGGTGGTTGAGGCCTAGGTCGATATACTGGATTAGACAGGGGATACATAAGTGTCGTCATCTGTGGAGCCACATATGACGGCATAAATGAAGCCATAGGTGTCGACATACCTTGGTCCATATTTGATGCTCAAGCTTGGTATCCTATATTACTAAGAAATGTTTTGATTGAAGTCATCTCCTATTGTAGTGATAAAATATAATCATCTCTTTCCTTTATTTGCTCTTTCAATGCCTGAATTGATGAGCTATGAGGTGTTGACTCTATCGTATAGGATTGTGATGAAGCACTCGTACTAACCATGGATTTCAGCATACCAGGTGCACCATATATTATACCATTTGTAACTCCTCCTATAGTCACACACCAAACTGCTCCATCAAATGAATGATGATTTTCCCGATCAGTTCCATATCTTGAACTGATCTCTCTTTTGCAATTCTCTTACAATAAAATTAAATATAATTATAAATTCATTTTAATTTTAAATAATAATTAAATTACATAAAAAATACTTATAACAACTTTTTAAAACTTGTTATCTTTGAATGTTTCAGGCTGTTTGGCACTCTGATGCAACACCGAAAACACATCATCTCATAGAGATTCTTTTCCACCTGCTTTTTCTTGCTATCAACAAACAAAAAATATTAGAAAATATAAATATAAAAATTCAAAGTCCATTATAACAAATATAAACAATCCTCACCATGCTAGCTCGATATGATGCAAATGACACCGTACCTCCATAATAAATGCTTAATTTACCATCTGTTTCAGTTAGCTAATTATTTCTTGCAGATTTTGATCTCCTTTAAAATTCAGGGGTGGACCAAATTTCTTTAATCATTTGATTCCAATCATCATTGTGTATCCAAACTAGACCTTTATTAATGCAATCCATAATATTTGTGGTATTTCTGTTTGATATAGCTCTTTTATGAGCTCATGTCAACTACTGGTTCAAAGCAATTCTAGCCTTATCTTCCCAAATCTTACGAACAATTGTTCATCATCCTCAGAAAATATATATATTTTCTATAAAAAAACAAACAAAGCTCAACATAGTTGTTAACTAGCCTCTATAATTACAATCACACAATCGGTAGTAAAAAAGATGAACAAAAAATATTGTTAAAATAAAAACTTCTTAACTACATCATAAAATGGAATTTAATATTTTATATTCTAATTATTATAATATTTTTTTTGGTATATACCTTACCATTTCTTAATATATTCCTAAAATAGAATTAATTTTTCTTATATCATAGTAACATGACATGTTCTAACCTAATTGAAGTCGTTAGAGATGCAAAAACAATTATATATTAATTTATGTTTTCAATCAATGAAATGGTCAAACTAACTTAATGCCTACGCTGGAAATTCCTTTAATTCCTTCTTTTCAGTCTTCACTTCCCTAAAAAATTATTCTTTACATTAATTGTATCTAAGAGGTTCGTACTTCATTTTGGTATTCACTTCCATAAAAAAACTATTTTTTACTATAGTAATACTCCTTGCATCTAAGATATGGTGTGCATAAAAAAAAAAAAAAATGTAACATCCTCAAATATAATGTCATAAAATCTCAAACATTTCTTTACTAATATCAAGTATTGAATAATATGTCTAAGATTATGATTTTTTTTTTAGAATTTCGGCAGAGTTTCCTCTATTTTTATTGGTACCAAGTTATCGACAACACTTTTATTATATGTCATTACAACTTCCATCTTGATCCAATCATCCTGGATCACATCTCATTCATTAAACAATCTCTAAATACTTATATTTATCAATATATAAAAGTCTCATAATATCAATTAATAAGTCAACATAAAAGTATTACTAAAATAATTCGAAAGATAATCAATTTCATCACTAAAGAGTGATAAATGCTAACTAACTACATACATGCATTTAGACTAAATGAATACAATATTAAGATTAAGAGTCACATTGTCCTATTACATATGTCCAGTCCTACAATGCTAGTTGATTTCATCAGCACATAATTATGTCTAAAATAAAAATATATAATCTCATTCCTTAAACTCTTTAAAGAGTTCATAGAGTCATATTGTCCTATTACATATGCCCACTCCTACAATGCTAGTTGATTTCATCAGCATATAATTATGTCTAAAATAAAAATGTATAATCTCATACCTTAAACTCTTTAAAGAGTTCATCCCTATAAGTTGAATCAATGTTTTCCCAATTATGCCATTGTCCTTTAAAATTTGACCTCAAAATAAGTTCGATCTCATGCCCACACAATGAGTTATTGAAGCTTAAAAAAAATGACAAAGATTCATGAAATTAATGAAGCTTAAAAAATAATTATGAAACACTATAACCTTATAAATTTCAATTTACTCTGTTGTTTCATATAAATGAAGCACTCTTTTTTTTTTTTTTGTAATTGGGTCCTTATGTGTGTCAAAACCCTTGTTTTGAACCCGTTGCTCATGATTAAATGGAGAAGATGTTGAACCGTGGATTGATGGGATGTCATCTCAATCCTCTGAATCTCTAACATTATAATCGTCTCCCTCATCACCCAATCCTTTTGCATTAACATCATCTCCCTCATCTTCATCATTATCACTATCTACTCTCTCATATTGTTCTCCCCTACCTTCCTCAACTCTCTCACCTCTCCTAACATCCTTGCCCCTCCAATCATAATAACCCCCATCAACATTACATCCTCCAAAAGTATATGGGTGATCTTGAGGGAAACCTTCTTGAGTTTGAAGTAAATCTTGAAAGAGAAAACCCTTATACGATTGATAATCATCCCTCCTCCCATAATCTTGCCGAGTATGATGTGCATTCCAAGTAGGATTATAGCAATCATGCAACTCATGATGAATAGGTTGATGAGAAATGGATGCTTGGTTATTCGACCCAGATGAAGGGTCATTTGATCTAGATGAAATGGTCCTATGACTCCTGGAACCTAATATAGAACCACGTCGAGGCATGCTAGATACCTGAACTAGAATAAAAAATTAAAATCAATAAACAACATTATAGAATAAATATAACTTAATTATTTTTAATTATTGAATATGAATTAATTAATACAATAAAAAAAATAAAAATGAACAAAATAATTATTTTTAATTAATACCATCAATACAAACATAACTTACATCACTTAAAAATAAGTCCAAATACAATAAATAAAAAATAAATTTTACAATATATCATCATCATGTTGCTCATCATCATCATCATCATCGTAATCACCATTAACATCATCATCATCGTAATCGCCATTAACATCATCATCAAATTCTTCATCTGAAACCCTTTCAACTTCTACCGAATTTGCCTGTAACTAAAGCAATTCACAATGGTTGATTTTTGTATAATATGATGCTTCAACAAATATATTTGGATCATCAAGTGTTTGAGTAGGAAGGACACGGTATGGTTGAGAAATCTCATCTGACTAAGCGATATCAAATGATCTCATATTGTTATCATCTTCAGTAAATTCACTCATGTAAACGTTATAGCGACTTCTAGCAGTTGTCTTAATTACTGCCCACCATTCAGAAGATTTATTATTAGGTGGACATGTATAGTAGACGTGTTGACATTGTTGCGTTAGCACAAAAAAAAGATAATAACAATCAATGAGCAAATGTAATTGGATTGAAGCATAAGTAAAAATAGAAAAGGATTATTATTAATATTATTATCATTAAATGTATCTGGATCTTTTGTAATTCCAAAATTAATAAAAAGTTTTAAGCTACATTCACAAACCTGAAGGACCAATATGCACAACCCAAAAACTTGGCAACTCCAAATGCAAATAAGTAATGTGATGATGATGGGTTCAACAATATGAAATTAGAAAAATAAAAATAAAAATGAGTAAGAATAATAGTGTTAAGAAATTAAAAAAGTAAATTAACATGTAATGAGCAAGAATAGCATTGCAAGGAGACTCATAAGTCAAATTTCCCAAGTTAAAGTTCCTCCAAATTTGTTTCTATTTGATTAGTTAAAGAATCCTAGACATCTAGCTGGCTTAAATTGAAAAAAAAAACCTACATTTAAATCGTTGCTTCTCACGTAGTTAGGAGTCAAGAGTATAATGTGAAAGTTGGTTATCAAGTGGAGTGTTGAAGTTTTCATGCAAGCATATGTCACAATTATTTTTTTTAACCAACTATTAAATATTTATTTCATCAATAATTTATTACTTAAGATTGTCACATTAAACAACAAAATATTGACAAACTAAAATAAAATTATGCATATCTAATCTATGGTCGATGAATTCCATAACATAAATATTACAGCTTCTCTTTTAAATAAGTGGAATATAAAAAAAACACTTTGGAGACAAATTACACCATTATTAGCAAACAAAGGACAAGATTTAATTACCATGCACTTTTTTTATAAACCAAATTATCTTTCAAAATTAATAAAAAGTTTTAAGCTGCATTGACAAACCTGGAGGAGCAATATGCACAACCCAAAAACTTAGCAACTCCAAATACAAATAAGTAATGTGATGTGATGATGGGTTCAACAATATGAAATTAGAAAATAAAAATAAAAATGAGCAAGAATAATAGTGTTAAGAAATTAAAAAGGTAAATTACCCTGTAATGAGCAAGAATAACATTGTAAGGAAACTCATAAGTCGAATTTACCAAGTTAAAGTTTCTCTAGATATGTTTCTATTTGATTAGTCAAAGAATCTTGGACATCTAGCTGGCTTAAATTGAAAAAAAAAAA
>Ga0307513_10009138_pt1 | contig 12556 bp, 11 predicted proteins | sample 15_EM_MG_FD_202174 | JGI IMG/M metagenome (GOLD analysis project Ga0307513, IMG submission 202174) | Populus trichocarpa ectomycorrhiza microbial communities from riparian zone in the Pacific Northwest, United States - 15_EM | ecosystem: Host-associated > Plants > Roots > Unclassified | place... | reverse complement strand
ACAGTGCGGCTGTGGCGCAGCGACTTCGCCAAGGGCGGGGTCGAGGCCTTGAAGGCGACGGTGGCACCGGGGCCGGCGCCGGTGAAGAGCGAGGTGGCGCTGCGCGTCGCGACGCCGTTGCTGGAAGCTCCGGTTGCCGACCGGCCCAATTGGACGATTGCGCGCCTCATCACCGAGATCGAGGCGCGCGAGGGTGTGAGGATCAGCCGATCGCAACTGTCCAAAGCGCTGCGAAAAAAAAGTTTCGCTGGCGGCGCCCCCGGCACACGCTGAAAGGCCGCCAGATCGCCAGCGAGATCGAGCGCGTCGGGCTGCGCCTCCAGTTGCTCAAGGCGCAGGCCGAGGCCGGCGATATCATTCTTCTGTATGGCGACGAGAGCGAGGCGCTGACACACCCTTATCTGGCGCGCGCATGGGCCAGACGCGGTGCCGACTTGCGGGTGCCGGCGCCAGGACAAGCCCGGAAAGTCGCAATCATCGGCTCGCTCGATCATGTGACGCGTACACTCATCGTCCATACGAGCGCGACCAAACGGTCCAGCGACTTCATTGCCCATCTCGAACAGCTCGACCAACTCTATGGCCCCCAGCCCGGACGCGCGACCAAGCCCGTCGTGCTCGTCGAGGACAATGGGCCGATCCACACCAGCAAGCTCACCCTCAAGGCCCTCGAAGCCCGCAAGCACTGGCTCACGATCGAGTGGCTGCCCAAATATGCTCCCGAACTCAATGACATCGAGGTCGTCTGGCACGACCTCAAGGCCCACCATCTCGCCCACCAGACCTTCACCGACACCGACGATCTCGATCGCGCCATCCACGAAGCTGTCCAGGCTCTTAACAACGAGCGTCGCATGGGTCCGTTGGTCAAGCGACGAATCTCTGCTTAGACGTGGGCCGTGCCCCCCGCCATCACCGGATTGCGCCCGGGCAGCCGCGTTCGGCTCTTCGCCCGACGGCCTTCCGGCGATCGGGCGTGCCGCCAATCACGAACGACTGTGGCTTGCCAGCGGTTTCGGCGGCAACGGCGTCACCTTGGCCGCGCTCGGCGCCGAGCTGATCGCGGCGGTGTTGGGCGGCCGGCCCGATCCGGATGCCGCCTGCTTCGACCCTTATCGGTTCTGACGCCGCCCGCGTTAGAGCTAAATAAATCATCTCCCGGCTAATCCAGCGCTTCGCGATGGGAGGCCGGCGTGGAGATTGCTGCATATGCGCTGATCCTGACGGCTGCGATCGCCTATCTCGGCTATCCAGCCATCCTGCTCGGCGCGGCGGCACTATCGCCGCAGCGCCGGTCGATGCATGCGCCTGCCCCGGCTTCGATCTCGATCATCATCTGCGCGCATAACGAGGCGGGGCGGATCGGCGACAAGCTCGAATCGGTGCTGGCGGCGCTCGCGGCCTGGACCGGCACGGCAGAAATCCTCGTCGGCGACGACGCCTCGAGCGACGCCACCGCCGAGATCGCCGCCGGCTTCGCCGATCGCGGCGTCCGGCTCGTCTGCGCGCCGCGCGGCGGCAAGGCGGCGATGCTCAACCGCATCGTCCCGCTCGCGACCGGCCAAATCCTGGTGATGACCGATGCCGACCCTCTGTTCGACGCTACGACGATCCCCGAACTGATCGCGCCGTTCGCCGATCCTGCGGTCGGGGCCGTGGCCGGCAGCGTCGAGACGATCCGGCCGGGCAAAGGCCTCGGCGGGCGCTTCGCCGGCGCGGACGCCGCGTTCCGGCGCTATGAATCGGCGATGCGCGCGGCGGAGGATCGCCTGTTCGGCTGCGTCTCCGCAGACGGCGGAATTTACGCGATCCGGTCCGCCTTGATGCCGCAGGTGCCGCCCGACGTCACAGACGATTTCTTCGTCAGCACCGCCGCAATTGCCGCCGGCTCTCGGATCGCATTCGCGTCAGCGGCCAGGGTCCACGAATACAGCATCGCCGGCGATCGCCAGCAGTTCCGCCGGCGCGTGCGGATCACCGTCCGCGGCCTGACCGGCCTGTGGCGGCGACGTGCGTTGATGAACCCCTGGCGGACCGGCTGGTATGGCGTGGCGCTGGTACTGCACAAGCTCGCGCGCCGGCTGGCGCCACTCGCCTTGCCGCCGCTGTGGTTGTTGTCGGGACTGCTGGCGCTCGGCGGGGGCGGATGGGTACTACTCTTCGTCGCCCTGACCAGCGGGTTCGCATTGGGGGCGATCGGCTTCCTGACGCCCATCCGCCTGCCCCGCTTGCTCGCCATCGCCTATGGCGCGATGCTGCATCTAGCCGGGCTGGGGGCAGGCGTCGTGCTGTTTCTCGGCGGGCGGCGCTATGCGCAATGGACGCCACAGAAGGCGGCGGGATGACCAGACTCCGTTCGCTGCTGATCGGCGGCATCGCCTTCGCATGCGGCGGCATCGCCGTCGGTTCGTTGTCGCAGGATCGCACCGCGCCGACACACTTCGCCTTTGCCGACGATTTCGAGAAGGGCCTGTGCGTCGGTCGCTGCCGCGGCGCGCGCTGGGCGATCCTGCAGCAAGAGGATGGTTCGGCCGATGTCGTCGCTGCCCCGGACCGGCCGGGCCGCGTGCTGCGGGCAATGGCTGCGGCAAAGCGTGACCGCGTGACCAAGGCCGATCTGGTCGCGCGCACCGCACCGATGACGGAGGGCACCGCGGTCTCGATCGCATTCGATCTCTATGTGCCGAAGGCGACGCCGCTGAACTCGATCCAGCTCGTCGATCTCGAATGCGCGACCTGCGGCGAGGGCGGCAATCCCGGCATCAGGCTCTATCTGCGCAACGGCCGGCTTCGGATCGATCGGTCGAAGATCGGCATCGCCGACGCTTGGGTCCGCGACGATGCCCCCACTCTCACCCACGATCGCTGGCACCATATCGGGCTGACAGTCCGCATCGGAGCGGACCACGATGGCGGCGCCCGCGTGCTGCTCGACGGCGAAGAAGTGCTGGCCGCACGCGGCGCGACAATCATGAAGCTGTTGCGGCGCCATATTGATCGCGTCCAGATCGGCGCGACCGCCAACTCCAATCCTGTGCCTGTGACGCTTTATTTCGACAATGTCAGCGTGTCGGCAGCGCCCTCGCGCTGACTCTCAGTGTGCCCCCTCCGCGCGTGTCACAGCGGACACGGTCTTGAGCAACAGCGACAGGTCCTGCTTCGGCGACAGCGAACGGATATAGGCGATGTCCATCTCGCTGCGCTCGTCGAAGCCGATATTGGCGCGGCCCGAGACCTGCCAGAGGCCAGTCAGGCCCGGCTTCACCGCCAGGCGCGGCAAATGCCGCATCGCATAGGTCGAGGCGTCGAACGAGGTCGGGCGCGGGCCGACGAACGACATCTCGCCGCGCACGATGTTCCAGAGGTTCGGCAACTCATCGAGGCTGGTCTTGCGAAGCAGGCGGCCGACGCGGGTGATGCGCGGATCATCGATCAGTTTGAAGTCCGGCGAGCCCGCGCCGTGGACGTTGCGGCTGCGCAGTGATTCCTTCAGCGCCTCGGCATCGGTCACCATCGTCCGGAACTTGAACAGCGGAAAGCGCTTGCCGAGATAGCCGGTGCGCTGCTGGATGAAAAGCACGGGGCCGCGATCCCCCAACTTGATGATCAGCACGATCGGCACCAGCAACGGCAGCAACAGGATGATCGCGATCAGCGCCAGCATCCGGTCGATCGGCCCCTTCAGCCGCCGCGCATAATTGTGATTGCGGAATTCGAGGAACAGCGGAACACCGCGCATGTCGCATTCGTAGCGCACCCGCCGCGGCATGTCGCGACGGCGCTCGGGCGGCGGCGGATTGCACGCCGCAATGTCGTCGAGGGCGACGATCGAGTCGGCCAAAACATCCCCGTCCAATCTGGCCATTGCCGCCCCCGCCAAAGTTTACCCTTACGTTCGGCGGTGCCCCCGCGCCGCATCCGCCTTACAGCAATGTTTTTCAAAGCCGACCAACAAAGATGGTTTATGCCGGCTCGTGCGAAAAGCCCCCAGCCCGCGTGCGCGCATCACGAGCGCGCGCGTGGCGTTCATCGGGGCGATCAGCAGATACCAGTAGTGATTGCCCTGGGCGAGGCGGACGGCCGCGCGCAGGTGGAGCGCTTCGGCGGCGAGCCAGCGAAAGCCGAGCGCGCGATCACCGATATGGATGCGCGAGATGATCTCGGCCGGTTCGCCTGCGACATTGCGTCCGCGCCCGCCGGTGGTGGCGCGATACCCGAGTGCGGCGGCGATCCGCCGGCCCTCGGCGCCGACAACATTCTCCGGCCAGCAGAAAATCTCCGGTTCGCGGCCCAGCCGCGCCTGAAAATCCATGCGACAGCGTTCGAGATCGGCTTCGATCCGACGCTCCAGCCCGGCCTGGCTCTCGCGCACGCCGCCGCTCCATTTCGGCACCGCCAGCGCCAGTCCCGATTCGGGCACCGGCGCCCCGATCGGCACCGCGACCGGCAGCGCCATGCGAAACCAGTCATGCTTTGGTCCCGGCGTCGCAGCCCATTGCACCCAGGCGAGACTGCGCCAGTTCGCTTCGGTCAGCCGGCCGACGATCCGATCGGAGACGGGAACGCGACCGTGATCGACGCCGTGCGGCTCGACCTCCAGCAACGGCATGCGCTCGATCGCGTCGAGTTCGGCCCAGCTCATATAGCCGCTCTCGTCACCGCCCGCCTCGCGCGGCGTATCGCCCGGTTCGATGAAATCGAGCGAGGCGAAGAAGGTCGCGGCGAACCCATGACGCTGCAGGCGCGGTACCGCATGAAGCCAGTTGTCGAGATAGCCGTCGTCGAAATGGAGCAGCACCGCTTCGGGCGGCAAAGCGGCGCCGGACCGGCGTCGGTCGACATAGTCGCGCGTGCCGATGACGGCGCAGCCCATCGCCGCCAGCGTCGCCAGATGGCGTTCGAACGTCGCCGGGTGGACCGATATCTCCTTCGACCAGGGCAGCCAGGACGGATCGAGGCTGACCGAATGATAGGTGAGCACCGCGACGCCGCGCGGTGCGATCATCCCGGCGTGCGCGAGCACCAGTGCGCCGGCGAGCAGCAGCACGGCGACGATCGGCCCACCGGCCGGCACGAGCATCCAGGCAGCCGCGGCCAGCGCGAATGCGATGAGGACGATCGACGCCCAGCGCGCGGTACGGCGGCGGCGCTCCTGCTTGCGCGTCATGCCGCTGCTGCGCCCTGGCCGGCGGCGGCGGCGCGCGGCCACCAGCGATCGCGCATCGCCTTCGCCCGGCCCCGTGCCGTGTCATGCAGCCGCAGCATCCACCCCCGCCAGCCGGCGCTGTACAGCGTGATGCGATAGAGCACATCGATCGTGTCGGCGAAGCGCAACTTGTATGCCGCCGGGGTCAGCCCGTTGCCGAGCTTGTCGTACCAGGCAATCGCCGGGTCATCGCAGCAATGGCGGATGTTCAGCGTCGCGAGCACGTGGCCGATCGAATGACTCTCATAGGCTTCGTCGAAGCCGACCTTGAGCAGGAACAGCCGGTCGCCGCCGACGATGCCATATTCGAACGCGACGACGCGGCCGTGATGGCGCAACATCGCGATCCGCAGCGCGCCCGCCGCCGCCGCCGTCCGCGCGAGGCTGGTGTAGAACATCGTGTCGGCGGCGCTGTCGCGAATTGCCGTGCCCGCCTTGCCCTTCCAGCCCGATTGCTCGACCGTGAAGATTTCGTCGAGCACCGCGTCCAGCGACCGGGCGGATCCATCGCGCCCATCGAATTGCTCGAAGTGCATGCCCAACTCGCCGATCAGCTGCTGCTCCAGCTTCGGCCAGCGCACGCGGCTGCGCTTGCTGCGCGCCGCCAGCCAGGCCGCATAGTCGCGGCGGCAATCGGTGGCGGGCGCATGTGCGTGCGGCGCTATTGTCACGCGATGACGCCCGCGCCATGTCTCGGCGACTTCCATCAGCCGCGATCCGGCCGGAACATAGTCGAACATCACCATGTCGGGCCTGCCGCAGCCCAGCAACCGTGAGGCCAGATCGGTCGTGATCGTGCAGTCGGCAGGCAGATCGAGCCGCGGCGTGTGAACGTTGGTCTGGCTACGCAGGATGCGATAGGCGAGTGGCCCCAGCCAGACGCGCTCGGCGATTAGCGGAAGGCCGTCGAGCACGACCGGCATCATGCCCGGGACGACATAGGCGGCGCGCCAGTGAGCCGACCAGCCATCGCTTAGATGAAAGTCATCCGCATCGGCGGCGTCGGCGGACATGGGTTAATCTCTCGGCAAGAGCATTGTTCTAGAGCGGTTCTAGAGGCCGAAATGAAATTTTCGGTGAATGTCGGGGAAAGACGAGACGCTGCGCCATGACGACGACATCGCTGCTCGCGGCCGAACTCGACGCCGCCACCGCCGACATCTTCGACCGGTTCGTGGCGACGAGTCCATTCGCCGCCTATCAGCAGAGCCGCGCCTGGGCGGACATCGCGCCGCGCAGCAAGATCCAGGACTATCTGTTCTTTCTGATGCGCGACCGCGCCACGCCGGTCGGCGCCGCCGTCATCCGGCGCAGCTGGCTGGCGCCGGGGACATGGCTCGCGACGGTGCAGCGCGGACCGGTGGTGCACGACGCCAATGCGCTCGAATCGGTGCTGTCGGCACTGATGGCGGCGCTGCGGGCACAGGGCTGCTGCACGGTCCAGCTCGCCCCGCGGGTGCGCGGTCGCGACGTACCGATCATGGCCGAGGCGCTGCGCGCGACCGGCTTCGCGCCCCTCCCCGAAGCACGCCGGCCGCTGCACGACACGACCGGCATCGTCTGGCTCGACAAGCCCGAAACCGAGATCCTCGCGGGGTTCAAGCAGCGCGGCCGGCGGCAGATCAAGGCTGCCGACAAGGCGGGGGTGATTGTTCGCAACGCGGTCTCGGCCGATGATATCGCCGCCTATCAGACGATCCTCGACGCGTTCAGGCTGGCGAAGCCGGACTATGACATGGGCGGCCTGCCCGACGCGGCCGGGCAGGCGGCGCTGATCGACCGGCTCGGCGGCGCGATGCTGCTGGCTGAGTTCGACGGCCGGCCGATCGGCGGCCACGCCTTCGTCCGCCAGGCCGACGAGGCGATCTGGCTGTCGCTCGCGACGTCGAACGACCATCCCGCGATCGCACGATCCTATCCGCTGCTGTGGCAGGGCATGCGCCTGGCGCGCGAGCAAGGGTGCATCGGTTATGATCTCGCCGGCATGCCGATCGCCGATCCGCGCGACGCGGGCGAAGCGAAGCGTATGCAGTTCAAGACCGCCTTCGCGCCGACGCGGCGGATCATGCCGCCGATGCAGATCGCGGCGCTCAAGCCGGTCCAGCACATGCTGTTCTTCGGTGCGCGGCAGGCCTATCGCAACTCCGGACTGCGCAAGCGGATGTCGGTGATCGCGCGCGGCCGGCGCCGGACCAAGGCCGCACATGTCGACGGCTGACACCGCGCTCGCCCGCCACACCGCCGACACGCCGTTTCACCGAATCGCGCGGCGCGCGCGCGAACGCGGTGTCGCCGCAACGCTCCGAAAAACGTTCGCCGACCGAAACTTCGGACGCGGCACCAGCCTGATCCTCGAATATCGGCCGGGCTGGGAGAAGGCGGGCCACAACGCGATCCATCCCGATTGGCTCAGCTTCGATATCCTGCGCGAAGGCGACGACCAGCCGCCCTCGTGCGACTGGATGGCATGGCGGCAGCCCGGCTTCGCAGCGATGCCGCGCACCGGCTGATGGTGAGCACCGCCGCATCGCTGCCGCCGGACAGCAGTCGATCGACGACATCGCTCGTCCGATCGACGATGCTCGTCGCCGGCGTGCGCGGCCTCGATTTCCTGCTGAGCTTCCTCGTGTCGGTGCTGCTCGCGAACCGGTTCGGCGCGACCGGACAGCTCGACGCATTCTTCCTCGCACGGCGCACGACGGTGGGATTCGCCGACACGATTCGCAAGCTGGTCGGGCAGGCGGTGATGCCCGCGGTGATCGCGAGGATCGACCGTGGCGAGCACCTCTCGATCCACGGGCTGCCGCCGCGGATCTACTGGTTCGTCGGCGGCCTTGCCGCCCTGACGCTGGCGGGGACGTTGATCCCCTCGCTGCTGGTGACGGCGTTCGCGCCCGGCTTCACCGGCGAACGCCATGATCTCACCGCGACGATGATGGCGATCATGATGCCGCTGCTGCCGACGGCGGTGGTCGCATCGCTGCTGGTGGCGGTGCTGCAGGCCAACCGGCGCTATCTGCTCAGCGAAGGCACCAACATCGTCCAGCGCGGGCTGCTCGTGTTGGTGCTGGCGGTCGCGGTCCCCCCGCTCGGCATCGTCGCCGGCGCGTGGACGATGCTGTTCAGCGGACTGGTCGGAACGGCCATCCTGCTGATCGGCGCCTGGTCGATCATCCGCAAGCGGCCCGCGGCGTTGCTCGGCGCGCAGGACGAAGCTGCGTCCCAGCCCGCTGCCGTCGGCGGCGGCGTCGCGGCCGCGATCGTCCTCAACCTCTATTTCCAGGCGACCAGCTTATTCGATTTCGCTGTCGCCTCGACCGTGCCGGAAGGCGGCGTCGCCGCGCTCGAATATGGCGCGCGGCTGGTCTCGTTGATCCCGGGACTGGTGATGTCGAGCCTCTCCATCGTGCTCCAGCCCGAACTGGTCCGCGCGATGCAGGATCCGGATCCCGGCAGGGCGGCGGCGGGACTGGCGCGGTTCCAGCGGCTCGGCTTCTTCGCGCAATTGCCGGTATCGATCGGCATGATGCTGGGCGCCGAGCTGATCGTGCGCACCCTGTTCGGCCATGGCGCTTTCGGGGAAAGCAGCATCCTGCTCGCCGCCGGAACGACTGCCGGCTACGCGGCGGCGCAGATCTTCCTAGCGCCGATGAGCGCGACGACCTCGGCGATCTATGCCGATCCGCGCGCGTCATGCCTGCGTGACATCGCCGTCATCGCGGTCGGCGGCATCGTCCTGCGCGGCCTGATGCTGGCGATCGCGGCGCCGCTGTGGGGCGCCGCCGGCATCGCCTGGGCGGCGGCGGCTTCGACGCTGGGCACGCTGATGCTCGCGCAGTGGATCGCCACCCGCCGCTTCCGCGAATTCGACATGACCGCGCAGCTGATCGATTTCGCCCGCAGCGCGCTCTGTGCCGGGTTCGCTGCGGCGGCGGGCTATGCGCTGATGTGGTTCGGGCCGCATGCGGACGGCGTCGTCCAATGGCTGGCGATGCTCGGCCTGCTCGGCACGGTCGTGCTCGGCGTCTATGCCGCCGCCGCTTTGGCGTTGCGCGTACCGGAAATGGCGAGCGCACGCGCTGTCTTCGTGCCGGCGCTGATGCGCAAGCTCGGCCGCAAGACACGATGAGCAGGCCCCGGAAAATCGCATTCCTGCTGCCGCATTTCCGTGCCGGCGGCGCCGAGCGCGTGGTGCTCAACTGGATCGGCGCGCTCGACCGGACACGCTTCCAGCCGATGCTGTTCCTGACGCGGATCGAAGGCGCATTCCTCGACCTGCTGGCGGCCGACGTCCGCCCGATCGCTCTCGGTGCGGCACGCGCCATTCGCCTGCCGCGCCATATCGCGCGCGCGTTGGCGGACCATGACATCGCCGTCGCCTACAGCGCCACCAATGCGATGAACATCGCCCTGCTCGCAGCGCGGGCCGGTCAAGCGCGGCGGATCGTCTCCGAACACACGCCGCCGCTTGCCTATCTGGCTGAAGCCAGGCTGCCCTGGCTGCGTCGCGCGGCGATGCGCCATTATTATCCGCGCGCCGATGCCGTCGCGGTGCCGACCGCGCGGATCGGCAAGGAACTGGGCAGCCTGATCGGCAAGCCGCTCGACCTCGAGACTTTGCCCAATCCGGTGGTGTCGGCCGTCGCCGAGATTGGACCACGGCGGACCGGCAACGCGATTCCGCAGCTCGTATCGGCCGGGCGGCTCGTTGCGGCGAAAGGATTCGACACGCTGATCGACGCCTGCGCGCGGCTTGCCGCAAGCGACAGCCCGTTCCGCCTGACCATCCACGGCGAAGGTGCCCTGCGCGAATCGCTGGAGCAGCGGATCGTCGCCGCCGGGCTGACCGGGCTGGTGACACTCGCCGGCCAGACCGATGGGCTGGAGCGCGCGCTGGCGGGCGCCGATCTGTTCGTCCTCGCCTCGCGCCGCGAAGGGTTCGGCAATGTGATCATCGAGGCGATGGCCGCAGGCGTGCCGGTGCTCGCAACCCGCAGCGGCGGTCCCGAGACCTTCGTGCGCGATCGTGAAAACGGCTTTCTCGTCGCACCCGACGATCCCGCCGCACTGGCGACGACGATCGCCCGGCTGATCGACGATCGCGTCGGCCGCGACAGCGTGCGCAATGCGGCGGCGGAGACCGCACGCGGCTTCGGAATCGATGCCTCCACCCGCCGGTTCGAAGCTCTGATCGACCGGCTCGCACCGGCGCGGTCAATGGCGGCTTAAGAATAAAGTTACACGAGCGTGCGATACGATCGGGCCGGGCGGCTGTGTCCGGCTCGCGACGAAGACAAGGCCAGGTCCGAAACATCATGCGCTTTTCCAGAACTTTATCGTCCAGCCGGGAGGTCGTCGCGCTCGCGGCGCTCGCCATGCTGACGGCCTGCGCGGGGCCGTCGAAATATGCGCCGGTACAGGAGATCGCGCTCGACACATCGTCGCTCGACGTGGCGCGTGAAGTGAACCGGAAGATCGAGGATCATCTGGCGCTGAACGGTGATTTCCATGCCAACGATCTGATCCGCCTGAGCTTCCCCTATTTCCCGCTGCTGCAGAGTGACCAGCGCGTGCAATTGTCCGGCATGATCAGCCCGCCGCTGCTGGAGCCGATCCAGACCAGGGGGCTGTCCGCCGCCGAATTGCAGGCCCGCCTGACCACGCTGTATCGCGCCAAGCTCGAACGGCCGTCGGTCGCGGTCTCGGTGCTCGAATATAATCGCCCCCCGCCGCCGCCCGAGATCTTCGTGCTCGGCGAGGTCGGCAAGCCCGGTTCCTACCCGTATCGCGACGGCCTCAACATCTTCGAAGGTCTCGCCCGCGCCGGCGGCGGCAATCGCGACGCCGATCTGTCGCGCGTCGTGCTGCTTGCGCCTGATGGCGACCGGATGATGGCGCGGATGATCGACCTGCGCAGCGTGCTCGAAGGCGACAGCGCGACGATCTCCTATCTCAGCCCGTTCAGCATCCTGATCATCCCGCCGACCGCGATGGCCCGCGACGTCGATCGCGCGCGCCAGATTCGCGCGATCATCGGCTTCAACGGCGTGAATCTGGGATCCTCCGTCACATTGATCTCGCCCTGAAGCCATGCCCATCGGTCTGATCTATCTTCGTCTCGTCCTGTCGCGGTGGAAGCTGGTCTTCGGCCTCATCGCCGGCTGCACGCTCGCTGGCTTCCTGATCAGCGCGCTGGTGCTGGCGCAGAAGCCGACCTTCGTCAGCGCCGCCCGGCTTAACATCGTGCCGACCAGCGAGGAACTCGGCTACGCCAATCGCTTCGTCCGCGGATCGACGTTCGACGGCGGGAGCGTGCTGCTCCAGACCTATGCCGAATTCGCGCACACCCGGCCGGTGGTCGCGCCGATCGTCGATCGCTACATCGCCTTGCAGGCCCGCGCCGCCGGCCAGAGCGAGGCGGCCTGGATCAAGGCCAATTCGGTGCCGCCGGCCTTTTCACCCGGCCGCCTGATCGCGACGCTGAACTATGGCGCAGCGCCGGCGGTGTCGCTGCGCGACGACCTGATCGACACGCTGATCGAGGATACCCTGATCGAGACGGTCGAGGGCACCTATTTGCTGCGCATCGGCGTGACGTGGGACGATCCGCAATCGGCCGCCTGGTTCGCCAATGCGCTGGCCGACGCGATCGTCGAGCGCGCCGGCACCGCATCGCGCAACTCGGGCTCGCAACTCGCCGACACGCTGTCGGCGCGGCTCGACGCCAAGAAGATCGAACTCGCGAACGTGCTGCGCCGCTCGCGCGACCTGAAGGCGGCGCTCGGCATCGTCGACATCGACCGGCAGAAGCAGTCGCTGCTGGAAGCGCAGGTTGCAGAACAATCGCGGCTGACCAGTGATCGCGCCGACTTGCAATCGGCCGAGAGTCAGGTCGCCGGCATGAAGAAGCAGGCGGGCGGCAAGCTCGGTCCGGCGCAGCAGGTGTTGGAACAGACGCTCGCGGTCGAGGGACCCAAGGCCACCGGGATCAAGCGCGGGATCGAGATTCGCGAGGGCAGGATCGGCCAGATTGCGGCGCAGATCGATACGCTGGGCAAGAATGAGGACATGGTCAAGTCGCTCGACGACGCCGCGTCGGCGCTGCGGACCGAGGTCGCGTCATTGTCCGAACGGGTGAGCTTCAGCGAGACCGAGAACCTCGCCAACGGGCCGCAGATCCAGCTGATCGAGCGCGCGATGCCGCCATTGCAGCGCAGCACCCCCAAGACCCTGTTCAACACGATCCTCGGTTTCATCGCCGGCTGCGCGCTCGCGGGCTGCGCGCTGCTGCTGCTCGGCGGCGCGGAGACCGGCGTGCGCAAGGCCGACGATGACGCCGAAGATGAACCG
>Ga0307513_10009137_pt1 | contig 12556 bp, 10 predicted proteins | sample 15_EM_MG_FD_202174 | JGI IMG/M metagenome (GOLD analysis project Ga0307513, IMG submission 202174) | Populus trichocarpa ectomycorrhiza microbial communities from riparian zone in the Pacific Northwest, United States - 15_EM | ecosystem: Host-associated > Plants > Roots > Unclassified | place... | reverse complement strand
CGGCCTGCATCTGCATCTCCAGCAGCGGATCGTTGCGCGCCTCGGCCGGGTCGATGGCGTCCGTGCTGTTGGAGGCGATGGCACGGGCGATGATGTTGGCCTCGACCTCCAGACTCTTGATGCGCGCGTCGATCAGCGCGTTTCGCGTGTCGCTGAAATACAGCATGCCGCCGACGAGAACGCCCACACCGATCAGGTTCAGCGCGACGATCCGGCCCTTGATGCTGTGGAAGTTGTAATACAGCCCGAGGCGCGCGAAGAGGGCCATGGCGTGGCGCCAGGCTTGATGCCCCCGGCGCATCATGGTCGACGGTTCGACCGACTGAGCAGCTTCTACCGTCATATCCCTCCTCGACCGCCCTGCTATTCCTTGAAGCGGTAACCGACGCCGTACAGCGTTTCGATCACGTCGAAATTGTTGTCGACCAGTTTGAACTTCTTCCGCAGCCGCTTGATGTGACTGTCGATCGTGCGGTCGTCAACATAGACCTGATCGTCATAAGCCGCATCCATCAGCGCGTCGCGGCTTTTTACCACGCCTGGGCGATGGGCGAGCGCCTGGAGGATCAGGAACTCCGTCACCGTCAGCGTGACCGCCTTGCCATCCCAGATGCAGGTGTGGCGTTCGGGGTCGAGCTTGAGCTTGCCGCGCTCCAGCACCTTGGCGGTGTCTTCGACGATGCTGCCGGGCTCGCGCGGGGCGGAACGGCGCAGGATCGCCTTGACCCGCTCCACCAGCAGGCGCTGGGAGAAGGGCTTACGGATGAAATCGTCGGCGCCCATTTTCAGGCCGAACAACTCGTCGATCTCATCTTCCTTGGAGGTGAGGAAGATCACCGGCATTTCCGTCCGCTGACGCAGGCGGCGGAGCAGCTCCATGCCGTCCATGCGCGGCATCTTGATGTCGAGGATGGCCATGTCCGGCGGATCGGCGCTCAGGCCTTCCAGCGCGGAAGCGCCATCGGTATACGCCTGGATCTTGTAGCCTTCCGTCTCCAGGAGCATGCGTAGTGAGGTTACGATATTGCGGTCGTCGTCAACGAGTGCGATTGTCGGCATGAGCTTAGGATTGCCTCCGCGAGCGCCGGTTGATCAAGGTTCGAGGCAGTGATGAGAGTGCGTGGCGATAGAGCCACGGGTCGTCTAATTTCTGTGGTTTTTGCATTTTAGGCTCTGCATCGTATTTGACCGTCACCGGATTGCAATAGGGGAAATGATCATCAAGGAATCCACGGGGGAAGTTGGCTTATTTGTGACATCGGCCCGATATTTAATGCATGGGGCCGGTGTTGCATGTCTCGCGACGCTGGAGCCGGGCACTGGAAGCCCTTACGCGTCCATGATCACGGTGGCCGTGGAGACCGGCGGAGCCCCGGTTTTCCTGATCTCGCGGCTCGCCTGGCACACCCGCAACCTGGAGGCCGATCCGCGCGCCTCGATTTTGTTCACGGCCGAGAAACAGCCCGGCGATCCGCTGGCGCTTGGCCGAATCAGCCTCATGGGCACGGCCGAAAAGACCGCCGACCCGCCCGCACGACAGCGTTTCCTAGCCCGGCATCCCGAGGCGGAGGGGTATTCCGGGTTCGCCGATTTCGCGTTTTGGCGGCTCCGGGTGGACAAAGCCCATTATGTCGGAGGCTTTGGCAAGATCGGCACGATCGACGCCGATAGCCTGATCCGCCAGGGGCCGGCCGTCGACACCTGGAACGTGGAGATATCCCGTGTGCTGGCGGCGTTGCCCGCCGATCTGCCGGCCGCGCTCGCTCTCCGTGCCGCCCCGGATGCCGATAATTTCAGCGGCTGGATAGTCGCCGCCTGCGATCCGGAAGGCTGCGACCTTATTTCCGGGGACCGCTCCCTGTATCTTCCCTTTTCCCAAGCGGTTGAGGATGTTAACCAGATTCCAGGGGTTTTGCAGCATCTTGCCTCTGGTGTTGCTACCTCTAGTTAGGTGTCGGTGCATTGCACACGCGCTTGGTGGAAAAACTTAGAGGGACGGGCTTGTCGTTTTAAGAAGAGCGTAGAATTCTTGATAGCGCGCGGATCAAGACCGGTCGCGCGAGCGTTACCATATACCAACGGGTTGTCTCCGGAGCGGGTTTCGAGAAATCGAGACTTAGCGGTTTAGCCAACGCCTTTGTGGGAGAATTAAGTGGGAAGTAGCAAGAACGGCTCCGTTGCGGGGTCTGTAGCCACCCTTTTGGCCGATAATCTGAACAAGGTCAGCGCCAATCCATCCGTCGCGTCGCTCTATGAGCTGGCGGTCAGCCGGGGCGAAGGCGAGGTCGCATCGACCGGCGCCTTGTCGATGCGGACCGGCGCGCATACCGGACGCTCCGCCGCCGACAAGTTCATCGTTCGTGACGCCACCACGGAGAGCACCGTCTGGTGGGACAACAACAAGGCACTTAGCCCGCAACATTTCGACGTGCTTCTCGACGATTTCATCGCCCATGCCAAGGATCGCGAGCTGATCGTCCAGGACCTGCACGCCGGGGCCGATCCCACCCACCGGCTGCGCGCCCGCATCTATACCGAGCTGGCTTGGCACGCGCTGTTCATCAACCACCTGCTGATCGTACCCGAGGCTGGCGAGTTGGCGGGTTTCGACCCGGAATTCATCGTCCTCAATTTGCCGAGTTTCCGCGCCGATCCCGCGCGCCACGGCTGCCGGACGGAAACCGTCATCGCATGCGATTTCACCCGCAAGCTGGTGTTGATCGGCGGCACCTCCTATGCCGGCGAGACGAAGAAATCGGTGTTCAGCTATCTGAACTACGTGCTGCCCGGCTCCGGCGTGCTGCCGATGCATTGCTCCGCCAACGAAGCCAATGATGGCGACAATGCCGCCGTGTTCTTCGGCCTGTCGGGCACCGGCAAGACCACGCTCTCAGCCGACCCGAAGCGCACGCTGATCGGCGATGACGAGCACGGCTGGTCGCCGTCGGGCATCTACAATTTCGAGGGCGGCTGCTACGCCAAGACCATCCGCCTGTCACGCGACGCCGAGCCGGACATCTGGGCGGCCACCAACCATTGGGCGGCCGTGCTGGAGAACGTCGTCCTCCATCCCGAAACGCGCGAGCCCGATTACAACGACGTCTCGCTGACGGAAAACACCCGTTCCGCCTATCCGCTGAGCTATATCGGCAATGCCAGCCGCACCGGCCGCACCGGGCATCCGCAGAACATCGTGATGCTGACGGCGGACGCGTTCGGCGTGCTGCCGCCCATCGCCAAGCTCAGCCCCTCGCAGGCGATGTACCACTTCATCTCCGGCTACACCGCCAAGGTGGCCGGCACCGAAAAGGGCGTTGCCGGTTCGCAGGCAACCTTTTCCACCTGCTTTGGCGCGCCGTTCATGTCGCGTCATCCCAGCGTCTACGGCAATCTGCTGCGCGACCTGATCGCCGAGCACGATGTCGATTGCTGGCTGGTGAACACCGGCTGGACGGGCGGCGCCTATGGCGTCGGCCAGCGCATGCCGTTGAAATTCACCCGCGCGCTGCTGGATGGCGCGCTGTCGGGCCGCCTGAGGGACGCCTCCTTCCGCCGCGATCCGCTCTTCGGCTTCGAGGTGCCGACAAGCGTCGAAGGTGTGCCGCCGCATCTGCTCGACCCGCGCCGCACCTGGTCCGACAAGCTGGGTTATGACAGCCAGGCCCGCAAGCTCGTCGCGATGTTCGCCGAGAATTTCCGCCGCTTCGAAGCTGCCGTCGATGCCGAGGTGCGCGCCGCCGGCCCATCGATTCAGATAGCGGCGGAGTAATATGATCGCGCTCGCCCCGGACGGCCGCAAGGCCGGATCGGGGCGGTGCGTTGCCGCCACGCCGCCTTTGCGGTGGAGATCGCGCTGCGTGGAACAGCAAAAAGCCGGGACGCTGTGTCCCGACTTCAAGTACGCTGCGACGTGGAAGCCGCCGAGGCGGCTATTTCAGCGGTTCGAGATCGCGATCGCCGCCGGTTAGCTTGTAGCTCGCGCCGATTTTGACGGCGTCGAACGACAGATCGACCTTGTTACTGGACGTAAGGGTTCCTTCCTCGAAGGTCGTTGTTCCAAGCGATGCGGACTCTTCACCAAGATCGACATGCGAATATTCCGCACGGATCGAGAGCCGTTCGCTGAGGGCATATTCAATGCCCAGACCAGCCGTCCAGCCGACATGATCGGAACTTCCATTGCCGAGCGGGAAGACGGATGTGGACGTATCGACGTTACCCCAGGCGACACCGCCGAAGCCGTAAAGCAGCCAGCTCCCTTCGGCGTAGCCAAGGCGAGCAACGGCAGTGGCGTACCAATTCAGCTCCGTCTTGACCCCAACACCGTTTTCGGTGTTCTCTTCGAACACCGTTGACGTTGCGCTCATATCGGTGCCGTTGATCCCAGCTTCGACACCGACGACGAGATGTTCCCTCTGCCAGTTGTAGCCGATATGCGCGCCGTAAATCCCGCCATCGATGTCGCTTTTCGAGCTATCGCGGAAGTTCTCCGGTCCTTCTTCTTCAAACTCATTCTGTATGACGTCTAGCGTATTCGTCACGTCGCCCCAGCCGTAACCGGCGCTGCCACCGACATACAGGCCGGCCCAGGAATGCCCCGGTCCGTAGGCTACGGGAGCCGCCGGCGCGTCCTTGAGCGAACGGCCATGCAGATCGGCTGCCTGAGCGGACACGCCCAGGCCAAGAAGCGCCACGGCAGCGGCGCCAATCAGCTTGTACATTGAAAGTCCCTTCTAAGTGCCCCCAAACGTCGGTGCGCGGAATGCAATTGAAGCGCATCGGCGAAAGTCCCGAATGTGTCGGGCCAGTCGTGATTCACACTTAGGCGGTATTCCCAAGTACCGCTCGCGTCAATTTGCTTAAAATAAGAAGCAAATTCGGCGTGTGCCCAACATGCGTCAGTTTTGTGGCGGCATGAAACGTTTTGCTTGCATGGCGCGCCTTCTGCGCGGCAAGGTTGAGTGAATATTCGCGCAAAAGTGCCCAAGCCGCTGGTCTGGGCATGGGCGTATATCGTGGGGCGGCCCGCCGAATCGCGGCTGAAATAGCGCGAGACCGCCTAAAAAGGCCGCGCGACGGCCAGCCGCATGCCTCTAGTCCATTTGCGCTGGGGCCGCTTTAGGCTAAAAGGCCCCTACAAACGGGGGTTTGCCATGGATGCTTGGCTTGGCGGGCTGGATCGCAGAGCGGTCTCGGCCTTGGGATGGTTGGCTGTGCGCCCGCGCTGGGCGGCGGCGTTTCTGGTGGCGCTGTGCCTGGTGGTGAACCTGCCGGGCATAGCCTCGCTTCCCGTCACCGACCGCGACGAGGCCCGCTTCGCCCAGGCCACCAAGCAGATGGTGGAAACGGGCGATCTCATCGATATTCGCTTCCAGGACGACCCGCGCTACAAGAAGCCGATCGGCGCTTATTGGTTGCAGGCGGCCAGCGTGAAGGTGTTCGGCTCGGCCGAGCATAACGAGATCTGGACCTATCGCGTGCCGTCGTTCCTGGGCATCCTGGCGGCGGTGCTGCTGACCTGGTGGGCGGCCAGGGCGCCTTACGGGCGGCAGAACGCCTTGCTCGCCGCGATCCTGCTGGCACTGGCGCTGGGCGTTAACCTGGAGGCGCGGCTGGCCAAGGCCGACGCGGTGCTGCTGGCGTCGATCATCCTGGGGCAGGGTGCGCTGGCCCGCATTTATCTCGCCCGGCAGGCGCCGCGCGAATCCGTCGGCATCGCCTTGCTGTTCTGGATCGCGCTGGGCATCGGCGTGCTGATTAAGGGGCCGGTGGCGCCGGCGGTGGCGTTTCTCACCATCCTGCCGCTGGCAATTTACGACCCGGAGCGGTCCTGGCTGCGGTCGCTGCATATTCCGTGGGGCGTGCCCGTGCTGCTGGCGATCACCCTGCCATGGTTTATCGCCATCGGCATCGCCTCGGACTGGGAGTTCTTCCGCGCGTCCATCGGGCAGGATTTCATCGGCAAGCTCAAGGGTGGCCAGGAAAATCATTGGGGGCCACCGGGCTATTATTTGATCCTGTTCTGGTGGACCTTCTGGCCCGCCGCGCTAGTCACGACGGGCGGTGGCGCGCTGTGGCTGTGGCGCAACCGGATGCATCGGCGCGCGCTGTTCCTGCTTGCCTGGATCATCCCGTTCTGGCTGGTGCTGGAGGCCACCCCAACCAAGCTGCCGCACTATGTGCTGCCGATCTATCCGGCCATCGCCATCGCCGCCGCCTGGGTGCTGCGCGAAGTGGCGATCCCCGGCACGATCTCGCTACGCACATACAAGCAGGCGGCGGTGATCTGGCTGCTGATCGCGGCGCTTCAGGTGGTCCTCCTTGGGCTGCTGCACGTCAAGTTCCGTGAGGCGCCCTCGCCGGTGCTGTTCCTGCTGGCCGTGCCGTTCATCGCCGCCGCCGTGCTCACGGCGCGAGCGGCCTGGAACGAACGCTTCCACGCGGCCCTGATGACCGGGGCGATCAGCGCGGCGCTCCTTTACATCGGCGCATTCCAGGTGACGCTGCCGAGCATCCAGGCGCTTTGGGTCAGCCAGCGAATCGATCAGGTGGCCGAGGCGCTGAAGCCGTGCTCCACCACGCCGATGGTGCTGACCCGCTATCGCGAGCCGAGCGCGGTGTTCCTGCTGGGCACCGATACGCGGATGCAAAGCGAAACGGAGGCCGTCGAGGCGCTGCGCAACGGGCAGGCGGATTTCGCCGTGTTCAATGCGGATGCCTTCAACCGCATCGCGCGTAGCAGCGCCAACGGCGCGGAGATGCCGCAGGTGCTGGCCTGCATCAACGGCTTCCACCTCAACCAAGGCCGCAAACTGCGCCTCCACGTGCTGACCATGAAGGCGCCCGAAACGCTGGCGGCATGTCCGCTGCCATCGCAATATGAGTGTCCGAACTAGAGCGAGATCCGAAAAGTGGATACCACTTTTCGGAAAAATCGAGCGTCAAAACAAGAGTCTAGAGCGGGATAGCCGAGCCAATCTAAAATCATCCCGCTCTAAGCAGCGTTTCCAAAAGCATGTCTCCGCGAAAGCGGGGATGGCCTTCCTGGTTTTCGAAAAAGCTCCGCGAAAACATAGGGCATCCAAGCAGGCATTCGTTGGGCAACCAAGGAACGCCTGCTTAGCCGTGGAGATGCCGCGCACAAATGATCCTTAGTCGCGGAGCAGCTCGTTAATCGAGGTTTTCGCGCGGGTGCGCTCGTCCACGCGCTTGACGATCACCGCGCAATAAAGCGACGGTCCTGGCGTGCTGCCTGGCATCGTGCCGGACACCACCACGGAATAGGGTGGTACGCGGCCATACATCACCGCGCCAGTCTCGCGGTCGACGATCTTGGTGGACTGGCCGAGATAGACGCCCATCGACAACACCGAGCCCTCGCCGACGATGACGCCCTCGGCCACCTCCGCGCGCGCGCCGATGAAGCAATTGTCCTCGATAATCACCGGCCCGGCCTGGAGCGGCTCCAGCACGCCGCCTATCCCCGCGCCGCCCGAGATGTGGCAGTTCTTGCCGATCTGCGCGCAGGAGCCGACCGTCGCCCAGGTGTCAACCATGGTGCCGCTGTCGACATAGGCGCCCAGATTGACGAAGGACGGCATCAGCACCACGCCGGGCGCGATATAGGCCGAATGCCGGACAAAGCACCCCGGCACCGCGCGGAAGCCCGCGGCGCGCCACTGATTGTCGCCCCAGCCCTCGAATTTGGAGGGCACCTTGTCCCACCAGGTGGCGCTGCCCGGTCCGCCGGCCACCGGCGTCATGTCGTTGAGGCGGAAGGACAGCAGCACCGCTTTCTTGAGCCATTGGTTGACCGTCCACTCCGCGCCCTGCTTCTGCGCCACGCGAAGCTCGCCCTTGTCCAGCAGGTTCAGCGCCTGCTCGACGGCGTCGCGCACCTCGCCTTGAGTGGCTGGATTGATGCTGTCGCGCGCGTCGAAGGCGCTTTCGATCGCGGCCTGGAGAGTTTCGGTCATGGTCGTTTCTCGCGGGAATGGAATGCCTCGCCGTCTTGGTGCGGCGTCGGGGCGCGTTTTGTCAACGGCGGAAAAGAATCGCGACGGCTTTGAACCGATTTCCTCGCCGCTGTGTCTTATCATGAGAGGCGGTTCATCCCACCTCATCGCGCAAAATCTCCCACGGAGATGGTCATGAGCAAGATGTTGCAGGCCGTACTGACGACAACCGCCCTCACCGCCACGCGCCGGACGGCGGAAGCCAAACCCTATCGCTGCGTGAAACCGGTGATCTGCAAGGCAGCCTGCGGCTCGACCGACTGCATGGAGCGGATGACCACGGCCAAACGGAGCAGCCTCGCCACACCGGTCCTCGGACAGGTCATCGCGTTACGCTAAGCAGGTCCCACATTGGCGTGCCAACGAAAGATCTGCTTAGCTTTTTGTTTGAGCATCGTTTTTTTCCAAAATCGGAAGACCGCTTTTCGAAATGATGCTTAGCACCTGTTCCAGGAAGCCGGTGAGGTCGTCGGTGATGTGGTGGATATGGGCGGGCAACGCGCGCCAGTCCGCCATCGCCTTTTGCGTCGGGTGATCGATATAGGTCGAGCGCACCAGCACGGTCGACATGCCCAGTATGTGCGGGCTCTCCAGATTATGCGGCAGGTCCTCGAACATCGCCGCGACCCTCGCCTCGACACCATGCGCTTTGAGGAAGGATGCGTATGCCGCCGGCGAGGGCTTGGGCACATAGTCGCTGGCGACGATGTCGAACAGATCGTCGAAATGATGCAGCACGCCCAGCTTCCCGGCCACCCGCTCGGCATGGCGCCGCGAGCCGTTGGTGAAGATGAACTTGCGCCCCGGCAAGGCTTCCAGCGCGGCTCCCAGTTTAGGCAGCGCGCTGACCGGCGCCAGGTCGATGTCATGCACGAAGTCGAGGAAGCGCTCCGGCGGCAGCTTGTGCTCGCGCATCAGCCCGGCCAGCGTGGTGCCATAGCGATAGTAATAGTCCTTCTGGATGCGCTTGGCCTCGACCAGGCCTACGCTGAGCAGCTCGGAGATGAACGCGCCCATGCGCTGATCCACCTGCGCGAACAGATTGCACTCGGCCGGGTAGAGCGTGTTGTCGAGGTCGAAGATCCAGGTCTCCACGCGGGCGAAGGCGGTGAGATCGGGCGAGGTGATCATGTCCATGGCGCGAATTTAGGGGGCTGGGAGGGATTTGTCATCCTCGGCGGGGCCGCGCGAGAAGGCTAAGCAGGGTTTCCCAAAAGTGGACACCGGTTTTGGGGTAAAAACCCTGCTCAAGCAAAGGACTCTAAGCGGCCATTCATTGGCGAAGCCAGGATTGGCCGCTTAGCGTGGAGACGGAGCAAAATGCTGCATATTCGGTTAAGCCTCGGACAAAGCTTTGCCGTGTATAACGCAGCCAGATTCGTTGAGTACCCGATCCCGCAATAATTCATTCTCTGGTAACGGCAGGCTATAAATGGCTAGTGGAAGCACGCTTTCGGCGCGTCTGGCATTCAATCAAATCGATCAAGACACGATGGCCGCGTTGAGAGAGGCGAAGCCTTTCATTCTCGCGGAAATGCCAGCGATTCTCGATCGGTTCTACGACCACATCAGCAAGTTCAAGGAAACCTCGGCGTTCTTCAAGAACCGGCAGCACATGATGCATGCCAAGGAGATGCAGATACGTCATTGGACGATCATCACCGATGGGAGATTCGATCGCACCTACGAGGAATCGGTAACCACCATCGGTGAGACGCATAATCGGCTTGGCCTTGAGCCTCGCTGGTACATCGGCGGGTACAACTTTTTGGTTGCCTCGATGATCCAGGCCGTCGCGCTCAAACAGTCTCAATCCCGCTTCGGCACGCGATCCGGCGACCGTATGGCGAGAACACAGATGGCGATCATCAAGGCCGCCATGCTCGATATGGACTTTGCCATTGCTGTCTATCTGGAGGCTGGCCAGCGCGAACGGCGCGCGACCATGGAGCGTCTCGCGACCGAATTCGATGGGGCCGTCAGCGGCATCATAAACGCAATGTCCTCTGCGACCGATGTCCTGCATTCGACGGCGCAGACCGCGACGGCATCGGCCAAACGGTCGCTGGAGCGGACGACCGCCGTGGCGACCGCCGCTGAGCATGCCTCCGCCAACGTTCAGGCTGTTGCCGCCGCGACAGAGGAACTATCTGCGTCGGTGCGGGAAATCAGTCAACAGACGGCAACCTCGGGGACGATCAGCGAGAGAGCCGTGCATACGGCCAATCAAACCACCGATACGGTCGGCAAGCTTGCCGAGGCGGCAAAGCGGATCGGCGTCGTGGTCGATCTGATCAACGGCATTGCCAGCCAAACGAATTTGCTGGCCTTGAACGCGACCATCGAAGCCGCGCGGGCCGGCGAAGCTGGCAAGGGGTTTGCCGTCGTCGCTCAGGAAGTGAAGACGCTGGCCGATCAGACCGCGAAAGCAACCGCCGATATTGGCGCCCAGATCAACGACATCCAGGCTTCGAGCGCGAAATCGGCAACGGAGATCGCGCAGATTGGCGAGATCATCCGGTCGATGAACGAGATCTCGGCGACAATTGCGTCCGCCGTGACTGAGCAGAGCGCCGCGACCGAGGAGATAGCCCGCAATGTGAATGAGGCGGCGAAGGGCACGAGCAATGTGTCCTCCAATATCGCCAACGTCACGAGCGCCGCCGGAGAGACTGGCGAAACCGCAACCAAAGTCCTCTCCTGCTCGGAGGATTTGCGCAAACATACCAATCAATTGCGCAGCGCGGCAAACAATTTCCTTTCTACGCTTCGCGCGGCTTAGAGCGCGATCAGGAAAAGTGGTCTTCCGGTTTTCCTGTAAAATCGCGCGACCAGCAAAGACTCTGGAACGGCCACCGACCTTTGGTGCGGCCGCCGGAAGTGATCCGCTCAGGCAGGGTTGAGTTCGCTCGTGAAAAAAGCATGGCTCCGCGCAGGTGGGGACATGCTTTCGGCAACGCCGCGCAGGTGGCGCGCGATCAGTATCAGGTGCGGATAAGCAACAGCTCGTGCCAGATATCCCATACCCTGATTTGAAAGCCCCCGCGATTATGCTATGACTTGCCAGATGTTTTCACATGGTTGCTTTTGGCGGTTCCCATGCTTTCGGCGGTTTCCATGGCGCGCACGTCCAAACTGTCGCGGCGCGATTTTTCGTTTTCGTTCCTCGCGGCGGCGTCGCTAGCCTGCTGTCCGGCTTGCGCGGCGAAGGCCCAGGCAAAGGTCCAAGCCCGGGCGCAAGGCGGCGAGCAGATCCTGTGCGCGGCCGCCGGCCAGGGCGTGCCCGAGGCTGAAGCGCTGCTCGCCTCCACCGGCGACGGCAATCTCGACCGCATCCTCACGGCGGAGATGATCGAGCAATCGCGCTATTACGGGCTGCGTCCGGCCTTCCTGCTTTATTCCGGCCCCAACCAGAACGCGCTGGCCACCTCCAAGACGCGGCTGGAGAACACGCAAGGCACGATCCTGTATAATCTCGGCTTCCTGCAGGGCCAGCTCAAATCGGGCCAGTGGGGCGGCACGGTGGTGGCGGGTGTGCTGGCGCATGAGTTCGGCCATATCTATCAGTTCTTCTCCGACTATGCGGCGCGCCTGCAAGGCATGCACAACACTGTGAAATTCCAGGAACTGCACGCGGATTTCCTGTCGGCCTTCTATATGGCGAAGAAGTTCGTCGCGTCCGGCGTGAAGCTGAACGATTATTTCGATGCCTTCTACGCGCTAGGCGACTATCAATTCGATCAGAAAGACCATCACGGCACGAAGGAAGAGCGCTATATCGCCATCAAGGCGGGGCATAATCTTTCCTTGGGCAATAAAAATGAAGGCATCGTCTTCGCCGCCGCGCAAGGCGAGGCGTTTCTGAAGGAATATATTCGCTAGTGCAATATCGTATTCACTTCGTTCATGCGATGCACTAGCTTTTTGTTTGGTGGATGGATTTTACCGAACTCCGGCCGTCGCCTCTGTTTTGGATCGATGCACGAGAGCGGGGTCATTTCAGGTGGAAGCATCACAGTTCGGTGGCCGCTTCTCGATTCTATGCTGGTCGCGCGATTTTTCAGGAAAACCGGTACCCACTTTTCCTGATCGCGCTCTAAGGGGACGATGGGATGCGGTGGCCTGTCTTGTCTATCGCGACGATGCTGGCAATGACCGCCGTGAGCCCTGCCAACAAGGCCTTGGCGCAGTGCTATCCGGGGTTGGCCTGTCCGCCCGCGGCACCTTCCACGCCCGCGGCGCCCCCCAGCAATGCGCCGGAGCCGTCACCAAGGATAAAGGCGAACCCCGCTTTGGAAACCTACCGCGTTCTGGAAAGCGTGTCCGGCGGCGTCCTGAATATGCGGTCTGCTCCGAGCGTCACCTCGCAACTTGTTGTCGCCATTCCGGGAAGCAGCAAAGGGCTGGAGGTGTCACGCTGTAAGCCCGCGCAAGACGGTGCGAGCAAATTTGATTGGTGTGCTGCAAAATGGCAAGGTTACGAGGGATGGATTTCAAGCTGTTGCATTCTTGGCGAGCAATCCAATCAAAGGCCTCGGACC
>Ga0307513_10009136_pt1 | contig 12557 bp, 15 predicted proteins | sample 15_EM_MG_FD_202174 | JGI IMG/M metagenome (GOLD analysis project Ga0307513, IMG submission 202174) | Populus trichocarpa ectomycorrhiza microbial communities from riparian zone in the Pacific Northwest, United States - 15_EM | ecosystem: Host-associated > Plants > Roots > Unclassified | place... | reverse complement strand
CAAGTACTATACTTTAGGGGCCACGCTTTAAAATAGGGCTAAGCTGGTGGGATCCAAGTTCAAGCTCCGCTTGCCACCAAGGAATGGCCCTGAAATCACAAGCGAATCTCCGCACTGAAACCTCGTATATGCAAAGGCCGTGAACATGGCGTAAATCAGGTAGCGCTTTCACTCTCAAATCATCTCACATGCCAAGAAGATTGGGGCAACCAGTGGTGTTCAATTTGGTAGAGAGAATTAAAGTTCATAAAACATATTACGAACCGCCTATGCTGTTGAAGTAGCCTTGGATTCTTCTTTCTGCAAGAACTGCTCGAGTTTCCCGACTGCTCGAGTTTGGACAGTCCCTTGGAGGTAAGTGGTCCATCCGAGTAGTAATCCAGGCAAACCAAGAGATTGCCTTGACCACGTCCAGAAGTCAAAGCTGTCCACTTGCTTCGTAATAAGACCAGTGGCCGGGGAGACAGTGATTGTAGTGTGAATGACATTCGTGACAGGCCGGTTATCGAAGAGATACTTCACAGTATAGGTAGAGGTGTACTGGGGATTGCATGTCAGCAACATTGGCGTGAACGAAGCGCAGACGGGCGAACTACCTCAGGTCCGTCGCCCTCAATGGGCGTGTAGGTGAGCTCCATCTTATTGATGTGACGATTCTTGACAAACATGGCAAACATACCCTTCCCGTGGCGGGCTATGTGCATGTGCGAGTGGGTTTGTTAGCTGTAGTATTCGTTAATATCGTGTGAACCGACCGTTTAAAGCGGGGAAAGCAGGGTCAGAAAAGGTGAAATTTGAGTCCAGGCATGCAAACATGCCATCCAGGTCGCCGTCCTTGTACCTGGTTAGGTACTGATCAACGAGCTCCTTCTCGGCAGCGGGCATATTGCGTGAGTGGGGGGTGCAAGACGTTGCAAGAATAAAACAAAGATATCAAAACGGCGGTGCTTGAGTTATAAATTGTCCATTGGCCTGGCAACAAAAGATAGACGCGGTCTGCCATGGGAGTCGGGACTGACTCCCAAGGTTGAACGAGTACCTCGTAGACAAGTCTTATGGCCGACACAGCATTTGCATCAAATTTCTACACGCAGCTCCAGGCGGACCACCAGAGTTTGTACTCTCCTCTCACGCCTTCGGTTACTGATTACGTCTGGCTCGCAGCGCTGCGTGAACGACTGGAGCTTATAAAAACCACGCAAGATCGGATCGAATTTAGTTCTCTTGTTCAAGATGTCGCAAAGACGAGGAAAGCTTTGATCGATGCAATTCCGCTCTTGCCACTGTATGACCAGCGCAACGCAGAACTCGTGGGTGGCTCTCCATACCTCCCACTTACAATCCCAAGCATTGAGATATAGTCCTTCCTGTAGGTCGTCAGGGGTTTAGAGCAAGAGCTCGAAGTCGTAAGGGCCCAAATTCTGTCTCTAGCCATTGGCGGTGGTAGTGGCAAAGCCGGTGGCCGTTTCGCATTCAGACGCACTGCACCCGCAGTAGCACCCAAGACCGTGGACGTAGCAGCGCCGACGATGGTAGCACCGGCCTCAGCCGCCCGATCCGCAGAATGGCACGCGCTCTCCCTTGCCGATCGGACCTATGAGTACCTCTGTTCAGGGGACCTTCCAGCAGAACAGCTCCTGTCGAGGGGAGAACATGATATCTCCCTCTCAAACCTCTCCCATTGCATCATCGATTTCGTCTCTCGACCCAAGAACGAAGGATTGGGGAAGATTCGTGCTCTACACGCGCGTAACATCACCCGATGCGTTCTGATCATGCCTATTATTGAAGGGAGTGCGCTCTTGCACGAGTTTAGAGACTGTACTATCGTCTTGGGTTGCCACCAGGTGAGCGCGGCGGCCTCAAAGTAGCCTCAGAGCCTCATGAAACACCCAGTTTCGCCTGCATAACTCCAACAGCGTAGATTCGTACCTTCAAGTCACTTCGAAACCTATCATCGAGCGCTGCACAGTAGTACGTTTCGCGCCCTATACTCTCTCTGAAGATACAGGGCTGGACGAAGCCGTACGTACCTCAGATATCATCCAAGAGCGCTACTCATCCGTTCCCAACTTTAGACGGAGAACCAGTTCAATAACGTCCTGGACTTCCAATGGCTGAGAGGTGGCCCGTCGCCGAACTGGTCGCTGATTCCTGAAGAAGAATGGATTGGCAAGGGTGACAGCCGCTGGCCATCAGAGTCTATTAACGATGTTGACCAGGCCCTGAGTGCTTTGATATCGCCAGGCAATTGAATAGAGTGAGCATGGTGGGGGTTAGTAGGACGCTAGTGAGTACGACTACGTCCAATGTATACAAGAGGGCAGCCGGTAATGTCATAACATTGATTGTGTTAGGGTATCGTGTATCTGTCGCTGTCCATTCGTTCTACATAGGTTATAAGCGGAGATATGTCACCATTGTGATCGTGGGACTCATATTCCGCATTGGATTATACTCGTAACGGAGGCCCATCCTGGACAGTATCCACGGTGACTGGTTTGCCATCCTGGGCCGATTTCGACCGACCCACCCTCGAGGGATGGGACACAGGTAGGTGATGGGGTAAGTGGACTTTCATGGGCACGGCTCTCGCATACTGCCTAGCTGAGCCTACGAACCGGGAGATGCGATCGACTTGCTCCGTCTCCTCGGGCATCATCCATGAATTACGATCTCCGGCTCGGGGCAGAGGCACAACAACATCATCGGGGTTCGTGCTGAAGCGCTGTCGATTCGCACTACCACCCACGAGCTCATCTAGGTTGCTATGGTGCTGGGTGTAATTTCGTGCTTGAGAGGTCGTGGTACTGGGTGCAAGAGCCGAACGTCGGCGATGAGCTTCTTGAACCATCCTATCCGCCTGAGCTTTGCGTTGTTGGTGTTCTATCTCGCCCTCAATCAGGTCGGGGTCGGTGCCAAGAATTTCCTCTTCCCCTTGGGCCTCCCAGCCGCAGTCTGCGCCGCACAATGGGCCATGTGGCGCCACTACGCACCCACTTTGTCCCCATGGCCCTGTAAAAGTACCTTGTGAGAACGCCTGGTGCCAGGTTACCAAACGGTGAGATGCGGACGTTGGTGAAACCAGGGATAGACAATAGACTGTGGACAGGAATCGAGTTAGCAGGTTCCACACCTCGACTGAATGAACTGACATAACAAACACCAGTTGCTGGCAAATACAAGTGCGGGTCAGTGCACCCCCCACTCTAAAGGAGTCAATGACCCACCAGCAGCGGCGGCTATTGCCTCCATAGTAGAATAAAACTGTTTTCGAGATACCCAGAGCCAGGAGAGCAGAGAAAGAGTCCAACCTGTGGAAGTGGGCCTGCCGAGTGTAGTGACGTCAAGCCATTCGAAGGGCCAGAGCACCAACGGTGCAACGGTGGTATTCTTACGACAATACACTGCTGTGTGGAATCATGGCATCACCTCTTGAGCTTTCGATTCCTTAGCCATCGATTCCGATGGTCCAACGCATTTTAGACTCCGCCTCAACTACTCCGCTTGAACGTTTAACCAATTCCTTTTAGCTATTACTTCTCCCTTATGACTTGAATACACCTCTCTCTGTACCAAACCTTATGGTAACGCATGATCCTTATTGAGATTCACCGCCACATGACACGTAAACCACGACCACAACCGAAGACTCTGCGCCAACCATCGAGTTGCGGCAGATACTCCGCCCTCGTATCATTTATTTCATCCTTGATACTTGTGGCTGGACTCTATCTCGCGAAGCAATCATATTATGATGATGCGCCAGACGAACACAGCGATTTCTGGAAGGTTGTCGAAATCCCTGGTCGAGGAAAGGGCGTAATAGCTACCACGGACATACCAGTATGCTGCGAGAGCCATGGGTTCCAAGGGGTTAGACTCACGACCGCCAGCAAGGTGCCTTGATCCTTCGCGAGAAACCACTGTTTCTTGTCCCTCCTTCAATAACGGAGTCGCCAACGGATTATATCGGCACAGTCGTAGACGACCTTTCACCGAATGACAGGCGCTTGTTCGATGGGCTATCCCATCATTCAGAGCCAGATGCGGAAGGAGAGCGCCTCGTGCTAGCCAAGTTCCAAACGAATGCCATAGCCGCAGGGGGCCAAGTTGGGTTATTCCCTAGGACAGCACGACTGAACCATGGGTGTTCTTCCGCTTTCAACATCATGTATAGCTGGCGGGAAGATGAGAAGGTTCTTGGTAGGCCCCATGTCTATGGTAGTCGAACGTCAACTCACTATGTTGACTATCGTAGTTGCTCACGCTCTCAAACCGATCAAGAAAGACCAGGAACTCATAACCGTCTATACTGACACAAAACGCTCGCGTGATGACCGACGGGCCTACCTATCAGAAACGTACAACTTCTTCTGCGAGTGCTCCTCGTGTGCTCTTCCACTCCACGAGTCCATCGCTTCGGACGAACGCCTCGCTCAGATGCGCACCTTGAAAGAGAAGTTCGCTACATGGAGTGCTGGTGCTATTGACGGTAAGGAGGCTACAGAGCTTGTAAATGAGATCTGGGGTGTTGGAGAGACAGAAGGATATTGGAGCGAGTGCGTATCCCTCCCCCCCCGCAATCTGGTCCCACTACTGACCCTCGTTTAGGCGTGGTCAGCTTGCCGCGGATGCAGCACATGTCTCAGCAGCACACTCGGAGTATGTTTCCTTTCCCCTCTGGTCTTGACTGTCACTGACAGAAGACCTAGCGTCCATGCAGCCCAAGCGTGGGCACTCCTCTCGCATAAATGGTTTAGCATTGAGCTAGGAGGGGATAGTAAACAGGCAATAAAGATAAAGACAATTATCACAAATCCTCGGGCTCACGCGGCCTGGGGAACGCAGGCGATGATGGATGTCGAACTACCTCGTGGTTCATAACGACTTCGCCTTGTGTGCTCGATAGAAACATGTCTCGTTCAAAATAATGCACATCCAGATCGAATGACGCGAACGGCAACTTAAATCTTGTTTTCCAACGACCGCACCGCCTTCAAGTCGACCAGCTTCGTAACAACCTCATCCAGCGGGAGTGTGGGAGCACGGGTCTTCTGTCCAACGTCGTCACGGTTTCGTACGTTGACTGCGCGGGCGTTCATTTCTTCTTCACCGACGACTGCGGGTATTGTGAGATCGGAAATCAGGGGACGCAAGCAAGAGCGCCAACGTACCGAATATAAAGTTGTACTGCGCAAGTTCACCATTTCGGATCTTCTTGTTCAACGTGTCGGTGCCATTGTCAACGTCCGTGTAGAGACCGACGCTCCAAAGCTTTCTCTTCACTTCTTCTGCGTAGTCATACTGTATAGGTGTGAGCACTTTGGCTAAAAAAGATCGGAAAATCACCATACGAAGGGTTTCGACACGGGAATGACGAGCACTTGTCGTGGGGACAACCAGAATGGCCTGATCAAATTGTTCAATGTCGTATGATGGGCCAGAAAGTATAGGCCCTTACCATTTCCCTGCGAAGTGCTCTGTAGCGACAGCCGTGAATCTCTCGATGCTGCCTAAGAGGGCACGATGAATCATAACTGGTCGTAGTGGTTCGGCATTGGCTTCGAGCATTTGTTCACCACTGTGCGCAGCCGCCATCATTCATTAGAGCCGAGAAAAGCTGTTCAGGCGACGCACCGATATTTCAGCCCGAATCTCTGCGGTAACTGGAAATCAAGTTGGATAGTAGCGCATTGGTGCCATCTCTTTAGTGCATCCTGGATCCGAATATCGATCTTCGGCCCATAGAACGCGCCATCACCGGGATTAAGAGTCCAGCTACCCAGGTATTTCTGGTTGAGGACTTCCTCAAGTTGCTGTGGAAAATCAAAGTCCTAAACATATACACGATGGACATGGGTCATGCAAATCACGCACAGCTTCAGCCGTCTCCCAATCCTCAAGCTTGCCGAGGAAGCCTTCAGGCCGTGTGGAGAGCTCCAGCTTGTAGGTGAAACCAAAAAGACTGTAGACGCGATCGAGGAAGTCGAATAAGTCGTTCATCTCATCCTTGATCTGATCGTTGGTACAGACTGCGATAATATAATAGGCAATCGGGCCTGCCGTTCCTAGTGCTGAACTTACAGACTGCACGGAAGCAGAGCATCAGAACACCATGTCTTCACCAAGCGATGAGGGCCGTGCTTACTATGTGAATCGTCCTGCACGAATCTTCGTACTCTTGTCAAACCACTCAGAGCACCACTCGCTTCATTTCGGTGGAGAACACCAAATTCGGCGTATCGTAATGGAAGCTCTCGGTAGCTCCTATCCCGGGAATCGAACATGATACAGTGTCCAGGGCAGTTCATTGCTTTGAGGGCGGAGGTGCGCTTGTCGATATCGAATACGAACATATTATCCTTGTAATGGTCCCAGTGACCAGAGGTCTCCCAGAGTTTGGAGGAGAAAATGTTGGGCGATATGACTTTGAGTCCCGTTAGTTGCGTGTTACGGGTTGACGCAAGCACGCACCCTCGGTATACCCTCTATTCCGGTACTCCTCTTTGATGAAGTCCATCAATGCGTTGTAGATCCGTACTCCATGTGGGAGCCAGAAACAGCTTCCAGGCGAGATCTCGTCGAAGAACCATAAGTCTTGGTCCTTCCCTATCTTCCGGTGGTCGCGTTTCGCAGCCTCCTCGAGGAACTTCTTGTATTCTGTGAGTTGCTTGGAATCAGGGAACGAGACGCCGTATATCCGTTGGAGGGCGTCGTTATTCGCGTCGCCGAGCCAGTAGGATGCGGAATGCTACAAAAAGTTAACATGGGGAGATTCACATTGGGGATGTGGCGCACTTTGGTCACCATGAATGCCTTGATGCGGCCCGTATGTGGCACGTGCGGGCCTAAGCAGAGGTCGATCATCGGTCCACAACGATATACCGTTGTGGAGGTATTATCCGGGACCTTCGTTTCGATAAAGTGAAGCTTGTACTTATTGTACTGAATCAAAAGCTTAGCAGTGTTTAGCACTATTGGATCCAGCTCACCTTGAACATCTCCATTAAGACGGATTTAGGTAGTTCTAAACGGACGAACTTTTGCTTCTCTTTGATGGCATTTTTGGAGAGCGTTTCAAGTGGAGTGTAATCTGAAGGGTGAACATGTCTAGAAGGAAGATTAATGATAGGGGGCCGCGATGGAAGGGGCGACGGCTTTTACCGCTCGTGAGTAGTCATATCATAGAAGAAGCCTTCATCTGTGGGAGGACCAAAGCAAAGGTGGCACCCATAATGTTTCTCTGCTGCTTCTCCGAGGACATGAGCAGACGAATGCCAGAAGACTTGCTTGCCTGTGAACGGTGTGAATCGACTGGCGTATCACGTAGCAGATGGCATCACCCACCCTCTGGATGCTCAAAGTCGAGTAGCTCGAGCGAGCACGATTTCTCCAGCGGTCGTTCCAAATCCCAGAGCACTCCATCGACCTTAGCAATGACGATCCTCTCGGAAAGAGACTTGGAGATCCGTGTTGCAATCTCCATTGGAGATGTTTGCCAGCTCATTCCTGTGCGCTGTGCACCATCGGGCATTGTGATCGCGATTTCCTGGCAAGGTTGATCTGTGGCACATCCGAAGTCAGCATTCTTAGTCACTGCGATGGACGGAAACCGAGCCTACTTGCGACCCATTCATCATACTCGGCCTTGTGCTTGTCAAAGAGCTCGATGCGGGACTGGAAGAAATCCGGAGGTGGACTCAACTGTAAGTCGAAGCCGAAATTAGTTCGAGAACATTGCTATCATGGTTTTCGGACACACTTCGAGCGGCTGGGACTGTTGTTTGTCGGCCATGGCTGAAAGACGACGGACGTGGCGGGGACCAAGTGCGAGGTCGAAGTTGGACGGGCTGACTCGGATTCCACGGCAAACTGTACGCGTTACGGGTTGTACTCGAGTCAGACAAATTATAGAACGCGACAGCATCAACCCAGCAGCCTTTTTTCAAAGCCCGTCGCGGCCAACTGGTCGAGGTCGCGTCGAAAGAGTATTTATGACCCTGAATGTGGGGATGTCGAAGATGGCCAGGGCACTCAACGCCAAAGCTATGTTGCTGCCTCAAGCAATGCCGTACTGATATGCAAACGTACAGAGCCAGCACGGTGCATGGATTAAGGTGACACACTACTCAGGCGAAAGGCAAGCTACGATCGTTTAATTCTCTACCAAGAGACTCATGAACTCTGAAACCTCCCCAATGCAGGTCTAAAACCCCTAGTACAGCGTACAGAAGTGAGTGATACCGACGGCTGGGCCAGGGATAATGAAAGTTTCAAAGGGGGAGAGGGGTGTTATTTATCACAATGTGCTGGGGCACATGAAAGTATATGAATCGACGCTCAGCGAAGATGTTCCTGGCAGTGGCACCGCTGCGAAAGGTCTCCCGACTCAGGCATAGACATGGCGTGTCCTGTTTGCTTAACCGTGTAGGTGGCACCTTAACGGCACAGTGGACGTCGCAAGTGAAGCATGAAATACTACAAGCCTGACCGATCGAGCCGAAGCTTGCAGAACTTGACGCTCCGATAATGATACGAGGCCGACGTATCAGCCATTGGAGGTGACATTGCATTGCCTGGTATGGACCCCGAGAAATTATAGGTTTGGCGAACCCCAAGTCATCGTTGTAGTTGCAGAACTGGGACTCATGGTCGACCTCATAGTCCCGTATCAGAATCGGAAGACTCGGAAACCTTGATCGTCGATCGACTTGGTGCCATTCTATCTCAGCCTATCAAATGGTGCTGAGAGCCACGACTGAAAACCTGGTAACTCGAGAGCACTCCTTACATGACTCGCAGGTAAACAAGTTCACAACATTTACTTGAAGGAGGAAAGTGTTTGGTCTAAATGTGCCTTTCTTTGTTCCTTCACTCAATCTCCACTCCCCTCGTACTCCTCAACCTCAAATCGTGTCTTACCATTTATAAATACAAATGCCACGCATAGAATCCGACGAAAGTGATTACTCCGGAGAAGGCTCAGGAGTTTCTGACGAGGTTCCAGAGGAGCGACTCAAAGTTGTAATACGTCCCCGCGGAAATCCTCGTGGGCGACCCAAAGGAAGTGGGACGGGAACAGGACGGCCTCGAGGGCGACCGAAGGGTAGCACGAACCGGATCAAACTCACCGTGAAGAGACCACCTACGCCTTCGGATGAGGGAGTGGAGTATGAAGAGGATCCCGAAATACCTGCCGACTCTCCTGCTGCCATTGAACCTGGTGCGTGCCTCCGTTAGCCTCCGAAGGGATCGACTTGGGAGGAATAACGCCCCTTTAGTTGAAGAAGCTGCCGCTGCACCCGACGCTCCCAAACCATACGTAATAGTAAACGGGATTCAGTACAAAGTATCACGCGATAACCTCGAGACGCTTGAAAACGAAATGGGTAACACCAAAATCGCCGTCAATGGTAACCTGCTTGGCGGTCGAGAATTCAAGACCAACACTTTCACCGTTCCCACGCGCAACAACGACATGAAGTACATGCTTGCTATCGACTGTGCCCGTGCCTGCGGCTATAGGGATTCGCTCTATTATTTCCGACGGAACCCTATGATGCTCAAGTTGAATTTATCTCAAGCGGAGAAGGAGTACTTGATTGATCTAAGCAAATTGCATACCAACCTGAGGCATCGAAGCGTCACAATGGTGACCGCACGCTCGGCATTTAAACAGCATGGAGCGAAGATTGTCAGAAGTGCGTCTGATCCCCTCTCACTACATTGATAGCTTATTCATACATGTACATAGATGGGCGTTGGGTAATAGACGATTACTATGAAGACTTCGCTCTGAAGGAATGCGAAGAAAAGGGTTTCAAACCGGGCGATGTAGTTCAAGAGCCTGCAGAACCGATTGGGTACATGTCTACTACTGCGGCAGATATCCTCGTCAAGGGTGCAAAGGAATCCCGCACAGGGATCTACAAGGCTGGCGGCCCAACGACGTTCTTCGGCTCGGACGGTGTCGGACCATTCCGTGGCGAAATGTCCTCGACCAAGAAGGCTATGCTCGCTCGCGAGAACCTAACAGAGGAGAATTGGATGGCCGCCTGTGCGTATTCTGTTTGGGAGTGCAACGACGAGCTTCGTGCAGAAAGGGAGGGGAGGGTAGTCGCTGGTGCCAGAGTTGAGGAAATCCGATTTAGGTTTGGACCCGGTGACCGATGGGGCACTACCATCTATACCGCGGCGGCGACACCGGCTGAAGGTCCAACCAAGGGCGATGATAAGAAAGAAGATGAAGCGATGGCTTTTGATTGGGACAGTGCTGACGAGGCTGCTGCTGCACAGGCGAAGGCCAGCCTTGCTGCTCGGCAGGCGGCCCTATACAAACCTCGAGCTACGTACGAGGTGCATACAGGACAGCTGCATTGTGAGGACCGGTCACCATCCTCTTGATCTGTCATCTAACCTGTTCTCCTCAGACCCTCAAGACAAACAACCTACGCAGCTGCGCTGGGAATTCGTGCCCGAGGACAAGCATATGTATGTCGTTGGCGGCAATTCGAAAGTGGGGACCACTGCTTGGGGCATTGCGTATATCGACTATATTATGGAGGGTGAGGATATAGCTGCTGCTGAGGCGAAAAAGGTCGAGGAGATGCGCAAGCTCGTGGAGGAAGCAGAACGAGACGGGCCACAACAGATAGTGTTTACATGAAACTTTCTCTCTCCTTCCTTTGCACTCATTGTATTCTTTACCGATTGTAAATAATACCGGCTCCTCGAGTGGCAGGCGGCAGCTGGTGAGGCTGCCAACAAGGCCAAACATACCCCGAGTTTAAGGCTTAGACTTCTCTCATTCCTTCTAAAATTAGGGAGTCAATGTGAGCCCGACGAGAACGATGATCCCGGAAATTCGAATGCTCGGCTGACCAGTTCTCCGTGACTAGATGAGAGAGAAGTGGAAGAAGAAGCGCTCCCGCAGACTCCGTCGCAAGAGAAGAAAAATGAGGGCTCGCTCCAGTGCGTTAGATCCATGACCAACACACTATTGTCATGCTCATGATGCTCCCGATTTTCCAGAGTAAACGACGCTCAAGGCGCGACGCTGTGACGAACACCACAGGCCACGATTGATCAAGCCCAACAGCTCGTCCATGTGATGCTACTAGTTACCTTCTACGTGCGTCGATCTATGCGGCACGATCCAATCTGTTCATCTCGCCGTCACCCTGTCGAATTTTCCCACTCGCCCACATGGAGTAATGGAATCAGCGTCCTTGTAGCAAACCCGAACCTGCTTCTTGATAGTATTTGCCCACGGCACGAAAAATTCAGGCTTCTGTATGTATGAATCGAGCTTGTGTTCGCATCGAAGCACGTCGTCCTTGACTTTTTAAGTGAACAAGCTTGCGGATCATTCTATATAGCGCACGACAGGGATACATCCGAGAGCTCCGGTTTGATTTAGTCCGCGTTGTCGTGTCTGGGACGGACTTGCAGACCTCAACAGTATTGAACTTAACTGGGACGCTTTTGACGTAAGGCTGATTCGATCCCCCATAAGGGAGTACAGGTCCTCAACCTTCTTGTGGAGTAGGCCTATGACTTTGCCTCCACAAATGCACCTCCATGGCGTGGAAAGTGTGGGTCATGTGAAAGAAAACCCATCCTAGCTATCACCCTAGTAAGATGCTGATCACGAGATACACAGCATGACCAGAGGGACCGTTTAAGGGTTGAGCATATATTGTATGAGAACCTATGCAGTAGCGAGATGGGTCCGTGCTATACAAGAAACCAGTATGAAGTAACGAGAAAAAGTAGGTCATGTCTGGTCAGTGGCGAAGATGGCCATAATGAGGGGGAAACGGGTGGTTCACAAAGGGAGACTTGATCGACACTGCATAAACAGCCCTCGTGTGCAGAGTACGTTACTCAACGACCACAAGCAAGCCCCCTTCTAGGCACAAAATTCAGCCACAGAACTCACCTTCAGCCATCGGGTTGCTACCTCCGATCCCATTTGTCTCTGATCCTATCTCACCGGCACCATTCTAAGAGATCCGAGGTCACACTATCTAGTTAGACCTGTCTGTTAGAAGCTAGATATACGCATGCTTCACCGCGTGGTTACGTCTTAACCCTCCTGCCCAAGACTTCCCTTTCCCATCCCACCGCTTCTCCATGTTCCGCTTTCACTGCACGTACGGTTTCCTCCTACCTTACTCAATACCTCCAATTCGTCCCCCCTTCTCCTCGCGCTTGTTCGTTGCTGAAGGGGCTGCTCAATATCGTTAGTCGAACAACGTACCACGCGGTCTCGTCCCATGTAGTGCATATAGGACCTGTATCCGCTGGTATTAATTCCGTAGTCTGAATCTCGATCTGGAATCCCTCTCTTCTCTTCTCTTCGCTCTCTCTTCGCGGAAATTCGACTGGTGGCCCATCAGCGAAACTGTTGGGATAGCCTCCTGATAAGGTACATAAAATGACCGGACCAGGATTCGAACCCAAGACTACCCAATCACTAGAAGTGTGTTTTACCACTAAGCTACCCAGTCGGTAAGTGACGGTGGATTCCCATTCCAACACCCTCCGATTCA
>Ga0307513_10009135_pt1 | contig 12558 bp, 15 predicted proteins | sample 15_EM_MG_FD_202174 | JGI IMG/M metagenome (GOLD analysis project Ga0307513, IMG submission 202174) | Populus trichocarpa ectomycorrhiza microbial communities from riparian zone in the Pacific Northwest, United States - 15_EM | ecosystem: Host-associated > Plants > Roots > Unclassified | place... | reverse complement strand
CCAGTTCCCGCGCGATCATCATCGACGCCTGCCCGACCCGCTCGCTGTGCCCGCGCGTGTACCCGTCCTTGATGTCGACGGCCTGCACGAGCGCTCGGATCGTCGCCTGGTGCGCCGCCCGCTCCCGGTGGTACTGGGCGAACACCCACCACGACACCCACATCGGCAGCAGCACGAGCAGCGCGGCGACGGGTCCGTACGGGCCGTGCCACAGGACGGCCATCATCAGCCCGGCGAGCCCGTGCACGCCGACCGGCACCAGGGACCGTACGAACAGTCCCCGCCAGGCCAGCCGCACCGGCACCCGTTCGGCGAGCGCCAGGATTCCGCCGTCGAGCAGGGCCAGGACCAGGCAGAACGCGACCACGGCGGCCCCGGCGCCGAACAGCGCGTACGGGAAGCCGGAGGAGTCGACCGCGTCAGGACCGCCGAGCGACCAGTGCACCCGCGAGGCCGTCCAGGCGCCGATCCCGAGCTGTCCGGCCCGCCAGAGCCGGCGTGGCCAGGGCGTGCGTTCGGCGCCCCGGACGAGCAGCGCGCCCGGCAGCGGTACGAGCGCGGCGGCGGCGGGCGGCAGCAGGAAGGCGCCGGCGAGCAGGACGGGCGTGTGCCACCGGGGCGGCCCGCCGCCGGTGGCACCGGAACCGGCGGCGCCCGGACCCTCGTACCCCCGCCCTCCGCCGAACCGGCCCACGGCGAGCTGCTCGCACGCGGCGCACAGCGCGGCGAACAGCGCCACGGCGCCCCAGGGGGCGTGCGCGGACCGGACGGGCGCCGCGCAGAGGACGGCTCCCAGGGCGACAGCGACGACGTAGACACGCGCCCACGGTGTGATCGACCGCATGGCGCTCCCTCCCCCGTGTCCCGGACCGGGGCCGGCCGGGCTGACGTTCGGCACAAGCCTGTTCAGGCTCCGGGACATGGAGGATAGGGCGGCCGGTGGCGGCCGTACGGAGGCATTGGGCGAATCCCAGGCCTCAGGGGCCGCAGATTAGCCCGTTAGAGGGAACAGCGGGCGTCAGTCTCAGTGGGCCACGTCCGCGGCCAGCACCTTGGTCAACTCCTCGACGGTGGCCGGGGATTCACGCTGGAACGCGGCGACGTCCAGGCCGTCGTCGCCCATGACGGTCAGCAGGGCGCGTTCGCCGACGGCCAGCACGATGACGTGCCCGGCACCGCAGCGGGCGACCACCTCGCGGAGTGCGCCGACGTTCGCCTGCTCGGCGATACGGCGGCTCACTCCGAGCGTGGCGGCGGCGAGCGCGGCGATCGACTCGGGGTGCGCGGAGTCCGTGTCGGAGACCACGAGCAGGCCGTCCACCGTGGACAGAACGCTTTCGGAGACTCCCATCACCCGGTCCCGTAACGAGGTCAGGATGCCGGTCAGCCGGTCGGACTGGGAGGGCTGCGGGTTTTCGCTCAGGGGAGGGCTCAGGGGACCCATGGGACGTACTCCTTGCGGTCAGTCGGGCTCCGGAAGAGCGCGCAACGCATGGCGGACCCGCCGCAGCGTTTCGACAGAGGGTTGGTCGGCGGCCAGATCTTCGGCCGAAGGGCCCAGGAGGGCGGGGTTCGCGGGGCCCCGTACAGGGAGCGGTTTCCGTACGGGCGGAGGGGGTGTGCTCACACCCTGGTCGTTCTGGGTCGCCGCGCCTGTGTCGGCGGTCTCCCCAGCAGTGCCCCCGTTGGTTCCCCCATTGGTTCCGACAGCGCTTTCGGCATCTCTTCCGTCGTCCGCACTCACTACCCCCCTCTCTCTCCGCCCCTGGGCTTACGCCTCGGCAGCGGCTCGGTTCTCGACGGCACCGGCGGCGGGCCGGTGGCCGACGTACGGCCGGGGGTGACACGTGGCGCGGTGCTGGGCCGGCCGCCGGGTGCGGTCGGGGTCCCCCATCGGAGGAGCCCGAGCGTCTCCATGCGGATCAGGTCCAGCATCACGGCGTACAGTCCGCGCCCCAGCGCGAAGGCGATGTCCCGGGCCGTACGGCGCCCGTTGACCTGGTTCAGAACGTCCTCGTGCCGCCCGGACAGCGGCCCCTCCACAACCCCGGTACCCGGTGTGGGACGCGCACGGGCGAGTTCACCCGGGGGTCCCCACACGCGGCCGAGCAGCGCGATACGCCGTGTGGTCTCGTCGGTCAGCTGCCGTGGTTCCACGCCGGGCCGGATACCGAGGGTCGGCTCCGGGGCGCTCAGCTCCCAACTGCCCGGCGCGCCCAGCGACATGGCGAAGGCCGCGTCGAACACGGCGGCCGTGCAGATGACTTCGAGTTCGGCGGCGCCCACCAGCCCGTCGGCCACCAGGCGTTCACCGAGCAGGTCCGGGTCGCGCTGTGTGGCGCACGCGGCGAGCCAGGCCTCGTCGCCGATCCGGCCCGAGGTCAGCAGGGCCGAGGTGGCGGTCGGCGCACCCGGGGTCTCCATCGCGCCGACCAGACCGGCACGCAGGTGAATCGTGCCACCAGGCGTGCCCGTGACCCGTACCGTGCCGCTGAACTCCTCCTCGCGCAGCCCCAGCAGCAGTGCGGGCAGATTGCGCGCGGCGGACGCGTTCACGCGCTCACCCGCGCCCTCGGGCGGGCCGCACCGGGTGTGCCGGTCATGCCAGCACCTCGTCGGCCAGGTCGCCCATGCTGCGCGCGGCGAGCGCGAGGTTGGCGCGCTCCCGGTCGAGTCCGGCCGTGAGCAGCAGCGGGTCGCCGGCCGGGCGGCCCACCGCGAGCAGGACCTGATGGCGGCGCACGCTGGTGGTGACGACACTCTCCAGCTCGCCCTCGGCACCCGCCCGGCCCAGCCGGTCGGCGACAAGGGCGGCGAACTCGGAACTGTCCTGGCCGTCTCCGGCCTCGGCGATGTCTCCCGCCACTCCGTAGGTGAGGCCGGTGACGGCGTCGACCAGGGCGACACCGGTGACGCCGGGGGAGTCGAGGAACCGGGCCAGCGAAGCCTCAACTGCCGTCGTCATTTCGCCATTCCCCCTTCGCGTACGACCGTTGCGCAGTACTTTGAACGTCAACTTCCGTAACAAACACAAAAGTTGATGTTTTGCGACTCGTATGTCGCTTGAGTTCGATCGTAGTTGCACGGACTGCGACCGGTCAGCGTCACTGAGGAATTGGGGCAGCAAGAATGAACATCGAGACAGCGCTCAAGGAAGCAATGACCGTGGACGGGGCACTCGGAGTGGCGCTCGTCGACTACGACAGCGGGATGTCGCTCGGCACCCTCGGTGGCGGCCCGGGCCTCGACCTGGAGCTGGCGGCGGCGGGGAACACCGAGGTCGTACGGGCGAAGATGCGCACGCTCGCCTCGCTGGACATGGACGACATCATCGAGGACATCCTGATCACTCTGGGCAGGCAGTACCACCTGATCCGCCCGCTGGCCAGCAGCAAGGGCGCGCTCTTCCTGTACATCGCGCTCGACCGGTCGCGCAGCAACCTGGCGCTGGCCCGGCACAGCCTGAAGAGGATCGAGAACGGCCTGGACGTCTGAGGCGTCCGAGGCCGGAAAGCAGCGATCGGCCCCGCATCGCGGGGCCGATGGCGTCCGGCAGGGTCCGGCGGCGTCAGCCCTCGGTGGCCACGTCGTGCTCGGGCACGACCTGTCCGGAGCGGATCATGTCCAGCCGCCCCATGACCTTGGCGCGCAGGTCGGTCGGCACGTCGTCCTGACCGCAGCAGCGCTTGACGAGCTTCTTCACGGCCTGTTCGAGCCCGTACTTCTCCAGGCACGGAGAGCACTCCTCGAAGTGGACCTCGAACTTGGTGCAGTCCGAGTCCGGCATCTCCCGGTCGAGGAACTCGTAGAGATGATCGAGTACTTCACTGCAGTCCGTTTCGTGCGGCTCTCCGCAGCTCATGAGCCCGAGCCTTTCGCTTCGTTCGACTCTCCGGCACCGGCCGGGACCAGGCCACGGTCACGGGCGTAGTCCTCCAGCATGCCGCGCAGCTGGCGACGGCCGCGGTGCAGCCGGGACATCACCGTACCGATGGGTGTCCCCATGATGTCCGCGATCTCCTTGTACGCAAAGCCCTCTACGTCCGCGAGATACACCGCGATCCGGAATTCCTCCGGGATCGCCTGCAGGGCCGCCTTCACGTCCGAGTCGGGCAGGTGGTCGAGCGCCTGCGACTCGGCGGAGCGCAGACCGGTCGACATGTGCGACTCGGCACGCGCGAGCTGCCAGTCCTCGATCTCCTCGGCCGCACTGCGCTGGGGCTCGCGCTGCTTCTTGCGGTACGAGTTGATGAACGTGTTCGTGAGGATGCGGTACAGCCACGCCTTGAGGTTGGTGCCCTCACGGAACTGGTGGAAGGACGCGTACGCCTTCGCGTACGTCTCCTGCACCAGGTCCTCGGCGTCGGCCGGGTTGCGCGTCATGCGCAGCGCGGCCGAGTACATCTGGTCGAGGAATTCGAGCGCGTCCCGCTCGAAGCGCGCGCTGCGCTCGGCGGTCGGCTCACTCCTGCCCGGGCCCTCGGGCTGCTCCGCCTGGCCGTGTTCGGTCCCTGCGTCGGTCCCAGTGACCGGACCCACCTCCTCCAATGACGTTGCGAGACCGAAACCGATCCCACTCGAATCGGAGGATAGACGACCTACGGTCGGGGAGGGATGCACGTCGTGTCCGCCCGCCGCCCGAATAGGGGCGGTCTTCGCCGCGTGCAGGACCGTCCAGTCCAGGTCAGCGCTGCTGCGGCGATTCGGGCAGATGGTCGAACCCATGCGGCGGACTTCCTCTCGTACGAACGGTCACCACACGCTTGTGGTATCTGATCCGCACAACAGCAGTCCGCCGTCCGGCATTCCCGGCCGTCACCCGAGTGACGCGGTCCACTCCACGACCCGCCCGGTGATCACCGCCACCGCCTCCTCCTGCCCCATGGGTGCCCGTTTCGGGACGACGAAACCATGATCGCCGTACGGCACCTCCGCCAACTCGTACTCCCCCGGCGGAAACTCGTCCGGCTTCCCGAACGGATCGTTGCCGCCCTGGACGACGAGGGTGGGTACCCCGGCCCCGAGCAGTTCGGCGGCCCGCGACTTCTCGGGCCGGCCCGGCGGGTGCAGCGGGAAGGAGAGCGCGAGCACGGCCACAGCGCCCAGTTCCCCGGCCGTACGACAGGCCACGCGGGCCCCGGCGCTGCGCCCACCGGCGATCACCGGCAGCCCTGGCCTCGTCAGCGCTGGCCAGATCCCTCGCCACCCCACGTCCAGCGTCTTCGGCGCGGGCGCCACCTTCTTCCCGGCCACCCGCCAGGGCTGCTCGACGAGCGCGACGGTGACCCCGCGCGCGGGCAGCTCCCCGGCGAGCGCCTGGAGGTCCCGGGCCTCGATGCCGCCCCCGGCGCCATGACCGACGGCGAGGACGAGTCGGGGCTGCTCGGCCGGGTGCCAGGTGATGCGCGCGGGACCGGCATCGGTCTCGACGGTCTCGGTACGAATGTCAGTACGGGTTTCGGATGGGCTCACATCAGAAGAGTGTGCCCTCCTCGGGCCCCTCCAGCTCGGTCAGCAGCTCCGGTCCGTTGTTGCGGACGTTGCTGACGGCCGTGGAGACGGGATAGGCGCGCATCAGCCCGGCGGGCGGCGCCGCGAGCAGCTCGCGCAGGTCGTCCACATCCGTACGGGCCGGGTCGAGCCAGGCGTCCCAATGGTTCGGAGTGAGCATCAGGGGCATCCGGGGGTGGATGTCGGCGAGGGCGCGCGGGCCCTCGGCGGGGGTGACCGCGAGGGGGGAGGTCTCGGCCTCGGTGGTGATGACCGAGCACGTCACCCACCAGGCCTGCGGGTGGTCGTCGGGCAGGGTCCGGTCCCGCCAGAACTCGTACAGGCCCGCCATCGCGAAGACCGACCCGTCGGCGGGCGTCACGAAGTACGGCTGCTTGCGCGGGCGCTTCTTCTTCCCCTCGACCTCCAGCTCACGCTCGCCGACCCCGGTGACCCACTCGTAGTACCCGTCGGCGGGCAGGATGCAGCGCCGGGTGGTGAAGGCACGACGGTACGAGGGCTTCTCGTGGACGGTCTCCGCGCGCGCGTTGATCATCCGGGCGCCGCCCTCGGGCGTCTTGGACCAGGAGGGGACGAGGCCCCATTTCAGCTTCCGCAGCTGCCGAACCGGTTTCGGGTCGTCGGCGTCCTTCAGAGGACGGTCGAGTACCGCGTAGACCTCTTTGGTCGGGGCCACGTTGTAGTCGGGGGCGAGTGTCTCCTCGGGATCCCACTTGTCGATCTCAAAGACTCCTGCGAGATCCTCGGGCGCACGACTCGCTGCATACCTACCGCACATACATGTCACACTGCCAGATTCGACGCGACACTAGGGAGCCTCCGCCGACAATGGACAGCACCGCATCCACCTCGCTGGCCGGCCTCTGGGACGAGATCTTCGGCAGCCAGCCCGACCCCGATCTGTGGGTGGTGATCGCGACCCTGGTGGCCGCGCTCGCCGTGACCGTCCCCCATCCCGTGTGGCGCCTCTCACGCAACGCCATCACCATCGCGCACGAGGGCGGCCACGGACTGGTCGCGCTGCTGACCGGCCGTACCCTCACCGGCATACGCCTGCACTCCGACACCAGCGGCCTCACGGTCAGCCGGGGCAAGCCGCACGGCATAGGCATGATCCTCACGGCCGCCTTCGGCTACACCGCTCCCCCGCTCCTGGGCCTCGGCGGCGCCGCCCTGCTGGCCGCCGGCCACATCACGGCCCTCCTGTGGCTGGCCACGGTGCTGCTCGTGGCGATGCTGGTGATGATCCGCAACGCGTACGGCGCCCTCACGGTGTTCGTCTCCGGCGGCACCTTCGTGGCGGTGTCCTGGCTGGCGGGCCCCCAGATCCAGGCGGCCTTCGCCTACGCGGTGGTCTGGTTCCTCCTGCTCGGCGGAGTCCGCCCGGCCTTCGAGCTCCAGGCCAAACGCCGCAGGGGCGGAGCAGGCGACTCGGACGCGGACCAGCTGTCGCGCCTGACCCACGTCCCGGCAGGCCTGTGGCTGTTCCTGTTCCACGCGGTGAGCCTGTGCTCACTGATAGGCGGGGGGCGATGGCTGCTTGAGGTGTAGGCGGGGCAGGTGGCTGCTGGAGGTGTGAGACGGGGGCTGGAGGAATGCGGGGCTCGGGGGATGACGCGCCCCGAAGGGGCAGCGTCTTCAGGGGCGCGGGGAACTGCGCGACCAGCCACAACGGCGCCGCACCCGATTCACCACCGACTACTAAAGTGACCCCATGGCCCCAACCCCCGCAGACCCCGCCCTCTGGCCCGCCCCGCACGCGAGCGGAGCCGTCGACGCGACGGTCCACGTGCCCGGGTCCAAGTCCGTCACCAACCGCGCCCTCGTCCTCGCCGCCCTCGCCTCAGAACCGGGCTGGCTGCGCCGCCCCCTCCGCTCACGCGACACCCTCCTCATGGCCGCCGCCCTGCGCACCATGGGCGTCGGCATCGAGGAGACGGTGTCCTCAAGCTCCTCCGTCGCAGCGGAGCCCAACGGCTCGGGCGAGGGCGAGGCCTGGCGAGTGATCCCCTCCGGCCTCCACGGCCCCGCCACGGTGGACGTCGGCAACGCCGGCACCGTGATGCGCTTCCTCCCCCCGGTCGCCGCCCTCGCCGACGGCCCCATCCGCTTCGACGGCGACCCGCGTTCGTACGAGCGCCCCCTCCACGGCGTGATCGACGCCCTCCGCACCCTCGGCGCCCGCATCGACGACGACAGCCGAGGCGCACTCCCCCTGACCGTGCACGGCAGCGGCGCCCTGGACGGCGGCCCGGTGTCGATCGACGCCTCCTCGTCCTCGCAGTTCGTGAGCGCCCTGCTGCTCTCCGCCCCCCGCTTCAACCAGGGCGTGGAGGTCCGCCACACCGGCGCGACCCTGCCCTCGCTCCCCCACATCCGGATGACCGTCGACATGCTGCGCTCGGTCGGCGCCCAGGTCGACACCCCGGAGTCGGGCGGCGAACCGAACGTCTGGCGGGTCACCCCGGGCGCGCTGCTCGGCCGTGACCTCACCATCGAGCCGGACCTCTCCAACGCCCAGCCGTTCCTGGCGGCAGCCCTGGTGACCGGCGGCAAGGTGACGGTCCCCGACTGGCCGGCCCGCACCACCCAGCCCGGCGACCGCCTCCGCGAGATCTTCACGGAGATGGGCGGCTCCTGCGAACTCACCGAGTACGGCCTTGAGTTCACCGGCTCCGGCGCGATCCACGGCATCGAGGTGGACCTGAGCGAGGTCGGTGAACTCACCCCCGGCATCGCGGCGGTCGCCGCCCTCGCCGACTTCCCCTCCACCCTCACCGGCGTGGCCCACCTCCGCCTCCACGAGACGGACCGCCTGGCGGCCCTGACCAAGGAGATCAACGAACTCGGCGGCGACGTGACCGAAACGGCCGACGGCCTGCACATCCGCCCGCGTCCCCTGCACGGCGGGACCTTCCACACGTACGAGGACCACCGCATGGCGACAGCCGGTGCGATCATCGGTCTGGCGGTGAAGGGCGTACAGATCGAGAACGTGGCGACGACGGCGAAGACCCTCCCGGACTTCCCCGAACTGTGGGCCGGAATGCTCGGGAACTGACGGGCGGACCTGGATCATGCGCCGCTACGGCAAGAACACCGACGAGGACGACATCCGCTCCCGCCCGAACCCCAAGGGCAACCGTCCCCGTACGAACATCCGCCCGAAGCACGAGGACGCCGCCGACGGCATGGTCCTCACCGTCGACCGGGGCCGGCTGACCGTCCTGGTCGACGACCGGATCGTCATGGCGATGAAGGCCCGCGAACTGGGCCGCAAGGCCGCGGTGGTCGGCGACCACGTGTCCGTCATCGGCGACCTCTCCGGCAAGAAGGACACCCTGGCCCGCATCGTCCGCATCGGGGCGCGCACCACACTCCTGCGCCGCACGGCGGACGACGACGACCCCTACGAGCGCGTGGTCGTGGCCAACGCCGACCAGCTCGCCATCGTGACGGCCCTCGCGGACCCGGAACCCCGCCCCCGCCTGATCGACCGCTGCCTGGTGGCCGCGTACGCCGGCGGCCTGACCCCCCTCCTCGTCCTGACCAAGTCGGACCTCTCCCCGCCCGACGAGCTCCTGGAGCTGTACGGCGCCCTGGACATCCCCCACGTCGTCACCAGCCGCCAGGAGCTGGAGAGCGGCGCGGCGGTGGCCCGCGTACGCGAGCAGCTCGACGGCAAGATCACGGCGTTCGTCGGCCACTCGGGCGTAGGCAAGACCACCCTGGTCAACGCCCTCGTACCCAACGACCAGCGCCGCTCGACGGGACACGTCAACGCGGTCACGGGCCGAGGCCGCCACACCACCACCTCCGCCCTGGCTCTCCCCCTCTCGGGCAACGCGGGCTGGGTGGTCGACACCCCGGGCGTACGTTCGTTCGGGCTGCACCACGTCGACCCGTCCCTGGTCATCCACGCCTTCCCCGACCTGGAACCGGGTACGGAGGGCTGCCCGCGCGCGTGCAGTCACGACGAGCCCGACTGCGCGCTGGACGAGTGGGTGGAGAAGGGGCACGCCGATCCGGCGCGTCTCTACTCGCTGCGCCGACTGCTGTCGACCCGGGAACGCACGGAGGGCGACTGACCTCCGCGTTGTTTGGCCGACACTGCGACCGGTAAGTGCATAATCGCACCGAGCCGGATCCGAGCGGGACGAAGCAGTCGACGCGGTACACGGGAGGACAAGACATGGCGTGGCTGCTGGTCGTTGTGGCGGGACTCCTGGAAGTCGGATTCGCGGTCTGCCTGAAGTTGTCCCACGGCTTCACCCGTCTCTGGCCGACAGCGGCCTTCTGCGTCTTCGCCCTCGGCAGCTTCGGCCTGTTGACCCTCTCCCTGAAGAGACTCGACGTGGGCCCGGCGTACGCGGTGTGGACCGGCATCGGCGCGGCGGGCACCGCGATCTACGGAATGATCTTCCTGGACGACCTGGTGTCCGTCCTGAAGATCGTCTCGATCAGCATGGTCATCATCGGCGTGATCGGCCTGCAACTGTCGGGCTCGTCGCACTAGAGCTGGCCCAGGACCGGTCCGGCGCGCTCAGTTCCAGACAGCGGCACCGGCCGACCTCTGCAGCACACTCGCCACCAGATCGGCGAGGCCGCCCTCCCCCGGGGGCGCGGCGACACAGGACAGGGCGAGCCGGACGGCCAGCTCGCAGGTACGGGACATCTCGACCGCGTCCGACTTGGCCGCGCCGGGGCCGGACAGCACCGTCACGGCACGGTCGCGGACGAGCGCCACGAACTCTCCGGGCGAGGGCAGCGGCCCGTCGGCCCGCCGCTGCGCGGGCACCGCTGCGGAGGACGGCACGGCGGACAGCGTCGGCGAGGGCAGCCGTTCGCTCCAGCAGCCGGTCAGCAGGGCCCGTACGAGCACGCTGTCGCGGGCGGCCGACGCCGTCCACTCGGCGGCGGCGGTGAGCCGCTCCCGCGCACCGGCACCCGGGTCGGCGGGCCCGGTCAGCGCCCGTTCGACGCCCGCGAGGTAGGCGTCGGCCTCTCTGCGCACCAGGGCCCGGGCGAGCCCGTCCTTGCTGCCGAACTCGTTGTACAGCGTCTGCCGGGACACTCCGGCCGCCGCCGCGACGTCGACCATCCGCACAGCGGACCACGGACGGCGCGCGAGCGCCGTGTAAGCGGCGTCCAGCAGGGAATCCCGCGCTGCAGGCATCATCGGCCTCCCAGGGGCGAGCGGCTCTGCGCCCCAGGTTTGACGCGGACGGAGTCACTGTCAAGGGTTCGCGGCAGCGCCGGGGGGCGCGTATCGACATTCGCACCCCCCGGGTGGAGCCGGCGGAGCCGCACAACTGCGGGTAACCGCACCCCGGCCCCCTGTAGCCCCTGGACGGCCCTGAAAGATACGGTTCGCCTATGCCCGACTATCACGATGACCTGCGCTTTGCCCATGTCCTCGCGGACGCCGCCGACGCCACGACGATGGGCCGGTTCAAGGCACTCGACCTCAAGGTCGAGACGAAGCCGGACATGACGCCGGTCAGCGAGGCGGACAAATCGGCCGAGGAGCTGATCCGGGGCCAGTTGCAGCGGGCCCGCCCGCGCGACGCGATCCTCGGCGAGGAGTACGGCATCGAGGGCACCGGCCCCCGCCGCTGGGTGATCGACCCGATCGACGGCACCAAGAACTACGTCCGCGGGGTGCCCGTCTGGGCGACGCTGATCTCCCTGATGGAGGCGGCCGAGGGCGGTTTCCAGCCGGTCGTCGGCGTCGTGTCGGCCCCCGCCCTGGGCCGCCGCTGGTGGGCGGCGAAGGGCCACGGCGCCTTCACCGGCCGCAGCCTCTCCTCGGCGTCCCGGCTGCGCGTGTCGGGCGTCTCCAAGATGTCGGACGCGTCGTTCGCGTACTCGTCGCTCACCGGCTGGGAGGACCGCGGGGTGCTGGGCGGCTTCCTGGACCTGACCCGCGAGGTGTGGCGCACGCGCGCGTACGGCGACTTCTGGCCGTACATGATGGTCGCCGAGGGCTCGATCGACATCTGCGCGGAGCCGGAGCTGTCCCTGTGGGACATGGCGGCCAACGCGATCATCGTCACGGAGGCCGGCGGCACGTTCACCGGCCTCGACGGCCGCCCGGGCCCGCACAGCGGCGACGCGGCGGCGTCGAACGGCCACCTCCACGACGAGATGCTGGGATACCTCAACCAGCGTTACTGACCCCCCGTACGCCCTGTAACAGCCGTACACGCCCCCTTGTTGACCGTCTCTTTAACTGCCACTCTGAAGTTCCCCCCACTTGTGAACTTGTGAAAAATTGCACAGGGGCGGGAACTCTCTAGGAGGTGGCTCCACCCCATGCTCGTACGTGACGCCATGAGCACCGTGGTCCTCACCATCGGCCCCGATCACACTCTCCGCCAGGCCGCCGCACTGATGGCCACGCGCCGTATCGGCGCGGCGGTGGTCCTCGACCCGGACGCCGGCGGAATCGGCATCCTCACCGAACGCGACATCCTCAACTCCGTCGGCCTGGGCCAGAGCCCCGACACGGAACGAGCCCACGCCCACACCACCAACGACGTCGTCTTCGCCGCCCCCTCCTGGACCCTGGAGGAGGCCGCACACGCGATGGCCCACGGCGGCTTCCGCCATCTCATCGTCCTGGACGGCGGCGAACCCACCGGCATCGTCTCGGTCCGCGACATCATCCGCTGCTGGGCCCCGGTACGCCAGAAGGCCGGAGCCCTGTAAAGGACTCCGGCCTTCGGCCTGAAGTAGCGGGGACAGGATTTGAACCTGCGACCTCTGGGTTATGAGCCCAGCGAGCTACCGAGCTGCTCCACCCCGCGTCGGTAAACGCAACGTTACGTCAGCCCGACCGACAAAGGCAAATCGCTTACTTCCCAGCGCCGGGCGGCACCACCCAGCCCGTCCGGCGTCCGAGGACGAGCACGCCCAGCCGCCCATTTCCCGCCCACCCGGGCATTTCAGCCCGTCCGGCGTTTGAGGACGAGGCCGTTCAGGCCGAGCTTCTTGGCCCCCCCCCCCCCCCCCCCCCCCCCCCCCCCCCCCCCCCCCCCCCCCCCC
>Ga0307513_10009134_pt1 | contig 12560 bp, 14 predicted proteins | sample 15_EM_MG_FD_202174 | JGI IMG/M metagenome (GOLD analysis project Ga0307513, IMG submission 202174) | Populus trichocarpa ectomycorrhiza microbial communities from riparian zone in the Pacific Northwest, United States - 15_EM | ecosystem: Host-associated > Plants > Roots > Unclassified | place... | reverse complement strand
CCACAAAGCAGGGTTGTTATCTGGAGGAAGACATATACGTGTAATAACTGGCAGCAAGAGCGCCGGAACGTCAGGGCCACTCCGGTGTCGGCCTTAGATCCGAGGATTAGTCCTGTCTGGTTTGTCTGGTTCCTGATCACGGAGAAGCTTGTGTCCGACATAAGTGATTGCCCCCCATCGGCGAACGAGTACAGGCTGAACCCAGCTCGGAGCAGGTAAGCAAAGTGGGGGGTGTTTTATGGCGGGTGGGGAGGACACTTCTGGCGGTTGGAGCCGAACAGGGGACATGCTCCATGGCCCGAAGAGGGCCGTCCCAAAAACCAGCGAAGGGGGGACTCAAGTACTCATCCACGGCCGCAGGTCGCCGACAAAACAGATCCGTCGACAGGTCCGCGGCAGACGGGTTCGGAGCATCAGCCCGACTTGAATGGGTCAAAACCCTGAGGATTCTCCTGTCGACGCCGGTTTACAATTACCCTTATAACCGGGATGCCACTAGAACGCAAGAGGCGATATGCCTGGACCCGGGGCAGCGATCCGCTACGAGAACCACCAACGGATCGGGAAGCAGCTCACCGGGTTTGATACACTAGGGAGGGAGACAGACCCCCACACGCTAAATCCCTCGGTCGAGGCGGGGTTTCCCTTTCGACCGTTTTCACCTGTCCCGGTCGTTCCTCCGCATGATCCGTGCTAAACGCCCATATGCCACTTGGGCGGCCGAACGAGCAAGAATTTTGATTCTAGGGTACCCCTTAGGACGCCACCAAGAAGTGTATCGTAACCTTTCCCGAATAACACTGGGCACCATGTGGTCGTGGCTGTGACCGGGGGAGAGAATGGGGATCGTACACTCAGAAGCTGAAGGTAACCTAATCAAGATCATTCGATCGAGGCAGCGGAACGACTCATGAGTCAGCTGGGAAAATCTGATGTTCTTGCTAACTGTGGATGTAGTACATGGGAACGACGGCGTACGAAGGAAAGGAATGGAGGTGCAGGTCATACACCGTCCACTGTAGGTAACCGGAGTATCGGTAGACTAGTCCGCGAAGGTGGAGTTTAGTGCGTTGGAGTTCGAAATATGCAAAAAGACGAGGGGTTGACCGATGATGGACCTCAGGCCAACAGAACTAAATATCAGGCCGCGGGGAGGTTCGGGACGATCTCCCCACCAAACTTCTCCAGACATGATGTGACGAATGCCAGGCGGGATGCTCCATGCGTCCCAAACCAGATTCCTCTTCCTGTCATCCCCAGACGGGTCCTTCGTGTACCCACGAATACCCAACGGAGTGTCTCCGATGAAGGCTTTGGACGAGAACTTGCCTTGGAAGGTTGGGTGTAAGTGAACTTCCAAAGGTCCCATCACGTTCTTCGATTGTAACGAGAGAGTGGAGTCGACTGGAGCGTCCACGACTTCGAGGCGCGCCGGTGCGCGGAAGGAGCGAGTTGTGATCTGGTAGACCCCTCCATACGGTACCTCCTCCTCGGTCTCGGGGTCGACCGCGACGAGAGTGAAATCGGCGTTGATGGACCCACTCGTCGTTCTGATGTCGACCAACGGTCCAGGGCTCACGCCGGTCGCGTCACTGATCATGGTGATGTTGGCGTCGATTCTTCCAGACTTGGTCTTGAGGAACAGCTTGTTCCTGACCGTGAAGTTTCCGCTGATCGGGCCATGTGAAACTTTGAACTTGCAAGTCTCGCATTCGAGGTTCTGTACCCGGACGAGGAAAGTGAGAATTGTCAGAAAGGGTACCACGCGCGTTTCCAGGAGGGAGGGTCCGGCTTACCGCAGCATGCAATGGCGCCTTCCTGGATTTGACCACCAGGACTTTCGACTTGATCTTGGAGTCGGCGAGGAAGTTGACTTCCATCTTGGGCACAATGACAAACATCTTCTCCATCACGGGAGCCTCATACTTGGGCATATAGACGGTGATCCTCGCCGCAGTCTCCTTCCCTTTCCCAGGATGTTTCGGACCCTAAATCCATCACCGAAAAACAGACAATCAGAACACACATAGCTTTTCATTACGAGACACTCACGAAGATTCCTATACCGCCGGCGCTGTTGTGCGCGTTCTTCAACGTGCAAAATTTGGTCTTTCCGAAAGCCCGGGAGTCGTACTCGGCGTGCAAGTCGACGTAGGCTTCATCCACCAGGGAATCATCTTCCACGAAATCCACCGACCCGGAAACGCCGCCTTTCACGAAAATCAACAGACCGTCCTTGCTCAATGGCACGGTGAGATTGGTGTTGGACGACCAGCGACGGTTGTATTCGACAACTTCGGATGGCTGCCACTGAGCATGCTCCTCACAGGTCGCATCCTTCCACTGAGACTAACGATGAAAACAAAAACAAAAATCAACACCTGCATCAGTATCGCTCGCCACCCCGAAACCGAGAACAAGAACGCACCGGAACGGACGACCAAGAATCACAACCGAACGTCGTGGTAAGCAAAACAGCCGCAAAAGTAAAAAGACATCCGAGCTTGACGACCCGCTTCCGTCGACCAACAAATCCGCAACACGATTTGGCAGGAGGCGTGACGGCAGTCGCGTCCTGGCTATCCTTGGTGTAACTGGGGAGGAGGGACTCGGCTTCCCAATCCTCCCGTTCTTGCTTTGATTCTGAGGAGGGCATCTGGAACGGTGAAGTGGGGTCGACAAAACCCCCAGTCGAGAAATACTTATACGAGCGATGAGCGCTACGCTACCGATGGCTGCGGAAACTTAGCGTGCGTGATCGCCTCAGTCCGAAGATCGCAGTTCCGGTGAGTAAAAAGGGCTTCGGCTTCGACCCGCGGCCGCCACCAATTTCTCGTCGAGAGCTACACACCATGTTATCAATGCAGGGAGGGTAAAGAGGATGGGTAAGCCTTGACGACGTTGAAGATCGAGGTAACCACGGAAAATACAGGCGCAACTACGGGTACAGCCCAAGGTCTACGTGTCCCTTTCAAAATTCTTCCACGCATGTTTCTCGACCTCCTTATATCTGTCCAGTCGTTTTTTGAGCCTAGAGAGCGGTCAGCCAACTTGAACCAGAAAGATAGAAGCATGGCTGATAACTCACAATACTGGAACCCTGGGCTCAACTAAAGCGCGGTTCTGCATGCTCAAGAATCGATCCCTGAACAAGTTACCTTCCGGCTGCGTGTGACCAGACCAGGTCAGGTCCTCCAAGGCGGATAGCTGATGGTAACAAAAAGCGAACCTTCAATCCCCTCAGGCTATCGGTAAGATCTTCTCCCAGCTGAACATCAATCTTCGCCTTCTGGACCGTGTGTCTTCCAAACTTTTGACCCGCCAAGCCCTGCTTGAGCTTCCCTCGAAGAATTCTCCGTTTCTCCTCCCGCAGTCGTTCTTTCGATGTCGCCGACTGTTCTAGCGTTTTCCGTAATGACTTGGCCGTGAATACGGACGCAAGAAGTTTCCGTTTCGCCGCCTTCTCAGCAGCGGCCCTTTTCTATACGTAACATATCCGTGAATGAGTTGACTTAACCCAATCCGTGGCCGAAAGGGTCTCACCTCTTCGAGGACCCGTTGAGCCTTTCTCCGTTGCTGTTTTGTTTTCCTAGAGGGAGCGGGTTTCACCGGAGGTGCGACAATTTCTTCCTCTTCGTTTTCCTCCTCCTCGACTTCATGGAGGGTCATACCGGGTGGTACGCCTTCCTGGGTGACTTCACCGAGTTGCCGAGCCTGTGTCATCCTCTCGTGAACATCTCGACCTTTATCTGCGCCCTTAGCCTCCTCTTCTTCTACCTCATGCGCCGCACGTAGTAGGTCTAGATGGGCTTCTGCTAGTGGGTTGTACGAGGCACCTTGGTGGGGGGTGGTGATAGCAGCAAGTTCAATTGTGGAACGTGGGTGGGAGGTTGAAGGTGCCTTTATACAATATTTTAGTCCTGGAACAAACGGAATCGGTACTTCAGACGTACCTTGATATCCAGCATTTCAATATCCTCTTCCCAAATGTCATATTGGCCACTCCCTTTCACCGCATCCGAAACATCTATGGGAGCACTGCCCGCTCCAAACTCCGTGGGGTCAAGGATCGCGTTGAACGGTCCACGACGGGGGCGTTGGGCTATTTGCAGCAGTTTTCCCTTCTGCTGGTAACTGACCGGAGACTTCTTTGTAGCGCGTGAACTGACAGCGGGAACGGCTGATCTTTGAGAGAGGATTTTCGTGGAAGTCAATTGAGCCTTGGAGAACTTCGGCTGCCTCCGCCTAACTGCGTCCCAGATAATCAGCCTTCCAGGCAGGGGTTCAGACGATCCGGGCAAGAGACGTACCTCCCTCATCACCGGTGACGTCAACAGCAAACAAGTCCTTGTCAGGCTGATTGTGCAACGCCGTTCCCAGGACGCGCTCTTCGGATCGAATAGTCTCGAGACCCTCCTCGACATGATCAATGTCAATGTTCTTCCTCCACGCTTTCTTGTTCCTCCGAGTACTCTGTGAGAGTTGCGACGGTGCGCCGACAACACTCTTTGGCTTTTTGGTTTGCTTGCTCGATTCGGCTGTCGTTGTCGCCCTAGCCATCGTTTTCGGAAGTGGGGGTAGTGATCGAAGACGGAAAATTATTCCGGAAGAATTAGGTCCGTTCGGACTTTGCCCGCCGGATCACTACTGCGACGCCTCTCTTTCAGTTGTCAACTGCCTTGAGATGATCAAAAAAAGCACCCTGGGTTATGTATTGCAATGATCCACGCACTCATCAATACTCGATTAATCATCGAACTATCCCTCAAAGCTTACGGAGATGTTTTTATAGGGGTAGCGGAAGGTTTCCTTTCCCCTCTCCCACTCAGGATGCCTCTTCAAAACCCAGGAGTAACAGAAAGGCTAGACCCACTTATCAAAATTGGACGATTTAGGTGGTTCGGTCCATTATGTTTGAAAGACTGGCACGTTCGCGGTTCACGGTGTAGAGCTACCATCTCCAACGTCCTGCTTACCAGTTTACGACTCCCCGCTGCATCCTAGCAAAAAGTAGAGGTACGGTCGCAAACTGCCTCGTGTTGCCTCGCCCTGAGTCCCACAGAAAGCGTACTTCCTACCATCGTGCCCTTCCAGTTACTTCGCCTTCGCTCCTGGAGACGGTGCCTCCAATTCGTATGTTTTGTATCTCAAAAAAGGTACCTGAAGACTCGCATTGTACGCCAGTAGTCCACCACCGTCCGAAGTTAGTGTTGCGCGTTTGTGGCGTTCAATAACAGTACGACTCCCATAACGTTTCAAACCGATCGTCCACCGACTCTGCCACTTCTCCTCTGCTCCTGAACTCAGCCAAGGGTTGACAATAAAACTCATCCCGTCTCAGCTCCGAATGATGAATTACAACCCGCAACTTCCCCCTCCACCCGTCCTCTTCCAACCTATCAACCAAAGCGCATAGTTCGTCGTCGACCATACTCCAGGCAGACGGAGGAATCCTATCCGCTGCTCCTAGGAACTCGATTGTTTCGAGTTTGTGGGACCGGATTGTCCCGAGAAGACGGACGAGGTGTTCCTGCGCCTCGCGTTTTGGGACTTGGATCGTGACTTTCCGCAGGAGATTGCATGACTTGAGGTCGAGGGGAAATGCTTCTTCGGCGTCTGTGGAAGAATGAGTGAACTCTAGTCAGAATTACATAAGAGCATCAAACACACCATCGATGAAGAGAGCGCGAGCGTATCTCAGCGTGAGTTTTTCGAGGGTAGGTGAGCAGGTGAGGAGGAGGTGCGCGATGGCATTGAGGATCTCGCTGTTCCATCTGAACTCGACGTCCAGTTCGGAATAGCGAAGAGGTAGTTTGGAAAGTTCAAGGACGAAGGTTCTATGGACCGACCCCATAGAAGCCAACACCAGTTCTCCCGTAAAGCTTGGAAGGACCGCGGGTCGTTTCTTGTTCTCGGGGACCATGCTGAGGTTATCTCCCAGCTGCAATGTCTCGAGGCGGGGGAAGTGAACGAGGAACATCAACAGGCTGTTCAACGATAACACGACGTCCTTGACCGCCAACGTCCGTATAAAACGACCAACGGGGCCAAATGTCTTTTTCATCGAGGTTGTAGTGAACCGTCGGAGCGAGAGTTTGAAGATCTGGAGGCATTCGAGCTTCGTGAACATGGTGAAGTGTCCGGGGTACAGATCCAGTAATTGTTTCGGCCCAAGGACGTTCGATCCTTGGCGGTATGTTAAACTGCGTACGCAGTGATATGGGCTGCCAGGACCAAGGGGAATGAATTTGATCCAATCCCTGAAATGTTCCACGGCATGCAGACTAATCTCCTTGAAAAGATGCCTGCGACTCCGTTCTACCCACCGCCTCTGCACCAAACAACAGGCGCGAAGGGTATATGTGGAGTCGCCTTGGGCGACCTCGTCGATGATTGTGTCGATGAGCTCTTGTGGGAGGTAGGTCATGGTGGGGGTCGGCTTGCAGGCTCAGGTTGGGTGATCGGCGGTCCTGACCAAGCACCTGCGGGTTGCATTATATATGCAAGTATTCCCACAGACCCACCCGTGTCCGCGGACGCGAACCATCTCAGTCGGCGTTATCGCGTCAGCACAACCAGGTGCGTTACGTAGAGGATTTGGCGCCTTCACTGGGCCATTGGAATGTCGAGTATTCAATATTCACTTCCCATACGGAATAGCAGTGGAGTGGGAATGTCGTTGTTCTCCCAGAACGATGAAGTGACCAGGTTTTCTCAGATTCTGCTCAAGCTTGGCGTCGGGGATGTCGGCAACCGTACAAAGAACGAAAGATTCATAAGGACCTCTTCTGCAGGAGTATGGGCCTTTCGAGGTCCCAGCCCAGAGTTTATCAATGAGGACGGAAGGTTAAAGGGGACGAACCCGGCCACTGGGGAATCGCGGAACGTACTAGACGGGATGAGGCCATCTTCCGCAGTGTCGAGCTAAGCGGATGGCGCGCGCACATTTTCCCGGTTTCTCCTTGCGACATCGTCGGAAAAAAATACCTACGGTTATTCACGGCGGGTGCACTTGGTCCCTCGTGAATTCTCTTCTTCAACACGCGATTTATCGGACAGTGAGCCTAATGGGCTCGTGGGTCTTCTCCGAGACGAGCCGGCGCCTACATCCCACGGGACCCGTGGGTGACGAGCGCCTCGACATAACTTGCTCTCTCAGGTAAACCACCTTGATCACTTGCTACGAGGGCCCGTGGCGCTGATCGAATCCGGTGACTGCACAAACCGGAACGGCAGACTTGTTCATCGTCTATCTGGGTGACCCGTTCCGCTCTTCACCTGGGGAGCGTTGTGTATTGAGTTTATCCTCGTATCAACGCACCCACCTTGGTAAGCGCTCCTGGCCCAAGGTTTTATGAAATCTCTTGAAACGCGGTTTCCGCCCACCGCAAATCTCCTTGTCAACGGCTACCATGCGCTCTCCATGGGGCTCGCTCCCCAGTTTATTTGCCTTGGCATTCCTTTTTCTTGAAGCCCTGGCAATCCAGGTTGTCGTGCCGTCTGCACCACAGGGAGGAACTGTCGTCCTAGGGAATTTTCTTGGCATTAGTTTCGAGCTGAGCTTCTTGGATAAATATTGTGAGTTGTGGCTTTGGCCGTGTTCCACCGTTTCCGCTGACAGGACCAAGTCGGAAGCGATGTCAATTCTACACCGGCTCCATTCCTTAACTACCTTAGGGCCTATGAAGCCTACCTACCCTCAATCCCATTGCGCCTTCGTATTGGGGGAAATGCCATCGACATTTCAACCTACGTCGAATCGCAAACACAGTTCTTGAACGTCACCGATCCCAACGCCCAGCAGGACCACGTTCCTGTTACCTTCGGTCCGACTTTGCTGAACGTGATGAGTAAAGTCGGCCGGGACATCGGGGGAGTTGAATATATGATGGGTAGGTTTATGCCACTTCTGGATGCCTTGGCTGACTCCCCGCCCCTGGAACATAGGTCTCAGCTTAGGGAACCCGGACGATCCCATGATCGCTGACTTGGCGGTGGCGGCTCACCAGATCCTCGGTGACGAACTGGATGCACTCCTACTCGGAAACGTCAGTACTCCTTCACATAATCCCCCCACCCGGCTTCTGACCTAGCTCGGTACTAGGAACCGGATTTGTATTCCGGGAATGGGAGGCGGCCTGGGATGAGCAACTACACTCCCTACGATTACGTTGGGGATTACCAGGTCGTGTTCAACCAGCTAAGGAACACGAGCAGCGGAGATATACTCGCGCAGAACAACATTGGTGGTCCGACGATTTGTTGCGCATGGGTAACGGATAGATTTAGCACGCATTGAGCCGTTGCTGACGTGATCTCCAGGACCTTGCGACCACTTTGCAACAAAACTATCTGGAGACTTTTAGACAGCAACTCAAATACATAACGTACGTTGTCTTGTCACTCTCAGTTTTTTCCCCAGCTGACAATAGTACCAGCCTGCAGCATTACCCTCGGAATAATTGTCCCGAAGCTAATGGCCCGGTACCCGCCCTCGAGTTTTACTTGGATCATTCGAATAGTAGGTCGTTTGAGCTTTGTCAAGGCGCCCGAAGTGTTGATTGCCATTAGCTGTAACCCTGGCACAGTGGCAAAAGCCTGGGATAGATCTAGCCATCGCAAATGGGAAACCTGTCGTCATGTCCGAGTTCTCCACCGCTGCTTGCGGAGGTTATATGAACGTTTCTGATACCTTCGGGGCGACCCTATGGGGCGTCGACTATGCCCTCCAACTCGCAAGTGTTGGTTATTCGGCAGCCTATCTTCATACCCGAGAACGCAACATCACTTACAACCTATACCAGTACCCTGGCGATGGGGTTGACGGCTGGACTACGCTCCCGATGTTTTATTCATACCTCCCGGTCCTTAACGCACTCCAGTCACATAATGGAAGTAAGGTCGTTGACCTCAACTTGGAAGATTCCATGACCACGCCCAACAGCACGAATGCCGCATACGGTTTTTATGACGCTACGACTTCCGAACTGTACCGGATGATCTTCATCAACCTCGCTGATGGTGGAGGAAATGTCCAATATACAATCCCCCAGGGCGCTCTCCCGCAAACTGATTACAATATCACAGTGAGGTATCTCACGGCTCCTAGTACCCGGGAGAAGTGGGACATCACCTGGGGTGGAAGGACTTGGAGGGGCGCCGGGGATGGGAACCCTCTCGACGCTACGACCGGTCAGGATCTGAGTCTCGATTGCAGTGCCGGGTGTACTGTCAACGTACCGAGCCCTGGATTGGCGCTGGTGCTCACGAACGAGGATATCCCTGCAGGATTGCCATCTGGCGGACGGAGCGGCAACGTTGGTAACGTTATCAACAGCGGTGGTACCGGGAAAGGTGTCGTGGTCTCTGTTTCTGTATTCACCGTTGTTGTGTGTGTGTTCCTGTTCCGGATTTTCGATGCTTTGTAGGACGTCCGTTCGTTACTTTTGGCGAGACTGTTTGTGACTTATACCCATAGAAGTTCGACACTTGACTTAATTTCCTAGACAACGCAATCCCAGCTTTCTCCCCGCGTTTGATACGCACGTACTTGCAATGAATCGACAGCCTTGCGACAGCTCCCCCGTTTCGGCGTCAAGGTAGTACTTGAAATTCCCGCGGTTCCAGCCCGAGTGGATCCAGTGAGTCTCCGGGTGCAGACGCAACCCCGTTGGCTCTTGGCGTTGGCAATAATGCCGTAGGTTCACCGTAAGTAGACCATGGCCGCCGGCCCGCCTGCTTGAGTTAATGAGTTCCTTGTGACTTGGCAGTCGTATTGAAACAAATAGTTGTGCCCACGCACTCAACGTCGGAAGACATCCTTCCTGGACAAAGATACGTGACATGCGATCATCAAGTTTGTGAAGGTACGGGATGAAGCGGGGACTCCGAGCGGCCGCCCGCAACGTGAGACAGGTGAATTATTCATTTCCCACTGGATACCAACCGCCCCAAGGAAGGTCTTTGCGCCAACCGACGCGGCATCAGTGACGAGTCTGAGGATGGAAGTATCAACGTCGTGGGCATAAATCAATAAACGTCGTTTCCTTGGATCAGACCTACGTTGCGACGGTGTGGTGTGGTGAGACGCAAAACACCTGGCATGCGCTAGTCATCTATCACATTTGTGACGGGAAAATATCGTTCGTGGCGTGGGTGCAACGTTTGGTATCCAACCGTTGTGACCCCTCTCTGTACAATTTATCACGATATGCCATTTTGCGGTTGTTGGGACGCGGTGTGGCCGTTGTGACGCACCGTCCTGGAAGCTTTTGTGATGTCCCGTCCTGCCACAGCTTTGATCCGACCATCACACCCCTTCGCTTATGATCCGCCAACCCTCTCCGGGATTAAGGGGTCTATACCAACTCGCCTTGGGGACGCCTACGTCCCCCACACACTTTCGTTGCTCTACAATGCCACTTCGCGCGGACTTGCCCACAAGCCAACTCGGAATCTACGTGGGTCTTCTCACCATCGTGGGGATTGGTTGCGCTCCGCACATGAACGACACAGCATCCCATGGAGGCTGACCGGAGATCCCGTGCACATCAAGCTGAGAAAACGCCAGACCGACGGAAACGAACCAGGCGAGTTAGTGTGGAACATGGTCGGAAAGGTCCGTATGGCCGAAGGCCGTGACCAACCCACCCTGGGTCGCGCCCCTTCATGCCAGCGCAGAAGCTTTCGCAACCTCAGTGGGCTGGCCCTTCCGGCCTGATCTGGGTCGATCTTGCACGTCCATCTGCCCACGTCACACAGGATCTCGTTGCAATATGGAGTCAAACGGAGATAGCGTACGCGACGCTTTGCCTCAGTAGATGTGGCGGTTGTGCGGATTTTGTGGCGCATCCGGTGATATTGGAGAAAACAATCGTATGCTCTTGGCGTCTGAAGCACAGATCGCGCTCTTCCTCGGATATGAACAATACATCCTGCAAACAATTACCGTACGTCCAACGTCGGATGCTCGGACGTGCCGCCCTCCGTCCCGCCACTGTCTTAGTTAGGACCCACCACATCACGCGTCCTGCCACGCGCAGAGCCATTGTTCGGGGCCACAGGTTCAACCATCAGGGGGAGCTATAAAGCCGTACATTTCTTTCCTCGCTTCCCCTGCCACTCATCCACCCCCCTCCTTATGTCCTTCCTGCCTTTATCCCGATCCACGACCTCCTTATCCTCCACCAATTCTGCTTGCTTTACAGACATATCCGACTCAACAGGCTATACTTCTGATGGCCGATGTGACTCTATCCGTTGTGTCAAGGGGAATTCGAGTGTAAGAGACAGTGAGGATGAGATGGGGAAGTTTCTTTTGGGACCAGGATGGGTTCGTATCTCTGCTCCTTTATGTCTTGATCAAAGTAACTGATCTGTGGTGTATATGTTCACTTTCATGTGTACAGCACGATCGCCGTGTTCCGCCTGCCGAACGTCTAAAGCACCTTTACCGCCTCCTCGAAGAACACTACGACTTGACCGGCGGGGATTACCACGGTGAAAGCACTCTCCACGTTTGGGCAACCTCCAGCAGCTCCAGAAGTATGCGACTAGAGGAATACCCCATCGCCTGCATGTCGTACCTGACCAGCATTGGGGCCGACCTCGACTTCCTCGAAGATTTGGACGATATGTCCCAAGACCCAATGAACGATTTAATCGACGAGGCGTTTCGCCATCCCATCTCCATATCCCCGATTCTGAAAGACAGGAATATTCCGACATCCACGTGGGCGATTGACTGGAGTAGACCACTTCCAGCAACCACACATGCGTACTGGGAGATGATGCATGTAAGTTGAGATCTTCTCTCACCTCTTTGCTTTCGCTCAATGTTCGCTCTAGCGCACCCGTCCAAAGCCTGTTCACGAATTCACGAGGGCGAAACCTGTTGTCGTAGCTCCTTGCGTAATTCTACAACCTCATCGCCGCCAAGAGGATTTCCCTCAATATTACGACGCTGAGAATGTTAATACCACGAGCAGGAAGTTTCGTGCTGCTCTGTACAAAGTACGCGAACTAGTTACGTCACATTGAACGCCTCTCTCTCCTTCATCGCTGCTTCTTCCGATGCTTACAGCTTTCATAATTGTTGTACCTTTGCTATCCGTGTACTTTTGTAATTTTTGGTCCACCTATGATATCTTACCGCCTATCGAGAGATATAAATAATACTTCGCCTGTTGGAATTCAGTGACGTGCGAATGGCGTTAGTCCATGAGAGGCGCTTTCAGGCACGCCAGTCGACCTCGATCCTTCTCCACCATGGCGTCCGAGACCGTGACCAGGATATCGCACTGGTCATCAATTTTCACCCTCGTGGTGTTCGTTCTCACTAGTGTGTCCAGATTCTTCGATGATATCCGTTCATCAGAGGCTAATGGCGCGTTTTTCCACCACCCCCAGATGTGGCTGTAATTTTCCCGACGAAAATCCCGCTCCCGTGCTTCGAGTTGTCCCCGTTGGCGAAGTTTATGGCCGAAAAACAAATCATCAAGCCTCGGAAAAGCTCCTGCCGACGAAACTATCTTCGGATGGATTTCACGACGGTCCCGTTG
>Ga0307513_10009132_pt1 | contig 12563 bp, 11 predicted proteins | sample 15_EM_MG_FD_202174 | JGI IMG/M metagenome (GOLD analysis project Ga0307513, IMG submission 202174) | Populus trichocarpa ectomycorrhiza microbial communities from riparian zone in the Pacific Northwest, United States - 15_EM | ecosystem: Host-associated > Plants > Roots > Unclassified | place... | reverse complement strand
TCGCCGCTACATCGCCGCCGTGGTCGGCCGCTACCGGGGGCTCGCCTGCGGCTGGGACGTGGTCAACGAGGCGGTGGCCGAGGACGGCGCGGGCTGGCGCGACAGCCTGTGGAGTGAGCGGCTGGGCGCCTTCGACCACATGGTCCTGGCCTTCCATCATGCGCGCGAGGCCGATCCCGACGTCCCGCTGTTCCTCAACGACTACAACCTGGAAAGCCTGCCGGGGAAACGCGCGACCTTCCTCAAGCTGGCCGAGCGGCTGTTGGCGGCCGGCGCGCCCCTGACCGGCCTGGGGACCCAGACCCACCTGGCCGCCGACCTGGCGCCGGGCGCCGTCGCCACGGCGATCGCCGAGCTGGCGAGCCTGGGCCTGCCGGTCCATGTCTCGGAAATGGACGTCTCGCTGACCCGCGCCGGCGGATTCCTGCCCGACCGGGCCGACCTGCTGTCGCGCCAGGCCAGGCTCTATGCGGAAGCCGCGCGGGCCTTTTCCGACCTGCCGCCGGCCCGGCGGTTCGCCTTCACCCTCTGGGGGCTGCGGGATCGCGATTCGTGGCTGCGGCGGGAGAACGCCGCCGATCGGCCGCTATTGTTCGATGACGACGGCCGACCCAAGGCCGCCGCGCGGGCCTGGGCCGACGCGCTGGGTTAGGCCGCCGGCGGCGCGGGCGGGCGTGTGCGGATCGCGGCGTTGTCGGCTTCCGATTGCAGGCGCAGGGCGTGCAGATCGTCCGACAGCCGGAACACCGCCACATAGAACTCGCAGAACGAGCGCCACAGCAGCACCAGCGCGCCCACCACCAGGAACCCCGCCACCAGCACCGGGACGGCCAGCAGCACGCCCACCAGGCTCTGCTCGCGCAGCGCCACGCCGACGGCCGCGCCGATCACCGAGAAGCCCAGCAGCGCGATCACGCCCAGGCCCGCCCAATAGATCAGGTGGATCACCGTGCCGGTCATCAGATGATCGAAGGTCAGCAGGTCCCAGAACAGGTTCGCCCCGGGCGCTTGCGGTTTAGGTGCAGGTCGAGCCATGCGGTGTCCAACGAACAGGGGGCCCAACACCCCTCCCAAGGGGCCAACCGCTACCAGCCGGAAAGCCGCGCGGCAATGTCGCAAACGCCGCGCCCGGCGCCGGGGCCGCGAGGCCGGCGCCGGTGAAGCCTAGATCTGGCCGACGGTCTTCAGCCGTGCGCGGGGGTGGATTTCGTTCTGGCTCATCACCGGGGTCTGGCCGCGGAAGCGCTCGATGATCGAGCGCACATAGGGCCGGATGGCCGGGCCGGTCAGCAGCACCGGGGTCTCGCCGGCCAGGGCGGCGCGCTCGAAGGCGTCGCGCACTCCGCGGATGAAGTCCTGCAGCCGTGACGGCGCCAGGGCCAGCTGCCGCTCCTCGCCCTGGCCGATCAGCGATTCGGCGAAGGCGCTTTCCCATTCGGGCGACAGCGTGATGATCGGCAACGCCCCGTCCTCGCCGCGATGGGAGAAGCAGAGCTGGCGCGCCAGCCGGGCGCGGACCTGCTCCACCAGCAGGGTGACCGACGAGGTGTGCGGCGCGGCCTCGCCGACGCCTTCCAGGATCGCCGGCAGGTCGCGGATCGAGACCCGCTCGCGCAGCAGCATCTGCAGCACCCTCTGGACGGTGGTGGCGGTGACCACCGAGGGGATCAGGTCGTCCACCAGCTTCTTCTGCTCGGCCGGCAGTTCCTTCAGCAGCTTCTGCACCTCGGCGTAGGAGAGCAGGTCGGGCATGTTCTCCTTGAGGATCTCGGTCAGGTGGGTGGTCAGCACCGTGGCCGGATCGACGATGGTGTAGCCGCGGAAGGTCGCCTCCTCGCGCAGCGAATCGTCGACCCAGGTGGCGGGCAGGCCGAAGGCCGGCTCGCGCATGTGCTCGCCCGGCAGCTCGACCTCGCCCCCGCGCGGGTCCATGGCCATCAGCGAGCCCAGGCGAACCTCGCCGGCGCCGGCCTCCAGCTCCTTGATGCGGATGCAGTAGCCCTGGGATGGCAGGCGCATGTTGTCGAGGATGCGCACCGCCGGCATGACGAAGCCGAAGTCGGCGGCCATCGTCCGGCGCAGGGCCTTGATCTGGTCGGTGAGCCGGCGGCCCTCCAGGTCGTTGATCAGCGGCAGCAGGCCGTAGCCCAGCTCGATCTTGATCTCGTCGATCGCCAGGGATTGGCTGATCGGCTCCTCCTCCTCGGCGGCCGGCGGCTGGACGATGTCCACCGTCTCCGGCTCCTGCGCCTTTTGCGACCGTCGCCAGGCCAGCGTTCCGGCCGCCATCGAGATCGCCGCGAAGGGGATGATCGGCATGCCGGGCAGCAGCGCCATCATGCCCGAGGCCGCCGACACCATGCCCAGGCTCACCGGGTTCATGGCCAGCTGGGTGACCAGGGCCTGGTCGGCCGCGCCCTCGACGCCGGCCTTGGAGACCAGCAGGCCCGCGGCGATGGAGATGATCAGGGCCGGGATCTGGCTGACCAGGCCGTCGCCGATGGTCATCAGGGTGTAGGTCGAGGCCGCCTGGCCGATCGGCACCTTGTGCTGCACCACCCCGATCAGGATGCCGCCGATGACGTTGATGGCGACGATGATCAGGCTGGCGATGGCGTCGCCGCGGACGAATTTCGAGGCGCCGTCCATGGCCCCGAAGAAGGTCGATTCCTGCTCCAGCTCCTTGCGCCGGCGCTTGGCCTCGGTCTCGTCGATCAGGCCCGAGGACAGGTCGGCGTCGATCGCCATCTGCTTGCCGGGCATGGAGTCCAGGGTGAAGCGGGCGGCCACCTCGGCGATCCGGGTCGAGCCCTTGGTGATCACCACGAAGTTCACCATCACCAGGATCATGAACACGATCAGGCCGATGACGAAGTTGCCCCCGGTCATCAGCTTGCCGAAGGCCTCGATGACGTGGCCCGCGCCGTGCGCGCCCTCGTGGCCATGCCCCAGGATCAGCCGGGTCGAGGCGATGTTCAGCCCCAGCCGGTAGAGGGTGGTGACCAGCAGCACGGTCGGAAAGGCGGTGAACTCGAGCGCCTTCTTCAGCAGCAGCGAGGTCATCAGGATCAGCACGGCGCTGGTGATCGACATCGCCAGCAGCAGGTCCAGCAGGAAGGCCGGGATCGGCAGGATCAGCAGGACGATGATGCCGACGACGGCCAGCGCCAGCGCCACCTCGCCACGCGCCACCCAGCCCCACATCTCCCGCGCGCTGGGCGGGGAGGAATTCGCGCCGGGAAGGGCTGCGTCGGCCATGGTCTAGCTCAGGCGGCGCTGGCGCTGAACGCGCCCGGCGCCGGCACCGGCACGCCGGCCTCGGTATATTCTTTCAGCTTGTTGCGCAGGGTGCGGATCGAGATTCCCAGGATGTTGGCCGCATGCGTGCGGTTGCCCAGGCAGTGGTCGAGGGTCTCGAGGATCAGCTGCTGCTCCATCTCCGCCACGGTCTGGCCGACGAAGGCGCGGCTGACGCTCTCGGCGGCCTGGTAGGCGGCTTGGGCCGCGCGGACGCCGGGGTCGCTGGCGCCGGGGCCCATCGGCTGGCCATCGGGCAGCCGCACGGCGTCCTCCTCCACCTCGTCGCCCGGCGACAGCAGGACGGCGCGGTGGATGGCGTTCTCCAGCTCGCGCACATTGCCCGGCCACCGGTGGGTGACCAGCCGGCGCTTGGCCTCGGCCGAGATCGGGCGGTTGGGCAGGGCGTTGGCGGTGGCGTACTTGCGCGCGAAGTGCTCGGCCAGCGCCACCACGTCGCCCGGCCGCTCGCGCAGCGGCGGCACGCGCAGGTTCACGACGTTCAGCCGGTAGAGCAGGTCCTCGCGGAAGGTCCCGTCGCGCACCGCCTGGGTCAGGTCGCGGTTGGAGGTCGCCAGGATGCGGATGTCCACCTTGACCGGCTTGGAGCCGCCGACCCGGTCGATCTCGCGTTCCTGGATGGCGCGCAGCAGCTTGGCCTGCAGGCGGGTGTCCATCTCGGAGATTTCATCCAGCAGCAGGGTGCCGCCGTTGGCCTCCTCGAACTTGCCGATGCGCCGCGCCACCGCGCCGGTGAAGGCGCCCTTCTCGTGGCCGAACAGCTCGCTCTCCAGCAGGTTGTCGGGAATGGCCGCGCAGTTGACCGAGATGAACGGCCGGCTGGAGCGGCGCGACTTCTGGTGCAGGTAGCGGGCGATGACTTCCTTGCCGACCCCGCTCTCGCCGGTGATCAGGATCGAGGCGTCGGAGGGCGCCACCTGGTCGGCCAGCGTGATCACCGCCTGCATCGCGGCGTCGCGCACCACCATTGGCCGGTTGTCGTCGGAGACCGCCGCCAGCACCGCGGCGATCAGCTCGGCCTCGGGCGGCAGGGGAATGAACTCCTTGGCCCCGGCGCGGATGGCGTCGGCCGCCCGCTTGGGATCGGCCCCGACGCCGCAGGCCACCACCGGCACGCGGATGCGCTCGGCCTCGTTGGCCGCGATCAGGGCGGCGATGTCGAGGTCGTAGTCGACCATCAGCAGGTCCGCGCCCTGGCCTGCGCGCAGGGCGTGGGTGGCCTGGGCGATGGTCTCCACGTGGCTCACCTTCGCGCCTGCGCTCATCGCCATCTTCACGGCGGTGGAGAGCTGCCCGCTCAAAATTCCGACGACCAGAAGCCGCATGTCACTGTCCTCCTGCGCACCACCCGCCGTCAGGCCGGGGCGTCGCCGTCCTTGATGATTTCGGTCATGGTCACGCCCAGGCGCTCGTCGACGATGACGACCTCGCCCCGGGCCACCAGCCGGTTGTTGACATAGATGTCGATGGCCTCGCCGACCTTGCGGTCGAGCTCCAGCACGCTGCCCTGGCCCAGTTGCAGCAGCTGGGCGACCGACATGTTGGAGCGCCCCAGCACCGCCGAGATCGACACCGGGACGTCGAAGACCGGCGTCAGGTCCGAAGCCGCCTTCTCCTCGCCCAGCGGAATGTCGGGCAAGCCGGCGTCCGGGGCGAATTCGTCGAGTTTCAGGTCGTTTTCAGACATGGGTCAGGACCTTCAGTGTTCCCCGCCGGGAACGAGGGGTTCGGCGTGCAGGCCTTCGGCGGCCAGGGCGGCATGGAGGGTGGCGGTGACGCGGGCGGCGGCGGCATCGGGGTCGAAGCTGGCCGAGCCGTCGCCGAAATCCAGGGTGAAGGCCGCCGCGGTCAGGCCCGCCTGGGCGCGGACCTGGACGTGGCCGGGATAGCCGATCGCCAGCGCGGTCTCGGCCAGCGCGACCTGCATGGCTTCGGCCACCTCGGGCCCACAGACCAGCAGCAGGCGCGGGGCGGTCTCGACCTCGCGGGCCAGCGACTCCAGCGCCGCCTGCACCGGGGCTTCGGGGAACCGTTCCAGCGCCGCGCCGGCGATCGCCTTGCCGCAGGCCAGCGCCAGGGCGGCCGAGCCGGTGCGATGCTCGTGGGCCACTTCGGCCAGGCGCGGCAGGGCCATGCGGCAGGCCTCGGCGATGGCCGCCAGCGCCTGGGCCTGCAGCGCCTGCATGCTGCCCAGGGCCGCGCGCTCCCCGTCGGCGAAGGCGGCGTTGCGCACCACGTCGACCTCGTCGGCGGAGAACAGCCGCTTGGGCCGAACCGCGGCGAAGGCGATTTCGCCGGCGTCGTCGAACTCGGTGTCGAACACGAACTTGCGGGGGGTCTGGTCGCTCATCAGTAGATCAGCTCATCGTCGCCGCCGGCGCCGGCGAGCATGATCTCGCCCTTGGCGGCCAGGTCCTTGGCCACCTGGACCATGGCCATCTGCGACTGGTCGACGTCGCGCAGGCGGACCGGGCCCATGTTCTCCATGTCCTCGCGCATGATCTTCGAGGCCCGCTCGCTCATGTTGGAGAAGAACATCTCGCGCAGGGCGTCCGAGGCGCCCTTCAGCGCCAGGCCGAGCTGGTCCTTGTCGACCGCCCGCAGCAGGGTCTGCACCCCGCCCGGGTCGAGCTTGGAGAGATCCTCGAACACGAACATCAGCGCGCGGATGCGCTCGGCGCTCTCGCGGTTGCGCTCCTCCAGGGCGGCGATGAAGCGCGCCTCGGTCTGGCGGTCGAAGGCGTTGAAGATGTCGGCCATCATCTCGTGGCTGTCGCGCTTGGAGGTGCGCGCCAGGTTCGACATGAATTCGGTCCGCAGGGTCTGCTCGATCTTGTCGAGGATCTCGCGCTGCACCGGCTCCATGCGCAGCATGCGCATCACGCATTCCAGCGCGAAGTCCTCGGGCAGGGCGGCCAGCACGCGCGCGGCGTGCTCGGACTTCACCTTGGACAGCACCACCGCGACGGTCTGGGGGTATTCGTTCTTCAGGTAGTTGGCGAGCACCGCCTCGTTCACGTTGCCCAGCTTGTCCCACATGGTGCGACCCGCCGGACCGCGGATCTCCTCCATGAGCTGCTCGACCTTCTCGACCGGCATGATCGCCGAGAGCAGCCGCTGGGTCTGTTCGAACGAGCCCATGATCGCCCCGGCGCCCGACAGCCCCGACACGAACTCCACGAGCAGGTCTTCGACCACGCCGGAGGAGACCGTGCCCAGGCTGGCCATGGCCTGGGAGATCTCCTTGATCTCCTCGTCGTCGAGCTGGCCCCAGATGGTGGCGTGCTCTTCGCCGAGCGACAGCAGCACCACGGCGGCCTTCTCCGGCCCGGAGAGGCGCGAGGGGTCGACGATGGCCTTGGCTTTGCGGCTCATGGCGTTTCATGCAGCCAGGTGCGGAGGATCGAGACCGACTCCTCCGGGTGGCGCTCCACGAACTCGGCGACCCGCTTGACCGACGAGGCCTTCACCTGGCCCTCGATGCGGGCGATGTCGATCTTCTGCTCCAGCTCGGTGCCGCCGGGGCCGGACAGGTACTGGATCTCCGGCTCGTCGACCACGTGGGTGCGCAGGCCGTCGGGCGGCATCACCAGGCGGGTCTGCAGGCCCGGCATCTGCTGGATGATGGTCTGCACCGGGCCCATGGCGTGTTTCACCAGCGGCCGGGCGACCAGGAAGATCATCAGCAGCGCCACCACCGCCAGCACCGCCAGCTCGACGCCGCGCATGATGTCGTTCTTGTCGAAAGCGGTCAGCGGGTTGGCCACCGTCACCCCCTCGCCGGCCTGGGCGTCGAGCTGCGGGAAGCGCACGTTCACCACCGTCACCTGGTCGCCGCGCTCGGCGTCGTAGCCGACGGCGGTGCGGACCAGCTGCTCGATGCGTTGCATCTCCTGGGCGCTGCGCGGGGTGTAGGCGCCGGGCTTGCCCTTGGCGTCGATCGCGGTGACGCCGTCGACGGCCACCGCCACCGACAGCCGCTTCATCTTGCCCGGCTCCTGGATCTCGGTGCGGGTGGTCTTGGAGATTTCGTAGTTGGTGGTGGATTCGGTGCGGCCGCTGGCCGAGGTGTTCGACTGCTCGCCGAACTGGCCGCCGCCGCCGGGGATATTGGCCGCGGCCGAGGCGGTGCCATTGCCGTCGGGCTGGTTCTCCTTGGCGTTCTCATCGGTGGTCTGTTCGGAGCGGATCACCTGGCCGTCGGGATCGAAGGTCTCCTGCTGGGTGGTCACCCGGGCCAGGTCCAGTTCGGCGGTGACGTTCACCCGCGCCTTGCCGGGACCGACCATGCCCTCCACCAGGCCCTTCACGGTCTTGGCGATCCGCTGCTCGACCTCGCTCTTGTGGCCGTCGCCAGCGGCGCCCAGCGCGCCGTCGTCGCCGCCCGAGAGGGTCTTGGCGTGCTGGTCGACGATGGTCACCCGGTCGGGCTTCAGGTTCGGCACCGCGCCGGCGACCAGGTTCTGCACCGCCTTGACCTGCTCGGCGTTGGGCTCGCGGCCGCCGATGCCGATGGTCACCGAGGCCGAGGGCGCTTCGCCCTCCTCCTCGAACAGCTGGCGCTTGGGCAGCACCAGGTGGACGCGGGCGAAGGTCACCCCGTCCAGGCTGCGGATGGTGCGGGCGAGCTCGCCCTCCAGGGCGCGCTGGCGATTGAGCTGCTGGACGAAATCGGTCTGGCCCAGCGCATTGGCCTGGTCGAACAGCTCGTAGCCGACCGAGCCGGAGGTGGGCAGGCCCTTGCCCGACAGCAGCAGCCGGGTGGAGGCCACGTCGTCGCGGGCCACCATGATGGTCGCGCCGTCGCCCTTGACCTCGTACTTCACCCCGGCCTGGTCCAGCGCCTGGGTGATGGAGCTGGCTTCCTTGAGGTCCAGGTTGGAATAGAGGAGGGCCTTGGGCTGGCCGAAGTTCAGGGTCACCGCGAACAACGCCGCGGCGACGCCGGCGCCGATGCCCAGGATGGCCGCGAGTCGCCCGAAGCCGAATCTCTGCAAGGCCGCGACGAACTGATTCAACGCGCGTCTTCCCCCCGGATACGCGGGGAAGCCGTACTGGATCGCCCGCCGCTAGGCAGGTTTTACCCACTCCATGGTAAACGGAGGGTTTAAGCCGGCAAAAAAAGCCGGGCTGCGCCGCGGAAAAATTAACCCGCCGCGGCGGTCAGCCGCTCCAGGGGCTGAGCCCGCCCCACAGGGCCAGCACCACCGAAAAGGCGGTGTAGACCAGGACCGTGAGGCTGAAGGCGGCCTTGCGCAGCGGCGTCCAGCTGTCGACCCGCCGGCCGCCCCGCCAGATCGCCGGCAGGGCGACGAGGGTGGCGACGGTCAGGGCGGCGGCCACCAGCGCGCAGGCCGAGGCGATCACCAGGCTGGCGCCGGGCCAGGCGTACATGACCTGCGCCGGGTCGGCCGTCTTCGAGGCCCAGGCGCCGAACAACAGCAGCGCGGCCAGCCACAGGGCGCCCTGGGTCGTCTGCATCACGCTGGCCCGGCTCTGGATCGAGGTCTCGCGGTGTTCGCGGCGGTTGCGCAGCAGGACGCCGCCGATGGTCGCCGCCGCCGCCAGGGCCGAGATCGCCCCCAGCACCGCCAGGGTCGACGGCCGCGCCCACAGCGGCGCGCGCTGGTACACCGCCGCCCCGGCGGAGGCCTGGAACGCCGCGCCGCGGCCGTCGTCCATGCGGAACGCCAGGGCGCCGGGGCCGCTGGCGGCTACGAAACGGCCTTGGCCCGGGTCGCCGTCGGGAACCCAGGTGCGGGTCTCCGAACCCCGCGTCACCAGCCGGCCGTCGTCGGTGACGTTCACCGCGACGCCCGAGATGAAGCGGTCGACGAAGCCCTCCAGCCCGGTATAGGCCCGGCGCGTGGACACGTAGTAGCCGCGGAAGGCCCCGGCCCGGTCGGCCAGCGCCGGCGAGCCCTGGCGCGGGAAGACCTGCGGCGGCGCGTAGAACTGCTGCACGACCTGGCCCGCGAGGCTCGAGGCCAGGGGGCGGCCCGTGTCGGTGTTGGCGGCGATGAACACCCCCAGCCGCAGGTCGGGCGCCACCATCAGGTTCGACATGAACGACAGGGTCTCCCCGTCGTGGCCAAGGCCGCGCCAGCCGCCGGGCAGGCGATAGTCGATGAAGCCGTGCCGCCAGCCGTTGATCCCCGGCGGCGCATGGCGGATCGGGGTGTCGAAGGCCTGGGCCGCGCGCGGGCCGTAGATGGCGACGCCGTCCAGCGCCCCGCGGTTCAGCAGCAGCAGCATGTAGCGGGCCATGTCGCCGGCGGTCGACGAGGCCGATCCCGCCGGGGCGATGTGGCCGACATATTCGAAGTCGCGCCGCTGGAAGCCCTGCGGCGTCCAGCGATAGGCGTCCGACACGTCGGCGGCCAGGGCGGCGGGCATCGGGGCGGCGTAGCCGGCCTTGGCCGGGTGCGGCTCGCGGAAGGTGGTGCGGGTCATGCCCAGCGGACCGGTGATCTCGTCCTCGATCAGCCGCTCGAACGGCTTGCCCGAGACATAGCTGACCGCCTCGCCGGCCAGGCCGGCGCCGTAGTTGGAATAGCTGGAGACGTCGCCCGGGGCATGCACCCGCCGCGGCCGTTCCTGGCGCAGGTAGTCGGCCATCGGCCGCTCGCGCTCGAACCGCCGCTCGAACAGGTGGCCCAGCGCCCGGTCTTCGAAGCCGGCCGAGTGGTCCATCAGGTTGATCACCTTGACCGGGGTGCGGAAGCCCTGGTCGCGCACCTGCAGGCGCTCGGGCAGGTACAGGTTCACCGGCGCGTCGATGCGGATGCGGCCGGCCTCGACCTCCTTCATCAGGGCGATCCAGGTGAAGGTCTTGGAGATCGAAGCCAGGCGGAACAGGGTCCGGTCCGGGTCGACCCGCCGGGCCGGCGCGGTCGCGGCGAAGCCGTAGCCCTTCTTCAGCAGCACCTGGCCGCCCTGCACCACCGCGACGGTGACGCCGGCGATGTGGTCGCGGGCCATGGCCTCCCGGACCACCCCGTCGACAAAGGCCTCCAGCTCCGCGGGCGGCAGCGGCTCGCCGGCGCTCAGCCGCGCGCCGGACGGCCCGGTCGGCAGGGGCGCGACCGTCGTGGTGGGGACTCCCGCCGCCCGAACCGTGGCGGGCAGGGCCGGGCGGGCGGCGGTCGCGCCGGTCGTTGCGGCAGGCCTGGCCGCCGCGGGTTTGACCTTGGCCGCCTTGGCCACCGCCTGCTTGCGGAAGGCCGTGTAGGGGATCGGCCCCTTGGGCGTCGCCACCGGGGCGGCGGGGCTCTCCACCGGCGGGCCGGAGTCCTGGCTCAGGGCGGCTGCGGGGAGGATGAGCGCCGCGATCGTCGCGGCGAGGGCGGCTTTGAGGCCTGGGCGCATGGGTGAGGGAATCCGCGTCGCGCTTCCGAAGGGAACCACAAGCCCTTGTAGGGTGATCCGCTTAAGGCTCCAAGATGGCGCGTCAACGCGGCGGCGGCGGCCCCGGCGGAAAAGCGTACAGCGGCAGCATCGGGCGTAGCTCCGGGCCGATCCACAGCTGCGGTTCGGAGGGCGGCGACATGCCCTCCTGCTGTTCCCGGGCCGCGACGCAGCCCTGCACCGCCTGGGCCAGCGCCGGGAAGTCGCGGGCGCCCGGCATCGACCGGAGGAAGCAGTCGTCGAAATACGGGTACTTGTCGGCCTCGCCGCAGCCGAACGAGGTGCGGTCGGGCCGCGCGGCGGTGAGGATCATCCGGTTCGACTGGGCCAGCGCCGGGATGAACACCCCGGAGAAACAGGCCGAGATCACCACCACGGTCGGGCGGTCCTGGCAGGTGCGGTCGAGCATCGCGCCCAGCACGCCGGGCGGCAGCAGCGTCTGGTCCATCACCACCCCCTGCGGCGCGCCGTGCGAGCTGACATAGAACAGGCATCCGCCCTGGGCGCGGCCGGTCAGGTCCACCAGGGCGTCATAGATGCCGCGGATGTCGGATTTCTGCGGCCGGGTGTCCCGGTAGCGCTCGGGCCGCACCGAGAACTGGCGCAGGTTGCCGCGCGCGAAGCCGGCTTTCTCCAGCGACTGCGAGACGTCGCGCCGGGCGTTGTCGAACGCCTCGGACGGCCCGCCGGAATGGGCGTGCCAGTCGCCGGCCACCACCACCGCGGCCCAGTCGGCGAAGGGGCTGGCGGCGAACGGGGCCGCCGCCAGGGCGCGCGGCGCCCAGGCGAGCGCCAGGGCCAGGAACAGGCCGGCGACGCGAGCCCCCGGCGCCATCGCTACCTCTTGTAGGTGTGGAACGGCGTCGGCACGGCGGTGCCGGTGGCCTTGGCCAGCAGCCGGCCGTCGGCGTCGTAGAGTTCGCCCTCGGTGAAGGCCAGGGTCCGCCCCCACTTGGCCACCCGGCCCATGGCCTTGATCGTGCCCGGCAGCGCCGGGCGGAAGAAGCTGGTCTTCATCTCGGCGGTGGGGGCCACATGGGTCATGCCCGAGGCGACGGTGCAGGCCGCCGACATCGCCTCGTCCAGCATGGCGCACAGGAATCCGCCCTGGATCTGCTTCATCGGGTTCAGCAGCAACTCGGCGCGCGCCTCGAACGCCACCTCGACGGACTTCTCCGCCTGGCAGACCGCCACCATGCGGAAGCCCAGGGTCTGCGACCCGGTCGACTGGTTCTTGCTGCGCAGGAAGCGCGCCAGGATGGCCTCGTCGGTGAGGATCTCCCCGGCGGACGCGACGTCGGTCATTCGGGGGTCATTCGGGGGGTCACTTCTTCCGGAACTGGTCGAGCGAGACGATCTTGTCGGCGGGATCGCCGGGGGTCTCGGGCTCGCCGCTCTCGGCCGCCGGGGGGGCGGCCAGCTCCGCCGCCGGCCCGCCGGGCGCTTCGAACTGCAGCAGGAACTGGACGCTGGGGTCGTAGAACCGGGTCACCGCCGCATAGGGCAGCGACAGGCGCTTAGGTTGGCCCCCGAAGCGCAGGGTGACCGTGAAGAACGTCTCGCCAGGCGCCAGGTCCCAGTACTGGTGCTGCAGCACGATGGTCATTTCGTCGGGATACTTGCCCAGCAGGTCGGGCGGGCCGGAGACGCCCGGCGCCTTGGTCTTAAAGGTGATGTAGAAGTGGTGGGCGCCCGGCAGGCCCTCGGGCGCGGCGGCCCGTTTCAGCGCGGCCTTGACCACGCCGCGCAGGGCCTCCTGGGCCATGGCGTCGTAGTGCATCAGGTCCTGGGCCGGCGGCTCTTGCGCCATGAGATCTCCAAAGCAACGGGTACTCGAA
>Ga0307513_10009131_pt1 | contig 12563 bp, 12 predicted proteins | sample 15_EM_MG_FD_202174 | JGI IMG/M metagenome (GOLD analysis project Ga0307513, IMG submission 202174) | Populus trichocarpa ectomycorrhiza microbial communities from riparian zone in the Pacific Northwest, United States - 15_EM | ecosystem: Host-associated > Plants > Roots > Unclassified | place... | reverse complement strand
TGTGCTCTGCAGCAAATTTGTGATTCGCTGCCAAAGTTATATTATCTGCAGCGAAATTGTGATCCATTGCAAAAACAAAGTTGTCTGTAGTGAATCAGCATTCGCTGCCGAAGGTGTGTATTCTGCAACAAATTTGTAATTCACTGCCGAAATTGAGTTGTTTACAAAAAATTAGCATTCATTGCCGAATTGTGTGTTCTATATCGAGTTTATGATTCATTGCCGAAGTTGTTGTCTTATAGCGAAATTGTGATTCACTGCCGGAATTGAGTTATCTGCAGTGAATTAGCATTCGTTGTCGAAAGCGTGTTGGCTACAGTGAAGTTGCATTCACTACCGAATTGTGCAGCCTGTAGCGAACCAGTTTTCGCTGCTGGATTGTTGAAAGAAAGGAATGATTGAAAGAAAGGACCTAACGACTGTTGATATGGTTAATATAAAATGTATCATTGAATGAGGAAAATTTATGAGATAAGCCTGTGATTGCAGGAGGGACCACCAGTGTGGTGCAGCAGTAGCAGTAGGGGAGCACGAGTAGAGCATCTACTGCAAGTAGGTGATCCTCACCCAAGCTTTCTAGTTAAATTTGAGAATTTAATATGTTAATAATGTGAGATGTGAACTTGTAAACGATGGATGTTATGTGAAAGGATGGAAGTTGGTGTGAATTCGCCAAGTGATGGGAGTACCACTGATAAAGAAAATATGAGAAGTGTAAGACGTGATTTGACTAGCATACATTTAGTGTATGTTAGGATCCCGGGTAAGGGGATCACTGTGATTTTTACTAGCATACATTTAGTGTATGTCAGGATCCCGGTAAGGGGATCACGGTGATTTTTACTAGCATACATTTAGCGTATGTCAGGATCCCGGTAAGGAGATCACCATGATTTTTACTAGCATACATTTAGCGTATGTCAGGATCCCGGATAAAGGGATCACCATGATTTTTACTAGCATACATTTGGTGTATGTCAGGGTCCCGGGTAAGGGATCTCTAAACATTGATGCCAATGGGATGATGATGATACCGATGAAAACGATATTAATAATGCGTTGGGTGAAATAGTTGCAGTTGATTTTAATGGAATCTTGAATAGAAGTTGTTAATGAGAGAGGAAATAGTTTTTACTAGATGAATGAAAAGGAGTTCTAATGGAAACAGAAAGGGAGAAATGAACAAAACAAGAGTACATATATACCTTTTCAAATTATTGGATATTGGTATTACTGTACTTATTGCGATGTTCATGTTTCAATAATATGTATTTTGTTTCAGGTCCATCGCATGCGAGGCAGGAGTAGATTTTAGCTTTTATTCACCTTTTGTTATGTAGTCTAGGGAGGATGACCTTACATTTTGTAAACATGGAAACATTTGTATAACTTATATTGTATAATTAGTGTTTAAACTTGATTAGATGAATTTAATGTTGTAGTTCATATAATCATGTTCCATGTATGCATGTTTATATCTTTTATCCATCCATAATGATGATTGTTGTTCAATGTATATCATAAATATTGTGGTTGATATGAATAATGATGTTTTGCGGGATTGAGACCCAGGATGATTGGGTTGAATTGAGTTAGGAGATGCGATATATTAGAAGTGTAAACAGGTTGTATATCGATAATTTGGGACCTCCCGATATAGGGGAGACTCTGCTGAACTTTTAGTGAAAATTTTGGTAAATTTTAATATGAACACCATGTACATATATATAAAATTAAATTACTTTGTTCATCAATGAACATGAGATTGTTGTTTTTTCCCGGATATGGGGATGTTACATTTTGGTATCAAAGCTTAGGTTTCTATTTTAGGAATATTGATATGGTTTTGAAACGTGTTTCAGGATGGTTAGAACAAGGCAAGGAGTCAGGATTGATCCATCCCCAATTCGAGGAAGTGATTAGAGCCTTCATTATGAAAGTGATCCAGACTGGGATCCCTTGGCAGACACCTCCTCTCATGTACCTGCAACATCAGTATACTCTGAAAGAGACGAGTCAATGAGACTTCGAGATGATTCAGTGTCCCGTCATGCAAAGATATCAATGCCCGAAGTATCAAACAGGCAAGGGGGAGATCATGTACTATAACGGACCCGGTTGTATGATTGGATCAACGCTAAAAGATCCCAACATATGCTCTTAATTTGAGGGTAATTTTTTTTGTAAAGAATTTTACCAAAATTTCAGCAGAGTTTCGGTTGTATTTAGGACATCCAAAGTTATTGACTACTATCAATTTACTCAATCAACTCATCAATATTCAACACCTCATACAATACACAATATATATATATATATATATATATATATATATATATATAGCATTAACAGAGTAGCATAAAACAAGATTGAAAAACTCTAATCATTGGTCGACCACTAGCTCTATTTAATTATCAAAAAAAATTTACTTTAACTACAATAATTTAATCACTTTACTCTACAATTCACATTATTCCCCATGACAATTTACAGTAAATTTGTATTTCCCCCAAATGCATTCAACAACCCTAACTTTTCAAATTTAAAAAATTCAATCAATTAAAGACTATAAGCCATTAAAATCATATCAAAAGTCTTTAGAATGCCTTACCAAGCAAGTAATTAAACTCTAAACACTACCCAATTCAAGCTTCCAACTCCTTTTCTTCTTTAATCTTGGTTGTACTTCCCTTCTCCTTTTTTAATTCACCTTCACTAGATTTTTCTTCCTTCCAATTAACACTCACTAAGCTTGGTTAATGTTCCCTCAAGATCTCCTCTTAAGATTTTATGTTTCCTTTACCATTTATCTATCTCACATGGTAGTTTCCCTTCTTTCTTTTTCTCTTTTTTTTTTCTTGCCCGAGCACACACACATGCCCACTTATATTTATGTATTAACTTTTTACCAAATTTCCTCTATATCCCAAATAGTAAATTTCTTGTTCTCACGATAAAATTCCTGGTAAATTTCTTGTTCTCGCGAAAAAATTCCTGGATCCTGGTATTTGTCTATATAAACTTTTTACCCGGGCGAATTTGAATTTCAGTTAGTTACATATTGATAATTTTATTTCCAGGTAACTCACTCCCAGTAATATTTTATTCACGTTTTTATATTTATTTATTTATTATTTTTTTGTACTTGGTTTGTTCCAATGCTTATTTGGTACTTCTGATAAATCTATTCTATAAGCACTTAGATTGCTTTTCTGCCTAATTTTCAACCGGGGTTTACATTCTCCCCTCCCTATAAGAAGTTTTATCCTCGAAATTTGAGTGATGTACCTGAGTCTATAAACAAGTTGGGAAAGTTTCGCCTCATTTCTGATTCTCTTTCCCATGTTTCTTCTTCGATTTGTGAGCTTCGCCATAAGACTCTAACAATAGGGATTTTCTGATTATGAAGTTCCTTCTCGCCCCAATCGAGTATCTTTATCAGTTTTACCTCAAGTGTTAAGTCTTCTTTCACCTCCACTGGCACTTGAGGTAGCACTCTCGAAGGGTTTACATTAGCTTTTCGCAGCAAAGAAACATGGAATACATTATGAACCTTGACCAATTATGAGGGCAAGTTTATTTCATATGCTACGGGTCCGATATGTTTCAAGATTTTAAATGGTCCAATGAACCTTGAAGCTAACTTCCCCTTCATGTCGAATCTCAACATGTGTTTCCATGAAGCTATCTTCAAAAATACTCTATCTCCAAAACAAAATTCAAGGGATCTTCTTCAAATATTAGCATACTTCTTCTATCTATCCTAAGCCACCTTCATTCGATCCTTAATGATCCTCACTTTTTCAGTAGTGATCTGTACTAATTCTGCTCCATACAACTTTTTGTCCCCAACTTCTTCCCAACATAAGGGTGTCCTACACTTCCTGCCATAAAGAGCTTCAAATGGGGTCATTCCAATTATTGTCTGATAACTGTTGTTGTATGTGAATTCTACTAACGACAGGTGCTCCTCCCAATTTCCATTAAATTCCAAAGCATATGCCCTTAGTAAATCGTCTAGGATCTAAATAACTCTCTCAGATTGGTCATCAGTCTGTGGATGGAAGGCAGTGCTGATATTCAATTGTGTTCCCAAGGCACATTATATGCTTAGCCAGAGATGTGAAGTAAACCTTGGGTCTCTGTCTGAAACAATTGATACTGGGACTCCATGAAGCCTCACAACTTCATTCACATAAATCTTAGCCAACTTGTCAACTGGATCCGTCATTTTTACTAGTATGAAAAGAGCAGACTTAGTTAGTCGATCCACAATAACCCAAATTGCATAATTTCCTTCTTCCTTCTAGGTAGACCCGACACAAAGTCCATTGTAATCATCTCCCACTTCCACTTAGGGATTGATAATGGTTGCAACAATCCTGCCTGCTTTCGATACTCTACTTTTACTTGTTGGCAAATACCACATGTTGTCACGTAGTCAGTCACTTCTTTTCTCATATTTGGCCACCAATAGTACTATTTCAAATCTTGATACATCTTAGTACTACATGGATGTACAGTGAACTTAGACTCGTGGGCCTCTCGAAGTAACTTCAGTTTAAGGTCTTTGTTGTCAGGTACAAACATGTGTCGTCCAAACATCACTATTCCATTATCTCCCATTTGGAAAAGAGTTTCACCCTTATATTCCAGTTTGATTCTCACTTTTAACACTTCATCATCAAATTGTTGTACCTCTAATATTTGCTCTCGATATCCTAACTTCACCCTTACTTGAGCCATTAAGGATCCTTACGGACTAAAATTTAATATTGCCCTCAATCTCTTTAGCTCAATAATAGTTTTCTTATCCCAAGTTGATGGTCCACCCACAATTGTCTTGTCTTTACGGCTAAGAGCATCCGCGTCTACATTCGCTTTTTCTGGATGGTAATCTATAATGCAGTCGTGGTCTTTAATTAATTCGCTTTCCCTGAATGAGGGCGGCTGGACTAATGGTCACGGTTGCTGTATTGGTGGAGAAAGCCCTATCGTTGCTGAGAGAATGAGCGTTGACCACGATTGGAGCTGCTGTGAGGAGTAGAGCTGGTGTTTTGGGGCTGATTTCGGGCTGAAAAAATGGAGAAAATGGTGGCTATGGAAATCGCGATGGCTGGAAGTGAAGAGGATGAGGATGCTGGCGTGGTGTTTGTATTTGTGATGATGTGTATGGCAATCGGAAAGGAAGGGTTGTGGGGAGGAACTGGATCGGTTTTGTGTCCCAGAATCAGAAAATTAATTAGCCCTGTACATTTATTTAACTTGGAGGAACTCCGCTCAGTCAAGAGATTTCTGATTTTTTTATTCCCCCCTCTTTAATAGTGCAGTAGGATCTGTTTATATAATACAGTAATCCTAAATGATATGGAATTCAAAGTCTTAAACATTCTATCCTTTTCTTTAAATTCAAATTTTGATTAAGTTTAAAATCAAGAAGGATTGACTAAATATTATGTGATTTGTTTCATATTCAAAACAAATATTAATTATTGCCCTTAATTCTTCTATACATTATTGAATTGCATCCTCGATAAAAAAATCAAACCCTCATTTGTTTATTCTAAATTTTAATTCTTTTAAAATTAAATTATAAATTATAACAGAATATTTATTAAAATTCTATATTTAATTTTGCAATTAGACATATATATATATATATATATATATATATTAGCATAATCTAGTTGTTTTATAGCTTTTAATGTTCATTTGATAGATGAAACGGTCGACTGATTCAGATTGGTCAAGTCAATCGGTCGACCGGTTCCTGCAGATTTCTAGGTGTTCATCCCGGATGAACAAGTGGTCGATCGGTTCACTTGATATAGCCAAGCGGTTGACCGGTTCAACTTTAAAATTTAAATTTGACAAATTTAAACCTAGTGAATCTTGAGCTGACTTAATGCCATTTCAATCCTATAATGCATGCAATGTGAAGTGTGTGAATTCATTTTAATTTGTGTTATAAAGGTATAAAGATTTATATAATTTACACTAAAATGAATCCTTAATAACTAAGTCTTCACTTGTTTTGTGTCTTGGATTTGTTGATTGATTTCTTCATTTAATTTTTCATGCTTGTTAATGTCATATTCATATAAAACCTGTTTAAACTTATTCTTAACCAAGCATATTATTTGTTTATATTTATTTAATTGTTATCATCAAAATATATAAATATTAATATGTGACCTAAAGGTCAACAATCTTCTATTTTTTTATGATGACAATTAATTGATAAGTATAGATATAAAAAAATATCCCTTTATATTTTGCAATATAGTTCCTCTTGGAGACTTTAACAATTATCAAGAATCTATATATGTGTGTGTGTGTGTGTTTGTTTCTCCCCCTAATTGATATAACCAATATGAATTGTTTTATATCTATTCTCTTTTTTCTCTAAATCTTTCTTCTTTGTCATCAACTAAAAGTAATAGGAAAGCATAAAAACATAGGGAAATTGAATATAAAAACATGCCATAGTGTTCAAAATGTAATATACATTGTAATTATGGAAAGAAAATACAAAAACATGAAAAGATAAAATCATGAAAATGGGAAAATGCTTTTGGTACAATCTTTTAGGGTGGTGGATATCGAGAAAGTAGATTTACCATTATGGTTTTTATATCTTATAAGTTGTTGGCCATATGCTCTTGATTAGTTATGATATGCACTTGAGAGTTTCGAAGATAGCTCACATCCGTCTGTTATGCGATCTTTCATCCTAGATCTCTATGAACTAGTACCAACATCTTTAGAGGAGGAAGTTGAAGGTGGTGTCTCAAACATATCAGCAAACTCATTATCACTACTAACATGCAATTCTTCTAAAAAAAAATATACACGTAAAGATAAAACCTCAAATGTCATTAGCTTGAATAAAGCCTAAATTCCTTTTTATTTCGCAAAAGTGATCCTTACCTAAAGGCTTTATAAAAATATCTGCTAGTTGATGTTTTGTGTTTACAAACTCAAGAACAATATCACCATTCATCATGTGATCTCTTAGGAAGTGATGTCTCACTTCAATATGTTTTGTACATGAGTGTTCTATAGGATTCTTAAACAGACTTAGTGCACTAGTGTTATCACATTTAATAGGTATATAATCAAAATTAAGTCCAAAGTTTTTTAAGGTTTGTTTCATCCGTAAATTTTGTGCACAACAACTACCAACTTCTATATATTCTGCTTTAGTTGTTGATAGAGCTACCGAGTTTTGTTTCTTACTTGACCAAGATACTAGTGATGATCCTAGAAAATAACATGTTCCACTAGTAGTTTTTCTATTAACCTTACACTCAGCAAAATTAGCATTCGAATAGCTAATCAAACTCAACTCGCTTCATTTTGAATACCATAACCCTAAGTTAATTATACCATGCAAATATCTAAAAATATGTTTATTAATAGTTATACGAGATTCGTTAGGACATGCTTGAAAACGTGCACATAAACAAATACAAAACATAATATCAGGTCTACTTGCAGCTACATACAAAAGTGAGCCAATCATACCTCAATATTTGATGATGTCTACATTCTTAACATTTTCATCCATATTAAACTTAGTTGATGTTCATATAGGCATGTCGGCTTCTTTGACATGTACCATCCCAAATCTCTTTAATAAATTCATGATGTACATGTTTTGGTTGATGAAGATGACATCTCTTGTTTGCTGATTTGCAATTCAAGAAAGAAGTTCAATTTTTCTATCATGCTCATTCTGAATTTTTCTTGCATGCATTTTGTAAATTCCTTACAAAGAGTTTTCTTGCATGCATTTAGTACCATCGAATATAATATCATCAACATAGATTTTTACAAGCAAGATATCTTACCTGTTTTGTTTGTGAAAAAAATGGTATTAATTTTGCCAATATTAAAACCATTATCAATAAGAAAAGATTTTAATATATCATACCATGCTCTCGGTGCTTGTAAAGGGTGATTATAGGTTTGAGTCCCATCTTAGTCAATCCACTAGCTAATACACGCAAACACACACACACAATACAATTATGTATGTCCAGTGGCTTAGCACCATGAGGTGTCCATACTTTCAATCTGTAAATCAAGTACAATTTGAATTGGTGGAATTCAAGACAAGATCAATTTCTTAAATGATTTCTTGATGCAAAAGGTTATGATGCATTTGCTAAAGAAATTAATATTTGTTGATGCTATATTTATTGTTATGTTTTTAATATTTGTTCTTGACAATCAAATACAATACATAGTGTAAGTGTATGAATGTTGTTATTTCATCAGTCACTAAATCTGTATGTGGTTATGTTTTTGTATGAAAGATCCAGGAGAGTAGGATAGGTAATTTAATCCAATCCAAAATTATTATATGTATATTATCTCATTTAAAGTATTTTTAATATAGTTATTTTAGTATATAAATAATGAGTAAAACGAGTAAGGTATAAATATTATTAAATTTATTCAGATTTTATTGAAAAGTGTTTGTGTGTGTATATATATATATATTATTTTTTATTAAATAATAAATAATAATTAGATAATAAATATCTAAGACCTTATAAATATATAAATATATAAATTTATATATTAATTGAGATTAAATCTATTTTTTTAAGGAGAATTCTCAAATGCATTCATTCTAATTAAATTCGTTTTAAAGTTGATTCCAAAATTCAAAATCAAGAAGAGAACATTCCCTTTTATCTATCCCGGTATGTAATTAGCTGGAAAGTAAAACTGTAAACTGCAATAATTTTCAGTTACCAAAAATATTTTTATTTTTAGGTCTTGAATGAAAAACATGGGAATGTGTATTTCATAATTAATTAATATTGGATGCAACCTCAACTAACCCAAGCAAAGCAAAGCCAAGCCTCGTCCAGCCCGGCCTTACCCAAGCAATCCTTCTCCAGTTCTGGTCTTGTATTTGGCCGTTTCTCTCATAAACCCTAAGTAAACCCTCAAAAGGCAGGCTTACTTTCATTTTCATTCCATTAATTCAATGGCCTCCTCCTCTTCATCTTGCAGGAAATTTATCTCCAAATCATCTCTATCGTCCATCAAATCATCCATCAGATCATCTAAGGCTCCTAAATCTCCCTCCACCCCCACCAGATCTGCCACCGCTTCTCACTTCCTTCTCCCATCCAAACCACCAACCTCCTCTCGATTCTCCTTTTCCAGGTTAACTCACTCTTACGGATACACGTATATATCTATCACTTTATGTATGTATATATAGGGTGTGTTTTAAATTTATTAACTCATTGATTTTGTGTGTCCGTAGGGCACCATGTGAGTTGGGATGCGTTCAGTCGCTGCTGCCACTACACAGCGCGGTGGCGGCGTCGAGGATGACATCATGCTTAAGTACCACATCCAGGAATTTCCGAGCGCTCTCTCAGGGTACACTCTGCTGCACCTCTCCCGGCCTCTAATACTAGCTTTTATTGTTTCTCTAGTGAGTATTCCCCCCCCCCCTTTCAGCTGTTGAATTGATTTTTTCTTCTTCATTCTGGAAATGTTTAATTTCTCCTATGATTTCGTGAATGAATAATGAAGCGTTTAATTCAATTCGATTTATCTTTTTGAAATTGGAATTTAAAATTCCAATGGATGTAATACTGAAAATTGCTGAAAAAAGAAGTTTTTGCAGTTAAAGAATTACAAGTTTAGTTTGGGTTTGACGTGGCGAGTTAATGCTTACTTAGTATATAAATTTGATCAAGGTATTAATTAGAAATTGAAGAGTCTAGTGCTAGTGCTAAAATAAAGATTCTTTATCCAGGTTGTATCTTTGCTTGAGCTTATTGGGCTCATTTTTTGTACATTAAGCTGGCATTACGTTGTTAAGACAAATTGAGGGTGTTGAGCGGGATGAGAATTGAGAGTGCTTTAATTGGGTTTAACGCAATCTGACTGGAATATTTGGTTCCTGCAGGCACATAATTCAAAGAAAAAAACCGGGGACTTGTTGTCTGCATCGTTGTCAAGTATGAAACTATGAGTGCTTTTTTAATCATCTTAAAAATATTTGGTTATATCAAAATGGAGGCCTTCGTTCCGTGTTGATGTATGCCCATGTCAATGCTGCTTTCTAAACTTGTTTGGATGATGTTAAACTAGCCCTTAAACGTAACATGCATGGGCTTCTCTTGCGTCAGTGTAACTTAGGAGCAACCAGTGTTCTTCTTGATTTGTTAGAATCCGCTTTCTGTTTTATTGGTAATTTTTTCTGGGATAGTTTGCGATCTTTTCAGCTAAACTCAATTTTTACTTTCTGTACTAAAAGTATTCAATCAGAGGATAACTGGTTTCTACACTCATTTGGTTACCAACCAAAACAATAAACTTTGATGGTTTTCAGAACAATTTAGTCTATCATACAACGCAAAGGTTAGAAGATGTTAGTGAGATCATTTTGTTAATTCTGAAACACATATCACAAAAGACTGTTGTCAATTATGGTAGAGGAATTGACAAGCTAGTGTGTGGTTAAAATGTGAAGCTGGTCAGACGGGTTCAAAAAGGTCAATGAGGCTGTCACTGAGTCCTTTTCTTTTTCCTTTATTACAAGCTTCAACTTTATGCACATCAAGTAATGTATTTGTGAGGAATTTAGAATACCTTGGTAACTTAACTGCTACATTTCCCAGATGGAGTTGATTGTACGTGAGACATGTTTGCTGTTTTTGGAGGTGGGTCTTGTCAATCAACCATACAATCTATGACTTGAAAACAATGTGGAACTTCGTTGGATGATGTTCATGTGACAATTATTAGATTCTATGCTTTCAGTCATTTATAGAAAATTATGAAAGGAAGTTCTATGATCACTATGGAATTCGTGGTTTCATAAATAACACGATATAAAAAGTTTTCTTAGGATTATCACACGCGTTAAGCTTGCAATACAGAAAGAGTTGTTTTGTTAATTTATGTTGATGTCTTGTTCTTTCCTTAAAGAGGGCGCTTGTCTGTTATCTGATCCTGTGTTTGTGGTGTTCATTTCTTTAGAGCTTGGTCTGTAAGTTCCAAGGTGACCTGTTAGGAGAGATCAGAATAATGGGAGGTTTATTTGTGTACATGTCTTTAGTCAGTCAATCAGTTTGTTACACATTACATTGATTTTGTTCATGTAAATATATTTAATTTATTAATAAAGGTTTATTTATTTTTAATATTCATCATATGTTTAATTAATGAATCTAAAGTAAAAATAAAGTTCTTGAAACAAGAATGTTTTGCAAAGGAAATTATGAAGTTGTTATAATTATGAGATTTCTATTAGATCAAAACATTATTTCTAAATATTCATGGTCAATGCTGTATTAGAACTAAACATTAATTAGAGTTGTTGAGGCTAATATATATTATGGTTTTTTTTATATGAAAAGAAGCAATTGTTCTCATAAGTTGAGGTACGGGGGATACCTAGAATTAAAATATATGTGTTTGTTGGATGACATACACAATTATACATTGAATTGACTCACATAAGAATTTCATATGGTGAGTTCACATGTGAATATGAAAAGGCTCACATGACGGTTGTATAAGTGATCCTTAGATTTGAGATCATTAAGTTATCTTATATAGAGAGTTATGTTTTGATCTGCTACGTGTTATCCTAATCAAGGGTAACAAATGAGTAGATATTAGGTATATATATGAACTATGTAAATATATTTAAGTAATCAATAGAGGATTCATTACACCAGGTGAATTAGAAAAAATACAATACAACTTCGGCAGTGAATCCCAACTTCGTTGCGGGACACCATTCAGCAGCGAATGTTAATTTGCTGCAAACAACTTAATTTTGGCAGCGAATTACACAGACAATACAATTTCAACAACGAATCTCAACTTCGTTGCAGGACACACAATTCGGCAGCGAATGTTAATTCGCTTCAGCCAACTCAATTTCGGCAGCGAATTACAAATTCGCCACAGACAATACAACTTCGGCAGCGAATCCCATCTTCGCTGCAGGACATACAATTCAGCAGCGAATGTTAATTCGCTGCAACCAACTCAATTTCGGTAGCGAATTTGAAATTCGCTGCAGAATACACATGCATTTTCAATTCCTACATATAATATATCATAAAATCCCAACAGGGTTACATGGTTTTAACATGAACACACACATGCATTCTCAATGCCAGCACATAGTATATCATCAAATCCCAGCAGAGTTACATGGTTTTAACATGAACACATACATGCACTCTCAATTCCAGCATAATATATATCATCAAATCCCTGTAAGTTTCATGATTTTAACATGAACACATGCATTTTCAATTCCAGCACACATCTGTCATCAAATCCCAGCCAAGTCACATGATTTTAACATGAACACACACATGCATCTTCTTACACAATGCATTCCGGCCAGTCCCATTACTGTGGCTGGCCCTCTACCAAGTTTTATTCTTTCCATTTTATTCATTATCCCTAGTTAGATGCTCTTAAAATTGGTCTCATTTTGTCCTTGTTGCTTGTCCTTTTAGTTGTTTTCAGTTTCCTTTACAATTAGCCTAAGGGGTTTAGGT
>Ga0307513_10009129_pt1 | contig 12564 bp, 18 predicted proteins | sample 15_EM_MG_FD_202174 | JGI IMG/M metagenome (GOLD analysis project Ga0307513, IMG submission 202174) | Populus trichocarpa ectomycorrhiza microbial communities from riparian zone in the Pacific Northwest, United States - 15_EM | ecosystem: Host-associated > Plants > Roots > Unclassified | place... | reverse complement strand
ACGGTGGGGCATGGTTATCGTAATCTTGCGTCCCCCCCCCCCCCCTCTCCCTCTGGACCCCTCGACGCTGACACTCTGTTGTATTGACTGCAGAGAGGATAAAAGCGACCACACTGACCTGGCTCGACGGATCGCAAAAAGTACTCAAAGCGTTGTTTTGGTGCCAAACTATCGCCTTACACCGAAGGAACCTACCCCAGAGAATAATATCTACCACCCGTCGCATGCGAACGATATTCTTCTCTTCCTGACCAGGCTCCTGGTCTGGGACGGACCCCCCGGTACCGACATCCAGGAGGCTCTGAAGGAGATCTACCTCATCGGACACAGCTGCAGCGCGCATATGATTGCCTCGATCATCCTCGACTCGACCTCCATCACGCCTTCCCTCAACACCCCTGCCAGACTGCTCGATACCATCAAGGGTGTCGTCATGTCTGAGGGGATCTTCGATCCCGACCAACTCGTCTCGTGCTTCCCTCAGTACCGCGAGCGGTTCGTGGCTGACGCCTTCGGCGGCGCCTCCAAGTTCTCCGATTTCTCCGTGTTCAATTACCCCTCTCGCGAGCGCATGGATTCCACCCGCTGGCTCATCGTTCATTCCAAGAACGACACCCTGATCGACGTTGGCCAAAGCCAGGCCATGTACGAGCACATCTCTAGGTTGTACCTCAAACAGAACCTCCCTGTAGACAAGCATGTATCCCTCGACACCGACGGGCTCCAGGCCGAGCACGACGACATTTTCAAGGAGGACAAGTACATCGAGATGATCTCATCCTTCATCCTCAGAGCTTAGATTTTCCTCTCCTTTTTCCCTCCCTGTTTCTCTTTGTTCTCACTGCGTGTAGATATCGTATACTTTTTCTTGGTCCTATATAATTATCTGTACGCGCATATGTATATCCGTATCCGTATCCAGATCCATATCCCTGTTCAATGCCCATCCCTGTGTGAATGTGGGATCCTAAATCCACTGTTCTTGTCCGGTAACGCCACCGCTGAGGCCGGATTATTACCACTGGGTGGGAGACCGCTTGGTTGATGAGAGAAGTAATGATGTTCCGTCCGACAGCTGACGCCGTGCGGCACACAAAAGCACACACGGTTCTGCCGGATTTCCAACACCAACCCCCACCGCTACAACTTTTCCCTGACACAAGAGCCTTACCGCTAGCCGTCCACAAGAATGTCCTCGCCTAGCAGAACTTACCGAGACGAGTTTATTCTTCCTGATAACGGGAGCGTCGGCGCGATCAATGTGGCTAGCGAGAAACAAGGCAAGCTATACGTCTTGTCCACGCCCACTCATCATGACGTGAACTAAGGCTGAGCTACTCCAGACTTGACTTGCGTTTATCTCTGCGGCAACTCCCTAGGTGCATGCCCGAAACAATCTCAGGTCCTGATCCAGGAGGAACTGGATGTCTGGGGCAAACGGTGCGTCCGGATCGCCAATTTGCTGAATCTCTCGAGACTAAAGGTGGTCCCCAGTGCCGTGGAAGGCCACTTCCACCATCCCCATGGAAGGTCCTGGGCGGACATCGTAAACCACGCTCATCCCCTGATGGCAGAGATCGTAGGTAAGAACGTCCCCAGTTGAGTTCCAGGGGCAGCATCAGTGACCTCAAAGATCTCAGGCGCAAAGTCGGAAGAAGTTTGCATAATGGGCACATTGACCGCAAATCTCCACCTGATGATGTCGCAATTCTACAAACCCTCATCAGAGCGGTACAAGCTCCTTTGCGAGACCAAGGCTTTCCCTTCAGATCAGGTTGGTGGGCATCATCATGGGAAATAAATACAAAGATCCGCATATGTGCGGGCGGATACTTACGCATTCGTCTTAGTACGCCTTCGCTTCTCAAGTTCAGAACCACGGTTTCGACCCTAAGGATGCCATCATCGAGGTCGCACCGAGGGAAGGCGAGTTTTGGCTCAGGGAAGAAGATATATTGGACGTCATCGAGAAGGAAGGGTCAAAGATTGCTCTTGTCCTCTTTGGTGGAGTCTCGTACTACACGGGACAATGGTTTCCAATGCAGTCGGTCACCAAGGCAGCAAAGGCCAAGGTACGTTCACTAGCCTGGGGTTCGTCATGCCCAAACTCACGATCCATCTCTAGGGGTGTGTTTGTGGGTGGGACCTGGCGCACGCAGTCGGCAACGTACCTCTATCCCTGCACGACTGGGACGTGGACTTCGCCGTCTGGTGCACATACAAATACCTGAACTCTGGACCGGGGGGGATCGGCGGACTATTTGTTCACGAGAAATGGAGCGGAACAGAAACGCCCAAGTGAGTTGCCGCGGATCGCCCGTTTGAAATTTCTCAGAGCCCGGTCCATCAGATACGCCGGTTGGTGGGGACAAACCGTGGACACCCGATTCCAGATGGCCCCCAACTTCTCTCCGATCCCCGGTGCCCAGGGATTCCAGCAATCAAACCCAGCGGTATTGACCGTCGCATCGCTCCTGGGCTCGCTTCAGACCTTTGAGAAGGCGGGAATGATGGGCCCACTCCGCGAACGGTCCAAGATGCTCACGGGGAAACTCGAGAGCCTTCTCCGCCAGTCTAAATTCTTCGTATCTCCCGAACAGTCGTCGGCGAGGAACAATCCGGGTTTCACCATCATCACTCCCACCGACCCCGGGTCGCGAGGTGCCCAGCTGTCGCTTCTGTTTTTGCCACGGGGGAGCGGCGTGATGGAGAAAGTGTTTACCGGTTTGAGGGAGTGGGGAGTCATTGGCGACGACCGCAAACCGGACGTTATCAGGTTGGCCCCGACGCCACTGTACAACACTGAGGAAGATGTGGAGGCTGCGGCGAAGTACCTGGATGTTATTCTCGCAGACGAAATACAGTAGAAATTGCAATACCAATGCATATCGTCCGTTCCCCCTCACAGATGTGACACCCAGCCAAAGCGTGACATGCCCACGGCCGAGGGAATCATCAACTCGGAGAGCGTCATCTCGAGAATCATCACCTTTCTGAGCGCAACTCTATACTTGCGGCAGGGGTTCGACAGCTGAGGTATTAATTCAGCTGTAGGTAGAGCTTATTGACAGATCCTGAATATCCTGAAGTGTGTTCTTGCCTCCTCGACCGCAATTGTACTGAGCTCAGAGGGAACTCGATGGTTTTCTCGTGACGCGGGGCGCTTGAGGAGTCTAATCCGAGGCTACCTACGTAAACAGCAAAGGAAGGACGAGCGATCGAATGAATCGACAGCCCCCTCCTCGACCAGCCTCGGATCGGAGCAGAGACCGCGCCCCGACTCTCCGATGGTGGCTGCGGCACCGGAAGACCCGCCCTAGCCACAGAAACGGTAACCCGGGTGGATCGTTCCGCTACCCGAGCCAGAAAGCCGTTACAAAGCTCTCTCGGAAATGCTTGGAACCAATTTTCCCCTCTCAACGGCGTAGAAAAAAGGACTAGAGGAAGCGCTCCCCTTTCCCCCCTCGCCACACTCAAGGAACCCTCTTCGATGATGATGGAGACCCCAACTCAAAACGGTCATGCAAACGGCGAGGCTTCTCCGGAATCCGCCGGCCGGACGAGGCAACGCAAGGCCATCATTGTGGGTGCTGGGCCAGTGGGCTGCCTGGCTGCAATCGCCCTGGCGAACCAGGGGTGGACCGTGGAGGTGTATGAAGGACGTCCAGGTGCGGCTCGTTTTTCATCTTATCCCCACCCTTTCGTCAGCTTTCATTTTTTTTTCTTCCCAGATAAGCGCCTGAGTAAGTCGGGAGTGGGTCAGCGTTCGATTAACTTGGTCGTGTCGTCGCGAGGATTGGCGGCTATTCACGCAATTGACCCGTTCCTGGAGGAGAGGCTGATGAAGCACACCATCCCGATCCACTCTCGGATGGTTCACATGAAAGACGGACGCTCGAGCAGCCTCCAATATGACCCGCACAACCAGGCAAGCCCCCCCGTTACGAAAATATCACGAACAAAAACTGACCTATACCCTTCGCCCATTTGGCTGCGTCGGAAACAGACGATCAACGCCATCAGCCGCTCACTCCTCAACGAGAAACTCGTGGAAGAGGCGCTCCTCGTCCCGAACATCCGGTTCTTTTTCGAGCACAAACCCCAGACGATCGATTTCCATCGTAAGATCATCAACGTCCGCGACGTGCTGGAAGACACAACGAAGCACGTCGAATTCGACTTGTGCATTGGGGCGGATGGCAGCCACTCGTTCGTCCGTCGTCAAATGATGAGGGTCACAAGGTGTGTGTGTGTGTTATGTGCCGTGGGCTCTATACGTTGCCTCCCACGTCTCGCCTCCGCCGCGAACCGTCGGGATCTTGCTGAATGGGCGGTTCCGCTGATCCTCGTGCCTGCCTGTTACCCAGAATGGACTATCAGCAAGAGTATATTCCCCACGAATATATGGAGCTCAGGATGCCACCGACCTGTGATGAGGAGGGTAACCCAACGTTCGCTCTTGATCAAAATCACCTCCACATATGGCCACGCCATTCATTTATGCTTATGGGACTGCCCAATAAGGTGTGCCGTCTTCCGTATAGATTATTATCTCTCGCCTCTTTTCCTCAACGGCACCCTGCGGTATTTAATAGGATAAATCATTTACATGTACCCTGTTTGCGCCAACGGCAGACTTTGCACGAATCACCAGCCCGGCATCGTTCGTGAGATGGATGGAAGAATACTTCCCAGACGTCATCCCGCTGATAGGCGAGCGAGAGTTGGCAGGGATGTGGGTTCACAACCCTCGCGGCGCTTTGATCACCGTCAAGGTAGGGGATCTTTTGCCCCTCGCCCATCTCGTCAGCCTTCTCCTTCCTCTGATCAGATTCATTCGCCCAGGCGACACCGTATCATTATAAAGACTGTGGCCTCATCATCGGAGATGCAGCGCACTCCCAGGTACCGTTCTATGGCCAAGGACTGAATTGCGGCCTGGAAGACGTCCGGGTTCTAGACTACTTCCTGCAAGAATGCAAAGTCGATCCCACGGTCGAACTGGGCGACTCGGGGAAGAGGCTAGAAGACAACAAGTTATCAGCAGCGCTCGCTAAATACACCGAAACGAGACACGAAGATCTCGTCGCGATTTGTGATATGTCCATGAGGCAGTAGTAAGTCGTTGGCGATTTCGTCCATACCGTATGCTGACTGTCCACCCGCCTACCTCACCCCATCTGTTGGGGTTTGTTTGGCGATCTTATCGTTGGGGTGTTTACAGCATCGAGATGAGGCACGATGTCACAACCTTGTCCTTCCGTCTTCGGAAGAAGATCGACAATCTGCTTTACAGGTTGGGCGGGAAACAGCCGGAAACGCTTGCATCCCTGGGCCCTCGATTCCACAAAGCTGTGTACCCCTCCGCCCAGCCGAGAGGATGGATGCCGTTATACACGATGGTCACGTTCAGGCCCGATATCGGATACGCGGCAGCGAAATCCAAGGCGGAACGTCAAGCGAGCATCCTGAGTGCGCTCGGGTTTGGTGCAGGATTTATGGGAGTGGCCTCTCTGGTCGCGGGGTGCGCAGTGGCATACCATCGATTCCGTAGCCAGCGGTAGAGGTCGGCATTTTACGTACTTTACACAGAATGGGACACCTTTTCTCCTTGTGGTATAGCTCGGTCCGGGACGTTATGTATGTATGAGTGACCGGGGAAATTACGATTGATGGGACGAACCGTACGGCTCTGGACGCTTACGGCGGAAGGGAAAGAGAGAGTAAAGTAAGGAGAAAAAGAAAATGCTGATGGAAGGAAAAAGGATAAGATCAGAGATCATTCAACGTGAATGAATCGATCGGACATATAATAATGGGAGCATCCCACTAGCGCAGTGAGAGTGGACAATGGGGTCGTGATGCAGGGAGTAATTATTACGCTAATCGAGAACAGCTGCCAGTGCGTGTGTATTCTTCAATGTACAGGTAAGCAAAGCAATCAAGAGAGGAGGCCGGTAGGAGGGAGGAGGGCAACGGTGATCTTCCATCCATGTAGCCGATCGTAGAATGGAGTGTGGAACGTGTGGGAAACCAAGGCAAGGGAAAGAAGGAGACGGAGATTCATCGTGAACAAGACGGAGCAGATAGGAGTAGGCATGACAATAAACAACATCGGGCGAGAGAGAGAGAGGAATACAAGTGGGAAACGGGAGACAGAACCCACATATGCCAGGAGGTACTAGGGAGTGTGGTGTGCGAGATGGTGGACGGGACGGTCCTGTACATGGGGGTGGGGGACTAAACGTTCTTGCGCGATCATAGTCGCGTCGGAATAGTGGGTGGTATCAATCGTCTGCGACCTTGCGAGGTCGACCTGCCTTCTTCTTCTTGGTCGCTGTGCTCGATTCAGCGGCGGGCTCACGATCGGCTTCTTCCTCGGTTTCCGGTTTGGGATTCTTGGGAGGGCGACCGCGTTTGCGCTTGGGTGGGGGTTCGACACCCTGGTCCTCAGCCTTTCTCTGTGGTTGTGGGAGAGTGAATGGGGGAATGATGAATGATGAGAAGGAGGAACGCGACAGGCAGATGGGGTAAGAATGATGCGATGCGTACCTTGGGGGGCCGGCCGCGTTTCCTCTTGGGTGCCTCCTCGCCGGGTGCCTCTGTAGCAGAAGTGCCGGACTTCTTGTTCTTGGAGCCCTTGGGACGGCCTCTGCCACGCTTCGCGGGGGTTTCTGGAGCGGCGGCTAGAAAATCGGCACGGGGGGAGCGATAAAGAGGGAGAGGGGGAGAACGATAAGGAGGGTGAGCCAGGGCGCGGAAGCAAACCCGGGATATTGAATGGGGCACTGACCGGTGTTGGAGACAGGGTCCACCGCCGTGCCTGGCCCGTGAGCATCGTCTGTGGGTTCGTGCGGGGGGGAACCAGCCATTGATAACGGATTGCAGAGCTCGGTCGAGGACGGGGAGGCAGGGAGGGAAAGGAGGGGGAGGAAGAAGGATTGGAAAAGCGGGCCCTCTTTTTTTGAAGAAGAGGGAGAGTTGGGAAATGATATAAAAAAGGCGGTTAACAGAATAGAATATTCTCGCGTGGAAAATGATATCAACAAACAACAAAGAGCTATACATATTCATCTGCTCCCCCCTCCAATCATAAACCAGCGATAATAATATTTTACGCCCCGTCCCCCACGTCTCCGCCAGAGATGGGCAGGACGGCAGGGGGAGGACGGGAGGGCCGGCGTTTCGGTCAATCGGCGGTGCTCGCGGATATTACCGGCAACTAAACCGGCAATTTCCCCACCCCCCCTCGAATTATTGTCTCCGCTCGCTGTCGACTGTCGGGCACCTGGGAAACAAAAGATTACTCGCCGAAATTTCTGGAGGTCAAAGCGTGGCTCGCGGATTGGTGGAAGTTTCCGGCCACCTCGATTGGCCACGTGCGCCCCATCAATCGCCCACAACATCTCGCGCCGACAGCTCGACCGGTCCCAGCACAAGGTCAGGCCCAATGCCCTCCTCCCGCCATCTCCTCTCCGCCCTCCTCGCCCTCGGTTCTGCGCACGCCGTTTCTGCGCGGATTCACGCCTCGCTCATCCCGGAGGACCCCCACGCCTTCCCAAAATACGACGTCACGTTCCTCCATGGCCTGCCCGTCCTGAACGAGACCGCAGAACGCTGGCTGCACGACGGACTGCAGGGGGGGCTCCTCGAATTCCTCGAGGAACCGTGGGTGTCCAAGAACTCTCCATGGAGCAAGCTCAAGGGGATAGACCCGACAGAGGTATCGTGCTTCCCTCCACAGGTCCGTGCTCAGCTAAACGCGCGAATAAAACGCTAGCCATCACAATCTCTATCGTCGCCCCCATCACACGAGCCGGAGCCAGTGTTTAAACTAGAACTAATGAAGATGGGACCAAACCATTCTTATCTCTGTCTCATTCCCCCGGAGCCACCAATATCGGATAATCCCCCTCATCTCGAGGATTCTTCGGAAGAGACCACCCTCATTCAGAGCTGGAACTTGCTCCAGGCCCTCTCCGGTAAATGCCTCTACGTCAGTTCCTTACGTTTTGTTTTTGTTCCCTTTGTTTGCCCTAAATGATGTCCTCTCCCCTTTCAGCACAGACAGGGCTGGTTTACATATTCCTATTGCCATAATTCCCACGTTCGCCAATTCAGAGAAGCGACGCATCCACATCCTCACCCTATCGGTGAGTCCCTCTCTCCTCCCGCATTCCTCCTTCCCTCTCCTCAATTTGTATCACACCCTGCCGCTTCCAGGCTACAAGCCTGAGGAGGACGCCGAGGTTTGTCCGACCCCTTTTCACCCCTCCTCTCCCGTGCCGTCACCTCTGACCCTCTTCCCTCCACACAGTGGGAGGCCTATACCCTCGGGCAGGCGCCGGCAACGACCCCTGAGTCGGGCGCCGACCTTACCGTCGCAGAGCAGAATGCCCTCGCCGTTAATCTTGAACTCGCCCGAGGTACTGGCAATCGCTATATCATCCAACGATGGGGAGATGGCACAGTATGCGACAAGACCGGAAGAGAACGAGAGATTGAAATCCAGGTACATTGATCCCCTCGCCGATCGAGGGTGTCGCGTTGACAAGCTAACCACCCTCTTTCCATTCCTATTAGTTCCATTGCTCGATGACCGTCACGGACACGATCTTATTTATCAAGGAGACAGCTACCTGCCATTATGTGCTTGTCATCCAAACTCCGCGGTTGTGCGGCGACCCTGCATTTCGTTCCCGGCGCGATTCTCAGGAGCAATCCACCATCCGATGCAGGGAAATCATTCAATCCCCCGAAGAGCTCAAGGGCAACAATCTTCCGCCTGACGTAGAAGCCCAGGTCCCTCTACACGTCTTAGCCTCCGAGAAGGAGTTCAGGGATCAGATGTCCCAGCCACTCCCCAGGGAAAAGAGCAAGAAAAATGGCAAGACGCCAGCGATTGACGACGAGTTGTTGGCTAAAATTGTCAACCAGCTGCGAGGAAAAGGCATGGGCAACCTCAACAAAGAAAGGACGGTCATCCTCGAAGACCCGGACAACGCAGACACCGTCTTGCTCGTCGAGCTTGAGGACGACGGCGCGCAAGGGCGGGGACAGGGGCAGCAGGAACAGCTGGAAATTACGATTTCGGAGGAAACGATGCAGGCCCTGTTGGACCACGCGAGGAATAGCCAACCAGCCGCCGACGAAGACGAGGATGAGCATTAATGACGACGGTCCGACGAATGCATTACCCTTCGATTTCCTCCGGGGTGGAGCCACCGGGTCTGGACCGTTCGGTGTACCCCTGTTACCTGTGATTCTACCTTCGTGATCTAAGTCATTATGGGTCATCCCACAGGAACGACCAGCATTCCAGACCAGAAGAATCTGCTGATATATTTCGTATGTGTACAGAACCCTCGTTCGTAATGATCTCTCATGTTTTCTGACAAAACACCCTGATGTCGCTACATAATTACCGTCACGATTTTTTCATGATGCTTTGCCTTACTCGCTCTCGTTATCATCCTCACTTGTATCTCATCGTGGCCTCGAATCGCACCATATACTGGTGTATTAAATTCCAAATCAAATCGCGTTCAGTAACTATAACAAACGGTCGGGGAGGCAAATCCCGGGCCGAGGACGACGAGGGGCGTAGCGACGACCAACTGCAATACTTAAAAAATAAATTACGACTCGTTTCATTAAGGCCTCGACGCTTAGCGCCAAGGAACGTGAAAGGGTAGTGGGCGTGGGCGACGTTCTTTCGGATCAACTGGTGTGCGGGGATTTCACAAGTGAGCGTGGTCACGAGCATGTCGGTCGACGGCGCGCTTGACAGCTTCCTTTGGGGGAGCCTGGGTGGTACGCCCGTGGGGACCGAAGGAAGTCCCGAGGTCGATGACGTTTCCGGTGCTGATGTCGTATACGAAACCTGTTGAGAAGAAAAAAAACAAAAGGATGAGTCAATCTTGTCCAGGTACAGAAGATCGGGGAGATCGGCTCGGATTCCAGGATGGGGGGGGGCAACGGAGCTGAGAAACGACTCACCGTGGACGTAAACTGGCTTGAGGGGAGCGCCAGTGTCGTCAGAACGACGACGACGATGAGAAGTGGTGTTCTGGGCCTGTTCCTGGGCGATATAGGCAGACCAGTGTTGTTGCATCACGGGGCTGATGATGATGTTGAACGCTGAATCCTTGACGTTCTCCTCGACGAGAGCGCGGAAAGCGGGATCATCGAACTCTGGGGGATCGACGGTGGACCTGTTCTTGTTCGCTTCTCGGTGCAGGACGATCTCCGGGCTGCACAAACACGAGTATACCAAAAGACCAGGGAAAGAGCATAAAAAATAAAAATGAAATAAAAAACCGGGTCCGGACATCAGAAAATCGAAATTTCAAAAACAAACTGGGCCGCTTCCAGCAAGGTTATACTCACCGGCTCGAGTTCCAGTAAGTGTGACGAATCGGGTTAATCCAACTCTGAACCGAGTTTTGCGAGAAATCATCAGCGGTCGTATTAGGTCTAGGCAACATGGCAGCTTTGACACCGCCACATCCATAGTGTCCCATTACGATGACGTGCCCGACGCCCAAAGCCTGAACTCCGTACGACAACACGCTAATCGCGTTGTTGTCGACGGGCTGGAACTGGTTCGCGATGTTTCTCTGGGTGAAGATCGCGCCCGGTGGCGCAGAGAAAATGGTGCCCTCTGCGGCTCGTGAATCACTGGTGACAGGGAACAACAGAAGATCAGTTCCCGAAATGAATTGATGATCTGACAGGAAGGATGTATGTGTGCGTGTATATGGGGGATATGTGATCACGAACCTACATCCCAGGAACAAGAAACCTGGATGCTGTCCGTTCGTCGTAAGGTCCTTCAACAGGTTGGGGTTGGATGAGTGGTCGACCGCCGAACGGAACGCCTGGTTCCCCTCCCACAGGTACTCCAGATCCGGGAACCTCTTAGCGGTATCGTCCAAATCGACGACCCGTTGAACGGTGGACTCGTCACGGGGCGACGGAGATGGAGCCGGAAGCGAAAAGACGGGGATGACGGCCGAAGAGACGACCAATAAAACGGGAACGAAGAACCTCGCGAACATGATGAACAGACCGGCTGGAAATGAATGTAGGGTAGCGAAAGGTCGGTGAAAGTGGGGGGGGGGGAGGTCGTAAGATGGAGAGAAAAAAGAGTTGGTCGTAGAATCGTCAAAGTTACAGAAACGAAGGGGGGAATATGCAAGCGTTCAACGCTGCTCGAAAGGAAGTGGAAAATGGCCCGAGGGAACGAACAAAGAACCAGTGAGGGACGGTCACCTACACTTTTTAAAGCTCGTCGGGCGTCCTCCGCCCTAAGACACAGCGCCCCGCTCCCTGGCAGTCTCATCCTGCAATGTGTCGCGAACACAGCTGATGCGCTTGAAACGCCTATGCCCGGGGAGGTAGAGGGACGAGGAGGGTCGAACCCCGAAGTGTCTCGTAGCTCAGATCCTGATGCGAGAATATCCCCGACCACCGAACCACACGCAAATGCGATGCGCGTCAGGGGCAAGATGTAAGATGTGGGTGGGATGCTGATCAGGATTATGTAGTGGCGGTGACTCTCGAAACGAAAGGTCTTGTGAGTTGCCAGTGTACCGCAAGAAACATTGATCTACATGGTCCCGTGTCTCAGTCTCCATAAAGACCGTATTGAGGAACAGAATCCTCTAATGCACGTGCTGGCACAAATCCCACATCATCGGCTCTGTCGGATCCGCGCTGGTGAAGCAGGAAGGAGAATGACCGGGACCGACAGCATGAAACCCCGAGGCCAAATCCCCCGATGTATCGAAGAAAAAGAAGAAGGAAAAAACAGTAAAACAATCTCGTCGTCAGTTTCGATCCAACACAATTCGGCGACAGGACGGAGACCAGATGACGGGCTCGGTGGAGGTTGCCAAAGCGGGGATCCATACTTCCGCAGTCATCTGCCAGCGTACACCGCTTTTATGGGCATCAAAGGAAGCGGGGACAGGGGTCAAAAGGATGGGCGCCCACACGGTGAACACTTTAGCCGGGGGCATGCCAAGGTTCTCTCGACCCGAACCACGAGGCCCGGAGGAAAGGTGCGAAGGTTACGGACGTGAAAGTCCGAAGGAGAACGCCGACCATTGACCAACAAAGCTAAACCGATGACGGAAGCCCCCGTCTCCATTGGATTACCCAGTGCGGTGCTCCACGGTCCGTGCTTACTCGAGAATCATTGAATCGGTCAACGTTCGCCTGTCCAAGGCTTTGGAATCGGGACCTGCCAGCCAGCCGCAGTCGCGGAGGCGCGGGGCTAAGAATGCACGGTAGAGTTCGGGAGCCAACCCCAGGGGATCGTGGTTTCTTTTTGGGTCCTTCCGATCAGTGTCAAATCATCAACATCAGGACCTGGGCAACTTGAGTAGGAGAAAAAGGTCTGAAAAACCTTGTAAAGTGCGGATTCTGAACCGACCCTATATCTACGCCATACAGATAAACGCATATAGATATCCGTAGAGAGAGAAACATAAAAACGAATGAAAGGTCGAGGTCCGTCTATATATACACATATCGTCCAACGCAAGGCGGAAGCAAATA
>Ga0307513_10009128_pt1 | contig 12564 bp, 17 predicted proteins | sample 15_EM_MG_FD_202174 | JGI IMG/M metagenome (GOLD analysis project Ga0307513, IMG submission 202174) | Populus trichocarpa ectomycorrhiza microbial communities from riparian zone in the Pacific Northwest, United States - 15_EM | ecosystem: Host-associated > Plants > Roots > Unclassified | place... | reverse complement strand
AATTAATTAAATTTATTATTTATCTAAAGAAAGAAATTTGTAGCAAATTTAAATAGTTCGTTTGTTTCAATCAAATCATGATTGAAGGTTAGTGAATTGTATTTTGTGGTATTAAGGTTGTGAATTTAGTGATTTTATGTTTATTATTATTATTATTATTATTATTGTCGTCGTCTTTATGATAAATGTTGTCCGAATTGTTATATTGTTGCGATTTATTTTTCATGGGAGAATTAATTAAATTTAGTGTTCATCTACTATTATTCTATAGCAAAAAATTTATTACTAATCAAAGTGTTAATAAGTTAATTTCTTTTTCAAAAGAATTACTGATGAAGTTATATTAGCTTTCAGTTTATTAAGTTTATTAATTGTCGTTGTAAATGATTGTTGTTGTATTATGATTTTAGAGATTCATTAAGTAAATTAAATATTCAAAAAATTATAATTTAATTACAATGTTTTGTCCTTAAAATAATTGCCACAAATCTCATGTAAGAACCTTAACTAACTAAAATATTTTTGTATCTATCTAACCCCAAGATCCACATATCTAATTCTCATTTAATAGTTTAGATCCATTAGGTCTTTTTTATAGGTAAATATTTTATTTTAGAGTTTTAAAAATATAAAATATTTAATAGATTTTATATAGAAGTTTTTTTTACTCTTACACGACTATAAATCTATAATATATATGACGTTTACAGTATCTATATTGTATTATATATACAATTAAATTTAAGAATATGTGTGTGTATAAATTTATTTTTTCTTTTAAAAAAACCAATCATATTAGGGAAACTATATCTGCAAAGAGAAAAAATATCTCTGGTCCAAATGTTTGCCAAAACAGTAGTTGCAATTTAAAGGAAAAAATCATTATATACTATACATATGTAATTTATGTAGTACAATATAGTTGTACGTACCACGTAAATATTAATAATGGATTTGTAATGTTTTTGCAATGATTTTTATTTATTTATATATGTGATGAATTCTCTACATCAATCACAAAACTGAATAGATGCCATAATTTAATTACTCCATTAATGTTTTTTAAGCAATCAACAACAAACGTGATCTATTGTAAATTAATGTTTTTCTTATAGTAAATATGATTAACGTGTGTGTGTGTGTTAATTCTATATTAACAAAAAATGTATTCATACACATGTGGCAATTACCTTTTTTATGGAAAGCCAATTATTTAAAATTCAGAAACCCTATATTTTATATTTTATCATTTATGGATTTACATTCAATTTGTATGAAGAATGTCATAACTCATTTTTGGGTTATTCCCCAATTCATATTTTTTCTCTCTTCAAAAAAATAAAATACAAAAAATATTATCAAAAAATATAACAGTGAAAAAAAGATGCCAAAATGCTCAGAAAATGGTTAAAAAGTGGTTGAGGTTTAAAACTACAAAAATTAAAATTTGACGGTATATCGTTGACTGATGAGAGCCCTGTTGATGAAGAAAATTTAATTTGAGAAAGAAAAGTCCAAAATCAGATGTTTATGTACTCATTTAAATTTTATTAAAGGTTTAATTGAATTTATGAAGGGTTTGATTACAAGAAAAATTGATTTTGAAGTCAATTTAGGCTTTAATTGGAAGATATTAAAGTTCTGGGGCCAAATTATAATTTTTTAGAGTTAATTTGATCAAATCAGGGGCTTAATTGCATAAATATTAAAGTTTGATGGTCAATTAAGGACTTAATTAAAGAAATCTGAAACCAAGAACCAAACTGGAAAAGGCGCGTAAATAGAGGGGTTGTAATTAAACCGTATCAGGGGCCAAATTGAAGAAATTAGAAGTTTATTACTCAATTGAGGGTCAAATTGCATAAATTTGAGACCAAGGATCGATTTGGAAAAAGCGGCCAACTTCAAGGCCGGCAATTGAATTTGACAAGGATGCAATTGAATTAATTTTTAAAATCAAAATTGCAATTGAGGACTCGATTGAACAAATCATAAATTGAGGACTGATTTGTACTTTAACATAAGTTTGGCGCCGTTTTCATTTAAATGAAACGGCGCGTTTTGCCCAAAACAGCGTCGTTTCATACACTGTTAAAAAAAAAAAAGGAAGCCCGAAATGGTGATGTTTTGAACGGCACTGTTGGTCTTCTTCTTCCTCTGGACGCGCGAAGCAGGGGAAGAAGAAGATTTTTCTTCCTCTGTTTTCCACCGCCTTCCCCTTCAAAAAGACGCCGACTCCCTTTCAAAAAGACGCCGACCAAGGACCCCCACTTGCCCAAACTTTTCACGTGTTGGAGGGGCGGTGGAGGGGCGGCAGCACAGTGACCGCCCCGGTCCCTTCCTCCCCTGTTTTTGCCTATAAAAACAGGGGAATGGAGAGCAAAAAAAAAGGGAGCACAAGGAGAATATTGGCCAAAATTGCAAAAACAAACAAAAATTTTATTTTATTTGTCTTTTAGTATCCGGGGTACGGCATTACACGTAATGCGTATTTCGGATAGTAAATTCTTTTTTAGGACGCAAAAACGGTTAGGTTTTTACCCCATTAAGATAAAAACCTCCTTATTAAAGAGGGCTTTTCTTGAAATATAGACAGACCAACAATTAGAAAATGTAATAAGACTACATTTTTTTATCAGACAACAAAACAATGCAGCTTACCTTAGGTAGGGCGTAGTTGGGGTGCTAATATCTTCCCTTTACGCAACCAGTCTTCATACCTGATCTCTGAAACCAGTTAGGATTCTTAGTGACCAGAATACTAGGTGGCGACTCCCATTTAAATTTTCCACTGATAAGAGACAAGAATTCCTTGTCTCTCAACATTTACCAGATAAACAATTCCATTTTACCTGAGATGGTGGATGATCATCGCGACGCCGCACACATGCGACAGAATGACGACTCCACTGGGGACCTTGTGGACTAAGCATTGTTTTTGTCTGATTATTGTGTTTTATTGTTTGGTTTGTGTCATTGTTAATATGTATCTCCTCATTTGCTCATACGCTTTTATTTTGTACATATTTGTTCATACATTATAAAATTGCTTCATGCATCATTCGCATTTTGTACGAGTTACATTGAAAACTCTAAGTTAAGTGGGGACTAGCAGCTTACCTTACGACTTTTAGTCAAGGTTTAAGTTTGTGTAAACCCCAACTCTTCGTTCAGTGCTTAGACTGGTAATGATTGGTCCATATGCCATCTCATTACCTATCGAGCCCCTATATTGCTTTCATGAGGGTGATCACTAGGACAGCAAGAGACCCTTTTAGAGACTGAATAGTCAACCTACCCTTGTCATGCATAAAAGAATTAGAACTTGCTTTTAGGGTGTATGCGTGTTGTTTTGCATCAAAACAAGTCTTTCCTGAAGCATCTTGAAATCAAGACTTGCGGGTGACACAATGGTCATTACTCGGAAAATTTCCATTGTAGAGTTTAGGCAAGAATCAAGATTTTTGTTTCATCATACAAAAGTCACGACCATAGGTCACCCCTCAAAGGGTGAGTTCATCATATAAAAGATACTCATACATTTGTATCATCCAAAACTTTTGAGCATAACTTTTGCTCACAAAACTACAACACGAACAATCCTTCGGTGTTTTCCTTTCTTCCTAAACCATATATAATCTCATATGTTCTCAAGAATTTTTGGGAATTCAAAGTTTAGTACAAAAAACAGAAATCATATTGATGTTTGTCCAAAACAAACGAATTCTGAAAATTCAAGTGATTCCTTAGAAGGGTAACCATACACCTATAAAACTTGAAAGAAAAAAACAAAACAAAAACAAAGAAAAAAACAAAAAAAAAACCCTATGAGGTGACTCAAAAGTTGAGTTTTATTTGAATGAATAAATCATTTTGCATACTCACATGAAATCAAAGCTTACCGCTCCTAAATGCATGCATTTGAGATGAGGAAATGCCATCATTGATAATCCTTTTACAAGGCTGAAATACATCCATTGCAGTCCCATTTTGAACCTGGTAACGTTTTTTGAAAATAATCTTGCCTAGGATCACACCCCACACCAGGGGGCAAGTGCCAAAAAACAACTGAGCTAATTATACTCAACCAAACAAAAATGAAGAAAATAAATAAAGAGCCCAAACCCGACATTGTGGGGGCATGACAGACCATTTTGGAAAGAAATCCAAAAGAAAAAGGTCAGGCAATAAGCATAAGTAATCCTTAGTCTTAAAATCCCTTAAACACCTTTCGAGCCTGCAAAATATCTTTTTCTTCATAACCAATAGCCAAAGCCTACATTACGTACCTAATCAAGCCATTTCCGATCAAAGGCAAGCAATCTGGATCGGTAGGCAGTGCTTTTTCATGTGAATCAAATCATTATTCATGTAATTAAAATAAATGCTTTGAACCGATTCGGTTCTCATTAACCCTCAAATTGAAATTTAAACTTTTTGTGACCAACCAGATGTCACTTCATCTTTAACCCAAAAGCAAGATAAAAAGCTTTCATCACTTCAAGAACCTCTCCATATGAATCACTTGAATTTCTTCAGAACGAGTTTGTTTTGAATCGAGATCAAAATGATTTCTGTGTCTGAAATAGCTTTGAAATTCCAAAAATTCAGTTTGAAAAAAACTCATTGTCAAACCTTCCTTCACATAGCCTCATCTTCAAACCCGAATTGAACATTTGGGGGGCATGATCAAGCTGGGGGGTAATCAAACCTTGAGATAAATGTTGCAGGACAAAGAAGTATGATGGCATCAAAACCCTTCCAGATGTCCAGCTCGCATGATGTGACTTGAGTAAGCAAGAACGAAAAAGCCATCGAAGTTTACATGCATATCAAACAAAAATTTTATTTTGTTTGTCTTTTAGTATCCGGGGTATGGCATTACACGTAATGCATATTTTGGATAGTAAATTCTTTTTTTCAGACACTATAAAACGGTTAGGTTTTTACCCTATTAAGATAAGAATCTCTTTATTAAGGAGGGCTTTTCTTGAATCATAGACAGATCAACAATTAGAAAATGCAATAAGACTATAGTTTTTTATCAGACAACAAAACAATGCAGCTTCCTTAGGTAGGGTGTAGTTGGGGTGCTAATACATTCCCTTTACGTAACCAGTCTCTGTACCCGATCTCTGAGACCAGTTAGGGTTCCTAGTGACCAGAATACTAGGTGGCGACTCCCATTCAAATTTTCCACTGATAAGAGACAAGAATTCCTTGTCTCTCCACATTTGCCAGATAAACAATTCCATTTTACCTGAGATGGTGGATGATCGTCGCGACGTCGCACACGTGCGACAAAGAATTAATTTCAAAAGTTTATATATAAATCTTTTTTTCTTAATAAAAATAACACTATTTCTTAAACTCGATGAGATTTTAATCCCGAATCTTACTTATATGCTCATACCATCTAAACCAAGTTTAGACGATTTCCTTCCTCAAATGAAAAGGTTATAGATTGTCATCTATAAATACCAAGTGAAGATAAGGAATAATATCCAAGAAGTTGAATATATTTACATTACTATAATTGTATCTAGTGGAGGTTTTCAAAGACTAAGTTCCTATCTAGATGATATTAAAACCACACCGCCCTGATGATTAAATGTCTTTAGAAAAAAAAATTATTAGTTTTTTTCTTAAAGATTTGATCAAGAAATTGAGCAAACCTCTTGGTCAGCAAGCCAACCCTTTAAGATTATTGAAGTATTTTTATAAAAATAAAAAATACATTATTTATAACATCACCATCCCTCAAACAACTCATGGAAATGGTTTCCATGCATGTTGTTAAACAATCCAAATTAACAAAGAGAAATACAAAAATAAAAGAGAAGGAGGCTAGGGTTTCATTGATATTGCATGAACATTTTATTCTGAAGAAAAATTATGTTAACCTAAATACAAAGAGATTATATATAGGCTAAAAAAAATATTATTCTACCCTTAATAAAAAAACAAAATAAAATATATTTCTTAACATCTCCCCTCAAACTCACGATGCGACAGCTACAAGCATTGAGAGTTTGTCAACTAGAAAACAAAAAAGGAAATAGAATGAGACTTGGTAAAAAAATCTACAATCTACAAAGAAAAAGAAACAAAAAGCAAAGTAATGGTGTCATGCTTGAGATGATGATGAATAAGATGGAAATCGATCTCAATGTGCGTAGTTCATTCATAAGAAATTAAGTTATGAGCAATGAATAGAATTATGGTTGTCACAATACATGGGAGTAAAATGAGAAAGAGAGACTCTCATATCCACAAGTAACCAATGTAACCAAACAATCTCTTTGATAGTCGATGTCATAGCATGATATTCTACTTCGATTGAAGATTGAGAAACAATAGATTGTTTCTTGCTCTTCCAATAAATAATAAAATCACCTAAAAAGATATGGAAACCAGTAACAGACTTATGATATGTGGGATCACTACCATAATCAACATCAGAGTATGCACGAAGCTCCAAAAAAGAGGTGGATGGAAGTAAAAGACTCTAAAAGACTGTACCTGAAGATATCATATAATACGAAGAACAGCTACCCAATGAACAATAGTAGAAGAAGCAACAAACAGACTAACAACATATGCAATATCTAGACGAGTAATAGTGAGATATATCAAACTCTCAACAATAGTACAATATAAAGTAGGATCTGACTAAGGTAAACCATCAGAAGAAGAATACCTTATGTTAATCTTAATGAGAGTATCTACAATCTTATTATCAGTAAGTCTAGGGCGCTCAAAAATATCTGCAATATATTTTAACTGAGAAATAAGGTAACATTTGGGTGAGTAGGCTACCTCAATACCCAGAAAATATCGTAGATAACCAAAATCCTTCATTTCAAACTATCTAGCTAATTTTGTCTTCAAAAATGAAATATCATCAATGTCATCAATATATAAAGATAGAATGATACGACTTGCATCAGTGCATTTAATAAAAAAAGCAGAATCATTACTACAAGAAACAAATCTAAAAGAAGAGATCACAACGGAAAATTTTTCAAACCAAGTACGAGGTGCTTGTTTGAGACCATATAACGCTCTCTTGAGCTTACAAACATACTCAGAGTCATGTGAAACCCTAGAAGATGGTGCCATATAAGCTTCTTCTTAAAGATCTCCATTCAAGAAGGTATTTTTAACATCAAGTTGAGAGATATACCACTGACGAACTGAAATTAATATAATAAGAGTATGAATAGTAGTCATTTTTGCAACAGGGGCAAATGTCTCCTCACAATCTATATCATACTATAAAGAGTATCTTTTTGCAACCAACCTAGCTTTATATCGCTCAATAAACCTATCAGAATTAATCTTGATCTTATAAACCCAACACCAACCAACAACACTTTTACCAGGAGGTAAAGGAACTAAATCTCAAGTATCTATCTTATGCAAAGCAGAAAGTTCCTCATCCATAGCTTGCTGTCAAAAATTATCAAGAATTGCCTCTTTATAGGAATAAAGCTCAGAGAGATAGTGAATAGAAGCTAAAAATGAAGTAAATGATGAAGAATAACAAGAATAAGAAAAATCTTGTAACTTTATAGACGTACAAATATGTATGGATTCACGTAGAGGTGGATCCACAATCTCAAACAAATCTTGAGGGACCGTAAAAAAATGAAGCTTCAGGTGTGTCCGATAATAAAGTATTAGTACCTGCAGAATGATCAATATGAATTGGTCGAACATGAGGAGGAGTATTTGAGGTACTAGGAACCTGAGATGATAAACTACCAAAATCCTCAGAAAACGGTCTATATGAATAAGATCATATATAGTCAAGCTATGAGTAGTGGATGAAATAGAAAAGAAAAGTATATGCTCATTAAAAACAACATGACGAGACATAAAGTTTCTGAGATATTATATCAAAAAAACGATACCTCTTTTTACCTTCATCATAACCAAGAAAGACACAACTAGCAGATTAAGAGGACAACTTATTGTGTTCTACATAAGGATAAAGAACGAATCAATACAACCAAAAACTCTAAAGGATGAATAATCAGGGCATACCCATAGAACTTTTTGAAAAGAGAAAAACATAAAATATAAAAAGATGGAATTGTATTAATGAAACTTACAATAGTAAGAACAGCTCCTCTCCAAAACTGACTAAGAACAAAAGCAAATAACAAGAGAGAATGAGCAATTTCGACAATGTGCCTATGTTTTTTTTCAGCAACTCTATTTTTCTTAGGAGTATCTGTACATGAAGTTTGGTGAATGGTCCCATCTAAGGCAAGCAACTCATAAAATTTATTAGAGGTGTATTCCTCTTCTAAATCACACCTAAAACATTTGATAACAGCAGAATATTGAGTTTTGACAAAAGTTCAAAAGGTTGTATATATCTCAAAGAATTTAGAATGATGTTTCATTAAATAAAACCAACAATAACTAGTGATCATCAATAAATGAAACATAATATCAAGATCCTTCTTTTATGGTAATAGGATAAAGTCCCCATATATCAGAATGAATCAAATCAAATGAGAAAGAAGAAACATAAATACTTCGAGTAAAAGGTAAAGCAGAAACTTTTGCTAGTTTACATCCATTACAATAAAAAAATATCAAAAGTTTGTAAATTTTCTAAAGCACCTGTGGATGCCAAAAATCTCGAACGAGAAGACAAAATATGACTTAGACAAGAATGTCATAAATAAAAACTAGAAAAGGATGGAATCAAATGAAAAGAAGACAAATCAACACTAGTAGTAGTAGTAGTAGCAGCAGCAACAATAACAACTGGCGCTTTTAACTCATCCAAAATATATAGTCCCTTCTCCCTACAGCTTGTCCCAATCAGCTTTTGAGATTGCAGATCCTGAATATAACAAAAGGAAAAGGAAAAAATGGCTAAATAATCACATAACTGACCAACAAAAATAATATTCAATCTAAGTTTTGGAATAAGACAAACGTTAGGGAGAGACAAGTGAGGTATGATAATAGAACCAACACCTATTAAGGGCATATAAATGTCATCAGCAGTTATAACAAGAATAGAAGGCGAATGGGATATAGAAGTAAAAGATGAAGAATCTAGAGACATAATATGGAGCACCAAAATCTAAGACTTATTCAAAATGTGATATACATGAGCATTTATGAGGCAATTGACCTACAAAAAAAGAAACGGACATTGCTTGTGGCTATAAGAAGAGAAATTTCTAAAATTACTCAACCAGAGTACTAGGATCGGTGATAGGACTTGATAAAACTACTACTGCAGTATTGTAGTATGGTGGTTTATAACCCTGAGGTGGTCTATGAGCATTAGATTATGACTGGCTACTAAGCTTCTAAGCTTGATTCTGGTATGATGAATCGTGTTTACACTAAGTCTTCAAATGACCTTTCTGTTTATAAAAACTGCACTCGTTGAAGGCATCCTTTGTGTAAGGCTTATTCTGATTATTAGAGAATGATATAGAGAGTACTGTTAGTATAGAAGGATTAGAAGCAAAAAGAATTCTTTTTTCAGAATAAGACTGAAGATGTATTTCTACAACCAATAACTCACTGACAACAGAGTCAACAGAAGGCAGTGAAGAACAATGCAAAATTAAACCTTTAATTCCTTAAAATTACTGTGAAGTGCCGTTAAAAATTTGTACCAATCATTGTTGCTCTCTACGAGCAATATAGGCACCACATGCCTTTAATTCTACTAATTCTATAAGAATCAATTGATCCCAAAGATCTGTTATAGTAGAATAAAACTCATGAATACTCATAATTTTTTGGTGAAGAGCTCATATGTCATTTTCTAATTGATTCTGCTTTGTAAAATTGGATTGTGTGAATAACCTTTATAGATGATCCCAAACTTTCTTTGTTGTCTCATACTTCGCCAACTAAGTATCTATGGAATGCAAAACAGAATTGTTAATCCAGGTAATAATCTTTGCATTGTTTGTTTTCCATGTATCTATCAAAGCAGCATAACCCTCATCAGTATTCCTAGTTATCACATAATTTCCACTAACATATCCCCACATCTTTTTACTTATAAGGAAATTTCTCATTACATAACTTCAACATGAATACTTCTTTCCATCCAACAACACACTCACAGACTGAATCGAAACATCTCTCTTTCAGTAGCCATAATCAATAAACAAAGAAAACCATAATGCAAGAGAAAAGAAAAAAGAAATATCAAATTGTAGAAACTGAACAAATATCTTCTCGAAGTTATACGATCACTCTAAAAAATTGCAAAAACAAAACATAAATACAAAATTATAGAAACTGAAGGGAAGACGAAATACCAAATTAAAAAACTAAAAGGAAGACGAAATATCATAGATTATATATAGATTAAAATAAAAATATTATTCTACCCTTAATAAATAAAACAAGATAAAATATATTTCTTAACACATGTAACTTAGTAAAAGTTTTTATAATGCACAAGGCACCATGTCCAATTGTCATTAGCAAGTACTTAGGTAGTTAAAAAGTTTTAGAGATCAAGAAATTAATATTTTCTCCATCTATCTATCTATTTATTTGTAGATAGATAGAGAGATAGATGGATGGATGGATGGATAGAATCGATAACGTCTTATATCATTAAAAGAGCTAAAAAATTTGTTAAAAAAGAATCACATGCATAAAACCAATTGAAATTTCATGTCAAGTGCAGGTTAGTCTGTTAATTAGTAAAGTGATATGATTTTCTTCAAGTGATCTAAAATCGATAACACTCACCATTTGGATGGGAGATATAAATAAGAAAAACAAAATTCACCTGCAAGTTTATACAAACCAAGTCAATTATATTACAAGAATTTATCTCATTGACTAATTATATCGAATTGTTTGATGGAAAAAAAAAAAAACAACTTCATTCTTTGGCAAAGCATAATGAAGGATGTGTTAACATCTCAAGGACTTGATATTAATGCTCTTGAAGATGCTAAACTTGAACACAACCTAGAAGAAAGCAACGAGTAAGATTTGATTGGCTTTGGCTCTAGAGAATAAGTATAATGTCCTAAGTGAGTTGACACCTGGAGCCATATGGGAAAAGTTCGAGAGTATTTATATATGTTTCCAATTCATTTACTAATCATCTGCTTTTAAAATTGGATTTGTACTGCTTTATGAAGGGTGAAGGAATGAGCATGCTGAAAGAACAACTTTATGTTTGAATTATGTGGCTGTAGTTTTACTAGAGAATGGTCATGGGTTTTTTAGAACAAAAAATAATGTTGGTGGTTCTTTTTTAAAACAAAATCATGATTATCATGGTAAGGATATGAAACGAAGAGGTAGATTTGATAAAAATAACATTAGATCAAATTCTAGACCTTGAGAGGATTGCAATAATAAATAATCCTTTATAGTATCATAGAAAAGGCCATATTTAGTATCATTGCGAGAAGATGAAAGTCAACTCAGAAGAGTTGAAGCAAACTTGCAAGAAGTCTAGGGATGAAGCGATTGCCATGGTAGATGAGAGAAATGATGATTATGATGTTCTCATGGTTCATAAGAGCAAGGAAGTTTTGAAAATTCATAGTTTTGAATCCATTTGAGCCCCCCGACAAATATAGATAAACAAAGAATATTATGCCCCGGTTTGGTTTTTCTCTCGTCAATACATCGACCATCCAACCATATGTTTAACCTTTAACTTAAATCCTCCATACTTTTTTGTCTCCTGTAAAATTCTTTTTCATTATTTAAAAGTTTTTTTTTCCCTGTATTAGCTTAAATACGGTTGAATCAATATTAATGATAGGTGCTATGCTTAAGGGGAAAACTGAGTGTAATGTTTGCACAATCTATTAGATACCATGGAAAAGTTACTGCAATTTGCAATTTATACGTGAAATATATGAATATTGTATCTCTAAACAGCTTGACGCAATGATATTCAATGTCTCCTGTCAATAGGTAACGAAGAATTTAGTGTCTCAACTAATACAATTTCTCTTATCAAATTTCTTTATTTTTATTTTTAAATTATTTATGACATTTATGATAAACAAACATGTGATTACTACTAGAAAATTATAAAATAATCATGAATTTACCGACAGAATAGTTTGTATCGATAGAATCGATAAACAAACATGTAAAATGAATAAACAATTTTTTCATCACGGGATATTTCACGGTGTAATTTATTTTTTTGTGGTATATTTTTATTGTTCAACCCGTTATTTATAAATTTAAAAAAATCTAAACCTAAATCTAAAAACATAACAAGAATAAAAAGAAAACTTAAAATTTCCTTTTGTTAGGTGAGATGAAACACACAGGAAAGAATTGGCTTGTGAATTTAAGGGAACCCAACAAAGTTGATATGGATTTTGATTTGTCAAGACATTATAAAAATCTATGGAGATTTGTAGAGAAAGAAACAAATACGAAGGATAATCCCGTTATTTATCATATATTAATTGTTCCAATTGTAACGCATTTATTATTAGGTGGATATTGGTGTGTAAATACATGTGAGTTTACACAGGGCCGTCGCGTTAAGGAATGACAGCACCAATAAATACTGAA
>Ga0307513_10009127_pt1 | contig 12564 bp, 17 predicted proteins | sample 15_EM_MG_FD_202174 | JGI IMG/M metagenome (GOLD analysis project Ga0307513, IMG submission 202174) | Populus trichocarpa ectomycorrhiza microbial communities from riparian zone in the Pacific Northwest, United States - 15_EM | ecosystem: Host-associated > Plants > Roots > Unclassified | place... | reverse complement strand
GAAGTTAAAGTAGCGTGAACATTAGTATAAATAGTAGGGCTCCCCCCGATGGTTGAGAACATCATCAAGCAACGGAGAAGAGACCTTAACAATATTATAAGTTATTACAATATTCTTTATTTACTTTACCGAATAATTCTTCTTGAGCCGTCCTGACCTATAATCCGTTGCCTCGAATATTCTCGGCCTAGATAGCTCGGACTCCTACCGAGTTAGCTACCCGGTAACATTCTCTTCTTCTATTGTGTCCTGACTTGCATGGCAACGTTTCTTGCATCCTGACCCAATGGCACATTCTCCCAATGTCTAGACTGCCTCAGACTTTCAATCTCCTTGGCTCTTTCTCTTGATCCTGCTACCTTCTCCTGACCTCTTCTCCACATTCTGAGGTATCCCGCCCTTTATTCCCCCTTCAGTAATTACAACCTCGCTTAATTCGCTATGTCCTTTAACGTCGGCCGCTGTCTGGGGCGGAAATCAACTAGCCGCTTAAAAAGTTAAACAATACCACTTCATTATCTTCCTTTTCCTTGCGTTTCTTGTAGTGAAATTTGGATATCTTTATAATTCGGACTGATTTCTTATTGGCAATTAAACGCTTTGCAAAAGTCCTGCACACATTATGAAGTACATGAACCATAATTCCTCATACATAATATGATAGTTTGAGTTAAATACCAGAAAGTTAGTTAATAATTAAGATTATTAAATTATACTAAACTCATATTAGGGTGCTGTTAATTTTAAATAACATTGGTTGCAAAGCCAGATTTTTATTGTATTTCAAATTGCCAATCATTCAACTTAAATAGAAGCTATTTTTACTTTATAGTTCTTTCTCTTAAGTAGATTGAAAATACAAGTTGAAACAACTTACCTTGAACTAAATAATATGCTAATTATTATTAATAAGTATATTGTTCCCTAAAAATAGTTAAAAATGTATTTCATTAAGAATTTTGAAGGAAAGGGCGATTGCTATTAAAATTACAGGTAATATAAGTTCTTTGTGAAATAATAGGAGACTACTTTTTTATTGTAAGTTCAGCATATTAAAATATAAATCATATCTTATAATATAATACATAGCTCTACAATAAATTTATGGAAAGAAAATTTATAAACCCAGTAAAAATATATCATGAAATATATGTACATGCTGAACACACCCCTAACGTCAATGACGTAGTAGTAACACAAGGCCGTGATGAGACATGGTCTCAAATCACCCAATTGCAGAAGTGCCCATGCTGAATTTCTAGAAGAAATCAATGAAATTGTAAACTACAAAAGTCAAGTAAAATGCCAGGAGAGACTAGAGGAAGTACAATTGATTCTATAATAGTGAAGTAGATGCTACCTTGGTTAAAAGATGTGATATAGGTAGGAGAGGGTAGCATACAATACTTGGAAGCAGGCCAGGGGCTATTGAGGCTGGAGAGGGCGGAAACGAAGTGACATATAGAGAGGACGATCGGGCAGGAGCTGTGAGGGATCGTTTGGCTTGAGTCGGGAAAGGCTATTTTCTTTGGGTTGGCGGGGTGTTTTGAGGGTTGTGGTAAACCTCATTTTGTATTGCTAATATAGTCAACTTCACTACCATGGAGGGAATTTCCTATGATGTCCTAAAAAGTGGTTTTTGAGGCTTCCAGACTGGTTGTGTTCAGGGAGGTGGTTTGTCTCACAACTCGATGTGAGGTTGGTGGTTTGGGTGCCCTGGCATCTAGAGCTTTCTTTCTGGCACGTGGGGAAAGCCCGGAAGTACTCTTCCTAGCCAAGCTCACAGCTGCCGTTTTCGCATCCTATTCCACCAGGCATCTCGTAGTTTAATAAGTGCTGCTCCATCCAGCACTTGAGCTTCACTAAGCTTTCTCTTGTTAGTAGTGTTCGTTACGGGACCTCCAGGGCCCCAAAACCGCCAGCGCCCCGCCCCTGTCAATGGCTAGGAGCGGGGGTTTATTTTTTCACCTCCTGCCAGTGCCCCAATCCAGGCCCCCACCTTGTTCAATGCCACGTACCGCCCCCTGTCAATGAACTTTCCCTGCCTGGGGCCGCGCTTTTTCGTATATTCGGCTCTCGAACCTTGCCGTTTTGATACATGAATGAATAATTGTGTGAGTATGGATCAAGGACCAGGTACCTCAAATTATATACAGGGATTTATTTGTATGGAGTAATTCATACCATATGAACGGGAATAATTCACAACACCGATTGGACATCCAAGTTGCCTAAACCAGTAACATATATTGTCCCAGCAGACTATACGCCTAATTCAGACTCCCAATTCATATACTCTATTTACAGGTTCAAATCATATGCCTTATTCATAAGCCCTATTCATCCGCTGGTGCCATATACGCATGTGATACGCCCAATCCAGACGCCCAAATCATACCCCCAAATCATACGCCCAAGCCATACGCCCAAGCCATACACCCAAATCATAACCACACTTGTGCTATGGAGTTACTGTCTTCAGAGTTTACATAGCGAAATGGTGAGGTTAAAGAAAGAGTGTATTGATAACAATAACAGTTCTATAAAAGGTTATTATGCTAAGTTAGATGTGAGTCGGAGGTTTGAGTTAGTCGTATGATTTGTATAAAGGTGAGAAAGACTGCCCCGTCCCCGCCACCACATGGGGACAACACCATGGCGTAATAGAAAACAAGAACAATGAAAGTAATAATAGTTGAAAACAGAGGTGAATTAAGAGAAAGAAAAAGACAATCCCCGAATATGCTTGGGTGGTAGCACTCCCACCAGCACCTGCACATGCCCTCCCACCACCACCCTCCGAGCGCGTCGGCATCCTACTGCCACGACGGCTCCAACCACCCCCACCAGGGCCTGCAGAGCTCCTACGAGCCGCTCTCCAACCACCCCAACCCGTACCTCGAGTTGGCTGACCTGGCGTCCGCAGGGTATGAGTAGTAACCGAAGCCCCAGAGAGCCCTGTTCCACCGGGGTGTGCAGGGGTGCCTCCGATGGCCCCGGTCACCACCCTACTACTACTGCCACCACGGCCCCAGTACTCATATGTCGGGTATCCTTGTCTCCCTGGGCACCCCTCACATCACGTTCCTCACTAGCACTTCGATCTCCCACACCAGAATGCACACCCCTACAAGGATGCGGAGTAGGAGGTGCACCCCCTTGACCACCACCGTCCTGATTTACATGACGTCTCAGCTCTTCCCGAGTGGCACCATCTGGCTGGCCATCCATAACGTTTATGACATCCTCAACTAATCTCAGGTCCTGGACAATGAGGGTAAAGTGACCAGCATTGTGCCGCACCCAGGGCTCAAGCTATGAACAACAGATTACTAAATCATATAATTATACTAACAGAGGAACTCAACTTACCGGTCATTCTCATTAGCAGTAACTGTTCCGCTGCCACCTGGAGGCATTCAACAACTGATCCCTGCCAAGAGAATTGTTGCTCGAATGCTAAATCTGACATGCTCTCCTGGCAAAGACGATAGAAAGGGGCCTTGGGAATTAGGTAACCGCCCTTGCGGCGATACTTAATAATCTCTGCCATTGCCACCCGCCCAGTTGGATACCGAGCCGGCGGCTGGACCCCAGCAACAACTCTCGCAGCTGTTTTCCTACTAGGATCCCGAGTTGGGGAGCCCCATTTTCCACCAGCCTTGCGGCCCAAGAGACCATCATTTGCGCGACATTTGGGGGACATTGAGCAGGAGTTACTTTTTTGGTGTTTGCTTGTTTGATGTGTTGAAGAACAGGTGTGTGAGGAAGAAGGTTCACAGGAAAAGAGAGAAGGGTTTTTGCTGAGAAGTTAGACGAAAAATCATCTTTGGTGTATAGGTGACTGGAGTGTACTTCCCTGGGTGTATGTGTATTTGTGCGTATGTGTATGGACCCTATACCTTCCCTGATAGCCAAGTCGGATATTAGGGCTTGGTAAGAGGAAGAAGCGTGTGGGATGAGAGGTGGGTAAAGAGTTATTTTATACCAACGAAATAAAGATTGCCACTTTGATGAGGAGTGCCTTTCAACCCCCCACGGAATATCTTTCCGGGAGCCCCCTGGAGGATAGGCGTATATTGATTCATGATCTCTAGATGAGTAAACAACAGTTAAGGTTGAGAGGGAATGGGTATTTACATACACTTGAATTGTATGATGGTTAAAGTCGCGTAAGACTGCAACCCCCAGTCTACTATAACACGCAATGTACAATCCCTTCCATGTAGAAATAGCTTGAAAATGTTGTACTAGAGATTGTATTTGTTGCAAGATATTATATATTCCCGGTTTATGTATCAAGTGCTCAATTGTAGTCCGAAAATGAACCTGGAGAGTACTGTCCTTCCATCTTCGCTCTGAACTCAAACACTCAGCTCTTGTTGTTATAATTTCCGTTCTCTGATAGTATGATGAAAATAATTAGCAGAAGGCTTGAATCTGGGAGGTCACTCATATCATACTTAGATGTTGGTGAGTATGGCTTTTGGTTAGGCCACCGTGGTAGAGAGGAGGGCTCAATGCGTGACTGAAGGTAGACCCTGACGATGTTTTCAAGAGGTGAACCATCTTTTTCTTTACTTTTTAAGAGAGGCCAAATTAACTCGTTTTCTTTCTCACCACACTCTTACCTTCTCCATCCACGCTCTCACCTTCAACACCGTCCTCAAGTCGCTCTGCCCTCGGCCGTGCAACCCCGCTTCTCTTTTTCATACATCATAGAGGCAGACTTAGCTGGTAAAACAAAAAATAAGAAAAAAAGACAACAAAAGAAACACCCGTCACTCTTGCCCCACCAACCTGGATACGGTCCTCTACTGGTACTACCCTCTCTCCCACCCTGCCTTTTTCTACTATATCGGAGGGCACACCAGCAAACGGTCGCTGCAGAGATTACTTATTTCCCAATCCCAAATTGTAAGTTAGTCACCATCTTCACACTGGTCCTTTCTGCTTTCCTCTTTTATCACGTGTCAATTGACACGCGGAGATCATAGGAACAAATCATACGCACAAAATCATATGAACAGAGAAATCATATGCGCAAAATGATACGCACAAATGACATGTACTAACATTCATGAACAGAATACCTTTTTCCACAAGGAATGCCATCTGGTTATGAGTGGAAGCTGCTTCCGCCAGGCACTTTGGGGCACTCAGTAAATCCTGCGACCATCCGCCGGAATAAACATCAGACGAGCTTTACCCCCTAAGAAACGACTTTTGAACGTTCAAGGGCGAACCGTGGCAAAAGCCTAAAACAACCCCGTGATTTTGTGCCATCATATGATGAGTCCCTGGCGCTTGACGACGAGACCAAAGCCCCTGTGTAACAGGAGATCATGGTGGAGGAGATCAGGGTCCTGTAGCAGGAACATGTGGGAATCCAGGCGGATTGGCGGCAATACTATCCAAACCAGTTTCACCACAATAGTTTGCCACTTGTGAACCCCCCAACCTCTATCGAAGTCACTTCTCGACCGAATGGGCCACCATCGCCGGTATTTCCGTCAAGCACAATAAGGCCCGCAGCGCGAATGAAGAGTCTACTCAACCGTGTGGTGAAGCGACCGAGAAGCTTGTCAACTGGGTGTGTGCTGTTACTGCCTCCGGGGCCTTCTGTATCTCCGGAGGCTCCTCCCCTGTGCCCTTACCGGCTAGCGATTCGGGAGCACAGTCATTCACTGACAATACGTCGGACCCCGGTATCCCCGCCAGGTTCTCCTGTTGGACCCCCTGTGGCAGCTTTGGTGAGGGCTGCTACATTCAATACAGGGAGCCCAAGTGAGCCTATTGCATATCACACCAGGTTTAGGATACGACTGGGTACCCTGGGGCGAAACTCCGGGTCTGATAACCCACCGTCAAGTAACTAATTTTAAACTTTGCCTAATTAACTAAGAGATGTGCTTACTAATATTCAGTGGTGTTTGGCTCGGACAGGCCCCTTGATGCCTATCGGCGGAGGCAACGGTACAACTGAGTACAGATTGACTGGGGAGGATATGGAAGGATATTTGGACATGACGGTTCAGGAGGATGAGCTGGATGAGAAGGGTACACCTTGGATTCACTGGGTGAAGCATGTTGAGTCGCTTTTGCCAAATGCGGAGGTCTACGAAGAGTGGGAGCAGGATGAAAAGGATGAACATGGCAATTTTATCGACCTATATGATTCTGCTGATGAGCGTGGCAATGGCTCAGAGGATTCCGACGAGGTCAATAAGGAAGAGGAGATTGACGTGGAGGATGATGAGGATGTGGAGTGTGAGCAGGAGGACGTGGAGGGCGAGCAGGAGGACGTGGAGGGCTGGGAGGAGGGTGATGATGATGTTTATATGACAGACGAAGGGGAAACCTCCGGCTCAGGTTTGGGAAGTAGGATGCCAGACTTAGGTCGCCCAGACTCGCCAGCTTCCTCTAGCGGTCTGTACGGCCATGTAGCAGAACACCGTTTCCGTGCTAGCACCTAAGAGATTGGAGAGCGGCGGCTTGGGGGGGCTATGACACCCAATGCTTTCTTCACAAGCTCAGAAGACCAACAGGACAGCATCGAAAATATTGTTACCAAGAGAAAGCGCTTTCTTGACGGCAATTCCTGTCTTATCATTGATCTCAAGCCATCCGCTAGGGAAGACACAGAAGACCAAGGAATTGACATTGAGGGGATGCATAGAATTGACCGCGAGATGGATCGGCAGGCTCTCGTCAATATGGCTAGCCAGCACGTCCCTCACTGTGTGAAACAGGAGCCGGATGATTAATGATTTCTACTGTCATTTATTTCATTTCCTTGTTATCTGCGAGTTCCTTTCCCCACCCCTCATGCAGGTTCTGCCTTCCTTACTCTCCTTAATACTGTTCCCCTTACCTTGCCTTACCTGCACTCCCACTTCTGTATTTATCCACCACAATATCTCCCATTGGGTTGCATCCTTAGCGCGTAGTCCTTCGCCCATATCATGAGTCCGGGGGCTGTTTTCTTTGGCTGAGATTTTTAGGTAGCATGCTACCTCATTTCTTGTTCTCTTCTCACTCTGAATTTCCAGAGACCAAAAGTCCTTTAGAGTATAATTTCTTTTGTTATCATACCTGGCGCATATACAGATTCCGCTCCTTTGTTTAATGTCATGATTGGGTTGTTGACCTTACTCTTTGCAGTATAATGCAATACGATAGATGTTTAGAAGTTAGAAACAGTCAGATATAACGATCAGCTTGAGCACAGATTGAGAGTGTCTATTTAGTACTTTGCTTCTGGTTTCTTCAGCACAATCTATACACCCAAAGATATACGCACAAAACCAGGTACCCAAAGTGATACGCCCTAAGGCATGCGCTCTAATGCCATATACTCAAAGCATACGCCCAAAGCTTAAGCCCAAAGCATAAGCCCAAAGCATACGCCCAAAACATCCGCCCAAAGTATACGCCCAAAGCATATGCCTAAAACATACAGCCAAAGCATCCGCCCCAAACACACGTCAAAAGCATACCCCCAAAGCATACGCCCAAAACACACGGTCCTAGTATACGCCGAAAGCATAAGCCCAAAATACACGCCCAAACCTGTTGATCTAAAGACGCTCTCTGTGCATGTTTAATTATAATTTAAGTTCAAATATGTGAGGGAATTGCCACCCATATTCCTCTAGCGTAGTTGAGCTCGCCAATTTTCAGAATAGACTTCTATCTCAGATCAGAATCAGAATCCACAATAGTAAAATGAACAAGACCTATGACAACTCTGCTACTTGTACTTCTACTACACATCATTTCCATTGAATGCAGAGTTGCACAGATATAAATTCCTGCACCTAGAGTATCAAGGATCCGGTTGTACTCTGTATTGTCACCGTCTAAGAACCCCGACACCATCTCCTTCCGCTGTATCTCCACATTCTCACATTTGTCTTCATGTACTGTGGTTCCCAACCAATACATCTGGCCCAAGACGTGGGCGTGCATCCCACCCTGTGGAAATTCCATCATGTCTACAACCTCATAGTTTAAGCTAGGTTCCCGGCATTGATATTGAATATTTGACTTATAGAAAAAGCGTGTGACTTTATGACCCCAGAAAAGCAAGTAGAGATAAGAATGTGAAAACAAGGTTGGTTCCAGGTCGCCGTAGCTGTCTTGAGAGCTCTGAGGAAAGCCGTTGGCTTGAAAGAAGTTTTGGTCACCAAGAGCATGTGGGATCGCGCAAAGCCGAGGAAGTGGCATGATACCGGGCTTAGTATTACCCGGTGCAGGCGATGCAATCACAATATTTTTCCTGATTGTGCTTATTATACTAATGAAGGATGGATATGGAGAGATGTAGAAAGATCGTGCTTTTATAGTAAGACGAAAAGGGTTTGAAAGAGGGAAAAACCATAAAATCATTTTATCAAGTCCAACTACTGATATATTAAGTCAACTTGAGCAATGCGTGATAGAATATGATTAACGAGCGTATAAATTATGGATATTTAGAAGTCTGAATAAAGTTATTGTTAACTGTCTGAGTCTGGAACTAAGCCCGGCGTTATTTTGCCTTATACCAGATGCCGGCCTGAGTCACACTACTGAAATATTTCTAAGCTTGAGACCCGACCCGTAATCGCATGCCATAACTCAACCGCCTGTATAATAGCGCAGGATTCCCTTGTTCTACGTTGCAACATCCCAGTAATCGATCCACCTTGGACCAATTTGACTGCCTTCCCCCCACCATTTGCCCACTCGAATCCACCCATCTCCAATTGGTACGGTTGTCCTATCTGTGGTGACCGGCCATTGGCCCAAGCTTTGTCTATCGCTCACTATCAGCTTTTATAGATCTAGTTGGCTGCACACTTGCTGCAGGTGGAATCCAGAAACGGCTTACAGAACAAAAGGTCCGCCTTCATTCTGGCGAAGGAAAGGGGAAAAATGTTGATTATTTCATGAGGGCCAAATGTCCAGGCATAAAACTCAGCCATTGGAGATTCCGCGATTGGGGCCGTTGTCATCGCCTTACGTGTAAATAAAGGAAAGGCGGCAAAGGTAGACGGTAGTAGCAACAAGAGTGTTATGCTATTATATTCTTGTAACTATCTAAGTGGAGGATAATTACATAGCATAATTACCAACCTATATATAAGGGTTATAATCAGGAATCACTTTTAATCACTCGGAAAGGCACAGAGTGCCTTTGTCACTGCATGGTATTCAAGTATTAGATCAGCACATTAGGTTTGCGTTCAATAGTTGCCCCAGCTGCAAGAGACCCAGTACTTGAAGGTTTGATTAAAGATTGGGTTACAATGTAGAAGGGAAGGCGCTCTATGTGAGTGTTCATTTGGAACTAGTCAACTCACGTAAAAGTTCAAATTTGGTTACCTCCGACTATGATTGAACAGGGTATATCAACCCCTACTCGATTCGGACTAATGCCATGCCCAAAGCATAGTGGTGAATACCAATTCATCTAGCTGCTACCACACCTAATCCTAGAGTGCCCCTATTTTCAAAAAGTAATTCACATGCAACCATACACCACCCTACGCACAAAGTTCATACGTACAAAAATTCATATACACAATGGTTCCTACGCCTACATGTTCGTATACTCAATTGATAGACACAAAAATTATGCCAGCAATAAAATGAATCACAGAATGGAAGCAAGCTTGGGTACTTATCTGAGCTGGGTCAACTTATAACCTTCATTCATATGCCTACCACAGCTGTACTTTTATATAAATATCATTCGGGATTCAAGGGGATCTGTTACTGTATATGGATAGCTAGAACTATCTCAACTTAATGTCTTCCCAAACAGAATCTTCCACAATGGGTAGCTAATGGCAGCTCGACACCTTCCGGGCAAGAAGCCGTACCTCTTTTGAACGGTTCTACAAATGCCCTGCACGCGAATACTCTCCATCTTTATCCCAATTCAGGGTAGAATCCAGCCTATATCGAAGTGACGGCCCAGTAACACCAAACCCAAGACCTCTGATGGGTGTGGCCCTGGCACCGCTTTCAAGTTCCAGAAGACCCTTGCGCTTCGCTTCGCTAGCGCTGGCTCTTGGAAAGCAAATCACGCCCGCAATCTCCCTCATCTGCTAGCCGTGACTTTGTCAACAAGCAACCCTGTTACATTTAAGATATTTGGAAACTTTTGTCTGTATATGGAGGAATATCATAAGAGTTGGATGGAGAGGTGGCAAGGCACACCGGGGGATATAGCCTGTACTGCGAAATATGGTGATAAGAAAAAGATACGGTGGAACTCAGATCTTCAAGGCACAGAGGTGTGGAAATATTTTCAACAATGTGCCGACCATTTAGATAGTGCTATTGGCACCCCACAAGTAATGTCCATAATATGCAGGAAGGTTCTAGCTCACCCAAGTGGCACAGTGACTAGCTCGATGCATGACCATAACAGGTCCTCTGCTTGTCAGAAATCGAGAAATATTAACGGATATTATGGGCGGGCCGGAAGCCCGCTTGGTATTGATGTTCTTACGCTATTGCAAAATGGGACTAAAACTGGAAACAGGTGTAGGATTATCGATCTGGCTACAGCAGCAGGATTCAATCATCATTTCGAAGAATACTTTCTAAAAGCGTTTTTAGCAACCAATCTCGCCTTTAAGTGCTCCAACAACCATGCCATTCGTCGTGTCTTCAAGTACATTTATCCTTAAGTTGAAATTCCTAGCCCAACGATATTAACGCGGCATTTGAAACCGGTAGGCAAGTTTACGGTGGATGATACACGTCTACCTGCTGCAGGAAAGATGTCTCTAGCTGCCGAATCAGGGACTTCACTGAACAGACTTCCCTTTTTAGCAATTGTGACATATTGGATCTCGAATAGCTGGCAGATGGAGGAGGTGCTGATTGTGTTCAACGAAATCAGGGGTTCTCATATGGGGGCTAATATGGCAGGGATAATTAATAACGTTCTGGCCAGAAATGGGATTCAGGATAGAATTCTGGGTTTCAGCACTGATAGTGCGAGCAATAACCAAACACTCATTGAAGCCTTACACAATGCTTGCAGTTTAATATCAGTTGGATGGTGTCAATTGGAAAATCAGATTCCATGTATGCCCCATAGAGTTCAGGTTATCCTCGCTGCATTTAAGAGTACGATCCAGAGGAAATCGTGGGATGGTTATATGGTGTCAGGCCTTAAGGCGGGCTATATCGAGAAGGTTATGAGATTGGATAATGGCTGTCACCAAGCAGTAGAAAAGGTAATGTGTCTAAGATTTCCTACCCTATCACCTATATTACAAATTTATACCCACAAATTGTTATGCAGAAATTCATACCCACAAATTGATACGTACAAATTGATAGACACAAGGGTATATGCACAAATTCATTGTTCCAAATTGAATGCGCGCCAATGTGAACGTAGAACCAAGTGTTTTCCCCATTGTTTCCCCTTAAGATACCTTTAGTCAAAGACAATGCTAATAATGGTTTATAGCATCGTAAAATGAGTATTGTAGTTGCTACTTGACTTCAACGGTGTCAACACCTGATCGAGATACAGAATGAGCGGATTAAGATCCCTACTAGACTACTTTATCATGTCACAAGGCGGTGGAACCCAATGCTAAATATATTGGAGAGATCTGTACGGCTACGGGAATTCACCAAGGAGTGGTTACAAACCAATGCCGAGTTTACGCCTCTCTGGTCAACCCCAGAAGAGGGGAGGCAGATTGAATACATCTTGGAGGGACTTCAACTAATACGACTTTGGCCTTTGTGGATGTCAATAATACGTGGAGTCACAATTCATCGAGTGTTTCAAGTGTATCAAGATATCTTTGATCATTTGGAAATGCAAATTTCCAGGTTAGAACGGAAGCAGATGCAATGCAAGATTGATATTCGTGAGTGCCTAGTGAAAACTAAATTGAAGGCAGCCTCTTACGATGGTAAAACGGAAAGTCCAAGAGGTCTTCTATTCTGCATTGGAACTTGCCTAAATCCCTATTGCAAACTCAACCTTTTTCGAGAACGGGATCTTGATGCCAGTGGGGAGGCTGAGTATGAGAAGTCATATAAAAGGAGTTCATAGCGTATTATGATCGGTACTATGCACCAATAAATGATCAGACACCTGACTTGTCACTTTCACAGAGTGGTCTGAACAGTCGATCTAACCACCTTGACTCTTAGATAAACAGAGCAGTCATCTTGTGTGAGGCACTCACGTGGCTCGAAACCGATTCTGCGATAGAGCCGCCACCACCCGACGCTGAGGTTACAGATCCCACGCGTGAGGCCTGCCCAGCAGGGATTTTGTACAAGGCAAATATACTGGAGTGGTAGAAGGTTAATGGGGAAAGATTCCCCAATTTGGTTCAGATTGCTAGGGATATTCTCGCTGGTCAAGGCAGTAGGGTTTGAGTAGAGCAGATGTGTAGCATGGCAAGAGTAGTGTTCGTTACGGGGCCTCCGGGGCCCCGAAACCGGCGGGCCCCCGCCTCAATTCCCCGCCCCGCCCCGGTCAACGGCCCGGGGCGGGGCGTTTTTTTTTTTAACCCGGCCCCCGGCCCCCGG
>Ga0307513_10009126_pt1 | contig 12564 bp, 8 predicted proteins | sample 15_EM_MG_FD_202174 | JGI IMG/M metagenome (GOLD analysis project Ga0307513, IMG submission 202174) | Populus trichocarpa ectomycorrhiza microbial communities from riparian zone in the Pacific Northwest, United States - 15_EM | ecosystem: Host-associated > Plants > Roots > Unclassified | place... | reverse complement strand
TGATCCAACGGCAGATTGGAAGATTTGGCAGAGGATTTCCGGGGGTCTGGGTGGGTTGACCTTGTTACTGATGCAAAAACCGGGATCTTGGGTAAGTCGAACACTCGCGGTGGATGCTCAACGTGCATCGTACCTTTCGGTGGTCTCTGCGGCAGACATGACGGGAGGAAGGGACCACAGAATGTGCCGACGGAAAGAGAGTCGTCTTTATATTTCAGAGCTTGTGTGGCCCGTGCGTTCGCTCCTCTGCCCTACTCTGGAAGTTGCGTTTCCAACCTCCATGTTGGGAATGACTTTGAACATAGTTGGAGAATGCCGGTCCAAAGGTGATGATCTCCGGTGGTGTCGCTCTGCAGAGTTGTGCATCACAGAAGGTTGTCGGTTCATGGTTGGTGAGAGAGGTCGGGGATGTCTAACACGCGACGGAACAAACTCATCGGATCATTTTCCCACAGTTACCGCTTTCTTCCACCGACTCAGAGCTCGCTTCGGACGTCAGGTACGTCCTTCAACCGTCCTTGAAGCTGTGGGGCTACATTTGAACCCAAACGTACCTCAGTAACAGGCAATGTCCAAGATGTGTTATGCATCATCCTGCGAAAAGCAAGACAAGGGATCAATGGAAAAACACCCGTCGTATCGTGGGGTTCTTTCAGCACGGGAGATGGGATTGGTCGGGATTTGGGACCAGCCGGTACGCGCGTTTCGCTGACAATGTGCTGATACCACATGATAGAATCTTGACCGCCGAGGCTATGGGAAAGGTCGTGCTCGATGCACCCGATGGCTCACGCCAGATTTTGCTCCCTCTGCTGCGTGTTTCCCTCTACCAGTATGTATTTTAACCCTTTGCAAATACACGCAGCAGGTTATTAGCATCCGATATCCCCCCTGAAACCCCCACGACGGGCACTCCCATCCGACATCCGATCAAACGCAATCAAGCTCTCAAAGCTTCGTTCGGCCTCCCCAGCACAGTATCAACGCTAGGGCGCGTCTTACGTTCAAACTTCCAGAATGTTTCCAGGGGTTTCCAAGGAGGGTCTGTAAACCCGACCTTGGGTCGGGATGGGAGCCTCCCTAGCGCTCTCGTTCACCCTGATGACCGGCATTCAGGTTGTCGGATCAAAGTTCAACGTTCCGGTGAAAACTCGATCTCGCTCAAACCTAGTACACTTCCGCACCAGTCCCTCCCCTGCCGTTTCTGGACAGAAATAACCGCCGCATCTCTTAGTAAGCGCACTGAGGGTTTTTACTCCTTTGTTGCTGCGTGGGAGTATAAAACCCGGCCCACCTCCAGGACGCCTCTTTCTCTCTACCTTCATCATCCCTGCTCCAAGCGACCTCGGACCCCCACTGCCCCGGCTCTACCTAATCGGACACTGTAAGGCATCTCACCCTTCTCCAATAGTCTACTGCCCAGTCCTTCGTGATCTCCAGCATGCTCGTCTTTATTCCTCTGCTGGTCGCATATACCACCCTCTGGTCCTCGGTTCTCATCTTTAGGGTTCCGATTCCAACCCCATCCCCTGTGCTTCTGGACTCAGTTGCTTCCCCCGCCTCCCTCCTGTCCCTTGTCTCGGCCGTCGAGGAGATAAACACAGCCATCGGTTCTCTCCCTGCCGTCTCGGACATTGTCTACTCGGCTACCAAGAATATGGGATCTACCTGGTATCTGGACGCGTCCCCCATTTCCCCTATCCCCCATCCCCTCAACCTCCCCACTTGTACGCCTTCGGACTGGCCTACCCTGTCGGACTTCAGCTACCTTGGAACCAGGATATGCGATCGGGTCTCCAGAACCGATCTCGTTATCTGGGATGGCCCCCTAGAGTTGCTCAACCTCGCAAGCAGCTCTACGCCTATGGCCAATGAGTACTCTTCTGAAGACATCCGGTACTTTGTTACTCTGGTCGCATCTGGTGTTGGTTTCTGGTTGGTGTGTCGGCTCATCGCTGCTGTCATCTTAAAGTCCGCTCCTGCAGAGGTATGTGGCTACCGGTGCCGTTTCCCGAGTTGTGGTGCTGAATGTTATCACTTTTAGGGTCCTCTGGATGAGCCAGATTCATTGGAGCTGGTGAGTTGTTAGCGGTTTAGGTCGTGTACGTCATCTGACATGAAACAGGTTCTAAAGGCCCACTCAGTTAATTCCCCAACTGAGCCCACGAAACTCGTCCCCAAATCTTCTGTGGAAGGCGTTGTAGAGTCGATCGAAATGACCCCCAGTGGACGAGGTTCGCGTTCGCCAACAATTTTCGAGTCGTCTCCTGACACGACTTTGGTGATAGGATTCTCAGTGTCCGCATCGTTCGTGCCTCCGCCTGAGCGAGTATCTCCCCGTAAGTTACCACCTCATGATTTCTACCGCTGTATAGGTCACAGACCAATTGCACGTTCGCTTTGCCACAGATGTACCCCCGTCGCTTTGTCGATATACATCCGTGTACTACCCCTCTCCGGTCTCGACCCCCCTCATCACAACCCCCCTTTCCCCCACCCATTCGTTCAATTGGATTGCTCATGAATCCCCGGTGCGTTGCAGCTTTGACGAGATTGCGCCAACCTCCGGACCAATACCCAGTTCCAGGTTCCTCTCCCCCTGTTGACGGAAGCATTCCGTTACGACCCAATCCCGTTTTGGTCCTCAAAGCCATCGGACATCGGTACGTACCTTGAAGTGATGATCCGACAAGTCATTTACTCTTTCCCCTAGTCTCCTTCTACGATGTGACAGCTGAGGTAGAAAGGAGAAGTGGTAAGTGTCTGCGTTTCTCGGCAGTTTAGTGAAGAGTCGGTTTCTTATGGATATTTGTGACAGGTTCTCCTTCTTCCCTCGATGGATACGACCCTTGCCCCTACGAAGCGAACCCATACCTAGGATCCTGATCCCCTCGCCATTGGACCCGAGGATCCCTTATAGATCTATTTGGTCTTCTTATCTGGACGATGCACACACTCCTGTACAAACTTATCCCTCAGCCGCCCACTTGTCTCTTAAATCTGGTCTCTCCTTTTCTCTGGTCGCTTTCGGTACCATGCACTCTCTGCTTATCTGGGACTTTAGATCTCTCTCATTTTCTCTTCTCGTTTTCATCTACCAGAATATCTAGTTACTCTATATCCCGTACAGTAATGTAGGTTTTAATGTAGTGTAGTATACGATCTCAGAAGTGGGTAATCAACGAAAAGTGCCGAGTGTGAACGGTTTAAGCACAACTACCCGGCTTTGATCAACGGAGTGACGGTCACCGGCTCAACCTTCCGAATCCGCAGAATAGCCTCCGTTGAGTTCGGTAAGAAGGAAGTAGGCCAGTCGGCGAATATGATTAAGGGAAAACCGATCCCACTACTTGTAGCAGCCGTGCACTGTCATACACCTCGCCGATCGTGCGAGTTTACTAGTGGGTGAAAGTTTGGCATGTTCGAGTCGGGCGCATGGATGGAAAAGTGGACCCCAGATCCATTTTATATTCGTGCCCACGCACACACGTTGATGACTCTATGGGTAATCACAAGCAAAGTCCAGGAACTTTACGCGAACGTGCCCATCGGTGACGGATCCCCCTCCTATTTTAAATCGCGAACCCGGTGGCTGCGCGACATCCGCATCACAACCTCCCCTCAACATTTCCCCCCACGTCGTAGAGTCACACCCAAAGAGCTGATACAATCCCCTCAACCGGCAGGCCACGGAAACACGGCCCGTCCTCTCCCAATCCTCTCCCAATCCATCCATAACGCGGACCGGCCATCGAACACCCCTCACTCGACACGATGAAACCCCATAGAACCCCCAGCGCGACCAAGGCCACGAGATGTTGTTCTTGATGTACAGAGCCAGGATGTGCAAGCGCCACATCCCATGCACACGATAGAACTCGAGCGTCTCCTTCCCGATTAATCTCCAATCGTCGTGGATCGCTGGGTCGATCGTGTCCGTGGTCCAGGCCCACAACAAGATAGTCTCGGCGGTGTTCCAACATCCAAGACCTTTAAGACGCCTGGTTACCGCGATGACATCTGTAGGAGAATTAAGGAATTCCTCCAGTTCTCTAATACAGGTCAAGGCAAGTTCCCTCCCTTGTTCCGTGGAAGTGATCGACTCGCACGTGGAGAAGTTCGTGTACTGGAGGTGGTCCCGCCACAAGTCAGTCGCCAAAAGCTTGATCAGGAGGACCGCTGCAGTCATGGGCTCGTAGCCAAACCGTTCGGCGTCTGAAGGGGTAGCTGGGAGAAAATCGAACGGGTCCCCGACTGCCTTGAGGAGCGTTACGCGATCCACCGTCGAGAAGGAGTCAAATTTGGGGGAGAACCATTCAGTGCCACACCTCTGGAAGATCTTGAGAGCGAAGACGCGCGATTGCAGAGGGTGGGTTGGAAGTAGCGCGGCCGAAATGACCGGTACAATCACTTCGTAGCGGCTGGTTCCACTGACACCGTCGGATAATAGTCGGAGGGCAGTGGCTCCTGGATACGACCAGTGCATATCTCCATGATACCTCTCGCTCAGTCGCAAGAAACCCAAAAGATGCGGAACCGATCCAGGATCCACCTCAGGGAAGCCCTCTGGCGGTGGTGAATCGAGCCGGTTTCGTAGCAGCTCCATCAAATGACCGGCAATCTGATATCTTGCGGCTTCCTCATATCCAGAGTCGAGAACTTCACCCATCCACGAGATTGCACTGGTGATGAGGAACTGAGTCGGGTAAAGGAGGTCCAGGACGGAAAATGTGAAGCGGAGAAAGTCCGATGGAGCATCCGCAACTCTGACGGCATTCCAAAGGCATCCCTCCAAAAGGCCAGATGGGATGTACCGTACTGAACTACCTACAAGTGAGACAAGGATCGCGTAGAGGAGGGATACGACACGTACTCGGTGTTGGGGATGTACAAATCGCGCATATCAACCGTAAGCCCCAAGCAAACAACCAGAATGAGGATGATGTTTGTTTTAAAGATATTGGGAACAGGGGCGCCATCCACCATCAGCCTCCCAGAGAGCAGTCCCATGTCATAAAAATCGACGACAAGGATTGCACCACCTTGACATCGCTTCCATCGCCAGAGAGTCTGGAGCATCAGTCTGCTCAACCAGACCTTGAACATAACAGGCAAGTTATCAGGTATGGCGTGTCCAATTCCCCCTGTCCGGAGCGCCTCGCCATGCAATAGATATGGGACACGCGCAACCCACAAAAGGACCGCTATGACCACAGCGAACATTGATTCCCCTTGATACGGAGATAGGTGATGTGTGATACGGTCACAGATCTCCTTGAGGTCCTCGCGCTCGGGGTCCATAATGAATTTGGTGCTGAGTACGGAGGCCAATGTCATTCCAAGCGAACTTGCATACTCCAACTTGCCAGGGATTACCTGATCGTCTAGAAAACACTCGAAGAAAAGGTCCGCAAGGATATGGGGTGATAGGACTTCCGCAACTTCCGGATACCAGACCATGTCTGCAGCAAACCGGACAGTGGACAAGATCATATCGCTGTCGGTGGTAGAGTCGAGGACCCAAGCGACGCAATGTATATCTGCCTTGCAAACCTCCCAGTCGATGAGCATGTCATCGAAAATCCTAGGTGGGGGGGTCACAGAAGCGAAGGGTACATCCACCATGCCGCGTGGCACGCTCGCAGTGTAACCCAACCCCCCCAGTGCACCCAGAATTCCCGAACGAAGACGCTGGAGAGATTTCTTGAGATTCTTCACAGAACGGCGGGAGAAACCAACGAGAGGTATATCGAGGGGCCGCTGTGAACGAGTGCGAGTGCGTGGAGTGTGGTTTCGGGAGAGGTGCTTGATCAACACCCGTGTTATGAGGGAAAGAGGGGTATGGAAGGGACAGTTGTAGGAGACAATCGCAGCGAGGGTGAAAAAGACGTAGATTGCGACCCCGAAGAGTGTCGCGGCAACAATGATCCCGGCGACAGCGCGGCTGATCGTCCACAGATGCAGTGACAGTGCACATCCGAGCAACAACAAGGCAAATTGAAGCATCACCGGGAGGCTTTCAATGACGAAGTGGAAATGCCATTTCTCGAATCCATCCAGCTTGCGCTGTCTATTCCGGCTCTTGTCTGCGGCGGAACCTCCGCGGTTCCTGAGATATCGGTTGATCCATTGTTTACCGAGCATTGCGAGAAACGATGCGAAGAGCGAAGTTGCGAGGCTGGCGTAAAGCAGTGACTGTACAGTGACGATACCGGAGGGTGGGCCAGCCCAGGTGGTGGTACTCGGGTCTGCGTCGGGGAAGAGCGAATCATTCACGGCGTGAATGAGGACTCGCATATAGGCAGCGGTCAACTCGTTCGGGTCAGGCTCCAGCTTTGATTGGACATCGACTATGAACGCCGAGCTGACCGCAGAGAACAGACCGGCCTGAGTATCCTCCAGAGTCAGCACTTGGTGAAAGTGACCGGATTGAAATACTCACAAAGATGAGGGACGTATTGAGATCTTCGTCGTACTTCTTCGCATAGCCTCTGTCAAACTCGTCGGACTCCTTACGATAAACGGCGAAGAAATCGGCGCGGGGGTCATTGGACCTCAATGGATCGAAGAACTCCTTGAGGGCAGAATGGAGGCTGGACCGTACCCGCCGAGTCAGCAACGGCCTGGCGGTCATGACAACCGAAGGGACGAAGCGTACCACTTTGGGTCGAGCTGAACGATCACAGGCTCTTGTGGCTTGGGCTGTGGTTGTGCAGTCGCAGCCCCGTCGTGGAGTGACGGGTTCATCCGTGGTGGAGGTGTTGCCGTGAGCTGAGCCAGCTCAGATGGCGGTTGGGGCGGGGGAAAAAAGCTCGGCGCCCGATCGGTTCCAACCGCACCAGATCGATGGCGGAACCGCGAACGGCGTGGGTCGCTGACTGTCGCTGAGTCCGTTGGTCACTGCCGAGATAATTTCCATCAACCGACTACCATGGTTTCTAGCTTGTATTTGTAGAGGGTAAACACTGTAATGTGCTAAGGGCCTATAGTCCATGGACACAGGCGGGTCGGATTCCCGACGGCACGTCCACTTCGCCGCTTGCCTCCTCAGCTGCTACCACCTCCTTCTACGCCGTTGGGGCAATGTCCAAATAGGTGATGTAATCTCCTCAACTGACACACCTGAGAGACACGAAGGTCGATATAATGCCCAGAACTCCACGGTAGTCGCGGCACGTCTCCAATCGGAACCCGTCGCCGAACACTTCCCACGCGACATGGAGGGCGTTCGTAGTGTACTCTGAGGAATTCGATGTGTTTATACTTCATGGTCGTACTGGTGATATGTTGTTTCAAGGCGGCCAATCGTCCTATTCCGTGGGTCTGGTAGAACCGGAGCGTCTCGCGCCCGATGAACCTCCAAGCTTCGTCATCCACCGGGTTTATGACACCAGAAGTCCAGGCCCACATGATTACAACTTCAGCGGTATTCAGGCACTGAAGTTCTTCGAGGCGTCTGATAGCTGCGGTGATCTTTGTAGGTGTGCAAAGAAACTCCGGCAATGAGTGGGTCGCCGTGTCTAACATGCATCTGAGAGCAACCCCCCTGCCCTCTTCCGTGGATACAGTCTCTTCACAGGAGGTGAAATTCGAACGACAGAGGTGGTTCCGCCACAAGTCCGACGACGCAAACTCCATCAGGACAACTGTGGCCTTCATGGGCTTGTAGTTGGCTGTACCCACAGGACTCCCAGCGTGGAGAGGAGGGGACGCGGTGAATTGAAACGGGTCACCGACTGCTTGGAGAAGCTTATTGAGGTCCTCGTGTAAGACGTTCTCCATCTGTGGGGAGAACCACCCGGACATGAATCTATGGAAGACTTTCAGAGCCAGATTCCGTGATTGTAGAGGGTGGGATGGTAGTAGTGTTGATGCGAGGACGGGGAGAGTTACTGGACCAAAATCAGCAGATGGGTAGCTGGCTGATAAAATGTGGAGGGCAATGAATCCTGAATGAAGTGCGGGTTTTGTGGTATAGAACTTCTCGCTTAGCGACAAGAAGCCTAAGAGAGGCGGTGTCCAAGCGGGTCGCACATCGGATGGACGCTCCAGGACCTCGGAGTAGTAATACTTCTCCAATAGCTGGACTACTTGACTAGCCATCCGATAGCGTCCACCTTCTTGGTAACCGGAGTTGATAATTTCGCTGATCCACAGAAAGCCCAGTTCTCCGGTGAACATGACTGGAAACGGGTCGAGATGAATTAACGCGGATAGGACGACAAGTAGATCATGTTGGCCAGCCCTCCCCTCCTTGATGGATATCCGTAACCGTTGACTGAAAAGCTTGATTGCCGTCTCCAATGCACCGCTACAACCCTATGAGTGGGTTTCATGGAAGGTATCGGGAAACCACGTACTTATTGTTGGGAGCATACAAATCACGAATATCGACTTGAAGTCCCAGAGAGATTGCCATGATGAGGAAACAGTTTGTCCTGAGAATAGTGAAGGTCTTGTCGTTATCTGCAGTAAATCTCTGGCAGATCGGTTCCATTGCAATGAGGTCGAAAATTCTGTCGGGTCCTTCAACACGCCTACATCGCCAGATTGTCTGGAGTATCACCCTGCTTAACCAGAGTTTATGCACGGTGGATAAATGATCGGGTATGTTTCCATCAAGATCCCAGTCTATGGGTGTTCCGCACCGCGCATGCGTGGTGGCGTTCGCGATGAATCCGAGGACCGCCGCGACCAGTAAGAACGTTGGATCGGACGAGGGCACCCATGCGATGCAGTTGTCGATGCGTTTGCAGAGTTCCCTGAGCGCTTGATCCCCGGGTTCCACGCTGAGATGGATACTAAGAACCGATGCCAGTGCCATTCCAATCGAGCTCGCATGCTCCGATTTCCCGGGAATCACTTGGCCATCTACCAGACAATCGAAGAAGAGGTCCGCGAGAATATGGGGTGATAGGGCTCCTGCAATTTCAGGGTACCAGGTCATGTCTGCGGCGAACCGGACGGTGGAGAGTATTATGTCAATATCCGTGGTGGAGTCAAGTACCCAACAGACACAACGGACGTCTGCCTTGCAAACTTCCCAGTTGATCGAAATGTCCTCATAAATCCGGGTGGGTGAAGTTACGACAACAGCAAGTGGTATGCGTTCTGCCTCCTCTACTACAGCCGAAGTGCGACGAAAACTCTTCAGGACTCCACGAACTCCGGAACGAAGACGCTGAGGAATTCGTCTGAGGATTTTGGTGGAAAGGAAGGGCGACAGGAGGGATCGCAGCGAGCGAGCAAATGTAGCATCACTACGTGTTAGGTATGTCACGAGGGATCGGGTGAGAAGGGACGGAGGCGTCTGGTATGGGCAGTCGTAATAGAATGTCGACGCGAGAGTGAGAAAGACATGTGATGTGACCCCCAAGAGTGTGACGGCGACGATGACCCCAGCGACGGTGCGATTGATGGTCCAGAGGTATCGCGATAGCCCACATCCGAGCAACAGCAGTGCGAGCTGGAGCATAACCGGAAGACACTCGATGACAAGGTGAAAGCGCCACTTCTCGAATCCATCCAATTTCCGCTGTCTGTCCCGGCTCTTGTCTACAGCAGAGCCTCCGCGGTTCCGGAGGTATCGGTTGACCCATTGTTTTCCGAGCATTGCAAGAAACGCGGCGAAGAGTGAGATCGCGAGGCTCGCATAGAGCAGTGACTGGACGGTAACAATCTCGGGACGGGGTCCGGTCGAGGCGATGGAGTCGGGGTTTGCGTCGGGGAAGAGTGAACTGTTCACGGCGTGGATCAGGATTCGCATGTAGGCGGCGGCCACTTCTTTCGGATCCGGCTGGAGGTTTGATTGGACATCGAGGATGAACGCTGAGCTGACTGCAGAAAAGAGACCGGCCTGTATGTCTTCGGATTCAGTATTCAGCGCTGAGGATGGAAGTTGGACCGCTCACAAAGATGAGAGACGTGTTCAAATCCTCGTCGTACTTATTCGCATAATCTCGGTCGAATTCTCCCGACTCCCTTCGGTAGACGGCAAAAAAGTCGGCACGGGAATCATTGGTCCTCAGCGGCTCAAAGAACTCTTTGAGGGCAGAATGGAGGCTGTATCGCGCGTCAGAAATGCTCCCGGATGGTAGTTACAGTGTATCGAATCGGCGCACCACTTCGGGTCCAGTTGGACCAGGGTCGGTTCTTGTCCTCGCGGTACCGTTTGATTTCCCCCTTGAGTTAGAGGCGGGATTTCTGCCATCCCTAGAGGTCGCGGAAACGAGGCGGAAGATAAAAGGTTCGCGTGGTGGTCCACTTGAGAGACGCCGACAAGCGTTTAATCGGTCGCGGGTCCGGGGGAGGACGAGGAACACTTCTCCCTCCCACCACCCGTACCATACCGCGTCCACCACAGTCCAGAGTGCAAGGGCTACTCGATGCAGGAAACTACTGGGTGTCGACTTGAGTCAAAGACATGACTTGCGTGCCGAAGTACGTGTCAGTACGTACTCTCCCCTGTTACTCGTACCCTCAACCGACATAACGCTACAGGTAGGATTCTCGTGACGTGGGACGCGCCTGCACATCGCCTGGCTGCTTGTATACGTACACAAGAGCGGATATCACCAGCAGGACATCGACCTCGTACAGGACCATCGATCCCGGCATCCCGTTCATCCACCGGGTGTTTCGTTTACCGGGGTCCGGACGAATTTGGGAGGCATCTTGATTCGAGTGCCTTCCCGGAGACTCATGGTGATACGCTACGGTGCTCCAAACCACTGAAAACTGTTCGACATATCTTAATCAATCCTCTCGGACGCAGCAGAATGCACCTCCTCGTTCCGTAATCGCGATATGGCAGCCTTCGTCGTCTCGCACAAGACAACGGGTGAACTTCGTTCTGCCCCTCACATTCCCGCTGCATGCTGGCCCTGGAATAACCCAGCTTACCGGTATGACGGGCGAAGTCTGACACTACGGGATCCAGCGAATTCCTCCTGTTCAGCAAGGCCTGCGGGGCTTGGAAGTAACTACCTCCCCATTCGGTATTTTTGGGGATCTCCAGGTGGAAGATACGCCTGATCTCCTCCGGGGGGTCGCCAGATGTATACACATGAGCCTACTAGGGTCTACGTCTACGTGCCGCGATAAAGGCCCCAAGGCCCACAGGTTCCAATTTCTGGACAGTTCTTCACCGTCGCGGAGTCATAACTAATCGTGTGGATATAGCGTACACCGGGACACCGTGCGAAGAGATTGAGAATCACCCCAGGAGCTCGCGGGTGGGAAATGGCAAACTATTATCCCCTCCGTTGCATAGACGACTACAATATTATAACATCCGAACTGTACTTTACAGATGCAGAAGCATTGGTTAGTCAGGTGAGCAATATACCAAGAAACAACTGATGAAATCAAGAATACGAAAGTCCTACCACCGAGCCAACCCCGACGCAACTCCGACGCAATCCATAAGTGCACGATCAGCCATCACTTGCCACGTCTTCCTCGAACAAGATCACGTATCTCATTCGCAGCTCTAACCCCAGAGAAGTACGCTCCATGCAAGAATCCTTGAGACGTTTATGAATCAATCCGTCAGAATAGTTCAAAATCGGCAGGCTCCCGTGGACGAACCGAAATGCCTTGCGCTGGTATGCTCCCCAGCGAAACCAACCCTACCACCCACCATCCTTACCAAATCTTCGTGATGCTCTTCGAAGAACGAGGCAGGCCAGTTTGAATATGATCCCCTAAAGAGCGGATTACTCCACCACCTCTCGAAGTAGAAATCTATCGGATCGGGGATTTCCGAGGGAGGGAGGTGTGGGTACATCTTCGTTCGGAGGACCGTCATGACCTCGGATTTGACTTGAGAGTCGGTGAGGAATTCTACCCGGTGAGAGAAATCGCCCTACGGGATGGGTCCAGTGGAAATGAGCCGAGCACGATACGTCTCGGGTCCTCGGGAGGAAGGACGTACCGTGACGGTTACGAAGAGAATTCCCGAGCCCGGGAAGAAGTCTGGATGATCAAAGCTTTGCCATACAGGATACCTCCCACGTTCAGTGTCCGCATAAAGCGCCATCTGGATTACAGGTTGTCAACAAATTTCCAATGCATCCGTTCGCCTCGGGACATCTCACTTGGGTGTCAAACCAGAACTTCCGGGGGAACTGGAGGTAGATCTTGGTGTAAGTACCCTGCGCACACGATACTCGTCGGTCAGCTGATAAGCGCAGTCAACACGCACTACCCACCATAGTCATGCTCTCTATGGCCTCCACCTTCCAGGGTGGGAGTCCCGGTTCAAAAACAATTTCGTCGTTCTGAAGAACCCCAAGACTAAAGGTCACGATCGCATATTCCGCCCTCAAAACCCTCCCGCTTTCCAACCGAACCTCAACCCCGGACGCGTCATATCGTATGACCTGAACCGTTGAATTCAGCATGATCCGGAGACGACTCGGATCGTCGGGATGGTGAAGCAGCTGGTGCGCCTCCTCTTGGACGAGGCGTTTGAACCCGCGCTGGTCTACGCAGAGATGGTTTTTCTCCGAGAACCCGCCAGACGCCGCTTCGAATGTGAAGTTATGTGCCTGGAAAGAAGGA
>Ga0307513_10009125_pt1 | contig 12565 bp, 8 predicted proteins | sample 15_EM_MG_FD_202174 | JGI IMG/M metagenome (GOLD analysis project Ga0307513, IMG submission 202174) | Populus trichocarpa ectomycorrhiza microbial communities from riparian zone in the Pacific Northwest, United States - 15_EM | ecosystem: Host-associated > Plants > Roots > Unclassified | place... | reverse complement strand
GTATAGGGGGTAAGATCAGGAAGAACAGACCAGACGTCAGGAAGGGAGAGATCAGGATCGTGGGATCCGGACGAGGGAGGCAGGAGAAGAAACAATCGGGAGGAGAGGTGGTAAGATCCACGAGCCCTGACGTTCGGTGAGAAGGAAGCGGCATCTGGGCGCGAGCGTCTTAGATCAGACGTCGTCAGGGCGGGAGAGTCGTAGATCAGACGTCGTCAGGGCGGGAGAGTCGTAGATCAGGCGACGTCAGGACGGGAGAGTCATGGATGAGGCGGCGTCAGGACGGAGTAGCGGAGCACCAGACGCAGTCAGGACGCACAAGACGTAGGGGTCCGAGTCCGGATAGCGTCAGGACGGATGGCGCCAAGTAACGCAAAGTCAGGACGCAATGTCGATCCGACGTTGAGTCCTGATTCGCGATTAGCGTTCCGGCGTCAGGTGCGTCAGACGCACGGAACGCACGGAACGCAAGGTATTATTTTTGCTGATGTACTTGGCAGTTCGTAGTCTGTCCAAGGCTTCCCCTATCAGGGGTAAGGGGTATCGGTCTTTCTTGGTGACGTAGTTAAGTGCTCGGTAGTCGACGCATAGTCGGAGTTTTCCGTCCTTCTTTTTGACAAACATGATAGGAGATCCTCCGTCGGAGTAAGTTTCTCGTATCCATCCGCGTTCTTCGTTTTGTTTGATGTAGTTCCAGAGTTCTTCCAGTTCGTCCTGGGAGAGTGCGTAAATCTTCTTGACTGGCAATCCTTGTCCTTCCTCGAGTTTGATGTCCAGGTCTACTCCTGGTCTGTGAGGTGGTAGCTTTGTTTTCTCTCCTTCTTCGAATACGTCCAAGTATCCATGATATTCTTGAGGCACCATTGCCTCTAGTTTCCGTTGCTTCTGGTATTTTCCGCTCTTGATGGCTAGCATCGGTGCTAATGTTGACCGATTCTAGGCTTATTCGTCCTTCTTTCTTGTTGTATTTGAGGATCCCGGTGGTCGTGTCGGGTCGTCGGTAAAACTTCCCGAAAGCTTTGGCGCTGATCTCGCAGATCTGTGCTTTTGAAGTTCCCGTGCTTCCAAACCCTTGCTGACCTCTGTCGGTCTTTCCCAGCTTTGGGACTTGGTAACCGTCGCTTTCAACTATCTTCTCCGTGATGAGTTGTGCGATTCGGTCGCCTTGTCATATGTGGTGGTCTTGGTCGCTCATATGGACTAGTACCACCTTGATTTCGCCTGTATAGTCGGAGTCGATCACACCTGCATTGACAGCAATCTGATGTTTAACTGCCATGCCGCTTTGTGGTGCTATCCGTCCATAGGTTCCTTTGGGTGGTGTGATTGAAATCCGTGTTGCGACAACATCTTGTCCACGGGCGGGAATAATCCTTTCTTCGTTTGCGTACAGGTCGTGTCCTGCCGCCTTTGCCGATCCTCGAGTCGGTATCCTTGCTTGAGGGTCAAGTAACCTAACTTGGATCCTCTGATCTTTCTTGCTTTGGGTCGCGCCAAACTCGACTTTCAAGTTCTCTTCTGGCGCCTCTTCTTCAGGTATTGCGTATACCGTGGGTGATTCCTTTAAACACCATCTTGTACACCGTTCGCTTTCGAAGGTGATCTTTCCTTGGCCCCAGTCAATTCGGGGACTATGTTGCCTTAACCATGGCATCCCGAGGATGACCTCATGGTTGGGTAGTTTAGCCACTTGAAAGGTCACCAATTCCCTATGGCTACAATGTCCATAGGTACTTTCGCTGTATGGGTAATTGGTCCCATAGCGCTGGGTTGTCCGTCCGCGAGGTAAACTTCTCTCGTAGTCTTTGCTTGTGTGGTTCTGATATTGTATTTGCTGCAGAACCCTTTATCGATGAAGTCCTCGGTTGCGCCCGAGTCGATCATCGCGTTGATCGTAACTTGTCTTTTCGTGCCTTGTAGTCGTATCTGTACCATAATATTGTCGTTCTCGTTGTCCAATGTTTCCGTGTTGTTCAGTGCCGCGTATAGGTTCCTCATCTCAATGGGCTTTGGTTTGGTCTTGTCCCTCAGACCATTGCTTACTGGGGACTTTCGTCGTTTCCCGACTCTTCTCCGGTTTCTCTTTCGACCTCCATTTCTCTCGCTTTGGCTGGTGGCCTCCATTGCTTCTTGTTGTCGGTTTTCGGTTCCCAGGTTGCTCCTTCTTTACTGTTTGCTTGGCTTCGGCATGCCGCGGCTCTGTGTCCTGATTTGGCACATTTGAGGCATATATTTGCCCTCATCCTTCGTTGGTATTCTTTGGCTGAGATGTTGAACCCTGGTCTCCTTCGAGTAGCGTCCAATTCCATTGGATCGCCTCGATTTTCGCTAAGGGGTGTAGGTCTGAACGTTCCATTGACGTTTCGTGGTGCTGTGTCGAACTTCCCCGTTGGTCTTCCTTTCCTGATGTGGTCCATCATGTTGTGCTTGTTTTCCTTCGCAATTGCCCATCGGGTGATGTCTAGGGTTGTGTTGAGATTGTCTGTTTCTCCGGTTTCCCAGGTGTCTTGTAGTTTCTTTGACATTCCTCCCAATAGGAGTCTAGTCAAGGTTCCTTCGTCGTATTCGGTTTCTGCTGCTATCATCCTGAATTCGTTTGCATATTCCGTCATTGTTCTTCCGCTCTGTGTGACGCCCGTGATCTTGTTTCGGGCCGTTTCCTTGGCATCCACATCTCCGAAGTGTAGTTTGAGGGTTTCCACGAATTGCCCCCATGTTTCCCAGTCTTCTTCGAATCTTCCTTCGACGTAGGGGACCAGGCATTGTCCGGCCGCTCCCCTTAGGAGTGATTTGGCGTATGTTATCTTTTTGTGATGTTGATCTTCGTTCCATCCCAAGGCGTCGAAGTAGATTCCTAGCTGGACCAGGAATATTCTCAATTTTGTTCTCTCTCCTTCGAAGTATGATGGTGCACTCGAGGGCGTTGTTCTGTTCGTGTAGCTATCTGAGCTACTAACTCCGCAAGTTGATCGCCTGTCAACCCTACTAGTGGGTTTGGCGCTGGTGCCGGTGCCCGTCCTGGAACCGTACTCATCCTTCTCGCTTTTGGGGTTGTTGGTGAAACTGTTCCTTCTGGCGATTCTTCTTCCGGTGTAACCGGGCTTGCTGTTCTTTGAGATCCTTCTCGGGATAGTGCAGTGTTGAGTGCTTCTTCTAGGGCTGAGCCTAGGTTGAGTGATCCTTCGTCTGGCAGGTCAAGTTCGATTGGTGAGGCTAATCTTTGTGTTGGTGAATCGTCCTCTATGGGATCGATATCCGTGTTGTCGTTGGGTGTTGCGAAGTGACGCAACCAAATGTAACAATCCTATTGTTGAGCAGTGGTGCAACAGGCAACGACAGTTGTCTCCTTGATAAGCGAGTCTCGTTTTCTTGCACAATAGGAAGGGAAGTACTATCTCCTCAGATAGTACGGAACTGGCTTGCTTGTCCTTGACCTATCCGTCAAAGGATACTATCTTTCCAGATAGTAAGATGGGTAGATTGTCGTGCTTGATAGAACTATCACAATAGTCCAATGTTCGGGCAGCCCGTCGAGACTATCACAATAGTCTCTGGGTTTCTTTAGAGCGTAGGCTCTCCTAGAGGAAGAATGTATGTAAAGAGAGTAGAGCGTAATCGTATTGCAATCTCTTGAGTATAGAAAAGTACTTAGATGGTTGCGTGAAGATCCTACCTCTTGGTCGGAACCAAGCTCCTTTTATAGGCATCTTCCCACAACCCTAACCATCGTGACGCGTCACCATTACCTAGCATAGCCCCATGACTCATGATTGGTCATGGTGCGAAATCCGTCAGCTGATTCTTACGAATCAACTGCGCACATCCTCTTTCCTTGATCTCTACCCATAAACTCGATCATGCGCTCGAATGAGTCGCATGTGTGAAACCCATGACTTGCAAGTGCGTAGTCATATGCGAAATCATTACATCATATGACGTCACGATCGTGACGTCATGAAATCATTAACCAATCATAATCACCCAATGACTCGCAAGTGCGCAGTCATGTGAAAGCTATGAGTCAAATGACGTCATAGTGAAAAACCCAACATACCTTATGACTAATAAGTATTAGTCATGTGAAATCTGCCTTGCTTAGTCACGATTTGTCACACAGGCTTCATTGAGTTGGTTGAGTATCACTCGTTGTGTGATTAATTAAGAGGCAATAACCGAAGGTAAATGTTGGAAATATCTCTGAATGCAAGATGATATTCATATTAAAATTAAGTGTAAAAGAACCACCAAGATTAGAAAAGAGAAAAACTAAGATGAAAGACCAGAAAGCAAGCAAAACAATGCCAAGTAACATGGGTAAAAGTCATGGTAGCATAGAACAAGTACGATAAGTTTTGTGGCCACCACGTAACCACCTTTGCAGCGGGTCATAATCTTGGATCCGAGTGGGATGCTGATATCATTGCCAAGAATCCCTACCCTACTAGTAGTTGATATTTTGTAGGTTAGATTACTTCAACTTGACGTCAAGACATATAATAGAACACTGGTAGCATTATAATTTAAGGCGGGAGAGGCAATTTTTGAGTATCTTTCTCGTGCAGTTTATGGTAATTTACTGTATGGTATTAACTGTGTATGGTACTGTAATATACCATATTACCCAGAAACTATGACTACCAAGGATACAGGATCACAAGTACTATTTCCACCAACAGTAAAAGAGAACGTAGGGAATAGTGTGAAACAATTTCTCGGAAAGGGAAAGGTATGTCCAAGCATCGATAACCGGAAACTATATCTGGAATTGCTGGTCGGAATGTGAGGGGAAGCCACGAGTCCACTCTCCGCCATCAACTCAATACGGTAGGGTTTCTCAAATCCGTTGCCCCTTTCATCCAAGTCGGTGGCGAGTTGCTATGAGATGCGTCACGTAAATTCAATAAATTTATCCTAGCTATACCTATCCGGCGTCCGCTCGCTAAACAAAAAACAAATGCCTCCTGCCTATTCCGCAGTACATCTGGAAAGTACCACCCGTACAAGTTGTAGCGAGATCGCACCACGTATTCACGGAAGGAAGCTAGTGCTGTACTTAACTCGGGTGTTAGCTATAACCAGAATGGTCACTGGGAAAGATAACTAACAGTCTTGAAGGGGGTGAGAACAGGGAGGTGACGAAATCACAATGTGCAGCACTAACTTACTCGGGTAGTTGGGAGAAAATATAAGCGGAATTTCTTGTCTACATCATGACCATACTGAGTAGCACCCATTTTCCGGTATTCTGATCACTACACCACTCGCCGTGAGCAAGGTATTTCCTATCACAATTATGAAAGTGAGTTAGTGCCAACTCAAGGGATAACTTAAGAATAGGCGTCTCTGGCATTTGACTCCTTGGGTTTGGTTTGTTCGTTTAGTCCTCCTTTTATGGCCTGGTGTGTTTCCTTGTATGTTGCGAGAATGGTTAATCATGCGTCGCTCTCTGCGCTACGGTACATTAATTTTCCGTGAAATTCGGAGGGCGATTCTGAGTATGATACCGAATATAATCAGGTTCCTATACCGCGGGGGTCAAAATAACGCGAACGTCTGTAACCTGCAAAGCACTGTACGACAGTTGAAATCGATGAAACAAGAAGTATTTCCTTCGATGGCCACCAGACCCAAATGATACGGCCAATTTACTACCCCCAGAGCATCATCCCTCCACTTTGGGAGTAAGGCTAAGTGTATATTTTATTTTTGGTTGTTGAGGTTGCCCAAATTATTACTGCTGGTATTAAGCTGGGGTACCGGGTTGCGAGGTAGAGTACAGGTGCTCTGGTTATTTTGTCCCCCGGCGGTACTACTAAAATAATATTTCACACACTTTTTTCGACCATCTCAATACTACAATCTGCCTTGTGATAAATACCTGTTGGATGCACAGACTGTCTCAGTATTCCGCAATCACTAAGGCTTACGTCTAGTGACTATAGCATGGGGTTAAACTGCAAACCGTCTATTCTGCAATGGTGAGACTTTCGCACTGCGAGTATCATACCCGCAAGAAAATGGGCATTACAAAAAAACCTCGATCAATCAGACTATACAAAAGTAAGGGTTATTCTCGCGACACCGGAAGAGACCGCAAGCATCTTGCGTTTATGGTTTTGTGTTTCAAAACTATTATTTTTTGAACTGGTTATGATAATTATTATTTGCATAACGGCTCCGCCCTCGCTTGCTTCTGTGAGGCTGTATTCTAGTTGCACACAAAAAATGAAGGGGAGGCACAACCGGGAGCATGGTGTATCATACGCCCACGGCATTTGACCCGCCTGTGTGATGTTAAAATAGCGACAGAGGAACATTGAGAAGAATTGTTTCTGTCAGAATGCCCAAGTTTGCCGTCACATCTCTTTTAAAAATATTTGAACAAAACTCGAGCACCCTGCTTTTTAAACCACAGCCAAGCCCTTCCAACCAACTATTTTCTTCCCCGTAAACGATTTGGGGTTTCCATTTTAGGTCAAACAACGTACCGTATTATCTCCTATTATCCGGTTTTCCGCCAAGACTGGCGTCACTTAAGGTTGGACGGTGCATGGAGTTAGAAATCGGCCCTTTCAATACACCCACTTAATACGGTCACTAGAGGGTGGTTTTAGGTGTCCTGTAATCCAACACTAAGTTGGTGGCGCATGTTTGATCACCATCTCAACCCTTGTAAATGAGTGAAAATAGGTGAAAATGGGTGATTGCGACACACTCAGCCGCAGTGTTGTAGACACCTAAAACCACCCTCTAGTTACCGTGTTAAGTGGGTGTATTGAGAAGACCGGTTTCTGACTCCATGCACCGTCCCACACTAAGGAACGCCCGGTCTTGGCGGAAAACCGGATAATACAAGTAGGAGATAATACGGTATCATACTGGAGTATGATATCATACATTGGCTAGGCAAATGTCTTGGCGAAAAGCTGCTCAGCGGAGGCTAGGCGAGGATGGTACCACACCACCCCCCTACCCTCCTGGGAAAAGCCTGAATGGTACACCAATACTAAATATATTATTGTTCCTTTACTGCTAAAATAATATTTCATGTTTAATTCTTCACTTTTCCAGCGGTTGCAATACCATTTTTCGCCTATTTCTCATCGCTCATTGGTTGCACGGACTGTCTGAGTATTCCTCAATAACGGAGACATATGCCCAGTGACTATGTCAAGTGACTGTAGAATAATAGCCTATATTTGATGTATTCGCTAGAGCACAGCCCAGTCAAGGAAGACCCAGAGGCGGATGTTTTGAGCCCTAATCTGACATCGAGGATAGCCCTTATCGAGTGACTCCTCTCTCTCTGATTGTTTAGTTGTGCTCCTATGATACTAAGGAAAGGGATACCGTCCTAGCCATATTTCTCACAACTCAACCGTAATCAGTGAAAACAAAAGCTCCAACCAAACCTCTCAGTTCACGTCATATTATTTGGGCTTGGTAAAGAAAACCATATTTTCCCGACCGGCTATTGGCCTCACAATACGAGCCAATCGAAAGCATTTCCGACTAAACCGGATCATCTGATCCCTAGAGAAAAAAATTAGCAAGGTAGCTGAAATCGCACGAAGAAAAAAGTTTCAGGAAATCAACCCTTCCACTTTTTCGACGCTATTTTTTTTATGCCTCCGGCTTCCCTCTGTCGGCTGATAGGCAGATAGCATTTGCCTTACTTTATCTAGGTCAGTTTTGCCGTCATAGAGGACCACACCCACATGTGATCAGTACTGTAGTAGGCATATCGAGAATATCTCTGGGCCACCAGACCTCTGAACAAACAAGATAGGGAAGGCCACCATTCGGAGATAATGGAGAACTAATCCCCAAAGTATTGGAAATCTACCTTCTAGGACTCCCAGGGGTTATAACATACACCGTTTTTATTACAGGAAATGATATGTGCAGTTGTCATGTAGACACCACTATCTATAATATTTGAACTCTAACCGGATTTTTATCCCAGAAGTTGTTTCAAGTCCATCATTGATGAATACAATGCTCACGCGCATCTAAACTTCCACTCAGTATCGTGGATACTCCAATATTGGCAATCGGATCCTAACTCCGCGAATACGGAGTGTTGAGCGAGGGGACTTCTGCGAAGATCTTTTACTTTTTCCCGAAAGAAGGCAAGCGGGCTAGGTAATTTGTGCAATTTTCTGGATTATGGGAGGAGAGAGGAAACATTTATGCCACAATTAGAATACGGGAATCTCTTGTAGGATAGGGGGTCAGAGGCGGCGCCAGTGTAGGTCACATTCATTAGCCTAGCAACAATCTCACCTACCGTATATCACCAAGCAAAACATCCACTGATAACCTCGGTAACCAGAACCCACCCTCAAAACAATATATAAACCACTTCCCCATCGGTCTCCTCTCTCTCACTTCTCGCAACTACAGAAATTCGAGCGTCCAGCAATCCAAACATACCAAGACCAATTGAAACCACTCTTCATAAGTTAGCTTAAACTCCTCCCCCCGAGCCAAACGAAAATGCAACTCCCAACAGCCCTCCTCTTCCTCACCGCCTTCTCCGCCTCCACTGCCTCCGCCTGGAGACTTGCCTTGACGATGCAGGACTTCCGCACAGCGAGCATGCACGGCACTACCAACTCAGGTTGCACGAGACTCGGGCTTGACATGAGCTCTCCCGTCGCCGTCGCTTACTTTTGCAAATCCTCCTTTGCAGATACCTTCGAGCTCTATGCCAATGGCGATTGCTCTGGGAGAAAGTACACGAACGGGGAAGGGGCCCACAGAATTGCCCCGGGCTTCAGGGTTCGGGCTTATAAGGTTTATTAAGCCTTTGATGTTATGAAGGAGGAATTTGGAAGGCGAAAGGAGCAGGGGGATAGGTGGAATCTCATGGTTTTCCTTGTTTTCCTGCTTCTGATTTTTTGTGATATGTCATGGAATTTGGAAAGTGTGTGTTAGGGGAGTGTTAGTGTTGGGCGGTAATCTCATTTGTTATCAACCTCGACTGTACTTTGTCGGGCTCTCATTTAGTCAATGAATTTTCATTCAAAACCCGGGTTAGCTCAGGCCCATCTCTGTAAAAAGGTCCCAGCTCTCAATTCACCATGAGATTTGAGAGAATAAAAAAATAGAGGGCCATCACAAGGTTGTAGGCAGTCACAATATCTCTCTCGGAGTGCTACTATGTTAAACCTCTTATGCGGAATTATTCTTGTATAATAGAAGTTATCGCCGTCTGGATAAAGAGGCAGTGGACCCAGCTCCGCAGGGAGTGGTAGTGGAATCCCGCTACCATTAGTCGAAACTAGCTAGAATGAGGAGGGCATGAGCACTTAGTGATTGACACGATCAGATCATGATCGAGTTTTGCATGACTATGGTCTGCTAGATCACCTAGATCATAGGGGTCCCTCGATCAGATCATGATCGAACAGAGCATCCCAGATCTGATCGATTTGCTCGGTCATGGGTACTGTTCGATCATACTCGACCATCATCGGGTATGATCCAGCATATGGAATCACGAACGATCACTTGACCTCTGTTAATTGCATCTAAAGAGTTAGTAAAGAGAAAAAAACTTATGCAGAATCCATTTTGAGAATTCAAGGGGCAGGTGATTGCCCGAGAAATGAGAAAAACTGGGGCGGAAGAGACTGGAGAACTTGCTTGTATTTGGGGAGAAGTTGCGCTTCCAGTAGTGCTAGAGTGAGCAACCGTTCGACATATCTGCAGATCCTCCCCCAGGCCCATCATATGAGGCAAAAACACACCTGTAGAGGGGGCCCGTCTCTGGCTCTGCACTCTTGATCTTCCAATTGTTTCGGCATTCTAACACCACGCTTCACTCCCACTGAACTTGGTGTGTAGCGGAGTGGCCCCACCCCCGATGTATTTCTCTTCTCCGCCCCTTTGCTCAAACTATTGCCCTACTTAACCAGCTGGTGTCTAGCCGCGTGCGTTGAAGCTAGAAATGGGTAAGTCAGCTAGCCAAAAACGCAGTACTCGTACTAGTAGAATCGCCAATAAGTCTGGTCCTTTGTGGAATTGTTTTTTCTTCTTTGCTCTTTTTTATTTTGTGGTAGGCGCATGATCTGTACTATATGTTGGGCCCGGGGGAACTTAACGTGCAATATTGGCCCAGATGACAAGGCTGGCAATCATGGTCTATCAATTGGCATTACCATTCTCATGCACCCCCACGTGTACTCAAATGGGACAAAAACAGACGGAAAATAATATTAGGAAGATCAGGTGGGGGGTAGTTAGGAGATCGATGACCCCACAAGCCCCCCAGACACCCCCAACCCGAGCGACTAAATTTAAACAGTAAAGTTTCTCGTGGCAAACCCGATAAAGTGTTGCAACTAAAGAGATCACAGGCTGTTTCTTCACAGAAAATCAACCAATTAGCATGTGTGACAGCGGGGGAGGCGCCTGAGTGGCTTGTGGGGTCGTCAATACTGGGGAAGGCACTTTCAGAGATTGCCCCACCGGGGCGCAAACTATCCCCAGTTATCAATTTTCAAGCTTTGCACCCCGATAGTTGGAGGGTGTAGTGGCTCTCATGATTCATATAGCCCCCCGGATTTTCTCAAGAAGGCCCTGTCCATCTGTGAGGATCTAGAGATCTCAATTTTGTGTGAAAAAGAACCTAGGGAGTAGTATTGTTATGAGGGACCGATTGCGAGAGAGAGGCCAATAAGAGAGAGAAAGAAAGTGTACAAGAGGAGGAAACGTCTGTATATTCTTCGAATGGTAGCTTGCTTATCCAGAATATCTATGGCGGAGCTGATCATTTAAATACACAGAACTTGACCACATATCCGAACTGGTGGGGATCCTTCCGCGGAGAATCTCTCTCCGTGTCCGCACAATATTCCGGAGCATACTTCGTGCTGCTCCCTGAGCATTCCCGGCCATGTCTGCGAATCCTCCCACTAGTATACAAACACCGTATACTCGCACCTCCTCCTTGCTTCATAATGACTTACAAAGGAACTAGTAACTAACTGCTAAGAAAAATAGGAAAGGTACAAAAGAAACCTGGATTCATGTGGAATGCTCGCCGGTGATTCGCAAGACTCCCCCTCACCGGGGAGCCTCTTTTGTAGATCTAGGCTGGTGGTTGGCGCAAAATGCTTCTAGTCATGGGAATTCAGTTTCCGAAACATGCTATTCGGTTCACCTGGTGAGTCGGCTAGTCCCAGTCCCAGTACGTGTTTCTGGAACTGAGTGCGCGGTAGTGGTTTTGTAAAAATATCCGCCGTCATCGCATGTGTTGGACAGTAGGTAAGTTCGATCTCTCCCAATTCCACATGCTGTCTGATGAAGTGGAACTGAATGTCGATATGTTGTGTCCGAGCATGGTATTCGGGGTTCTTTGTAAGTGGGATAGCTCCCTGGTTATCACAATTTAGAATTTGAACCTGATGCTGATGGTTCAAAGCTCCAAGATCTTGAAGTAGCCCTCCTAGCCAGAGGGATTCTTTTACACCTTGGGTCAAGGCAATATATTCTGCCTCCGTAGAAGACAGCGCAACACTGGGTTGCTTCTTGCTTGCCCAAGCTACCGCTGCCCCATTTACCATGAAGGCATATTCGCTAATCGATCTCCGATCCTCCCCTCCACCCCAATCTGCATCTGTATATCCCCCACAATGCCCCGCTAGATAGTTGAGTCCCCAGGTTTGAGTTCCCGCTAGGTAGCGAAATATTCGCCTAACAGCCATCCAGTGTGATGGTCCTGGATTGGTACTATGTTGACTAACTGCCGAGACCGCAAAGGCAATATCCGGCCTACTTCCAACCATGGCATACATGAGCAATCCGAAAGCGGACTGTTATCGCTGCTGGTTGTTTGCGTCCGCTTGCTCCTCCGGTGAAGATTTGAGTAACCTAACATGAGGGTCAGCAGGGGTGCTAATAGAAGCAGAATCGGTCATGCCATGTCTTTCGATAATCATCTTAATATACCGCGCTTGTGAAAGATGCAAACAGCGGTTCCTGCGACTTCTGGGGATTTCGATCCCAAGAAATGTCGTGAGTGGTCTGAGATCCGTCATTTCGAATTCAGTATGTAGTAGATCCTGAATCCAGCTACTATCTTCTGGGTTGGGTGAGGTGATTACTAGGTCATCGACATAGAGGAGGAGAATAAGTTTATAAATTTTATGAATATAGATGTTGTGGTCGTGTTCACTCCGCCGGAATCCATGGTGGGTAAGGAACTTGCTGATCTTTCCGTACCAAGTACGGGGAGATTGCTTTAATCTGTAAATTGCTTTATTGAGGCGGCAGACAATACGGTCTTCCTTTTGGCTATCCGATACCGGCATATCCATATGCAGCCCTCCTGCTATTTCCTCAAAACTGTTTCCTCAAACTCACTATGGAGGAAGGCAGTCTTGACGTCCATCCCTTCAAGCTCCCAATCATTCTCAGCCACAAGGGCAAGAAGTGAGCGGAGGGATGTGAATAGTGTTCGTTACGGGGCGGGGCGGGGCGGGTTTTCACTCGCCAGGCCCCGCTCTTACACGGGGCCGGGGGGGGTATTTTTCGGGTAATCCCCGCCCCGCCCCCG
>Ga0307513_10009124_pt1 | contig 12566 bp, 3 predicted proteins | sample 15_EM_MG_FD_202174 | JGI IMG/M metagenome (GOLD analysis project Ga0307513, IMG submission 202174) | Populus trichocarpa ectomycorrhiza microbial communities from riparian zone in the Pacific Northwest, United States - 15_EM | ecosystem: Host-associated > Plants > Roots > Unclassified | place... | reverse complement strand
AGCTTAAAATTCTTGGGTAAGAAAAATATTCTTAAAATTATTGTTAATAAATATTGTTAAATAATTGTCAAAATTCAAATGGTTTAAACTCAGTAGAAAAATTATATTTTTTTAGTCAGGAGTCCCCCTTTTCTTTTATTCATTTGTTTCTTTTTTATTTTGATAAAAATATATATTTTTTTTATCAAAAATATAATTTTTTAAATAAAAACTTATCATGATCTCTTAACAAACCAAAATAACGTTTTGAATATTTTCAAAAGCAAAATAAAAAATAATAATTAATTTGAGAAAGTGATATAAAAAATTATAAAATATATATATTTTATTTTTATTGAATATTTATGAACAAATGTTTTGATATACCACTATCATGATTAATAATTTCATTTAAAGATAATTTCATTATAAAATTAAATAAATAAATAAATAAAAAGTTGCAAGATCTAAAAAAGACAAGGTGCTGTAGGGCATGTGTCATCAGACTTGTGCATTTGGCCTCTTAAACGAACCTAGGAGCGCCCATTTTTTATTTATTTTTATTTAAACTGAAGTCAGCCTAGCTATAGTTTTTTTAACATATGTGATGACGCATCTTCCACCCGTGAAAATTATGTGTCGCCCATTGAAACAAATTTTGGGCACCCTTGGTGGCGAAAAAAAGAAAAAAGAAAAAAGAAAAAAAATGTCGGGGTGATTTAGTATGTGAAAATCCAAATAATTTTAATTTAAAAACACCACAAAAACATTACATAAACCTAAAGAAACTTATTTTAAACCTTAAAATAGCTTGTGATTGATCTGAGTTACGTTGAACTCTCTTTCCATAAAGAACACACCAGGATTAGATTTTTTTTTTTATAGTTGAAATGTGATTGATTAAAACTTTTATATATATATATATATATATATATATATATATATATATATATATATTTTAGTACGTTTATCTTTCATTTTTTAATATTCAGGAACTAAAATGTAATAAAAATAAGATTTAGGGAAATATAAATTTTTAAAACTACAACGACAAAATATGTAAAAACTTTAAAATTGAGGTGCCATATCATAACATAACTTGCCTAAATTTTGCTCCATGAATTAACACAATGAAAGGGGAGAGAGGCTACGATGCTTAACTAACAAACATCTCAAATATTTTAGTTTCTTTGTTAATTTAACAACTCTGTAATAAATGAATTACCAAAAAAGAAAATGATAAAAAAAATCTTTATTTAGTAGAAGATATTGACTATTGGATTTGTTTTCAAGTCCAAGTAAACTAGAGAGATAAGAAATTTATTATTTTTCAAATCTTTTGATGAAGATTTTGTTTCTAAGCAATACAATACTTAGATCAATTTTGTTAATTGATTGTTGTATCTTTGATTAATGTACTACATGTTAATTTTTTTCTTCCTTCTACTAAGGAAAAACTATAATCATAAACTAAATCTTGAATAGAGACAAGTAGTAACCTCACAAATCAAACGAGTGTGAAAATCTTAACTTGATTTTATTTGTGTATTTGGAACCCTTTAAATTGAATTCAATTTATAAGTTTGGATAGAATCTCATGTTTGAAACTATTGTTAGTGTCAAGAATTGAATTTCAAATGAAATTCAATTTCTAAAAATGATACAAAAGTAAAAAAGAGGTTAACCCCTCTGATTTGCTACACTAAATATGAGAAATTAATGTTAAAAATTAGCTTTCTTAAAATACCCATCTACCCATCTTTTTTTTTTTAGATATTTGAAATAATAAGATGAGGGTAATGAGGGTAATATAAAAAATAAATTAAATTAAATTCTATCTTTTTTAAACATCTGAATTCAACTTAATTTTCAATTGAATTCAAATTGAATACTATAATTGAATTCAAATATAGTAGAGAATTTGTTCCAAACAATCTCTTATGTATTCAAGTTTTATTTTTTTTAAGCATCTTTAACCAACGTTTAGATATATAGCACATCCTGAAAATTTGGTGTCATTGATAGATTTTTAACATGTATCAAACTTTGTAATTTTATATTCATATATAAAGATCTATTTTTTTTTCAATTTTAAAAAACTATCCATGAAGAGTCGAGATAGGTAGCATTGAAACACCATTAATGACTAGAACATTATAAAAAGGCCTAAGGCACAAAAGGTCATTGAAAAATAATTCAAACCAAAAGTGACAACCTCTTATTTAGTTATTTACTAAGGTAAGATGTTATGTAATTCAATATGATTATAGAAGACAATGTGGACTTTTACATGTAAAGTTTTAATTACTATTTTGATGCATGCTAGTTTATAATATCTAAACAAAACATGAAACTTTTAGACATTCATTATCTATGAAAAGAAAATCTTACCAAAGAGCATCATATGAAACTAGTAAAAAGAAATAAAGAAAAGTTTTATAGCATAATTGAATACTTAGAAGTATTTATATAATATTTTAAAAATAATTTTAACAAATCCTTTAGATTACCTAAACATAGAACTATAGTGTTAGAAATATTGCAATAAATATTGGATATGTTAATAAGATAAATTGAAGAGAAAAGTTTAAAGGAAAGCTAGTGTTGAAAATATTCCTAGAAAGCCTCATTGGCTAAATAAGTTAGAAAAAGAATTATATAATTCAAATATTTTAGACTTTGCTTTTGATTCATCACAATTTACACTGAATTTTCAAGATACATGCGAAAAATTTATAGTTCAATGACTAAAGTGTAATAAAGACATGACACATGGCATGTATACAACAATATTCTATCACTGTATCAAGATCCTACATTATAATAACTTGTATGAATAAGAGTAAAAATGAGTGGGTGGTCTCTGTTGTCATAATCTATTTTTAAGTTATTTCTCAAATGTGTTTCATTCACTATGCATTAAAAAAAAAAAACCAAACAGTGTCATTTTGAACGACACTATTCTCCTTCTTCCCTTGGACACGCAGAGGCAGGGAAAGAAGAAGTTTCTTTCCCCTGCAATGCCACTCTCTTTCTCCCCACTTGCCCAAACTCTTACACAACCCACACCCCTTACCTGCCACCATGATGAAGATTGGACAGAGAAGCCATACCAGACGACTGTACAGAGGCCGCCCCAGCCATCCTACCCTGTCTCCATGATTGGACAGAGGTAGGGTAGCTCCCGTTTCCCCTGTTCTATAAATACCCCGCTCAACAGGCCGAGCAAATGGGGGAGAAAAATCTGGAGGAACAAACAATGAGTTTTTAAGGGGACGAACGACAGATAGTGAGGGGGGAACATTTTGAGATGAACAGAGAGCGGGGAAGATTTTGGGAGAAGGAATAAGATAGTTGAAAACAGAGACAAACAAAGAAAAAAAAACAGAGAAGGGAAAAAGAAAAAAAGAAACAGGGAACAAAAAAAAAGAAGAAACAAAGAGGAAATAACAAAAAAAAAGACAGAAATGAGAGAAGAGAAAGAAAACAGAACAACAGAAAAAAACAGAGGCTGGTGTCTGTATAGAGAAAGGGCCAGAGCCGCCACTTAGAACCAGTAGCAACCTCCGCAAACCACCACATCGCCGCGAGCTGCACCGCCATCTATGCCAGGTAACCTTCTCTTACTGTCACCCCACTTCTTCCTCGCTTGCTGCGAGGTTGCTGCATGCAAAATGATAATTCATTCTGCATGCAACACAAATAGTTGGGCTGATCGCGACCTAGTTTCTTTTGGGTCGAGTATTGGCCCAACTTGTGTTTTGGGTCGAGTCTCGGCCCAGTTTATTTGGGTCAAGTCTTGGCCCAATTTTTGTTTTGGGCCGATCTCGACCCAACTTATTTAGGTTGAGTCTCGACCTAGCTTGTGTTTTAGGGCCCGTCTGGACCCAATTAATTTTGGGTCCAGACATGCGGCCCATTTTTTTGTTGGGGACAGTTTGGACTCAATTCATTTTGGGTCCAAGCGCAACCCAACTCTCTTATGGGTCTGGTCTGGAATTAGTTCCCCTCTAGGCTAGTCTTTGCCCTGAATTTGAGCCTAGCTAAGGTGGACTCAGCCCACAGGATTGGGCTGGGCCCAAACCCAGTATATTATATTATATAATATTTTTTTAAAATTAAAAAATCAAAAAATTCCAAAAACTATTTTATAAAAATATGTGATTTTATCACAAGTTTTCCTACCATTTTTTATTAATATCGATTTGTATTTTTATACTTTAAAGATACAAATCCGGTATTAAAATACCCGGTTTTCGTCGAAACATTGCAAAAATTACACAAAAAAACAAAAAAGATGTCTTGCATACGACTAAGTATCTAAAAAAAAAAATTCATATTTTCATTCAAAAAAAATTCAAAAATATGTGTTAGCATGCATTTTGGCTTTAATAACCATTTTATTAAAGCCATGAGAATTAGGTCAATATTTCAAAAATACCCAAAAAATATTTTGTTTTCTTTTAGTATTTGGGATTATGAATTTATAAGTAAAATATATTTCCGATAAAAAAGGGTAATTCTTTTGTTGACATTAGAACGGTTAGGTTTTACCCTACAAGATAAGAATCTCCTCACTAAGAAGAGCTTTTCTCGAACCATAGACAGATCAACAAATAAAAAATACAAAAATACCTTAAATTTTATCAGACAATCAAACAATGCAGCTTATTTTAGGTATGACGTATTTGGCGTACTAATACTTTCCCTTTACGCAACCAGTCCCCGTACTCGATCTCTAAGACCAGCTAGGATTTCTAGTGACCAAAATACTAGGTGGCGACTTCCATTCCGTCCATACACTGACAAAAGACAAGGAATCCTTTTCTCCCCTATTTTCCTGATTTTTCCAGGATAACAAAACCTGAGAGTGGACGATCGCCGTGACGCTGCACACGTGCGACAACTGTCGAAACCACAAAAAATAATTGTGACTTTTCTCACTTTTTAAGGAGTTGATTTTTGTAACACGGTAGTGAAATCTAGGTCGAACCCAAGAGAAATTATTCCAATTCTTCTAACAAGAAACTAAAATAAAGATTGGGGATTAATAAGGAAACTAAAAAAATATTAAACTTCTAAAAAATATATGTAAAAGATAATTTAGTGTTTATATGCTCTGTTCAAAGAGATTGTCCATTCAACAAATTAGATTGATCATCAAAGTAAAATAAGTATTCTTTTAATTCAAGCAAATACTTAAATTCCTTTAAGCAAGGAAGACAAAAAAAGATTAAATTAATTAGAAAAAAATCCACTAATTCATTCCTTAACATGAATCGAATTAAACATTGAAAATAAATTTTTATATTCGGTGACAAAAGCTTTAAGAGCGAAAAACGATAAAGTAATTCAAGCTATCGTTAAAAAGTTTAATGATTTTTATTTGTCTTATTCTTTTAACCTGAAAGTTAAATCAACCTAATTAATTTATTTTGCCCCTTTTTTTTCCAAATGAACAATTATGTATTGAAAAATTCATAAAAAAAAAAATTATACTTACCACAGAAACCATTTAAAAAGCTTGAATGAAAACAATACATTGTGTACCAAATTAGGCAAAATAAGTACTTGAATGTCTAGAAATAAAATTGAAAATATCTCTTCTCACAACCTAAAACAATAATGGAACGAAACTACTCTGATCTGAAAGCTAAATTTTAGCTCATAGCTGTTGGAAAATTGACAAAAACAAAGAGAAACAAAGCGGTGAAAAAAAAAGGAGCTATTTCTGTCGTGATTTGCTCCCTTTATTCCCTCCCCTAGCTGCTGTCTTTTGTTAAGATTCTTCTCCTAATTAGGAGTCCTTAATGTTACTTAATTTGTGTTAAAAACTAACTTTCTTGTTGTCATAACTCTACTATAATTTAAACCTTCTACAACTTAGACTTTGTTTCTGACTTGGATTTTGGCAATATTCTACCATCCTAACTGTATTCTTTTATTCACGACATGTTAGATGCTTGATCTGCACCTTTCTTGGATCCTAAGACCCACCATTTCTATGGCAGACTCTCAGCCTTAGTGGGTTACTTGACACCTATAAAAAAAACATTCACGTCAATAGTAAATATTTTACAAAGTCCTTAAACATTGTTGATTCTTCTAAAATAATCCTTAATATACTAATTTATGCTTAAAATATAGTGGAAAAAGCATATCATAAGAGGAATAAAAAGATATTTATTTTATGCTTATCAAATTCCTTAACACTTAAATTTTTGCGTGTCCTCGGCAAAATTCGATTTTTATATTTCAGAGAGCCTTTACATCATTAACAAGAACAATTAGAATTTTTTTAAAGAATCATAACATATCATGAATAATGTTTGAACTCCTAAAAGTTGCTTCATAAAGTATTTTTCCTTGAACATAGAATAACCAATACGTAGTTCTCACAGAAAAAATTCCCACACTTTTAAGTGTTTGAAAGATGTGTTTCACTCAAATTCATTCCACAAAAAATACTCTATTATAAGCTTGCCCTTCTTCCCACTCTCCACCATTTATTTACATGCATGTCATAAATAAAAAAAGGTCTTTTAAAGAGTTGTAATGAAGCTTGGGTTTCAGTTTGATGATACTTTTGATATGGTTATTCATAATCATTAAAGTTAATGGAGCGACACATTCTCCCACACTTATTTCCTTCTCCATATTCTGTGACCAAGTGTGCTTTTTAAATTAGAGCACTTGTGGATAATGAAAGCTCATAACATTAGATGATAAGTGGTCCTTCTATTCAAATCAATACAGGTCCATCAGAAACCTTGCGTAAAGCCTTTAACCTGATATAAAAGTTTTATAAACATGTTTTTTTTACTCTTCACGTTCTTTGTATAATTTCTGCAATCAACCTTGTTCTTTCTACCGTAATAATGTTGGTACACTATTATTCACAAAGGGGATAATTAACCAAGCAAACTAACCATCCATATTTTATAAAATCAGAGAGAATAATAGGAACATGGATGATTTTCAAAATTAATTGTGCTCTTATGGCATGACACTCCATCATCTTCATGATTAGGGTAAGGTAATGTTTCTAGGTTTAAAGTTTGAATTATCGATTTCCAAAAAAAAAAAGTCTATAGACTCAAAAGGTTTTTGCAACAGGAAATATTGTTTCAAAGGTAGGCTGATAAGCTAAATGAGTTTTTTCTAAAAACAAATATTGCCTTAATTATCTTTATGTATGCATGTAAAAAATGGTTTTGAAGAGAACATTGCAAGTTCTAAAAAGAATGTTTGATGGAATAAAATCTCATAAAAATCAAATTATAGAGACCAATATATATGTTTTGGTCCTAAGGCTTAAAGTCTTAATGTGACTTATTTCTACCAAATCTAGTTATTCTATTTTCAAAAATCAGAACTTGATTTCACATTCTTTAAGAAGCAAGAACATCATGCAATCATGTTTTGACTTCTTTAATGAATCCCATTATATATTATTAATGACATTAGTCTCACTGAAAAGAAAAAATAACATGCTCAATTATTCATTGAAACTTTTATGGTATGCAAAAAAAAAAAAAAATTCAATTCCCCCTACACTTAGCTTGAACATTGTCCCCAATGTTTAAGTCATTAAAGAAAACGTAAAGGTGAAGGAAAACTCCCCTGATTTTGCGTTGATGACATGCTAGGAGTTCATAATTTTAGCATCCACAATAGCAAGTTTCGCACTATTCAAAATGTATTGTGTTTTTTCCATACCCTACTAAATTCGACTGCTACATTTGCTGTTGTGATGTCATGTTCTGCTAAGGATTTGTGTAGTATGACAGAGCAAGTAAATGGTGCAGAAACCAGGTGCTGTAAGGGGTGCTGGAAAAGGAGATTCTGTTGCTGGGAGCTATACAAGAGGCAAGGTAGTAAGTAAAATGTGATGTTAAAAAAAGTTAAAAAAAAATAAAAAAGAGAATTCTTTGTCTTTGCATTTTTCTGTGTGGATTGTTTCCATGTTGGGTTACCTCCTTAAAACACCTTTCTTTATTGTCTTTGGCTAGATAAAGCTGCTTCATGCATCCTTATAGGTGCGATTTACCTACCTGCAATAAAAGCTCTACTCGCGCTCCCCTGCTGCTATTGTTGCACCATGCTTGTGGTCCCTCTTGCAAATCACAAGTTTATCTCATAAATTTTTCTCAATCAAGGATATGTTTTATAATAACCATATCAACAGCTAATAAGTCTTTCTTTCAGTCATTTCTTAATATTTGAACTGTTACTGTTTAACCTCTTCTCAGATTTTTAACTATATCTAGAGTTATAAAACTCTATTTGAAGTGAGATTGGTTTCGTTGGAAAGCTAAGACACGAGGCTACAAGTTCTCTGAAGGAAGGAGAACCCAGTTCTGCCTCTAAGATAGTCAAAATTACTCATCAACAAACATTGGATTGTTACTGTATTGATATTGAACTGTTATTGTTTGACCTCTCCTCATATGTTTAACTATATCTAGAGTTATAGAACTCCATTTTAAGTGAGAATGATCTCATTAGAAAGTTAAGACATGACGCTACAAGTTCTCTGAAGGAAGGAGAACCTAGTTCTGCCTCTAAGACAGTCAAAATTGCTCATCAACAAACATTGGACTGTTACTGTCCAACTGTTACTGTCTTGATATTGAACTGTTACTGTCCGACCTCTCCTTAGATTTGTATCTATATTTAGAGTTATAGAACTTCAATTCAAGTGAGATTGGTCTCGTTGGAAAGCTAAGACATGAGGCTACATGTTCTCTAAAGGAAGGAGAATTAAGTTCTGCCTTTAAGACAGTCAAAATTGCTCATCAACAAACATTAGACTATTACTGTCCAACTGTTACTAACTTGATATTAAACTGTTACTGTCCGACCGCTCCTCAGATTGTTAACTATATCTAAAGTAATAGAACTCCATTTCAAGCAAGATTGGTCTCGTTGGAAAGTTAAGACATGAGGCTACAAGTTCTCTGAAAGAAGGAGAACCCAGTTCTGCCTCTAAGACAGTCAAAATTGCTCATCAACAAACATTGGACTGTTACTGTCCAACTGTTACTGTTTTGATATTAAACTGTTACTGTCCGACCTCTCCTCAGATTTTTAACTATATCTAGAGTTATAGAACTCCATTTCAAGCAAGATTGGTTTCGTTGGAAAGCTAAGACACGAGGCTACAAGTTCTCTAAAGGAAGGAGAACCCAGTTCTGCCTCTAAAACAATCAAAATTCCTTATTAACAAACCATACCTACTGCCCTACAGGGTCTGTCATGACCCAATCTTGGTTGGTGACCCATAGTTGGAGTTCTATAACTCCAAATTGAGCAAGACCAATCTTAGTTAGTCAATATACAGGCATCAATTCATAATCGACTTTGAAACGACTCATAAGACCATGTTTAGAACACCTTACCCAGTAAGAATCAAGGTTTTAATCTTCAACTCCCTACTTTTCTTTCAAATGACAGCCGACCTTCCCCTTTTCTTTTCTTGTTCAAATTTTCTTGTTAATCCCTTGCCCACCAGTGTTTATTCTACCTATAACCCTCAATCTTGGATGAGTTCTTGAAATTTTGGTGTTTCTCTCTTGATTTGTAAAAATGGATTCAAAAACTCCTTCTTTTCTTTCTTTAAGATTTCTGCAGATTTTTTTTAGTGAGAAGAGGAGTATTTATGCTCTATAATTATTCTTATTTGCATTTAAGCCCTATTTTCTTTAAGTGTATCATTTTTGCCCCCACATCTTTTTTTTCTTCTTACAATTAAGTTATACCTCTTTTCTTTTCTTTTCTTATATCCACAACTTTTTAGTTTAGTTTATTTTATTTAATTTAATCCAACCTTGATTTTTTTCTCGGGGTTTACACAAGCATTAATATGGACATAAAGGACCTGTATAAGGATAGGGCTTGTATTAGAGTCTGGAAGTCTAACACTTTTGAGGGTATTTTGTTCATGAGGTAAACTGCAATAACAACAGCTTTGTTCTAAAGATAATGAGGCATATTCACACCAATAAAAAGTGCCCTAGCGATCTCTAGAATATGCCTATTTTTCTGTTATGCAATACCATTATGTTGAGGTGTTTGAACACATGAATTTTTATAAAGTAAACCATACGTTTGGAAATACTAGTGAAAGAGTTGATTATCATATTCCCTATTATTATCTATACGAAGAATTTGAATCGTACATGCAAATTGAGTATCAACCATGGCATGAAACATCTTAAACAAACTGAATATCTCGTCTTTATTTTTCATCAAATAAAGCCAAGTCATATGAGTACAATCATCAATAAAAGTAACAAACCAACAAATACCATATAAGGTAGAAACTAGTGAAGGTCCCCAAACGTCTGAGTGGATCATAATAAATGATGTAGTACTCCTTTGAGAGCTGAATGAATATGAAATCCGATAACTGAATGATAGATGTCCTAATCGGGCATGCTATAACCAAATTTGTTTTTGTCAGGAATATGACAATCCTTGCATATTGTTTTGCTTTACCAATACTCATGTCGTCAACATAGTAGATCCCCCCTCTTTTAGTACCATGACCAATGATCTCATTGGTGAGAATATCTTGAAAAATACAAAAAGTTTGATACATTAACACACAACATTATAATTTTGTAGTGACTTGTCCAATCGATATTAGTTTGTTTGATAATGAGGGAACAAGTAATGTGTTAGACAATGAGATAAATGGAGAGACGACAATTGTTCCAGTTCCTGTAACCGGGTAAGTCACACCATTAACAATAGCAATACAGGAGTGTTTGGGTATTAAAGTGACAATTAAATCTTTCTCATCATATGTCATGTGATATGTGGTTCCTGAATCAATGATCTAATCACTACAATCATTGTGATTTGTACTAAGAAGAGCCAAAGCACAATTACCTGAATCACTAAGAGTAGATGATCCTCCAAATAAAGGATTTGGGGAATCAACCATTGGCCTAGCAACAGGTTCAGATTCAATGTTCACTAAAGCTACTCGACCTAGCCTATTACTTTTTTCATTATGTTTCTTGATTTTTAAATTCTTCCACCAGTCTGAATACCCATATATTTTAAAGCATGTGTCATGAGTATGTTTGAAATTACCATAGTGGGTGTACCCGATTCGGTCCTTGGATTGGTTATTGGTCTGTGAATTGTTTTTATTCGGGCTATAGATGGGTTGTCACATGGAGATGGCTGCTAATAAATAGACAAGACCTTTATGGCCTGAATTAAAAAAATTCACATGTTTAATTTTCAGCCCACCCATATTTTCTCCCCTCAACCTATCTCCTATCAACCCGTCATTCCTCTTTCATGCATTAATCCCACCCGCTAGTCTCATTCCAACATGTCCTAGCATGACAGATTGTCTAGAATATTCCTTTCTGACCAGAGCCTGCGCTTGCTCCATCGTAGGTAATGGCTGTTGCTGGAGGATGTCTGTTCTTACACTGTCCAGCCGGTTGTCCAACCTATCTAAGAAGGTATACTCCCTATCTTCTTGCTGAATAGTGTTGAATTGTTATATGTCATGCTTTCACATCATATGATTAGGCTTGCGAAAATCAATTTCTCTCCACAACCCTTGGAGGCTGTTCTAATAGCTTTCTATGGTTCCTCCATTTTGTTTCAATTGTGTGATTTTTCTCTTCAATTTGTAGACTTGAGATATGTCTAAACCATCAAAATAAGTAGTGGCAATAAAGTCCCATATTGATTTGGTATTAGGAAATTTGATAAAATTATCGATCATATGGGGTTCTATGTAATTGATCAATCAACTCTTAACAATTGAGTTTTCCATTCTCCATCCTCTAAAAGTTAGGTCTATAGGTGCTGGTTGGGGTAAATCTAATTTATCTTAGGTCTATAGGTGCTGGTTGGGGTAAATCTAATTTATCTTTCTCAGAGATGTACATCTCCATAATTTTGGATCATAAAGTATAGTTGGTATCGTTTAATTTGATACCAATCTAGGCAATAGAGTAATCTAGTGTTTGAGTCTGTATTTTATGAAGGATTTGGTCCAGTTTTTAGGTGATATTGTCTAGGATTTCTAGTGTGTCTATGATCTCCATTACAGAAAGGTTTGGGATATTTCTAGGGTTTATAGCAAGATCTTTGCTCTGATACCATATAGAATAGATCAATGAGGCTCAAAGGCTTAGTCTTTTCATTGATTCATTGCATGATTATATACAATAGCATTTAGTATATGAGATTTTTCACACTACTGTTTAGAAATTAATACAATTAGAATCTCCTAAATATAGTAAACATTATTTTACAGCTCATGTAATTAACACTTTGTACACTTTTTTCATATCACATTTGAAGTATTTTTGCATAAAAAGACTCAAATGGTTTGTGAGAGCAACATGATCTTTGAATTTTCTATCAATCTAGGTGAATTTGTTCCCTAAAAGCCTTGTATCAAGTTGAGCACAATTTGAAGCTGAAGACATGAATTTCCAAAAAACTATTAACAATAGAAAAGGCTGAAGACATAGATTTTTCACACTACTGTTTAGAAATTAATACAATTAGAATCTCCTAAATATAGTAAACATTATTTTACAGCTCAT
>Ga0307513_10009123_pt1 | contig 12566 bp, 14 predicted proteins | sample 15_EM_MG_FD_202174 | JGI IMG/M metagenome (GOLD analysis project Ga0307513, IMG submission 202174) | Populus trichocarpa ectomycorrhiza microbial communities from riparian zone in the Pacific Northwest, United States - 15_EM | ecosystem: Host-associated > Plants > Roots > Unclassified | place... | reverse complement strand
TCTTTTAACTAAAAATTAAGAAATTAAATTGAATATGTATCGGTAATATATAATATCATGTAGATATATTTTAAAATTATTTTATTCTAAATTTTATAAACATATATCAAGGAAGATTACTCTCAAGTAAATCCACCAGCTTCCTAGTCTACAATCATGTAGATTCTTACCAAAACTAGTACTACTGATTACCCGTGCTGCATAATTCTAGTCAACAAACTTGTATTCTTCTATATTTAGCCTACTGTAATTCTCCATTAGAATATACAATCTGTATATATTACACACCAAATCATAACAATAATATAGAGGTGAATTTCCATTGAAACACTCTCTTTGCATCTTTTTTATAGCATCAGAGCACCACCACTCCAATGAGATTACGATCCTCGCATCCGCTATGTCTTCCTCTCAACATCCAAACAACCAACCTCCCTCTCCAACCGAAACAACACTGGTTGATCTCAATATCATAGCACAAAATAAGTGAGAAAATAACTCCCTCCACCTACAGTGGCATGCTTAATTCGAAGCTTTTCTCCCTTGATGACACTCCGACATCTACCCTAACAAATACCCATTGGGTTCGATAGGACAGATTAATCCTCAGTGCCATTCTTGCCTCAATCTCCACCACCATCACTCCTCTAATAACTATCGCTAAAACATCCCACGAGTCATGGACAAAATTAAATCACATGTATGCTAGCAGATCTCAAATGAGAGCTATGCAATTCAAGGAAGAAATTACCTTGATTAAAAGGAAAAATTGTTCAATTCTAGAGTATCTTCATGCTGTAAAGGCATTGGCTGACAAGATAACTTTGATAGATCACCCCACATCTGACGATGATCTAAACTTTTACATTCTTAATGGTTTGAGTTTTGATTTCAGGGACATAGCTGCATCAATTCGTGTGAGGGGAAAATCCTTGTCTTTCGAAGAACTCTATGACCTTTTGGTGGGTCATAATAGTTATCTCCGACAACTAGAAACCACCACCCAACAACTTATGGTGATGGCAAACTACACCAATTGCAATACCTCTTTTAGGAGTTCATACCAGAAGGATAATGGCAAGCCTTTTTGGTCCTTACATAATTATAGCCAAAGTAGAGACTCAAGGTCTCAATACAAAACATTGGGCCAACCCAATAATAATGAAAAATGACACCAACCTAAATGTCAATTCTATAATCAAATTGGTCACACGACCAAATTATATCCCCATCTAAAGTCTCATGCCGTCACTGCTAATTGCACATTCACCTCCTGTTAAAGGAAAGAAATTGGTCTTTCTAGTAATTAGATGAGATTGAGTCAATCACAGCTATTGTGATTTACTTAGAATATATTTTCTATTTACTTAGAATAGAATTTGCAATCTGTATAAAAGCTTGTACATTACAATCTCTTTGACATCAATACAAACTATAGAATTCCATATTCTTTCATGGTATCAGAGTACCATTATTGGTGACTCTGCCCAAACGTCTTCCACCACCATAAGTAACCAACCAACACAGATCACTAACATGGGTGATAAAAATCATCCGAATTTGAAATCAACATATTCGACCCACTCACCCTACACCATTCAGACTCTCTCGACCTGTGCTCATTTCCAAGCACTTCAAAGGACACAATTATGGTCAATAGAGCCGTTCGATGCGAATTGCTTTGAGTGCTAAAAACAAACTAGGATTCATTGATTGAACCATCAAATCCTCAGCAAGCACTGATGCCAAATCTGATATTTGGTAGAGATGCAACGATATGGTGTTATCATGGATTCTGCAATCACTATATCCCGATATCGCAAGCAATGTGCTTTACTGCACCAGCGCATCCATGATATAGAGTGATTTTAAAGACCGGTTCTTACAAAGCAACGATTCTAGGATTTTCCAAATCCGCCAAGAAATTGCTGAACATTGACAAGGGCACCTTACAATTTCAAAATATTACACCAAACTCAAGGCCCTATGGAATGAATTAGATTCCTATCATGAACCCATCATCTGCACTTGCGAGGATTCCAAAACACGTGCCTTAAGAGAAGAGAAGGGGAGAGTTATGCAATTTTTAATGGGTCTTAACAAACCTTATTCAACTGTACGTGGGTCGATTTTGATGATGTTGCCGATCCTCGACACACGCCGCGTTCATGACTTGATCCTCCAACATAAGCAGCAGATGTATATGGCAAACCGTCAGATTGGATCCCATGCTATGCAAACCGGTCGTTATACGACCACCAAGGGTGGCACAAGCTTTAGCAACTCAGTGGCAGCGAAACCCCCTGGTGATGGGGATGACAAGCACGACTTCTACTGAAGGAGGTCTCTGAAGTGTTCTTATTGCGATGAAGACACTCACATAATTAAAAGTTGCTATTATCTCAACGATTTTCATATGGGCCATAAATTGCATGGAAAAAATATGAAGCCCAAAAACAAAAGGCCTGCTGCTTACACTACCAAAAAAGATCCAATTCCAGAACATGACAACAAATCCAACGAAAGCCCAACTTTCACTACCAAAGAATACAATCAATTTTCCACTTGTAAATGCAACAGGTATTGTTACATCCACCTGCAATCTTTCACAGTATAACCCATATTCAAATATATATTGGATAATGGACAGTGGAGCCTCAGATCATATTTAATGTTTTGCACCTACACACAACACGATCAATACTCAACATGATTTTGTTGGTTTACCCCATGGAGGAAAAACAATAATAAAAAATATTGGGTCTATTAAATTGTTTGAAGCCTTAACTCTTGATGGTGTTCTTCATGTACCATAATTCACTATGAACCTATTATCTGTGAGTAAATTGACACGAGGATTGAAGTGTATTGTGATTTTCTTTGATAAGTTTTGTATTGTGCAGGACGTGAACACGAGGAGGATGATTGGCTTGGGTAAGCATTTTAATGGGCTCTACTACCTCAAAGCTACCCAAAATCCATATTTAACATATCATGTTCACCACACCTCCCATCTTTGGCATTAACATCTGAGGCACCCATCCAACGCACCTACTCAATTCCTTTCCAATAAACTTCAGAAATTATATGTGATCTAAATCATGTTTATGATATTTGTCCTTTAGCAAAGCAAACTCGCCTATTTTTTTCTTCATCAACTTCAATGTCATCCAATGCACCTTTTGATTTAATTCATTGTGACATTTAGGGGCCACATAAAATTCACACTCACATTGGTGGATGATATTTTCTAATTATTGTGGATGATTTTACTCGATTTACATGGATCCATCTCTTAAATTTTAAATTGGAGACACAAGGGGTGATAAAATCATTTTTCTCTTGGGTCCAAACCCAATTCAATCTTCCTGTCAAAACCTTGTGTGCTGATAATTGGAGTGAATTTCTATCTCTGCAATCCTTTTTTAGAAACAAAGGCACCCTTTTCCAACACTCATGCCCATATACACCCCAACAAAATGGCATCATTGAGCAGAAACATCGACATCTTTTAAATGTGGGCAGATCACTCCATTTCTAGGCCAACATTCCCTTATGTTTTTTGGGAGAAAGTTTACAAACTACATGCTATCTTATAAATCGCCTCCCTACACCCTTACTTAAACATAAATCACCTTATGAACTCTTACACAATAAATTTCCTGATTATTCTAATTTACGGGTTTTTGGTTGTTTGTGTTATGATACCAATCTTCTTCCCAAACATAAGTTTGATGCACGAGCTCGTTGATATGTCTTATTTGGTTACCCACTTGGTCAAAAGAGTTATCGTCTTTATGATCTTGGTACATAAAAATTTCTTTCCTCTCGAGATGTGGTTTTTTCACAAAAATATATTCCTATTTTCTACATCCCTGTCCGAAAATCAAGATGACACTATTGTCCTACCCACTCCATCCTATGACCCATTATCTCTACCAAAACCCTATCTGGCTCACCATCTCCATCGAGCCCATGATCCCAAGACCCAAGCAACTCTAGACCTCACCATCTCTAATTCGCCAACTACCTCCCCACATCCCTCTCATGTGGCAATAAACAACGCCCCTCATTCATCCCTTGATGCCCCAAAGTCGTCGTCCCCACCCATCACACCACATCTTCCCCTTATTCCCTCCTCACCTTCCATGGACATCCACCCCCCATTTATTCACAAATCCACCCGCCCTACCAAACCCCCTTCCCACTTTAAAGATTACCAAGCTCACCATGCTACCCTACTTGCTTCTAGCGTTTCTTTCCCAATCATGTCTGGCACTCGCTGCTCCATCACTCGTTATGTATCTCACTCCAATTTTTCTGAGCATCATAGAATTTTTATCAATAATATCTCTTAATTGGTTGAACCCCGCACCTATGAGGAGGCACAACATAACCCACACTGGGTTAAGGCCATGAATTCTGAAATTATAACTCTGGAGGAAAACAACACTTGGTCTTTAGTTCCATTGTCCGTTGGTCATCGTTCGATTGGATGCAAATGAGTTTTCAAAATTAAATACAATTCTGACGGTTCCATTAAGAGATACAAAGCTGGCTTGGTCACCAAAAGGATTCACCTAATATGAAGGCATTGATTATACTGAGACATTTGCTCATGTTGCTAAGCTTATCACTATCCGTTGTCTTCTAACTCTTGTATCTGTTCGCAATTAGCTGCTTCATCAGATGGATGTGCACAATGCTTTTCTTCATGGTGACCTTCATGAAGAAGTCTATATGCTTCCACCACCAGGGTATCGATGATAGAGGGAGCACATTGTATGTCATCTTCACAAATCCTTATATGGTCTCAAACAAGTGTCTCGATGCTGGTTCTGTAAGTTTTAATCTGTTATACAAAATATTGGTTTCTTTCAATCCAAATCAGATTATTCTATGTTTACATAAACACGTGGTCATTATTTCACTATTATATTGTTATATATTGATGATATGATAATCATTGGAAATGATGATAATGCCATACGAGACATTAAACATTTTCTCAGCACCTATTTCAAAATCAAAGACCTTGGACCTTTATAATACTTTCTTGGAGTTGAAATTGTATGGTCCAAGTCTGACATTTCTTTTTGTCAACAGAAGTATACACTAGATATCTTGGAAGATGTAGGCTTACTTGGTGATAAGCCTGAAAAAATTCCTATGGAAGCCAATGTTGCCCTTATGCCTACAGGAAGTGACCCTCTTAAAGATCTTACTCATTATTGAAGACTTATTGGAAGATTAATCTATCTGACAATAACAAGACCAGAAATCACATATGCAGTAAATACGCTTAGTCAGTTTATGCATAAGCCCCAGAAACACCTTTTTGACATAACACGTTAGCTTATTCACTACCTCAAAAGAGCTTCCGATCGAGGGTTATTATTCTCTTTGAATGGGCCACTGCACTTAACTGCATATTGTGATGCGAACTGAACACGATGTCCTTTTACAAGGCGCCCGGTTACTGGATACTGTATCTTTTTTAGCAGGTCACTCATATCATGGAAAAATAAGAAGCAAGTTACTGTCTCAAGGTCATCTGCAGAAGCTGAGTATCGCTCCATGACAACTACCACTTGTGAACTCATTTAGTTGCGATACCTTTTACAGGACCTGCAAGTGGAGCATTACCAATCAGCCACCTTACTTTGTGACAACAAGGTAGCACTCTACATTACAGCCAACCCAATTTATCATGAATGAACCAAGCATATTGAATTGGATTGCCATACTGTTCGTGAGAAAATTCAAAATGGAGAAATCTAGACAGCTCATGTGCAAACAAAATATCAAGTTGCTGATATTTTCACTAAACTGCTGCCTGCACCCTTGTTCCAATCCCATCTTGGCAAGTTGGGTGTAATAGACATTCACACTCCAACTTGAGGGGGACTGTTGAAGGAAAGAAATTGGTCAACTATTATAATTAGTAGATTTCCAGTAATTAGCTGAGATTGAGTCAATCACAACTATTGTGATTGACTTACTTAGAATATATTTTCTATGTACTTAGAATACAATTTGCAATTTGTATAAAGCTTGTACATTACAGTTTATTTGATATCAATACAAACTACAGAATTTCATATTTTTTCAAATGTCACAAACAATAAATGGCTCATGGATTCCGTAGTGTCCCACAACATCACTGATGATCTTAATAATCTATTCATTCATTCATTCATTCAGAATATGATGCTACTAAAATTAACCAAAAAACCTTTCATTCTTAAAGATACATTATGTGTCCCAAATCTTTGCAAAAATCTTATTCTGTGCATCGCTTTACATCACAAAATAATGCACCTATTGAATTTCATTTTTTTTCTTGTAAAGGACGAGATCTCGGGGGAGACTCTAGTAAAAGGTGCATACAAAAATTGTGTTTTTGTCTTCTCGGAATCACTGATGGCATCTTCCCTTTAAATGGTTGCTAACGTGCATGAAAAAACCTTTATCGATGAGTGGCACAAACATCTTGGTCATTTGTCCTAAAACATTGTTCACAATATTGTTCATAATTTTTCACTTTTGGTCACACCAAACAAAGTGTCTTTTTTATGTTCCTCACGTTCAATCAATAAAGCTCATAAACTTCTATTTGGTTTCACTAGTCTCTCAAGCAATGCACCTTTTAAACTCATCTATACAGATATTTGGGATCCCGCTCATTGTGTTGGTCTCGATGGTTCTCATTATTATCTACTTTTTATTGACCATCACACTAAATGCATATGGTTTTATTCTATGGAAACAAAGGTCATGATTGTGACAATTTTTCCACAATTTAAAAAACTAGTAGAAAACCTGTTCCAATGCAAAATTAAAACCATATACTCGGATAATAGGGGTGAACATGTGAGCTTAAAATATTTTCTCTCTCAACATGGTATTAGTTATTTTACTACCGCTCCACATATACCTTAATAAAAGGGCATCTCTAAACAACATCATCGTCATCTTGTGAAAACCGGTCTCATATTGCTTCATGATGCCCATTTACCTCTCTCCTATTGGCTACATGCCTTTAAAATGACCATGTATCTTATAAATCGTCAACCCACTTTGTTACTCCAAAATAAATCCCCATACCACACTTTTTTTGGCTAGAAGCCAAATTATCTCAAATTAAGAAAATTTGGCTATCTATGCTATCCTCTTACTAAACCATACAAAAAACATAAGATAGAGCCCAAATCCACTCCCTGCATCTTTCTAGGCTATTCCTTATCTCAAAATGCATACTGGTGCCTTGATCCAAAAACATGTTGTGTCTATACTTCATGATATGTTCTAATTGATGAGGCCCAAAACCCATTAACCAAAGACCATTCCTCTCCAGGTCACCACCCTCCCTTAATTCTCTCTTAGACTCCACACTCACCTCCTGTCCCTATGCCACCCATGATGCTCTCTTCGCCACCAGTGCCCTCGACAGATGTTGCCTCCACTGTCACTGCAACTTTAAGTACTCCCTGTATCTCTTTATTTGTTGATTTATCTTGTCCATTAAATTTGGGTTCCCATGCTGCACCTTCAGGGCCTTCACACCCTACTTCTCTTGTTTTATTACCCAATCAGAATTTTACCATCATCCCATCTTCAGACCTAGGTAATAGTTCAACATATTATTTGGACCCTCCTCCCCATCATCCCATACAACCTCAACACCATTCCACCTTTAGAACCTACAATATGACCATTCAGTCCATTAACCAAATCTACAAGCCTAAATAATTGCATTCTGTCACCAAACATCCCTTACCTGAGACCATTTAACCCACATGTGTGAGTTAAGCTATTTCTAAACCTTACTAGCGTGAGGCCATATCTCATGAGCTCACTACCCTTATAAGACATAAGACCTGGGAATTAGTTGTAAATGGGTTTTAAGGGTGAAACGAAAAACTAATAGCTCATTAGATAGGTTTAATGCTAGACTTATAGCTAGAGGCTACCACCAATAGCTAATAATTGATTACAAGGAGACCTTTAGTCCTGTCATTAAACTAGTTATAATTAGAATTTTTTTTGTCAATTGATGTGATGAATGGATAAGATTTTTGTCAAATGGACATGAACAATGCTTTTCTACATGGGAAACTTAGTGAGATAATTTAAATGTTGCAACCACCGGGCTTTAAGGATTTATCTAAACCTGACCATGTCTATAAACACAACAAAGCTATTTATGGTTTTAAACAAGCCCCTCGGGTATGGTATTTAGCTCTAAAAACTACTCTGCTTCAATTTAATTTTGCCAATTCAAAAGTAAATTCCTCTTTGTTTGTTTATACTCATGATAACAGTATATGCTACTCTCTAATATATATGGATGACCTTGTTATCATTGGTAATATCTCACAATTTGTGTGCTCCATTATTGACCAACTTGGCTGGAAATTTTCATTGAAAGATACGAGTACATTACATTATTTCTTAGGAGTTGAAGTCCTACTCACTCAGGATAACATCTTCTTATCCTAGCATAAGTGCATTCATGATTTATTGCATAATACAAAGATGACTGGTGCTAAAGAAATCTGTACTCCTCTTTCTACAAGCCTGCTTCTCAAGCTCCATGATAATACTGCTTCATTTGATGTCATTGAATACAGAATGGTTTTGGGAAGCCTTCAATACCTCTCCCTCACTTAACTAGACATGTCATTCGTCATGAATAAGTTGTCCTAATTCATGCATAAACCAACTCAAACCCACTGAACAATAACCAAGAGAATGCTGTGCCACCTAAAGCAAACCATATTTCATGGTCTTAAGGTAACTCGCAGGATATATCCTAGCCTCACCATTTTTTTCTATGTTGACTGGGCAAGCAACCTTGATGATTAAACCTCCACTTCAGCTTACATCAACTTCCTAGGTTCCAATCTAATCTCATGAAGCTCAAAGAAACAACATGCTGTGGCACAGTCATCAACTGAAGCTAAGTATATGGTCCTTGCTACTACAACCTCTGAAACTATATGGATACATTCCCTTCTCCAAGAACTACACTTCAAGTTCCACTCACATCCATTACTGATGTATGGTAATCTTAAAGCTACACACCTGAGTTTCAATCCTAATCTTGTTCAACATTCAAGGATGAAACATATCTAAGTTGATCTCCATTTTGTTCGCAATTTGGTTCAAAGAGGCACTCTTCAAGTTAAACATGTACACACTTAAGACTAGATGACAAATTGATTGACAAAGCCTTTTTCCCGGCAATGAATAAAACTACTCAAAGGCAAAATTGCCTTTGTTGATAGTAGCTCAATTTTGAGGGGGTGTATCGAGGCAGATTACTCTCAAGCAAATCCACAAGATTCTTAGCCTACAATCATGCAAATTCTTACCAAAACCAGTATTCCTAATTATACCATAATATGAGTTGCATATTTTTAGCCAACAAACTTGTATTCTTCTATATTTAGCCTATTGTAATTCCTCAATTGGAGTATAAAATCTATATATATTAGACACCAAATCATAGCAATAATATTAAGGTGAATTTCCTTTGAAACACTCTCTCCACATCTTCTTTAAAACATACACTTAGTTTTAAATTAAGCCATATTTTTAATAAAATTACAATGTTAGTTGTTGAGGGGCACGTATGATGGGTCCGCCTCTTGAGATATGTGTGAATATGGGTTTTAGATATAATCATAAAATTATGATTATAAGGTTCATGAGTCGTTACCTAGTATTTAAGGTTACTAAGAAACTCATGGTCTGCGAGAGTTTGAGTAAATGATTGTTGTGCAAGGAAAAAACGTATCACCCCTAGTGCACCATACCCGAGATAAGCTACATTGTTGCTTGATTGTTTTTCTAGGTCAAGTTTCTATTTGTTGGTCTTGTCTAAGGTTCAAGACAAATCTTCCCTTCGTGAGGAAGTCTCTATCTTATCGGATTAAATCCTAACCGTTCTAAAGTTTTAAATTTTAGCATCGCATTTACTTTGTACTTTATATCTTTAATATATGAAGGCATACTTTACAATGTAATTTTATACCCCAAGTATTAAAGTATACATCTAAATCCTAACACTACATATATTAATTAAAAAAAATAATTATTGAAGGATTTTTGATATTTTGACCAAACCCTAATGAATAATAATAAACTGATTTCGATATCTATTTTTGTATTTTTTAAAACATGATAAAAATGTGATTTTTTATCTTTTAGAAAATATGCATGAAAAACCTTCTAAGATTTGGTCATATACACGAAAACAAAATATTTTTTTTTGTTTTTTGAAAGAGGAAATTAATTTATTATTTTTTTATTTTTTAAAGAAAATTTTGGGAGAAAACCGAGTATTTTAATACCGGATCTGTATTTTATAGTGTAAATATACAACCCGATATTATGCAAAATTATTGAAAAAACATGTGAGGAACCCATAAATATTTTTAAAATGCCTTTAGAAAAATTTGAAGTTTTTTTTTAATATTTTAATATTATTTTATTATATATATTGGGCTGGACTCAACTCAGCCATCTAGGCTGAACCCAATCGGGTCAGGTTGGGCTGACAAGTGGCCCAACAGACCTGAACGAGATTTTTTGGGGCCTAGGTTAGGCCGAAACGAGTCTATCCCAGGCCCGAGCCAACGACCATGTTAATTAACTTTGCTGTTGCATGCAGAATGAATTCTGCATACAACAACTGCAAAAGCAGGGGGGAAGAAGAAGAAAGTTACCTGAGTTAGGGGGTGTTGCTAGCTATGGATGGTGGTGGAGGTTGGCATTTGTTAGAGGAGGAGCTGGCAGTCATGATGGTGCAAAAGTGGCGGTGGTTGGAGAAAATGACGGAGAGAAAGAAGAGGTTGACTGGTGAGAATAACTAGGGATGAGGGTTGATTTGTTTACCATCTTTGGGCTCTCATTTCTTCCTCTTCAAGGCATGGAATCCACTTCTATTTATAGGGGGTGAAAGAAAGATATTTTATCTTTATTGGTGCCAAATCTTGACTCTTGATTCGAACCAGAAGGATCCCAACCATAAGTTCAAAGTTGCCATCATGAACTATCAAATTTTGACAACTCAAAACTGTCTGAGTTGACCTCTTTAAGGCAGCACCATCGTGTCTGTGGTGTCAATCAGTCAGGGAGGACCATACTAGAGTGTAGTCAAATGTCAGGCTATCATTTTGGTATATGTTTTATCAAATTTGGTAAAGAGACGAAGTATTAAATGCCTATGAAAAGTAGCCTCCTGGACAGTTTTTTCAAGCAAAATGAAGAAGAAGATGAACAGTAACCAAAACGGCGTTGTTTTGGTAAAGTTCAATTTAGTCCATTGATTTATGATTTCTCTCAATTACACCACTGATTTACTTCAGACTTTCAATTTTATGCAATTTTGCCCTTACCGAACTTTAATGTCACCTTGGATTTTAACATCCTTTTCATTTTGATTCTTGGTCTTTGATTTATGCAATTTGACTCTCAATCGACTATTAAACTTTCAATTCTCTTTAATTTCACCCCTGATTTCAACCAATTGGGCCCCTAGGGTTCGATGCCTTTTGCTAAAAAGTTATTAGCTGTGAATTTCTTTAATTTAGCCTTTAATTGACCCCAAATTTCTAATTTCTTGTGATTTTACCCCTGATTTCAACCAATTGACTTTATAAAAATTAAATTTGATATTTTAAAATTCCAATCTTCACAGTTAAGCCCAAATTGAGCTCCCAAACTTAAATTTTCACCAATTAAGCTCCTAATAAAATTAATTTGACCTATTTAAAGTATAACTAAGTCCTTGCACCTCATTAAATTCTTCAATTGGACCCAAATTAATTTTTAAACATAATTGAACTTTTAATTTAGCCCATGATTAAATCAAATTGGCATATTAAAAATTGAATTATATCCTTAGGTTTAATTTTTATACAAATTCATCCAATAATGATTTAATTTTACATTTGAATCTGCATTGTCTCTCCAATTTTGAGTACAATAAAGTACAATTAGGCTCCCAATTCTATTTAAAATTGCAATTTGATTTTTTGTATTTATAAAATCCTCCTTAACCCGCTTTTGCCACATTGTCGGTCTTTTAGCTATTATTTTTTTTTTTTAATGGGGAAGTAAAAAAGATAAAATTTAAGGAATAATGAGTAATACAACTTAATTTATATTATTTATTTCTCGTGCTTCACACAGTTTTTCTGCTTCAAGCACCAACACGTGTATCTTTGTACTTTGTACATGTTCAATGGTGCATGAATCACCATGAAAACCATCACAACATGACAAGAACTCGTTAGGTAAGTTTAAAACATCAATAAAATCCTCAAATTTCACATCATAATGATATTTTGCTTAAAATACTCACTTTCTTAGCCCTTCACATAATAATCGTGCACTTATTTAGTGTTATAAGTGATGTTAAGAACACCATCTAATCTATAAGTACCACCTCTGCTTCTCACATTATCTTCAATTTATTTTTTCTCTTTATTGGCTCATTTTCAAAGTCCAGGTGAATAATGGGTGTCATCACTTGTGAAAAAGAGATAGCTTTATCA
>Ga0307513_10009122_pt1 | contig 12567 bp, 7 predicted proteins | sample 15_EM_MG_FD_202174 | JGI IMG/M metagenome (GOLD analysis project Ga0307513, IMG submission 202174) | Populus trichocarpa ectomycorrhiza microbial communities from riparian zone in the Pacific Northwest, United States - 15_EM | ecosystem: Host-associated > Plants > Roots > Unclassified | place... | reverse complement strand
GTCCTCATCCCGCCGCCGGAAAATCCTAACCAGACGGTGATGAGAAAAACCTATTTGAAGATGATCAAGGCCATGTTCCGTCTCTGCCTGATACTGGCGTTGTGCGCAGTCTTCCTGACGCCGCCTGCCCAAGCGCAGAGCAGGAGAGTTGATGACAGGAAAACCGAGCCTAATGTTTATGCCCCGCGTCTATATACCGACCGCCTTAAAATAAAGATGACGCTCATTAACCTGCCGGGCGCAGATGCCCCGGGTAGTTTTTGGGAGGCGTCTTATCAAATCTTTTTCATCTCGGAAGCTAATCTCAAGAAGGCATTTGCGAAGGCTCCGTCCGGTGGCTGGAACCCGACGCCGGCAGACTTCCCTGGCCGCATCCTGCTGGGCAAAGGTAAACTCAGGCAAACAAACCTGCGCACTATCTCTGATAGAACTTACCTGAGTCGAGCTATACCTTTGAAGGCGAAGGTGCCGGATAAGCTTCGCACGAAGAATGCTACTATCCTGACAAGTTACTCGGTCAAAATCTTCGACGCGCGACTCAACTCGAATATCTACCGCGCCGGCACTTCCGCCGCTCCACCGTTTATCGATGACCATGCCGCCGGCGGCAACGAGACAGCACGCACAATGCTCTACGCAAGTTTTTACATTACTCCGAGCGGCAAGATGTTCTACTCGCAAAGGCCACGAAACTCTGAGAGCACGACATGGCCGTAAGAAAGGGATGAGGAATATGTCTTCAAGGAAAACATTGCTGGTCGGGTTCGGCATCGCTTCTGTTCTCGCGCTCGGCTGCGGTTACAAGTTATTCACTTCGAAGGCGCGTACTCCCGAAGTCACAGTTCAGGCGGCGTCCACGGCGCGGCCACACATTGATCGCTCGGTTCCCGAATTGCGCTCCGCGATCAATAAGCCTCTCCCCGAAGCCCGTCTGGTTGATATTAAGGGCACAACCTTGCCTGACGAGTCACTGCGTAGGGGCAAGGTGGTGCTGGTCTTTGCCAACACGAAATGCGGCGCGTGCCTGACGGAAGCCGAGTTTCTACGCACGGTCATTAACAAACGACCGGACATCAGTTTTTACGGCGTGGCCACGCTCGGGAATAAAGACGCATTGCTGACAGGGTCCGAAGAATTGTTCCCGTTCAAAACCTTCTATGACGATGAGGCGATGCTGACGCAAAATCTCGGCATCACACGCATGCCCATTAAGATTTTTCTGGAAGATGGCGTGGTGAAAGAGACTTGGGGCGGGGCAAGCAAAAGTCAGGAGATACAGGCTGATTTCATCGAGTGGGTAGAGCAGGTCAAATAGGGTTCAGCCGGTCGGCTCCGCAGACCTTGAGGGAGAGCCATGAAGTCTGTAGTTCTGCTATTGGGCATTTTGATAGTTACCGGCACGCCGGCCCGGGCACGCGGCGGCGCGTACGTGCAAGATGGCCGGCAGCCCGCGGCTCCGCAGGAAGTGCGTCCAACCGGCGCGAAGCCCGTGGCGACGAAAGAGGCCGCACCGGGCAAGCGTCCGCAGCCCGTCGAGCAGGTCGCGCCGGGGCGCGTCTTCGACGTTCTATATTCCGTCGCTAAAGAGTCGAGGGATTGGAAGAATGCGACGGTGGCCGTGAGCATGCAGGCGCAGATCGCAGACCTCCTCTGGGATCATGATGCGGCCTCTGCCCGCGCCTTACTAATACGGGCGTGGGAACTGACTCCACAGGTGAAGGAGCCTGAAGAGCAGCAGCCGTCGCTCTTCAGGAACAGTTCGCGGCGGACAGGCGTCCGGCGTGAAGTCATCCTGGTAGCGAGAAAGCGCTCACCCGAGTTGGCGAAAAAATGGCTTGAAGAGATGACGCAGGAGAAGTCGGCGCAGGCAGAGAACAGCAACTCGCCGAGAGGACCCTTTGACGATCGAAGCGCGCGGAGCACGGTGTTACTGCAAATGGCCTTGTCCGGTGCCGAAGAAAATCCACAGGCCGCCGCCGACCTGGCGATGGAGAGCTTGCAGGACGGCATCTCCTTCGGCTTTCAACAAGTGCTCCTTAAATTACAAGAGAAGGAGGCAGCGCTGTCGCAGAAAGTCTTTAACGCAGCCCTCACACGCCTGCGCACCGTCGGCTTAGTCGATCCGAGCGAACTACTGATTCTCCACTCATTTCTCTACACCCCCGGAACAATCTTTGGCACCAATACGACCGATGACCCCACGCAGCAGCCGGTGTCAATGGGACGAAATCAAGTGTCGGTGAAAACGGCAGCCGAAATAAATCCGGCGTTGTCGCTTGAGTTTCTAAACCTCGCCGCCGAGTTGCTTATCAATGCACCCTTGCCTGTCACGACCGCAAATCCGCAACAGAGTGCGCGCGCGCAAATCAGCGTCATCGGAGTTTTGCTTGACAAGACATCTCAGGAGTTGCCGGAACAAGCGTTGGCGCTGCGTCGGCGCATGCAGCAAATCGAAACTGACGCACAATTTATACCCCCACCTGATCGGACGGAGGCGCAGACGCCTCTGGCCGGAGAGAGCCGACCTGACTACGCCGAACGCCGTATCGATTATCTGGAGGAACTCGCGCGAAAAGAAACCAATCCTCAACGTCGTGACATCGCTTTTGCGAAGACGGCGCTGGCAACTGCTATTGAGAAATATGAGCGGGGAATATCTCTCGCGGGAAATATACGTGATGAGGGATTAAGAGTTCCCCTGATAGATTGGCTCTACGCTCGCGCTTCACTTCATTTCGCTCAGACGGAGAAACTGGATAAGTCTTATGAATTGCTCAAAAAGAGTAATGACCCATTGCAGAAAGCGATCTGTTTAGTCGTCGGCGCGCAACAACTGCTCAAAGAGAAAGATGAGTTGCGCGCCGCGCAATGGTTGCAGGAGGCGCGTGCCCTCGTCAAAAGCACCGAACCCGGTAACGCGCTGTCACACATCTCACTGGGCATAGTTTCAACTTACGCGCAGTTCGATAATACCGCCGCAATCGAGGCTTTTACAGACGCTGTAAAGTTGATTAACCAGTCGCCCATCGCCTCACTTGCCGGAGACAAAGCGCCCCAAGTTAAACGATTCTCAGGATTCGGGAATGCCGACTACACATATGGGACGAAAGGTTTCGGCCTCAATACGGCAATCGGTTCTTTCAGCCCGGCGTGGTTTGAAAACGTACTGGAGTCGCTCGGAAAAATCACGAGCGCAGAACTACGCGGCGAAGCTATCGTCGCACTCTGCCGAAAGAATCTCAGACCCGCTGGCGGTCACGGGAAGGTGGTGTCAAAACGGTAGTGTTGCAAAAAATATGTTGGCCGCAATCAGTTGAGCTTAAGAGTCATCTGCTGCCTCAATATCTTGTGTAGCCTGAATGTTTTTGCAACCCTACCCTGCTACTTGCGTTGCTTGATACGCCTCCACCTCCATCAGCCGACTGTAAGAAGCCATCCCTGCGCTCGCCACTACCCTGATTTTCGTGGTGGTCAGGGCAGGGAAGGTGAACTTCCGCCATATCTTATTATTGCCCGTCACGCTCGCGTTCGGCACGCTCGCCTACACACTGCCAGTCCAGTATTGCACCTCATAACGCATTAGCCAGTAGAGCGTGAAGGTCTGCGTTTCGGTCGGCTCGGAAGGCGCGGCGTAGTTGTCCTGAGCGGTGAAGACTTCTATCTCGGTGATGGTTTCGCTGCCAGAGAAGTCCACTCGCAGCCAGTCGGGATAGGAGTCCGGCGTGCTGTCGTTCCAGCTACCGCCCGCGTGCCTTCACGCTCTGCCCGGCGGCTCTGTTTCTTCTCACGAGGACACGGTGCTACCCGCCGCAGCCCCCGCTACGTAAGGTAATTATCCCTTCGTAGTAGGATATGAAGCTTCCATAGCGACTATTCGATATATGAATGTTGCTTTAGGCGCGAATCGGCTCTCATGGAATAATCACCGATTGAGAGATGGCGGAATGAGCAAGAGAATCCTCCACACCATATCCTTAGCTCTGACCTGCCTGGCCTTCACCTTCGGCGGGGAGCAGACGACGGCGGCGCAGGAGCACCACGTCAAGTACCTGCATGGGGTCTGGAACACAGAGAACGGCCTGCCCCAAAATTCTGTGACCGCGATCCTGCAAAGTCATGACGGCTATCTGTGGGTAGGCACCTTCGGTGGGTTGGCACGTTTCGACGGGGTGAAATTCACCGTCTTCGACACGGGCAATTCGCCGGGATTGAAGAGTAATCGGATAATCACGCTGTACGAGGACCGGGCGGGCGTCCTCTGGATCGGCACCGAGCAAGCCGGACTGAGCCGCTACTTCCGTGGGACATTTACCACCTACACGACGAAAGACGGGTTGCCAGACAACTACATTTATTCTCTCGCGGAGGATGCGGAGGGCAGTCTCTGGGTCGCCACCAGTAACGGGCTAGCCCGGCTCGCGGGTGGACGCTTTACTGCTTATACAACCCGTGACGGACTGGCTGACAACAGGTTCCTTCTCGTTACAGCTGGACGTGATGAGAGTCTATGGCTTGTCTCGAAGAACGGTCTGACGCGCTGGCAAGGGGGCCGGTTTAGCACCCATCTCTTGCCCGTAGACAACACTTTCGAGGAGGCCAGATCACTCTTTGAAGGGCCGGATGGTAGTGTGTGGATTGCCGGTACACGGTTCTGCGCCCGCTTCCGCGATGAGACGTTTACTTTCTATTCCAGCGGGCCTCGGGCTTCGAGTCAGATGCCCGCCTCAATCTTTAGCAGCCCGGGGGGAACGCTGCGCTTCTTAATGAGAAGCAAGCCGCCCGGCTTCGAGGGCGAGCAAGTAATTACCGACCCAAGCCTGACCGGGTGGGCCGGAGCCAGAGCCATCATCGAAGACCGTGAGGGGAACCTTTGGATCGGCTCCGGGAGCGACGGCTTGTTCCGCTACAAGGCCGCACAGGTCGAGTCTTACGCCGCCCGTGAGGGATTGTCCGATGACGAATTTTTGGTAATCGCGGGAGACGGCGCTGACGGGCTGTGGTTAGGCGACCACTATCTCTTTCACTTCCGCAACGGGAGTTTTACTAAAGACCTGAGGTTCGCGGGCATTCCCGACAGCACGACGGGCTACTGGGCTGTGCTGCAAGATCGTGAGGGCACGGTCTGGGCTGGTAGTTATGGAGAACTGCATCGCTTCAAGGACGGACGTTGGAGCGTGTATGGACGCCGGGACAGTGATGTTCTGACCGGCGATCCCATCGCGGCCATTTACGAAGATCGCGCGGGTAACCTTTGGGTCGGCACCGGGAGTGATCAAGCGCCGGGAGGACTTTACCGCTTCAAGGACGGCGTCTATACACCGTATCGCGCAGCCGAAGGGCTGACCTTAACCGACGTGCGGTTGATTACCGAAGACAGGGAAGGGGCGCTCTGGCTCGGCGGCGCGAGCGGGATGAGTCGCTTCAAGGACGGCGTCTTTACCAACTACACCACCGAGCAGGGCCTCTCGAATGACTACGTGCGCGACATCTATGAGGACGCCGACGGCACGCGCTGGATAGGCACGTACGGCGGCGGGTTGAACCGCTTCAAAGATGGCCGCTTTACTGCTATCACCACGAAGGAAGGGCTTTTCGACAACATCGTCTCGCGGATTCTCGAAGACGACCGGGGCAATCTGTGGATGAGCTGCAACCGGGGCATCTATCGCGCTAGCCGAAAAGAATTGAACGACCTCGCCGAGGGGCGAATTAAAACAATTAACTGCATCTCGTACGGCGTGGCGGACGGAATGTTGAGCAACGAGACGAACGGCGGCTCGCAGCCCGCCGGGTGGAAAGACCACGAAGGCAAGCTGTGGTTTCCGACCATCAAGGGCGTCGTCCGCATCGACCCCTACAACTTCAACAAGCTGCCGCCGCCCGTGGTCATCGAGCAGACATTGATTGATAAGACCCCGGCTAACTCGCCACAGGGGTCGGTCGAGATGCGACCCGGCCAGAGCGATCTTGAGATTCATTACACGGGCTTGAGTTTCGTCGCGCCGGAGAAGGTGCGCTTCAAGTATAAGCTCGAAGGCTACGACCGGGAGTGGGTAGACGCACGCGAGCGGCGCGTGGCCTATTACACCAACCTCCCGCCCGGCAGCTACGCTTTCAGGGTGATGGCCGCCAACAACGACGGCGTCTGGAGCACGCAGGACGCGACCATCCGACTCGTCGTCGTTCCGCCATTCTGGCGCACCTGGTGGTTCGTATTTGTCTGCGTTTTTGCCGTCGTCGCCGGGGCGGGTCTTTTATACCGTCGGCGGGTGGGAAGGCTTGAGAGCGCGCGCGTGGCACAAGAGGCTTTTTCCAGACAGCTCATCGAGTCGCAGGAAAACGAGCGCAAGAGGATTGCCGCCGAATTGCACGACAGCCTCGGGCAGGAGTTACTCATCATCAAGAACAGGGCCGCGCTCGGCCTCAAGCTGCTAGGCGACGCCGACCGCACCAGAGAGCAGATCGAGCAGATTGCGGGGACGGCTTCGCAGGCCATTACGGAGGTCAGGCAAATTGCCTATAATCTTAGGCCGTATCACCTCGACGAGATCGGGCTGACCCAATCTCTGGAGGAACTCATCGAACGGGTCGCAAACGCCTCTCCCATCAAATTCGCGAGCGGCATTGATAATATCAACGACCTCTGTCCGAAGGATTCGGCCATTAACCTGTACCGCATCGTGCAGGAGGGCCTCAACAACGTCGTCAAGCATTCGGGCGCGAGCGAGGCCAAACTCCTCGTCAGGCGGAACGCCCGGGAGATCGAAGTGGCGATTGAGGACAACGGCAAAGGGTTCGTTACCACGGGCGAGACTACAAAGCGCAGTGCCGGTTTCGGATTAACCGGGCTGTCGGAACGCGCCCGCATTCTCGGGGGAACGCTAAACGTCGAGTCGTCGCCCGGTCGGGGGACGACCGTTCGGTTCCGCCTTCCCGTACAGGACGGACATCATGAAGTCTGAAATACGCGTCGTGATTGCCGACGATCACCCGGTCTTCCGGCAGGGACTCCGGCAAGTAATCGAGACGGAGCGCGGCATCGAAGTCGTCGGCGAGGCCGGTGACGGTGCCGCCGCCCTGCGAATGATTCAGGAGCTTGGGCCGGACATCGCGGTGCTGGACATCAATATGCCGAACCTGAAAGGGTTTGATGTCGCGCGGCAAATCCGGCAACGGAGCTTGGGCGTGCGGATTATTTTCCTGACGATGTATGACGACGAGCGCATGTTCAACGAGGCCCTCAACGCCGGCGCGCTGGGTTATCTACTCAAGGACAGTGCCATCAGCGACATCGTCGGCAGCATCAGAGCCGTCGCCGCCGGGCGGCATTTTATCACCCCCTCGATCTCCGGCTTCCTCGTCAACCGTTCGACGCGCGGCGCGGCGCTGAGCGAAAAGATTCCGAGCCTCGACGACCTCACACCGACCGAACTGCGCATCCTCAAACTCATCGCTGAGTATAAGACCAGCAAGGAGATTGCCGCGCAACTCTTCATCAGCTATCGCACGGTTGAGAATCACCGCACCAGCATCTGCCACAAGCTCGACATTCACGGCAGCAACGCCCTCATCAAGTTCGCGCTTGAACACAAGTACGAGCTTCCTTAATTCCCCAGCCGCCACGACTCTTCAAACGCCCGCCCTTCCGTGTAGGAACGCACGGAAAAATGTGTGTCTCCACATAGGCGAATCGTGTGGCGTCCTCTATTCCTTTTGTCCTCGCGCCGGTTCATAGTGCGCACGCTCGGAGGAATGGAAAGGGCGAATGCTGAAAGTCTTGGTCGTGGAAGATAACCGGGCGATGCGCAGTTTAATCAAGAGCATCATTGCCGATCTGGCGAGGGACGTGAGCGAGTGCGGCGACGGCGCGGAGGCTCTCGCGGCCTACGCCGAGTGCCGCCCCGACTGGGTGCTGATGGACATCAGGATGAAAAAGCTGGACGGCATCAGCGCCGCGCGGCAGATCAAGGCCGCCTTCCCCGACGCCAACATCATCATGATCACCGATTACGACAACCCCACACTGCGCGAGGCCGCGCGCAAGGCCGGCGCACGCGAGTACGTCTTGAAAGAGAATCTGCTCGACGTGCGGCGAATCCTCTGTGCCGGAACACAGACGGCGTAGCGGCGCAGCGTCACAGGTGCGGCGAAACAGCAAGCCTGACGGACAAATTTCCGACCCGCTCACACCCATCACTACAAGGAGAAATCACGATGGAAAACCCGACTGCGACCAGCGACCTCGACGGCGATGATGCGACGGTCAAACAACCCAACATCATCATGATCATGGTTGACCAGATGCGCTTCCCCATGCACCTCCCGCCCGGCATCCCCGACGCCGACGGGTTCATACAGAAGTACATGCCCAACCTCTACAAGTTCATCTGGAGCAAGGGGGTGAGGTTCGCCAACCACTACATCGCGGCGTCCGACTGCACCGCCGGGCGCGCGACCATCTACACGGGGCTTTACGCCTACCAGACCTATCTCATGCTGACGCTGATCACTTACCGGGATCAGCTTGACCCGGATTCCGATGAGGAGTCGGGGCAGCAGGGGTTGCCCCAGCCTTCGTTGCAGCGGGACTTTCCCACCGTGGGGCACCTCCTGCGGGACGCGGGCTACGACACGCCTTACTTCGGCAAATGGCACATGTCTTACAAGACCGACCACCTCGACCGGTACGGCTTCGACAGCTACGTGCCAGCCGAAGACTACATCGGCTTGTACGGTCAGGGATTGGATTCTGACAACGACATCGCCGAGGACGCCGCGGCGTGGGTCAACGAGCGCGCCGGGGCCGGGAACACGAAGCCTTTCTTCCTCTCGGTCAACTTCGTCAACCCGCACGACAAGCAGTGGTTCTGGGGCGGAATGCAGGTCGAGAAGTTTAATAAGATTTACAGAACCCTTTCCGAGAAGCCCGCGCAAACGTACGAGCACGAGGTCGTGCCGGAGGGCGTCCCGCCATCATACGGCTACCCGGCAGATGTCCGGGAGTTCCTGAACTGGGAGAGCCAGACTCAACTCGACGAGAAGCCCGGAGCGCACACGCTAGTGAAGGAGGTCTTCCAGTACCAGATGGGCGGGATTTACCAGGAGGACGAAGCAGCGACCTATACGCCCGTCCCCGCGCTTGAGCCGGAATCCTTCTGGACCGCCCCCACTAAGTTGCAGTTGCAGGCGGGGAAGCACAAGGCCCTCGCCGCGTTCGAGTACTGGTCGAAGGCGCTGGACTCCTACATCCAGATACAGCAAATGGTGGACGAGGCGTTCGGGACGTTCATGGAGCGCCTCCCCGACGAGGTGAGGGACAACTCCGTCTTCGTCTTCACCTCCGACCACGGTGAGTACGCCAGCTCGCACGGGTTGCAGGGCAAAGGCGGCACCGTCTACGAGGAAGGCATTCGAGTGCCGCTCGTCGTCTACGACCCGACGGGACGCTTTACAGTTTCCACCGAGCAATATCGCACTCAGTTGACCTCCAGCGTAGACCTCTTGCCGATGCTCGTCTCGATGGGGTACGGGGGGGCCGACGGGTGGATGCGAGAGAGCGAAGATTACTCGCAGATGTACCGCACGCGCTGCGACCTGCTGGGCATCCTGCGTGACGCTGACGCTCCGGGGCGGCCATATGTCCTCCACACGACCGATGAGTTTCTTCCCGACTCGGTGAACTTCCTCGGCGCGCCGATGCATGTGATCGGCACGATCTTCACGGATCAGGAGAGCAACAAGCAAAAGCTCGGCATCTATACCACTTGGGAGGGGTTAGACGAAGCGCCGAGTCAGGCCGTCCTCAAGCTAACAGAAGGACTGACAAACGACTCCACGCAGATAGAGTATTACGACCACGGCACGGAGGGCGGCGCGAAGGAGTTGGAAAATACGAAGGACTCTCAGAAGGCTCAAGAGGCGATCAGTCTCTACTGGGGAAACCTTCTCGAAGGCCCCAGCCCTGTCCTTGAAGAGTTGCAGGCTCCGCTTCCGCCCGCTTATCGAGAGGCTCAGCTCAAAGCCTACCGGCGACTCCAGAAGTACATGAACGCCCTTAACGAAGCGTCCGCGAAGCCCACCGAATCCGGTCAGTCAGACCAGCCTGACCTCAGCGCGCGAGACGAGTTACGTGAGAGAGTGGCGCGGATATGGGCCTTTTGAGTCGGGTCAACCCAATAGGACTTCACGGCATCGACCGCCGCAATGGCACGCCCGGCCCTAGTCGTCGTCCGGGCGTGCCGTCTTGCCTTGAAATTGATGCGTCAGGTTCGCCTCGGATGACAAGGGGCTGCTCATGAAGATCGTCTACCTGTAACGCGCCGCGCGCCGACCCACATCTGTAAATCCTAGCGGGGCAACCCGACCAGCGCGCACGTACCGCACGGTCGTTAGCCTCTCAAGTCCTGTCCTCACGCCACAGGTTAACCCCGTGCAGCGCCGCGTCGCCGCCGCCCTCGCGGGCGCGCCCGGTTGCCGCGTTCACCAAAAGGAGGCCCTCCATGAGTTCGACCGACACCACCCTTGCCACGAGCTACATCCACGAGTTCCCGCACCCCGCCTTCATCGTCCATTACCACCCGGACACCAGCCAGTTCAAGATCGAGTACGTACAGGAGGCGCTCGACAAGCAGGTCAGCGCGATTGAACTCGACCTCCGCTACCGCAGTTCCGACAAGCAGGTGGTCTGCAACCACGACTCGGCGAGCGCCGAAAGCCCAACCCTCGTCGAGGTCTTCGACCTTGTGCTCGACGTGAAGGGCACTTCCCGTACGCTCTACGACACGGGCTACCAATTCTTCTTCGTGCTGGAGCCGAAACAGGACTCGGACGTTCTCCTCGATAGCGTGCGCAAAGTCCTTGAACAGTACTCGGGCAACTGGAGCACAGCCGTGAGCGTCGGCGACGGGCCGCGCGGCATTACCGTCGTCATCACGGGCGATTATAAGGACAAGTTCTACGAGCGCCTGCCCGCCGACGAGAAGGCCACGCTCTGCATCGTCGAGGGGCGCAACTACTTGGACGTGGTCGGCTTGTCCGGGTCGAGTCCCGCCTTCAAGTGGCGAAACTACAAAGACGAGGAAGCGAAGGGGCATATCAACGACTCACACGAGGATGGCTTCAACACACGCATCTACGGCGCAGACGACCTGAGGCGTGCTTTCGCCTCCGGCTCTGACAGCGTCAACTGTAATCTCGACCGCATAGACGAGTGCAAGGCCATGCTCCTCAACCAAGACCCGCGCGGGTTCAATCCTGCGCTGGCCGTGCGAGGCTCGCAGGTCGTCGTGGCGTGGCGCGGGCAGGCGTCCAATTACCTCTATACTTCCGTCGGGACGATGGAGGCAGACGGGCCGCGCTTCACCAGAGAGGTGTTGATGACTTGGCTGATGAAGAACACGCCGGAGGGCTTCGCACCTTCCCTGACCTTCGACCGGGACGGCACCCTCTTAACAGTCTATCAGGGGACGGAGGAGAGCCGGCTCTGGTACATGAGCGGCGGGTTCAGCCACTACGACCGCTATCTCACCTTCGCGGGCGGGGAGCATCGCCTGACCACCGACGACAACAAGCGTCGCGGCACCAACCCGTCGGTCGCCCTCGCGCCGGACGGGCGGTTGGTCATCGTCTACTCGGGAACGACCGACAGCCAACTCTGGTACTTCACGGGGCGACTCAACAGCGGCGTCCTCGAAGGTGACGAGTACCGGCTGACGACGAAGGACAATAAACGCCGGGGGACGAACCCGGCAGTCGCTATCAGCGCGACGGGGCAGGTGATCGTCATCTACGAGGGGACGAAGGATCAAAAAATCTGGTACGTGACGGGCACGCTTAACGACAAGGGCGAGATCGTAGGGGGCGAGCACGAGTTCACATGGGGCACAGGCTCCACCCCATGCGTCGCGTTCGACCCCGCCGGGCGGATCCTCATCGTCTACACGGTGACGGGAGCACAGCTCTCGTACGTCTACGGGCCTGTCGGCGGCGACGGGGCGGTGGACGGCAAACAGTTTTCGCTCACGACCTCCGGCGGCTACACACCGGCGGCGGCCTTCGACGACGCCGGCAAGCTGACGATCATCTACCGCAGCCCCAGCAACGAAAAAATCTTGTACTTCTACGGGAGCATCGACCCGGAGACAGGGTTCTCCGGGAGCGATAACGTGCTCAACATGAGCTTCGACCGCTGGTGAGACGGGTCGCGCCTGCGGCGTCCGGTGAACGGCGCGACTAATAAGGATTGCGTTCCATGAAAGTGCGTCTCAAGGACAAACCCCTCCCATGTCTGGCCGCATGAGGACTTCATTTGGAATAATATCTTTCTATAAGGATTCTTCACCCGAGCAATAGAGCATACGTGCAACCCTAAATGCTATTTGCACCATAACCCATTTCATCAATGCCCCCGCTTCGCCTGCTCAAAGAACCATTTGAGTTCAGCCCCGGCTGCTCTGACCAGTGCGCGCAGCAGTAGCATTACCGGAGAGCCGTCACTGAATGCCGCCGCCACGGCGTAAAGGGTGACGGGCGAGAATGTGCGCTCATTGGCAATGGCATAAACAGGCT
>Ga0307513_10009121_pt1 | contig 12567 bp, 11 predicted proteins | sample 15_EM_MG_FD_202174 | JGI IMG/M metagenome (GOLD analysis project Ga0307513, IMG submission 202174) | Populus trichocarpa ectomycorrhiza microbial communities from riparian zone in the Pacific Northwest, United States - 15_EM | ecosystem: Host-associated > Plants > Roots > Unclassified | place... | reverse complement strand
TAAGTGGGGCCCCGCACAGGGGCAAGAGTGGGGGACAAGAAGACGGGGGCCGTCTAGGCAATCAGCGGGGAAAGTAAAATACCCGCCCCGCCCCACAGCCCGGCCAGGGCCCCGTGTCATAGGGGGTGGGGAGGAACGGCAAAGAGTTGACCCCGGGCCGGTGTAACGGCGGGGTCACCAAGTGAAAACCCGCCCCGCCCCGCCCCGTAACGAACACTAAACATTTCTGTTATATTAATACTCATGAAATGGCTAACCTTTGTGTGGAGGTTTTTACAATAGATATCCTGGTACTCCATGAACTGGGGGACTGATTCCTTTACAACTTCTTGACCGGATTTCAATTGGTGCCTGGAATATCATTAGCCCTGACATCTACCATGCAATGGAATAAATTACTTCTGTGGCATATCAGAGATTATTAATCTGCTGATTCTTCTAAACGTAGTCTTTACAATAGGTACTCTGGCAATCAATGAACTCAATGCTGGATTCCATTACAATGGGTCGGCTGATCCTGGATCTGGCGCTTGGGGATCGTTCTACTTGATGCTGGCTGAGAGCAGGTATGGGGTATGTTCCGAAATGGTGATTCACTACAGAGATATAGGGTCTGAGGTGATGCACAGTAAGAATCCTCCTATGGAGTCTTGGTCTTTCTATGTGAATTGGCCTGTAAATTAGAACAATAGTGGATGACTAGAAGTAAATTTAATAGCTTGACTGTATGAAATCTATTATGACCAAGGTGACCAAGGGAAGAAAGTGGTAGAGAAGGGACCCTTAAGTTATCTCAATAAGAGGGGTAGTGCAAGTGAGTAATATTTATCCAGAAGATTAGGGAGCCCGTTGCATTGGGTATAAGTCTTTGGTCTGGATCGTAGTATGTCCTGAATATTACTGGTGGAGTCATATAGTGTTTAGAGAATAAGGGGCTGTGTTAGAATGTATCTGGTAAGTAGTGTGATTGGGTACTTACGTCTGAATAGCCAAAGGATAAATAGTTGTTTCCTGATTTGTGATTAATATTTTGGTGTCCTGTGTGTCAGATGCACAGAATACTGACAATAGGGTGTATTATTTTTGATAATTTAATGAACTCTGCTACTAACTGTGGGTTTTAGAATAATTTGGAAGAAAGGAGTGTGCCACATGTACTGTTTATTATGACCAACTGATAGAACCCTAAATAAATTTAAGTAAGTCAATTTATTTCTTACAAATCATGGAATAAGGTTTGAACAGGCCAAAAATGCTCTGATAGCCTGGCTGACAAAAGATTTCAATTGAATGATATGAGTCTGGCAAGTCCATTGTTGCCAATAGTTCAGACCCATAGTAGCCCTACCTAAAGACAATCGACTAGGCCATTCGGGAAGGTACCCTAGACGAATATAAGCTGAATTTAATCCGACAATAATAGCCTATCAGGACTCATAGGTATGTATAGACCCAGAGATTAGTGTGAGAATGGATCACTTTAAGGATATTTCAACTGGGGTTCCTTATGGAGTAGTTAGGAAAACGGGTTAGAGGCTCATATTTTGCAGGAACCTCTTCGCCCCATCACAAACTCTCATTCCTAGCCTCTACCTCTTTTAGAGTTTCTTGCCTTTGACCTTTTTCCCTTTTACCTTTGGTTAGGGCTTCTGAATTTATCATTCAATACCTGATACACGACCAGATAAATAAAGCCTTATAGATTTCGCACTAAGGCTACCAGCACTACCCTATACTATCATTATTCCACCCTACTTTGCCTTTCCAGCAGGAACTACTTTAAATTCCCAAGTGAACAAAGTGAAACTATTGGGTTTTCAATATTATTTTGTAAACTATTTATGATACAGTCATCCCCCGATCTTGATACCTAAATACTCACTATCCTACTATGCACTCTTGATCTACCAAAATAACAGCTATTTTTGTATTATTAATTCAATAAATGAATTAACAATCTATAGTATATTTGAAAGTTTTTTCACTAATAGTAACGCAAGATTGTTCCTTTATTTTGAATTACGTTTGATAATTGAGCAACATTGATAGGGAATGTTTCTGTTGACACACAGTAGCCACTCATTCTGAGTATGTTGGCCGCCACCATATAGGCCAACCTAGGCTATATAGACCATGTTGGCCTATTAGGTAGCCAGGAAAAAAGCCTATATAGCCTGTTGGCAGGCCCAGCCAGGCCAGAACTAGGCTTAATCAGGCCGGCAGGCTCAGGCCATGCTAGATCTAAGAGAATTTTGATAGGCTGCGCTGGGCTTTACTGAAGCTTGGCTAGCTGGGAATACTGGGCAAATTCAGATAGCATTGACTTTAATAGAGGTAAAAGGCAGGTAGGTCTCACTATAGTCTCCTCTAGCAGGCTTCCAAATATAGAAAACAGGTATATAGATGTAAAGAGAGAAAAGAATATTTCAAAGAGCGAATTTGATAAGGATGAGGGGAAATCAGAGCTGGATTTCTAATGTTGTGTGAAGGTTGGTAAATAAGATTGTTTATGGTTTAATTCAAGTTTATTATAGGGTGAGATGGGATGTAACTGAGTGGGGCAGATTTTTACTCACTAGATCCTGCTATGTTAATCAGAGGAGATTATTTTTAGATTATCTCTACCTCTATCTGGGGTCATTCCCCACTTATTCCCTCAACAGGGTCCAGTTTCTCCGTACCTATTTTTCTAAAAGCCATCAAGGGAATGGACAAAGCACTAACAGAGGGCAGGGGCCAGGAATCAAAAAATAAACACCTCACTCCAGGTGGTTCAGCAGGGCAGAGTGGGGAACATAGGTGGTGGCCCATGTTTTCTGGGCCCTGAAGGGGCAATAATGAATACCAAATTTGATATACTTTTCACTTTCAAGTTTGTGTACTATTTCTGGAAAAAAATATATATTGCACCTCTAATGCTAGGACTTCTCTTGGCTCCAATAATCATTTTCCAAAATAACATCCAGCCAAAGGCCGGTTTCCACTTCTACATAATAATATGATAGAAATTCTGTGAGCCACATTGGCCAAACAGTTTTTTTTACAAAATCCTTTTTCCATTTCGGGTACTACACTACAATAAAGTTAAGACACTATCCTGCCCAACCAAAATACATCACCAGTGTAACCAAATTCCATAATCCATGCAAACCGACTTGTGGGCAGGGGACAAAGCCTCAAAAAAGCCCCACTTAGCATATATCAAACAGTCCTCGGGAACTCACCTTCACAAGGCCAAGCCCAAAAGACCAGCCTCTCTGGGACTCTCAGAACTTAGCCCCCTACTAGATGCCTATAGATCACCACATTGTCTGTTTTCAACAAATGTTATATGATACTTCCTGCATTGGGCCTCATGGCACCCCACACCCTAATTGGCTACCCCCTCCCTCTCCTTGCGCCGAGCCTACCACCAGCCTCGCCCAGGAGGAACAAAATTCTTAACTCCCTCACCCCTGCGCACAGATACTAACCCCTCAGGTCTGGAAAAACCTATTCCAACCATATGCACATCTGAGTCATATTCTCTCTCTTTCCTCATCCCTCCCCTCATACTAAACCTAGTCCCAACATCCATTCTCGGTCCTGTCAGCACTCGAAACACCACTATCTCCTCACTCCACACCCTGCCCCTCTACCAGAATAGAGTCCTTCTCATAATATCACCCCTAACTCCCTCCACTCCATCACAAAGCTCTATCGCCCGCCTTCGCTTCACTTCCAGCAAACTCACCACTGCCACTGCCCTATTATCCACGTCAATTACCACATGTAACTCAGCTACTGGAGGCTTCACCAGTGCTATGATACCATCCACACATCCTTATCTTCCACAATCACAATCTTCCCTTTCTCCAGTACAGGGGCTCAACCATAACTAGCAGTTCCGGTTCCTTCCACAAACCTATCCCCATACCGCTCCCCTTTCTCTTTAACCTTCAACTCCTCCACCACTTTCTGCACTCAATGATCTCACAACCCAGAGACCTTCTTCTGCAATTGTAAAATCTTTTCCAATGCAGCCAAAACTGCCAACCCCACCATTGCAACCTTATATGCAGAAAAATATTAACAGCTCTCTTAGTCATTCCAACTGACACAAGGTAGGATACTGGAAATACAGAAAATAAAAAAGTCAGCTGTTAAAAACAAATTAAACTCAAGGGAAAACCCACTTGGAATAATGACTTGATGCTATCCTCAGATAGGTTTTAAGAATCGCTATTCCTCAAAAACCAAAAGCTTAGAAGTTACGGGCAGTTGAAATTGCAATTGTTTATCCCACTTACCTAGAAACTCCAGGACAGTTCCGCATATTATATGAATAATCCAGGAGTACACCTAACTTACCCTAATACCCAAAACCTTAAATACTACACCTAGCCAGCCCTTTACACCTCTCCCATCCCTTTTTCCCTCTCTATTCCTCCTATCACTTCATAACTATTACACACTCAATATATCTAACACATATTAGCAGCCTGTCTGCAAGCGAGCTTCTATTTGCATGTCGCACCCCTTACCTGGGTATTCACCAGGCACCAGCTTTTGTTCAGGTATGTTTGTTCAGTATCTATAGCAGGTAGTGACTTAAATTAACATTTAATTCAGAGAGAGAAGTATTAGGAGAATAGTGCTCCCCCACCCTCTTGTATGCAAGAACCATGGCCCATTGTAAAATGCTCATGTCTTACTAAGATTAACACAATCAACTTAGTCAGGCCTGAAACAGTTACAGGGCTCTGTACAATTTATCAGTTGAAAGAAGTAACAACTTGTTATCCATGTTCACTTGAATTCAACTCTAATGAATATCAGAATATTACCACTACAAAAACTCGTGTTTTGGATTCTATCATTCCTATGGCCAAATTGAGGAACCATACAGAAACTAGTTTTCAGTAGATGCTATCTTCTGGTATGGTCATAGTCCTGATTGGATTTCTCCGTATATGACTTGCATTCTTTCTCTATTATCTCTTCTAATCCATCTAGCTTAGATAATCTTGAAGGTTTATTCTTAGAATTACCTTCAAGAAGAAAGAATAAGAAGGCAGGCTGAGGATATAGCTGGTAATATTGAAAATATTATTATGGCAAATATGGAAACCATTGAGAAGACTAGCAACCACTAATTCAATCATATTAATAACAAACTTCACAAACTACTTTAGTGGTAAGAGAGGCGAGAGCTTCAAGGTTGACGAGTTTCCATTTTAGTTTATTTGTAGGTTTTTATGTTGGCTTGCTTGTAGATTTGCATGATGGCTCGGCTGTGGTTTCGCCTGTCTATTCATATTAATAGAATATTATTAAAATAAAACCAGAAAGCTGAATTGCCATAAAAAAAATCCTTCCATTTACTACTATACCATGTGTATCTCTAGTTGTGTCTACTACACTACAATATCTTTCACTCACTATTCATAGCCGCCACTACTACTAAGTGGTAGTGATAACTTTATGGTTTTACCTAGTTGTTTTTCCAGGCCAGTTAGCTAACATATCTGCAAGTTGCAAGTATTGGATAATAAACCACACTGACTCAGTATAACAATCCTCTTGCCCCTTTGATTAATGCAACAGAAAATAATTTACTCTCTTAAAGTTCCAGGTTTTGAATTCGTGATCTTGAATACCTCAAGCAAGTATTATCCGGTCCAATAGCTTATAACTAACTTGTTCTCTTTCCAGTCATACAATCTGATCAGATAGCAAGAAGGGTAGAAGCTAATGTGATAGAACTATGCCAATGGTTGTATGTTATTCTGCTATCTGTTGACTGTCATTACGGTTATCAGATGTGAGTAGTGTTCGTTATGGGGCAGAGCGGGGTGGGTTTTCCCTCGTCAGACACCGGCCTTATACAGGGCTGGGGGTGGTATGTTGTGGGTAATCCCCGCTCCGTCCCCGTCCTTGGCCCATCCAGACTCATTCCCTGAATGGGGCTCCGGTTGTTACCACCTACTTTTAATGGGGGCCCATGTGGGGTATGGGTTGGGCAGGTGCCTGAGTGGGGACAGGGGTAGGGAAAGTTGCAAAAGACACCTGCACCACAGGCGGTGGAGTTGGGAGAGGTGGGAAAAGGGCCGGGGCCTGCATTTTTCATGGTTTCGTCAGGGTCAGGGTGGATAAGGAAGGGTTCGTCCATAGGGTAGGATGGTGGGCTCATTGTTAATCTGGCACTTATCGCCTGACTGGCAGTATAGGACAAAGTGCTGACACATCTGTAGCCACCAGAAGAAGCAACCCGCATAGCAGTAGCATTTGTAGGGTGAGAAATATCCGAGACCTTCATGGACAGTCCTGAGTATGAAATCCCATAGGGATACTCCCATCTCAAGAGGTCCTACCAGTAGATAAAGGTTTTCGTACCCTTTGGTGTTCTGGGCAAGTAGAAGCCCATCGTGAATGGAGTATTGAAATTTGTTATCATTTTCGTTGACCCTTGTGTAGAGGGCATCAGTGTTAAGAGCTTCTCTAACTCACTCGGCGAGGATACCTATAAGCCGAGTGTGTAGAGTACTTAAGTTTTGATTTGGATTGGTGGGAGCTTCAGAGTCATAGCGTGATCGGCTGTAAAGGAGACCAAAAGCCGGGAAGGCCATAGGTGGTGTTGGCAGGATATTATGGGTCATGCGGAAGGGTGGTAGGCTTTCAGAGAGGTAGGGGATATCTAGGAGGGAGGCCTGGCCCTCCTTAAGGGCCGTATTCAATGTAGGAGTCGTATCCTGCTCTTTTCTCTTCATCTTCTTGCTCTGCTTTCCGACTTTATGGTCCTTTGGCCAGCAGCCTGCAATTTCTTTTTCATTCTTATGTATCTCACACCCATTATCAGTACATGACATCCAGCGCATTTCTGCATGTCGTTGTTCTATTTCACTAGAGATTGGGAGAGTTGTATTATCACCCCAAGAGGTTCCAATTGATATTCGGGTATAGTTGTTAGCTGCGGTTGATGGAGCTGGTGAGGAGGGACAGGTATTCCTCTTCCGGGAACAGGTTTTACGCATTGCTTACAATTTCATCCAAAAGGGATTCAGGGCAGCAACAATGGATAAACTCAGTGCGAGTAAGGGCAGGAGATGTCTGGGCTCCGCATGAGTGATACAAGGTGTTGGCTGATTCAATGCTAAAATCTGCAAAGGACGCATAGCTTGTATTGATTCTTAGGGGTTGGGTAAGGTCTGGTAGCTCAAGGTTGTCATAATCGATAGTGGGGTCCTTGCGGCTTATATCGAATGCTGCTGAGGTTCCCTCATGGATTGTGAATAGGTAGTCTGCTAGGAAATTTCTCGCTACTGGCGAGTATTCAATTTTGAAATCAAAGCGACTGATGTCGGTTAGCCATCTCTGCTGTGGTTCATTGAGATTCTTCTGTGTCATGAGTTTAGTGAGAGTCTCGTAGTCTGTAATCACCATAGATTGCCTGAGTAACAAATGGGGAGTGAATACTTCCATAGTATCAATAATTGCACGTGTTTCCTGTTGGTGTGTCGGGTAGTTGCTTTGTGATGTTGTCAGCTTCGTGCTGTAGAATCCTGCAGGTCTGGCTGGATCTCTGGTTGGTCCTTGACCTATCCCAGCGCCCGTACCTGTACGTGATCCATCGGTAAAAAGCCATATCATCTCTGACTTATTATAGTCAATTGCTCTAAGGACTGTGTTCTTACGGGCTGCTTGCCTGACTGCTTTGAAGGCTGCTTCCTTCAGATTTGTCCACAGCCATTTAGCGTTCCCACTCAGGTCTGTGAGTGGGGCTGTGATGGTCACTGTCGCAATGGGGGGAATGAACTGCCAGATATAATTAACCATTCCATTAAATCGCAGCCATTCTATCTGGTTCTCAGGTCGTGTCCCGTCATTGATGGTCCTAACTTTCTCTGGCGCAGGGTGGATGCCATCATCGTTTATCAGTTGCCCTAGGATTTGGCGCTTACGGGCAAAGAAAACACTTTGCTTAGGGTTGGCATAATATCTGGTGTTTGTAAGAGTCTTAATGTGCTTTTCAAAGGTATCGCTGAAGACAAAAATCTTGTCAATGTAGAGCCATATGTTCTTGCCTAATTCATTATGGAATAAGTCCTCCATAGTCCTCATGAAGGTTGTGGGGGCATTCATGTCTCCTTGCATCATGACCTGGCTGGTAACGCCGCCGAAGGGTCATTTGATAGTATGGCACTTGACATCATCGGGGAGCATTAGCAAAAGATTTATTCCTGTTCCTGTATGTCAGATCCATAGGAGGCACAGGAGGCATAGGAAACGCGGAACGTCCTATTCAGCATGTGGCGTCGATCTGACAAACTATCCGGAAGATTGGCTCAACGTCCTGTTCCGTCCTGACAACATTATGAAATGCACCTTCCATCCAGAGAGTCCTGAGGCCTTCCGACGCTAGCCTATCCTGTCCTGACATATTCCCATGATTGAAGGTCATGTCATGACGCCTTCCGACGCCCGGCTATCGTGTACTGATGCCATCCTAGCATCTGTAGTATGCGCCAACCCTGTCCCGATACCTATACCCTTCCTCTCTTCATTCTAACCTGTGTACAATTTACCTGATCGTTCCAGACACCAGTTACTGCTTGTTGAACCTTCCAGACTGACAATACTCCCGCCCTCCATTTAGACGCACTGATCACCTAGCCACTATTCAGAACCTCTTTCTTACACACTCCCATGTTTTAGATTCAAGTTCTTTTTTTCAAAATTGTTGTGATATTCCTCATAATTTATTGCCGTTATCGCGACACCCTATAATAGTGTATTTACTATGATACTATATGACTATTGCATATAATATTGATTACCGGCGCTTTTGCGCGTTCCATCACTACAGAGCAAATTAAAAGTACATACACGTACCACCTCCCCCAAGGCACCCGCAGTGGTATGCACACCATCCTGCTGACCAAGAGTTTCGTCCAGCGCCAGCAGTGCCCTGAGCCCCGCTTCAGCTTTCTGAGAATCCTCCACGCTGAGAGATAAGTGATTGCGCATTTGAGAGTCGACGGCCCCCAATGCGGTGGCCAGACTGTCATGATTTGACTGAGGATCCGAATCAACAATGGTTAGCTCCTGGTCAATGAACGTTTGACAGAGATCCAGTGATGTTTCCCTCTCCGGTGACCGACTTTGACTATCCTGGAGCCCCGGCAGGGCGCCAACCATGACGTAGGTGTCAACCGTCGTTGGTCTCATTAGGAAAGGATCTCGCAGAGTCTGCTTGCCTAGCCGAGGATTCAGTTTTCCATAAATGGCCTGGTTATTGTCCGGGAGGCACTCTCTCTGCCCCTGCTGAGTGCTACGCTGTATCTCAAGCATCTATGCAATCTTCTGATGCAGGTTTAATATAAACATAACCGGCGTCGCCTGGGCGAACCCCTGCCGGGTGTTGTCCTGCCGGATAAAATGATATTGTGTTTTTCAAGATTAGCAGACACGGTTATCAAAAAACGGGCAATCATTTGGACTCTCCCTATGATGACCCTACAGATAGGTAGCTACTGTAGACAAAATACAAGCCCATATGGTATACGACGAGGTAACCAAATTGAGCATAGCCCAGTATATTTGGTATGCTACAAGTATACAAGAGTTGGTATAACTGTCTGCAAAGTGACTGAGTGACATAAGGTTAGACAGGGTAACCTTCTGAGGGCATGTTCGCGTAAAGTCAAGGACATATACCAAAAATTGTACCGGTATCCGGGGCAACAGTGTATGTGGTGGCACAGACTCCTAAAGGGAGTATAGGCATGAAAGGGTAAAGTTATCCTACCTTGGAAACATTATTGCACGACCATTGGGACCAAGTTATCCTACTGAGGTACCCGAGTTACCCTACCTTTATCGATGAAGTAATTTGCGGACTTAGAGGAATGTTATCACCCTGTGGTGGGGGTCCTAGATGTTGATAATGCTGCTTCGTATTGCCTGGAAAGGGCTCCTGACGGGGCAGGCCTGTTCCAAACCTCCTTTGACATTCAGGGGATATTCATAATACCCCCCAACGGCCCCAGCATTGGTACTGCTCGAAAGCACGGTACAGCTGGGTAGTTGGGTGCTTCCTAGTAAAGTGATATCCATAGGAACCCTCCCACAACACCCTATGAGTTGTAGCCGTCCGGCCCACCAGAAGCTAGTCGCAGAATATATACGGGGTGTGAGGGTGACTGCCTCATGGTGTGCCACCTGGGCAACACCTGTGAACCAGCGACAGGCATGCTTTTGCCTCTGAGTAGTGGTATGGTTAACTATAGAGGGCTTGAGGCTGACCAGCAAAGTTGCAAGGCTTCGAGCACAGCGACCCCAAAGCCAGTCTCAGGCTACGCGGTGAACTGTAGCATTACCACAGGTTATTAGTGGACTCTAGAGGTGTGAGTCATGTTATAATTTAAGCAGGTCCCGCATGGTCAGCTGTCGGTCGCCCCCCTTGCAGTCAAGCAGCAGGAATTTCTTATCGAAAAGGCATGCAGTCAGGTTTACAAGTTTAGTATAGCCAGGTAGATTTGGCGATGGACGGCCTAGTTTGTATAGACGAAGCCACTGCTGGGCCACTGATTCCCAAAGGATATTATGTCTACGCTGGGCATGTGGGTCGGCAACTGACATGGGACCGATAGGAAAGCATTTTCCCTTATGCAGATGTACCTGGAGAGACATTAGTGAGAGCAGTCCTGATTTGTGCAGATAGTTAATATCCGAGTTATCCCACTGGCTCCGAGTGTTACATCACTTTAGGCAGGTGAGTTGGACAGCCCTCAGCTGAGCGGGGCGCTCGCCAAAGGTCAGAATGTTTGACAGGTGTCCTTTGACTTTACATTATTCTACTTCACTTAAGTGAACCACACCCTATTCTGATAACAAACAATTCTCGTGAGAACTTATTAAGTGAAGCATTCAGGCTTAACAATATTAAGTTTTACGGCTAGATTCTACTTTGAATAATCCTCATCCGTATTTTGATCTTTACTTCTGCTTTGAGTCTTCGGTACCATCATAATCTTAGGATCCCTCTTGCTACCCAGTGTCCCCATTACACATCTGCAGGCTTCCCGTGCCTCCTCTGTCAGTTCCCAATACCAGCACGCCACTATTGGGTCCTCAGTTGTTCAGCAACCATCCCTTGCTGTAACGGGGGCACTCTGTAGGAAGACGGATCCTAAGATTGCGACCTCACCGGGAACTCAAAGTAGAAGTAATGATCAAATGTAAAGATAAAGATAATTCAAAATAGAATCAAGCGGTAAAACTTAATATCGTTAAGACTGAAAGCTTCACTCAATAAGTTCTCTCGAGGATCGTTGATTATCAGAATAGGGTGTCTCTCGCCTTCGTTAAGTAGAATAATCTAAACCCAGAGGACACCCGTCAACCATTCTGACATTTCGCAAGCACCCTGCTCAGCTCAGGGGTGTCCAACTCACCCACCTAGAGTGGGCTAACACTCGGAGGCAGTCGGACCGCTCGGATATTTACTATCTCCACACATAGGACGTGCTTCCGGTGAGGTCTCTCCAACTACATCTCCATGAGCGAAAGCCCTTTCTTATCGGTAGCAAGTCAGTGGCCAACCGACATGCCCACCGTAGAGATAATATCTATTGGGACTCACTGGCCCAGCGGTGGTTTCGTCTATACAAGCTACGCAGTCCATCGGCAAATCTACTTGCCTATACTAAGCTTCTAAACCTGACTGCATGCTCCTACGATAAGAAATCTCCTGCGGCCTGACTGCATGGGCGCTACCCACAGTCAACCATGCGGGACCCTCTTAAATCGTGATAAGACTAACGCCTCTAGAGTCCACTAATACTCCATGGTAATGCTACAGATCACGGGGTAGCCTCGGACTGGCTTTGAGGTGGTTGTCCTGGAAGCCTTGCATCTTTCCCGGTCAGCCCCAAGCCCTCTACTGTTAACCATACAACTACCCGGAGGTCAAAGTATGCCCGTAGGTGGTTCCCAGGTGTTATCCTGGTGGCGCCCCAGGAGGCGGTCACCCTCACACACCTTATATATCCTGAAAACAGCTTCTGGTCGGTTGGATGGCCACAACTCATACAGTGTTGTGGGAGCGTTCCTATGGATCTTACTTTACTAGGAAGCACACAACTACCCAGCCGTACAGTGTTGTCACGCCGTACCAACGCTGGGGCCGCAGGGGGGTTTTAGGAATATCACCTGCAAGCTACAGGAGGTTCAGACCACTCCTGCTCCGTCAGTGGCCCGTTTCGTGTCCTACCAAGCGGCCCTTTGAACATCTAAGAGCCCCAATATAGTGGGATAACTTCCCCCTAACTCTGCAGATGACTTTGTCGGTGAAGGTAGGGTAACTGGGGTACCTCAGTAGGGTAACTGGGGTCCCAAGGTAGGGTAATCATGTTTCTAAGGTAGGGTAACTTCACCGTTCCATGCCTTTATTTCCTTCGGGAGTCTGCGCGACCACATATAATGTTGCCCCAGAGACCCCTGCAACATTTACAATGGGTCCTTGGCTTTATACACACATACCCTCCGAAGGTTACCCTGCGTATTAGGGTAAGTTTGTCCTTCCTA
>Ga0307513_10009120_pt1 | contig 12568 bp, 10 predicted proteins | sample 15_EM_MG_FD_202174 | JGI IMG/M metagenome (GOLD analysis project Ga0307513, IMG submission 202174) | Populus trichocarpa ectomycorrhiza microbial communities from riparian zone in the Pacific Northwest, United States - 15_EM | ecosystem: Host-associated > Plants > Roots > Unclassified | place... | reverse complement strand
GACCAATATCAGGAACTGGTGTAGGTACATGCATAACCGGTGGCACCATTTAACTTAGTAGGTGTCACCAGACATATAGCCAGGTTTTGAACCATGTTTATTTACTGGTGTGACTATCTACAGAGGACCAGAATACGAGCGAACGTGAATTCGTTCTGATCGCATCTACACGAGGCTCACAAATAATTTGGTAGGCCCTAATAGTTGGAGACAATATGGTTCGACACCCATGCGGGGTTTAGGCTCCGCCTTAAGGCAGAGTTCTCTTCGCTAACCAAACAATAGAAGCGAAAGGGCTTAACCTCCCGCATCTCTATGGCTCGAGATTTGCTTACAGTCCTTGGTACTGCTCCAACTAGGCCATCACACAGTAATACTAAATTTTCTAATGCATAGGTTTTCTGATGATGACTAAAACGCCCATCCAGAGCTGTACCTCTGTTCCAATTCTCGCTCGACTTTTGTTGGTCACAGAACATGCACAGTTAGGGTCTCGACCTATCTAGATACTATCCTGTGCCTTCACATTCAGTTCCAACTCCACTCGTGCCTGCACGCTTGTCGCCGTTCTGCACTCCAAAACGCCATGTCCTCGAGTATCCCTGGGACATACAATGTTTTTCTACGATCTGTTGTTAAGTGTAGGTCGACTTTTTTCACTCATCCACGGTCCTCACATTGTGTGGTGTCTCACTCAATGCACATGGACCTCGACTTAACCTTGGTGGTAGTCCGGCCTCTCTTGGACTTTATCCTCTGGTAGTTCGTCCGCTGCACCAGAACATATAAAAGAACCAGTAAGTGCGACCAAATGGGAGCACCACTCCGGGCCAGCAGATGTGGCATTCTGAGTGCTACACCCGAGGTTTGGCATTTCGTAGAACAGCGAATCCCAATCCCGGTTCTTCCCCATCCTGTGACTTGATGGCTCAACGACCCTGGTATCTCTGCAACAACCAGAGGGGGTGAGCGGTTAAAAATCCATTTGTAGGTTAGTAGCAGGTGAAATTCCGTTATTGAATGAAATTGAATTATTCAGTTGCGTAAGGGGCCAGCAGTGCAATCTGATAAGTGCGAGAGAAGCGGGTGACATGACAATTTACTCTGCCATTTCTGAATTATTGACGTAAGATAAGCTAATTTAAACGCAAGTTTCCTTTGTATCGGCAACATTCAGCCATGAACAGAACTAGGCTTAATAAATTTTCTCACCTAGTTCAGAACAGAAATTGTATAACCACAGGTATATGAATTACCCGTGCGATCATCAACCAAGCCGGGTAAGAAAACATGATAGGTACTGTCAGGCTCATGCAAATGGCATTGAGAATGGTGTACCTACATTATAATAAACAAACTATAATCCATCCTAGTTAACATCACGTTGGAGGTAAAATCGCACATAAATTAGAGTCCTTAAGTTGAAAAAAGCTGGGGCGTATAATTGGTCGATGGGCCTGATCGAAAGTCCAAAGGTCCAAGCGAGAGTCATAATTAGCATAAATATACGGTTTGATTATGACCAGACGATCGGAAGCGTCTGGCGACCTTGAAGTCGGTCGTCAACTCATCATAGAAATCTTGAGCATGGGTGGTAGTGTGAATGATCAAGGTATTGACTTCTATGGAAAGCAACATGGGAGTGTCAAGGGAATGACCCGTTTCTATCTGGGTTTGTGTTAGAGAGAAAAAAGAACGACCAAGCCGGGGTTCGAACCCGGGATCTCCCCATGACTAGCAGGGCGTGTTACCACTACACTACCCGGTCTTTTAGTTGGAGGAATCATCAACTCCAACAGTTTGAGTAATTATCCTTCCGTGCATGCAACTAGTATAGGATCGTGTCAACAAGAACTTTCGCAGCACCGGAATTGAACGAGGCATACGACCACACATTACATAGTGCTCTTAAAAAACAGTGACCGCACAGTCCAAGTTCGTTGACAACTATTGAGTTGATGGTTCCTCACCCAAAAACGGTCGAGTGGCTTAGTGGTTAGAGCGCTGCTGCTAGATCCGCAGAGACCTGGGTTCGATTCCCGGCTTGGTCATTCTTTTCTCTCTAACAAAAACCATACAATTGAGCGACAGGCGCAGTCATTGCGATGATGGATACTTTGATTGGATACGCAGTACTGAAGGTGTACCCATGTCCATAAAACCAATGCAGCGAGTCTTCCAGGGCTAACATTAGGCTGTGAGAGGGCAGTAGAGACGGTCTAAGGGGCGTAAGTGGTTCTCAGCAATTTCGCAGAACCAAGGGGTATCAGAATGGACGCCCACAACAGGGATGAGAGCGACTTTGAGGTCTGACTTTGTGAATAGCAACAAGTTGTGATCGCATTTCTCACTCTCGAGCCTGAGGGCCATGAAAGCAACAATAGTCGATTTCAGGCTGGAATATGGAGTAAGCAATAAGGGTGGCATTGCTGGAGAGGCAATGGTTATGTTCGTCACTGAGAGCTGGAGTGTCTCTAGCATATGTATGGTGAGGAAGTGTGGGAAGGTCTGTACGAACCCTTGAGGTTGTCTAGGTACGAGTGTACAATTAGAGGGTACGTTGGTTTTAAGGCGAGTTGTGGATGATGACGCGGGTACACTGAGAGGGTTAATGGTCAGAACCCCTGTTGGCGTGCAGTCCTTGGAGCATCAATGGCATCTCGATGTAATATTCACAAGAGTGGGCACATATCCGGAGAGTGCAGATCGTGATTCGACGGACGGTTAAGTACTAGTTAAGTCGTTTGAGCCGGAGAGGGGACTTAATGCACTATTGGCGTCGGCACCCATGCCTATCACCTTGTAGTGGAGTTCGATACCGGCAGCTATGCGCGCGGCCGTTTAAAAAAAGGACCGCTGCCCAATATAGAGCAACCGGGCGCAAAGTGAAGTACTCGTTTGTAATTTGTAGTGATGAGTAGAAGCACTGTAGTAGAGGGCAACATATGAATGAAAGTTGGCGCTGAGCTTCGTACTCTCCGGGTACGACAGCCCCGGACAGCCCCGCCAAATTTGGACCCAGACTCTGGTGAGTAGAGATCGGCCACTGAAGGCACGGATATTCCACCCCCATACTCTCGAATATGAACCATCGATTAGCTGACAAACGATCAGGCGGTTGTCACAGTTTGTGTGGACTCAGTTGCCAGTTTGAAGACGAGAAATCCATCCAAATCCCTCCGCTCCAAGGACGTAAATGAATTTATTGATGTGCATCCTCTCATGGTGGCGCCCCGTACGTGTTGTACCTACTCCCAAGTCTGACTTGAGCTGTCGAGAACCACTCGCTTCACTAAACCTATGGGCGCGTGATTTTAGAGAAACACGATAGGTGTTATTGAACAGCATGCGTATACGTGAGTTGTTGATTGATACTATACTTTACACGCGGTGGTAAACTCAAGCTGCTGGATAATGTTGGAATTTGCGTAAGGAGTTTTTCGCCCGCTTGGGAATAGTTGGCACTGGAAATCTTTAACGCCTGTGGTTGGACTTCTGCCATGCGAAACGAGCAGGCCGAGACTTGGAGGAGAGTAGATATTGTTGACAATTAAGAGATTCTCACTGTCGCTTTCCTAATTTTTTCTAGCCAGTCTGGCGAGTGGCAGTCCTCTCCTGTTCCTCTCTTACTTGGTCTCCGCTCCCGCATCCGCGGAGTCTAGCCTCCTATGTCTACGGCCTTCTTTTCGCGCGTGTCATCCACCTGCATTGTATTACAGCACGCTGCTTACCCACAAAATGTCTGAACACCTCGTCTTCAAGATCAACAGTGGGTATACTTCGCGACCGCTCCATTGATCTGACAGGCTTGCGTCGCTGGCTTCATTCCATTTAGAGCAGGAAGATCAAAGGCTCATTATTTTGTCCTCTAGAACCTGACTTCACCTTCTTACAGGCCACCAGTAGGGCCAATGCACTCGAGATCCCTCTCCCTCATTCAATTCCGTCCGCTATATATTTGCGGCTCCTCGCGCTCCAAGTTCTGCCCGTAGATGCCGTCACCGATATTTTTTGCAAGTTGGCGAGTGGGGTCAAGAGAGAGACGATGAGTGAACGTTGGCACCAGCTAGATACCCCGATAATGCTGGCCTCCCTCACCATATATCATTCCTCTCAAGCTTTTCATTGCAAAAATACTGGCTAGCTAAACCTCAAGCCAGCGAGGTACAAGGCCATGGATACGAGTAAGGGAATCGAAGTTTGCGGGTCCTGGTAAATCCGAAAGTCCGCTGTGACTCCACAAATCTGGTGAACGATAGAGATGAACAAAGGTGAATGGAGAGTGAGTGTCCACTGCTGATAAAACCGATTTGGGCAAACCCTGAACTAATATCCGGCCAGTACGTCTGCCCACCACTCCAATCCCCCCACGTCAAACCTAGCAAGCGAACAACTAGCTCTGAGGTCCTCGACCTGCTCCTGTGATGCACCGTAAAACGGGTTGCCCTCTTGCCAAGGGATGAGCGGCTCGTTGGGGCTTTTGGGGGTATATTTCGGCGGTGGGGAATTATCGATGATGCTATACGGAGGTGGGAATGACGGCTTCGACATTGACATTGACTTCGACTTCAAATTCCGTTCGGCAATCAGGCCCCCGGGACCTTCGCGCTTCGAATCTTCCTGATCTGGGTCTACTTCATAAACGTCGTCGGCATCCATATGCATGGGACGGATGTCGAGCACTTCTTCCGGGTCAAACAGCAGGTCTAGGCTGTGCTGTCTCTTCCGGAACGATGATTTGGCGCTCCTTATGGTCAGACCGCGGGAATGTGTTTGCTTGCTGTCCCCCGCTGAGTCGGGTTTCGCAGAGTCTCTGGAGAGGACGTGTGGCAGGGGTGCAGAACCAAGGAAGGTGGATACTCGAGCAAAGAGGTTGACTAATGAGTCGAGGGTGTCGTTGGACCGCGAGCGTGTGTGCTTCAGGGACATAAGTTATGATGTCGATTGTTAACCTGGTCTAATGCAACGTACGGGTCGTCTCGAAGGCATGACAAGGGTGGGTTTGGTGGGCGGTGGAGGTCGTTGAGGAAGGGACAATATATATACCAGGAGGGCCAAAACATACTATTGTTTTCCGGTATACTATCACTGTGCCGATATGGTGCTCCCGTGTGGTGTGAACGGCTCTGGAAGTGTGAACAGCCTCAACACACGACTGGGCGTTTCACGAGCATCTATCCAGATGTCATACTGGGGTTCATAGAGCAGATAATACGGCATGGAGAAGTCTCTGGAAGGTAACCGACACGCGCTGCAGCTCAAGGTGCGGATAGGGGTGCATTTATTTGGGATTTCATATCGAGCGCTCAGTGCTCCGGTTGTCAGGGGGCACTGATTGTTTGGGAAGCGTGTTTCGCATGGCCATTTTCTCAGGTATATAAGAGCTCGTATTCTCGTTGTGGTATCGCTACGTGTTTGATAGCAGGCCCCCACAAACACGATTGTTTTCGACCGAGTTAACGACCTAGTGGAAATTCTAACACGGTACGACGGAAATTGGTATTTTCGAGCGTTCTGAACGAAACCAGCAGAAATTCCAAGACACATTCGAGGCGATCTGGAGTGTTTGGAGCAACTGTCAGAGGCAACCCTCGGACGTCCGGTGAACCAAGGGCCTGGGTATGCAGGTATGCGGGAGAACTATTGAAGATCTTCTGAGTATACTCCTCACGTCCTATGCGCGGAAGCCGGAATTATTTTATAATATTTTTTCTGCGTCATTTGATCCTCGTCGCACCTCTCGTTGTGTTACTCGTCGACTGCTAGCCCAATATCGACCAACAAGAGCGTTGGGTACAATGAGAAGCACACGAGGCGGTCATAAACGTGGCAAGAGGCAAGGTGTCCAACGAAGACGACAAGCTCTGGATGCTCCCACAGAGCAGCAGAGCAGCAGAACAGCTTGCGGTTGCCCGAGCATCACTCCAAGCAGGCCGCTAGTACAAGTGCTACCGGGACTATCTGGACACCGGGTGAGACTCGAGCGGAGGTGTCAGGCTGGGTGAAGTGGGGTTAGTCTACACTTCGGCCACTCGTACTCATTCCGAACTCCGACGTCGCCGCCTCACCTCGGCTCCATCCGAATCCACACTTGGACCCTCCCTCGTCCTCTTTCTCTTCCACTCATCTCTCAGCTCAACGAGCTGTGAGCTGTGAGCTGTGAGCTGCAGATGCAGACGCAGACGCAGACGCAGACGAACGCGAGCCAACCCTTGCCGTCTGGGTTCACTCCCAGACCCCTAATTCTCGTACAACGTGCACACGCCTCGAGTCTCCACTCCGAGCTCGAGAATCTTACGCGAGCCGTAGAACAAAAAGTCTTACTTGTGAAACGCTCCTTACCTTCACTCCCTCCAACTCCTCGCTCTGAATCCCCAATCACCTATCTTAGGAATGGACGCCCGCTCACCAGCCATATTCATAGTCCGACTCGATCCTACGCAATCGTTAATATCTTCCTACTTCCCTCTCTTGTAATCCACTAATACTGCTTTCAGCCGTTACCAACCCCACCGATGACCCCCGAAAACAGGCGACCCCTCAATCATCCGCTCCACTCAACAGCCCCCCTGCATCGACGAATTTATCTTCAAATGGCACCTCCGGCTAGTCCTCTCTCTACTGACATAACCAATTCCCTTCTTTTCTCGAACGATGCTCCATTGCTTTCCTCCGACCCCCCCTCACTTGTCGACTATGCACTGGGAAGACCAGCCCCACCCATTGAACCTCCGGCCGTACAACGTTTAGATCTGCTATCGGAAGTCAACGGCAGTGTTGGGGAGAACGCCAGTCGGTCAATCTGCAAACGCGCTCATGCATCATCAGCTCCTTTCTTGGCAGCGGAGCACAAACAACAAAAGGAGGTAAGATCGTACAAATATCGCCATATTTCTCGTCCTTATAGTTACAATTCTCTAGACAGCATCTCCAGATGACATCCTGAATTCTGAACCTTCCCGTCAACTTCAGCACAGAGCTACCCCACTACCTCTACATCTCCAGGTCCACGGTTATGTATCTGTGTTGAAGCCAACCGTACCTATCACAGTTCAACAGACAACAGACTGTCTCGCGACCAAGGACAGACACACAAGCAACGCGGGAAGCAGGCGCTCAACACCCCCTCCTGCTCTGAAGATCGACACACAGCAACCAACCTTCCTCGCATCTACGTCCTTCACCAGCGCCGCCTCTCCTAATGCCTGCGCTGGTTCACTACCCCTTCGCAGTGTGAGAGTGGAGCATCGCCCTCCCACTCCTCCACTTCGCCCTTTGAAACCCCTTCCATTGCGTCCGGTCACTCGTAAGCCACCACCCGCAATTCCCGTCGAACTCCTCCCTCAAACTCCAAAGGAGGTCTCTACTGTCGCATTCCCATCCTCCATCTCGTCTCCCATTCCACTTATTTGGTCTACGATGGACTCGTGGTGCCTTCCTCCACCGTCATCTTCCCCTTCGCCCTCATTTCAGCACCGCACGCCGTCTTCGAGGATCATGTCAAAGCTCGAACCAGTCATTGAGTGCCCATTGATAGAAAGCAAAGGGAGGTCCCCGTCGCCCAGCAGTACGAAGGAATCACGTTCTCGTCAGAGACGGTCGACCAGCCTTGAGGGAGCACGCCGTCGACCGGTTGAGTTCCTCGGGTTGAATAAAAGTACACCAGACTTGCGACTCGGTACTAATATTATAAACGAGAGAGTAGGGAAGGGACGGCATTCACCCCGGGCGCGGATTCTCTCGCTTGGCCTGTTGCGCAGAGCAAGGACTGGGAGCAAGCCAAAGCTCTCCATTTCGTCCCCGTTATCCACTACAGAATCACCATCGGGGCTTAGTACGATCTTCACCTCCTCACTGCCCCAAGAATCGTCTCCTTCAACACCATCGCCTACGACTCCTAAATGCTCCTCACCCTCCTTCCGTCGATGGACCAATTTTGTGGCAAAATTATTCGAACCATCATCCTCTTCTCGTCCGTCGTCTCCAAGTATCATCACCTCATCCTATCGGTCTTCCCCACCGACGAATACGAATACAAATGCACCACTCTCAGCTTGGATTGCCGTACCGGCCGTACCCCCAAGCTTCGGAAAGCCAAATAAGAGACGTCTGCTCCACGGTCGGTCGTTCTCCCACGGTACGAACAGCTCATTGAGAAGGAAAGCGGACGAAGCGGGTGTATCAGGATTTTGCCTCCCTGCTGGAGTGGACCCAGGGAGAAGGCCATCGTTGCCTTGAGCATTGTGGTATTGTGGGAACGAGAAGATGACCCCAGCGTATCATATAGGCATATTATTACCACCTGAGTATTGTTGTTGTTGACACCTGAGTAGCTTATACCCACGTCCATGAGTCGTCTTGTTTGCGCTCGCATATTCGATTTTCGGTTTTTGCGGGTCCTCCCTGCTTCCGTCGCCGTTGCTGCTCATCCTCCTTCGAACTTTCGCATAATGTCTCTTGGAACTTTTGCATGTTGTCTTTCTACCTCTACTCCGTGCTTACCTTGCCTTCTGGCTCGAACTTTGTAGACTATCCCACTTTTTTGTCTTCTTGCCTTTCTAGCTCAATTCGAACTCGAACCTCTCCTTCCTCGTATCTCCGACACTGTATCGCTCGATAAATCAACTGTCACTATTCCAAGAAGCCAGTCATGATGCTTGATATGAAGGCCCCAACGTCTTGAGTACTCTTCAAGAACTCATAGAATGTTCTCTTGAGATATTTGATGTCTTCTTCAGTAGGATGGATCTGCAATTCATGTCATACAGGGTCAGTTCCAGAGGCTCACATGCCTGGCTCCACTCTGATGTGGTGGCTGAGGGGGAATCAGGGCGCAGGGCAGGAATCGGAACGCTTCGCTCGTTATGTGGTCATGTGTTTACAGCGGGTCCCAACAAACAACAACAACCAACACAATTGTTGAATACCTCCGGTCTTACCTTTCTTTGCCACTCTCTCCTCTCCCTCAAGTTTATTTCCAATGTCCCTATCAGACTCATAAATCTCTGATTCCTCCATGGAGAAACCCAACCTCCGCCCTCCGCTCACTCCTGAAGAGGTTAGGGTTGTCAAGGGCCTCAGGGGTGCATGCAAACAGATAGACTCGCCTATCTGCTGCTTTGGTCATGAGCCCTTCTCCCTTGGAGATCCAAAGATCTCCTACTCTACTCAAGGCAGTCTCGATTCGAAGCCGCAGGCCGATGGGTACGTTCAGGAATCCCTTCAGAGTATGATAAACCCTCATTTCTCCTCCGAACTCTGCAGTGAATTGATCTTCACCAATGCCAACCCCTCGGAGCTTGCAGCGTTCCACGCCGCTTGCCTCCCCGCTCACTACGGCCACGGTACCGAACGTGTCTACGACGAGAGCTACCGCCTCGCACGCGAGATGCTCCCTGAATGCTTCGAACTCAACTTTGACCCACTCAACTCACTCGATACGGAGATTCTGTCGAACATCAAAGCCGTGTGTAGGGCCAGCATCTGGAGCAAGGTGTATAAGATTAACTCGTACGGGCCCGGAGGGCTCTTTCGTGCACACAAGGACACACCTCGCGAGGGGTACCATTTCGGCACACTTGTCGTCACGCTGCCGACTGTGTTCGAAGGTGGCGAGTTTATACTTCGTCATGGATCCATGGAACACGTCTTGGACTGGTCTGTCAACGGACGCGGCGAGCATGCTAACGAGTTTCACTGGGTTTTCTTCTACGCCGATGTGGAGCACGAGGTCAGGCCCGTGAAGAGCGGCTATCGCATTACGATCTCATACGACATACACGGCACTCACAAGCCATATCATGATGTGAGCCACTTCGACCAGGAACTTTGGGTTCAACATCAGGGCTACGAAGTGGAAGAGCAGTATGGTAGAGGGAAAATACCAGAATCCCCGCCGCAGTATTACGACCAAGAGCACGATGAGTACAAGTCTGCGCTCAAGAAGGTTGATTTAGCATGGAAACTCAATCCAATCTTCGGAAGTCTCCTCGACGCTTTTCATAATTAATCATTCCTTCCCAACGGCGGCCGGCTCGCCTTCAGCCTCGAGTACGGTTTGGGCGGACACCAAAGCCCCGTCAAAACGTTCGATTGGTGTCTTAAGGGAAGAGACGCTGCCATGTTCGCTGCGGTCAAGGCTCTTGGCCTTGCGTATAAGCTGAGTGCGGTTTACAAGGTGGACGGTGAAGGGGACGAGATTGAAAATCCGCCGTGGCCACCGATCGACGACTTCTCAAGTTATTACGACGACCAGTACTTGCTCCTCTGGGATGACTTTTCTGGGTTGAGTACCAACGATCTAGAGTTTTACGCAGGACGCTTACTTGTTGTTCTTTGCAGAGCTGGACCTGACCAGCAAGAAGGTGAAACTCTGATTGGTGAGCTTCAAAGGCTCGGGGGCCGTGTCGACTTTACACTCGTCTGGGCACATTATCCCGCTACAACAACTGAGGCGTGTAAGTTTATTGGGTACGGAAACGAGCCTAGTATAAAGGTTGTTTATGTTGCGGCCGCTCTGATCATCGACATACCTCGTTTCGGCACATACAGGCGCCACGGAACCTTCCACTAGGAACTATGGTATCTTCAGTACAACTTCCTCCCTGTGTTCATCCCTAGTCCGCTGTCCGGATATATCTGTGCCATAGTGATGGGAATGCAAGAGGTTCGAATCTCATCAATTTTTTTTGCCTTTACCGCTACGTCCGACTCGTGTCCAAGGTACCGTGAGTAGGCGTTGAACCAGCAGAATTCACTGCTAACTATACTATCGTTCACGAAGAGCACACCGTAAAACCATTGGTGGTCGCGTCCTTCCCGGAGATAAAGAGAAGAATACGGTTTCGTGTGGAAAACGGACTGATCCGGATAACGTAACGGAATCCACTAGTTTGGGGTATCACAGCTCCAGCTTGACGTCGATACCATCCCGATTTCGGCTCTCCATGGCTCCATCGCCACGCCGACAGAGTGCAGTACGGGTTTCGCTTGAAGGGGTCCTTTGGGAGCGTCCCATTCTTCCAATTTCAGAGCTCTATGACACGGCGTGTCCAGCTAGACGAGAGCGGTTACCAAGGAGCTTCACCCCACAAAGCCATAAAGATGGTTAGGCAGGCGTGCGAGGTGGTGTCGATCTCTCAACCGCTATCCCAATCATTCGGCAAGGCACGACTGGCGACCTTTAAAAAGATGCACCCGTTTGATAAGGTGGGCCCCAGATGTGGTGTTCACGAGGATGTACTGTAGTTGGATTGAATATTTCCTGCTTTCAAAATAACAATGGTGCAACAGATGGTGAGCTTGATGAACGAATCCCGAGCACACGATGATAACGCGAGTCAGTACTATAGGGGGGTGCTGTGTACTATTGCTTCCTCCAAGGGGCGGTGACCTATGAGTCGTAAATGTGGGATCTGATTACTCACGAAGAAGAGTAAGTGGCTAGCGATATTCTCATAAATTTCGAGGAGAGGGGAGGTGGAAGTAGAAGGTAGGGTGAAGAGTGATAGTGTCAGATGCTGCAGTTAGACCGCCGGGGGAATTCGGGTCGCTGTCAATGGCTATGGAACATGTTACGACCAACGACGGACTTTTCAAGATTTGAAACGGTCAATATGCAACCTTCCTGGATACAGACTATGAACGAGATGTTGTTTTAGAGATCAACAGGTATGCTGATGCCGTAACTCGATGGGAAAGACTGTTCTCCGATGGGTGATCCGGTCTGTGGTTGTTCCTGATGGAAGTGTGGCATATTACTTGACCATTGTGCAATTGAAAGATTTTGAACTGTTTATTAGTCCAATCATATCTGGGGATTCCATGGATGGTACACAGAAAAACGAGCAAGTTGCTGCTATTCGGCTTTTGGAAATGATGCACCTGAGATCTACACCTAGACCATAAATACTCTTTTTAAGTCTTAAAAAAGGGTAATTACGCACTTGCCAACACTACTTTGCCAACTCCCGCATCGCTTTTTCCTCGTTCTCGATCATCTTCCTCCGTTTCTCCTCCGTCCACGCCCGCATTCTCCACGATACAAGTGCAGGAAGTGTCTCCTCTGGCGGTGGGGCGGTCCTTGGGTTCGTCTGGCGGAGGTAGAACGCAAGGACGCCAGTGAATACACCTAATCCGGGGTCGAGGGACCTCCGGAGCAGCATATGTATCAGTACTATGCACCCCAGACCAGCTAACGCGGACGTGCCTACTCAAAAGGTACATCAGACTGCTTGAGGGTAGAGGGCAGGGCTAGCTTAGGAGTGATTGAACTACGAGGACAGTGGGCTAGTGCGTGACATGGAGTGCTGTACATCAGCGACAGTCTCAAGGCATTAATGTTGCCGCCCTCACACGCGCCCAGCCAACCAAATCGAATTCACGCCAACAAAGCCGACACGCCTTGGACTCCGCCTTCAGGCTCTCTCCCTCCTCGCACAACACGAAAGAAAGATACGAAAATGAGCGGTATAAAAATACCTTACACGCCCCAGACGCGTTCTGACGCGCTCGGAAAGGACCATACTACCAGAATGATGGTGGTGGTGGTGGAGGCGGCTTCCTCTCG
>Ga0307513_10009118_pt1 | contig 12569 bp, 10 predicted proteins | sample 15_EM_MG_FD_202174 | JGI IMG/M metagenome (GOLD analysis project Ga0307513, IMG submission 202174) | Populus trichocarpa ectomycorrhiza microbial communities from riparian zone in the Pacific Northwest, United States - 15_EM | ecosystem: Host-associated > Plants > Roots > Unclassified | place... | reverse complement strand
GCGAGCTCTTGATCCTGCTCCCTTTACTTTGATGTCCTCAAAGCAAGAGCTCGCGGTGGGACGCCGCTCCCACCCATGCTTCGATGGTCGCTTCCCGTACCAGCCTGTTCTGGGATAATGGCAATCTTTCGCTAGGCGCCGGCCATGACCCAGAAGACCATTCTCAACGATACCCATCGCGCGCTCGGCGCCAAGATGGTCGACTTCGGCGGCTGGGACATGCCGATCCACTACGGTTCGCAGATCGACGAACACCACTTGGTACGCAGCGACGCCGGCATGTTCGACGTTAGCCACATGACCGTGGTCGATCTGCGCGGCGAGCGTACCCGGGAGTTCCTGCGCTATTTGCTCGCCAATTCGGTGGACAAGCTGAAGAAGCCGGGCAAAGCGCTGTACACCGCGATGCTGGATGAACAGGCTGGTGTCATCGACGACCTGATCGTCTATTTCATGGCCGAGGACTTCTTCCGCCTAGTGGTCAACGCCGCTACCCGAGACAAGGATCTGGGCTGGATCCAAAAGCAGGCCCAGGCGTTCCGGGTGCAGGTGCAGGAGCGCCCTGAGTTCGCCATGATCGCGGTGCAGGGGCCGACGGCACGCGCGCGTGTGATTGGCCTGCTACGCGACTCCGACCGTGCCGCCGCCGACAAGCTGAACCGGTTCGCCGCGGTCGAGGCACGCACCTTCGATGGCGTGCCGTTGTTCGTCGCCCGCACCGGTTATACCGGCGAGGATGGTTACGAAATCGTGTTGCCGCAGGAACAGGCGGTGGCCTTCTGGAATGCCCTGCTCGCCGCTGGAGTGAAACCTGCCGGCCTGGGCGCGCGCGATACCTTGCGCCTGGAAGCGGGCATGAATCTTTATGGACAGGACATGGACGAAACCACCACGCCCTACGAAGCCGCGCGATTTCATCGGCCGCGCGGTGCTGGAGTCGCAGGCCGCTACCGGCGCGCCGCGCCAGCTGATCGGGTTGGTGATGGATGAGAAAGGCGTGTTGCGCCACGGCCAGAAAGTGCTGACCGCCGGTGGCGAGGGCGAAATCCTCTCCGGTACTTTCTCGCCGACGCTGGGCAAGGCTATCGCCTTCGCGCGCGTACCGGCCGGCGACATTCCGCTGGGAGCGGGGGGCGCCGTGCGTGTGGACATCCGCGGTCGCGAGGTGCCGGTGCGGGTGGTGAAATTTCCGTTCGTCCGCGAAGGCCAGGCGCAACCCGGCGTGCTCGAATAAGAGCGCGCGTGTTGTTGTCCACTGGACGAATTCCTTCGCTAAACTAGCGCCACCCGCCCACCCTCAACCCGATCCCCCGGAGCAGCAACATGAGCGAGATCCCTGGCGACCTCAAATTTCTCAAGTCCCACGAATGGGCACGCGTTGAAGGCAGTGGCCGCGTCACCGTAGGCATTTCCGATCACGCACAAGGGCTGCTCGGCGATCTGGTCTACGTCGAATTGCCGAACGTCGGCGATCGCGTCGAAGCCGGCAACGCCGCCGCCGTAGTGGAGTCGGTGAAAGCCGCCTCGGACGTCTACAGTCCGCTCACCGGTACGGTGGTCGAAGTGAATGCGGACTTGGCCGACAAGCCGGAAACCATCAATGAAGACGCCTACGGCGAAGGCTGGATCTACGTGCTGGAGATCGAGGAGCCCGACCAGTTGAACGACCTGCTGGCGCCCGACGACTACGCCGAACTGCTGGAAGACGAGGATCACTGATTCTCTCCCACCCGCTTCCCAGCTCTCGCAACCGGCCGCCTTGTGCGGCCGGTTTGCTTTTCGGGGTTCGCTCTCGCGAGCGATCGAACTTCCACCGCCGCGTGCCGACGAATGGCGGGCGAACGGTCGCCCAAGTTGTTTTCCGTTCCGCTGCGAAACCGCAAACGGGAGTTCTTCGAGTCGTCCGGAATCGGAATCGGGCGATCGCGAAGCGGGTGCGAGAGCGTCGCGAATCGTCTTCGAAGTCTAGGCAACGACGTTCGGCGGGCGGAAAAAGTTTGCGCAAATCCGCGCATTTGGACTGGTGCGACGCCGAAACCGGCGGTTCGCGGCAACGTCGCAAACGCGTCCGTTCACTCCTCGGAAGGCGTCGCATCGACGCGCAGGCGCGACGCGGATCGCAAGCGCGCGCACGTCGACGCGAAAGCGCTATCACAAAAAAACCGCATTAAACGCGGCGTTTTTCATTGCGGTGTCTCCGCGATGCGGAAGTCGGCACGCTCGCGTCGGCGCGATGCGCGGAAGTTCGTCGTCCGGGCGGTGGGTTGGCGGTCGGGTCGGGGGCGAAAATATTTTTGCAAAACTGTTGACACATCGAAAAAGCGTGATTAGGTTTCGCCCCAGCAGACGTTTCTGCGGAAGCAAGTGAGCCGAGTCATCGCGACAATAAGCAAAACAAAACGGCCCCCCACCCGCGCCCTCGGCATGACGGACGCAGGCTTCGCTTCCCCGACGAAAACCCAGACCCATTCCCGATACCGCACCCGCGCCGTATGCGACGCGGGTGTTTTTTCATCCGCGCCGACCGGCGCGAACAGGCGCGGCCGTTCCTGGCCGGGCTTGCCACCATCCGTTCCGACGCGCCTGGCGCGACGGCGGCTGCCTGCGGGTCCGACTCCCGCGGCGTTCCATTGCAACTGGGCTTTGTAAACGGATTCACCAATCCATAGTTCACTGACGAGGAGCCATAACATGGCAACGAAGAAAGCTGCTAAGAAAAAACCCGCCAAGAAAGCCGCCAAGAAATCGGCGGCCAAGAAGGCCGTGAAGAAGACAGTAAAGAAGGCCGCCAAGAAAGTAGCCAAGAAGAAGCCGGCTAAGAAGGCAGCCAAGAAAGTAGCGAAGAAGGCCGCCAAGAAAGTAGCCAAGAAGAAGCCGGCTAAGAAGGCAGCCAAGAAGACCGCTAAGAAGGCCGCTAAGAAGGCCGCTAAGAAAGTAGCCAAGAAGAAGCCAGCCAAGAAGGCCGCTAAAAAGGCTGCCAAAAAAGTAGCCAAGAAGCCGGCCAAGAAAGCCGCTAAGAAAGCTACCAAGAAGGCCGCCAAGAAGAAGCCTGCTAAGAAAGCCGCCAAGAAGCCTGCCAAAAAGGCAAAGAAAAAGGCTCCGGTAGCGCTGCCGCCCACCCCGGCTCCGCTGATCTAAAAAAAGAAATCCCGATTACCTGTAAGCCATAGAACTCTCTCCCCGGTGCCCAGCGGGGAGGGAGTTTTTTTATGGCTTAAGAAGGGTGTAGCCTTCGCCCCAGCCCCGGGGGAGATCGCGCATGAGAATCCTGAAATGGCTTGTGTGGGTGGTGGTGGTGGTGCTAGCGGTGCTGATCGGCGGGGGCGGACTGCTCTTGCCGGCGAGCTCCCACCTGGAGCGATCGACCGTCATCGAGCGCCCCCCAGCGGAGGTATTTGCCACGCTCAATTCCTTCAGCCGCTTTAACGAATGGTCGCCCTGGTTCGAAAGAGACCCCTCCGCCAAGTACACCTATAGCGGTCCCGCGTCGGGCGTCGGCGCCAAGTTAGCCTGGGTGGGGAATAGTTCGGTCGGCAGCGGCAGCCAGCAAATCATCGAAAGCGTACCGGACGGCAGAATCGTCAATGCGCTGGACTTCAGCGGCAGCCAGGCCAAGGCGACTTTCCGATTGACTCCGGACGGGAATGGAACCCGGGTGACTTGGTCGCTGGATAGCGAGCATGGCTACAACCCGATCAATCGTCTGTTCGGTGCATTTCTGCTCGATGGCATGGTCGGCAAGGACTACGAAAAAGGTCTGGCCAAACTGAAAGGCGTACTGGAAAGCGGACCGCGCTGAATAAGAGAGCGAAGCTCGCGATCCGACGCCTGTCTGGCGTCGGGAGGTGGAATGCAGCTTTATTTAGGCGAGGTTACTTAGGCGAAGCCGAAGCCTTACTCGAAGAGCTGCCGCTGTCGTTGGCAGGGGTGTCATCCGAATCGGCCATCAGCAGGTCGCTGCCGATCGGCACGTCCAACCATTGCTGTGCGGGCAAGCCCATCGCGCGATCCAGAATGGTGGGCAGCAGCCCGGAAGGCACGCTGCTGTCGCTATTCCAGAGGATGGCGATGCCGAAATCGCGTTCCGGCACCAGCGCTACCAGACCCCGGTAACCCTGCACGGCACCTGCGTGGAATACCACCTGATGCCCGGCGTAGTCGAATACGCGCCACCCGAGCGCATAGCTCGCCGAATAGACGCGTTCGCGGCGCCAGCCGGCACGCATTTCGCCCGGCGTGTTGATCAGCGGCGCGTGCAAGGTCGCCAACAGCGGCGCAGGCAGCACGTCGGGACGGTGTCCCGTTTGTGCGATCAGCCACTGCGCCATGTCGCTTGCGCTGGCATTGACGCCAGCAGCGGGCGGAAGGCGGTAATAAGTGGGCTTGGGCATCATCGATACCCAGCCGTTGCGACTGCGCACATGCGGACGCGCCCAGCGCGAACTGCTCTCGATGCCGGTCAAGCCGATGCTGGCGTCGTTCATGCCAAGCGGCTTGAAGATGCGTCGATCCACCGCCTGGTCGTAGAAGCTGCCGGTGGCGGCGAACACCACGTCGCCAATCAGACTGAAGGCGACGTTCTGATAGGCATAGCATTGTCCGGGCGCGCAATCGAGCGGCGCGTAGGCCAGCTTGCGGGAGACGCCGTAGTAGTCGGCATTGGACTCGATGTCGCGGTCGAAGGCGTTGTGGCTCCGCAGACCGACGCGATGGCTGAGCAGGTCGGCCACGGTCACGCGCTGCGTCGCCAGCGGATCGCTGAGTTGGAAGTCGGGCACGTAGTCGGTGACCTTGCTGTCCCAGCGCAAGGAACCGTCGTTGACCAGCAGACCGGTCATGGTGCCGGCGAAAGCCTTGGACAACGACGCCAGCCGGAATACGGTGTGTCCATCCACCAATTGCGGCGCGGTCACGTCGGTCACGCCATAGCCGCGTGCGCTCAGCACACGTCCGTTCTGAACGATGGCCATGGCAAGACCCGGCACGCGCTCGCCCACGGTCAGTGCGTTAGCCATGTTCTCGAATGCCGCTACGTCGAACCCTTGCGCCAACGGCATCACGTGCTGGCTGGCCAAGCTGGTGCGATAAGCCTGCGGTTGTGCGGGAGAGCGGTATTGCGAAGTAGGAGCGGGCGAAACGGGAGCGGCGGGCGCTGAGACAGTGGTAGGGGTCTGATTCCAGCGGAGCGGAGTCTGCGCGGTGGAGGAAAGCGTCAACGGCAGCAGCAGGCCCAGCAGTCCGATACGGATGGACCGTGCAGGCCGCGAATTGCTGTCGTCTTTCATCGTCTGTCGCGCCTGCGTAAGCTGTCTCTGATCCGGATAATAGCGCCGGTTTTTGCAATTGCACAAACGGGGAGAAGTTCGATGACCATCTTGTTCATATTGTTGATGATTGTGGGCCTTGCGGTGGTGGTCGGGCTGTGGGGCATAGGCATCTATAACGGGCTGGTCACTGCCCGCAACGCGTTTAAGAACGCGTTCGCCCAGATCGACGTTCAGCTTCAGCGCCGCTTCGATCTGATTCCCAACCTGGTGGAAACGGCGAAGGGCTATATGAGCCATGAGCGCGAGACGCTGGAAGCGGTCGTCGCCGCCCGCGCCGCAGCGCAGTCCGGCCTTTCGGCGGCCAAGGCCAATCCCGGCGATCCTGCTGCGATGGCGCAGCTGGCTGCGGCTCAGGGGCAGCTGAATGCGGGGCTGGGTCGTCTGCTGGCGGTGGCCGAGGCGTATCCGGACCTGAAGGCGAATCAGAACATGATGCAGCTCACTGAGGAGCTGACCACCACGGAGAACAAGGTCGCGTTCGCGCGGCAGGCGTATAACGATTCTGTGATGGCGTTCAACAATAAGCGCGAGGTGTTTCCGTCCAGCCTGCTGGCGGGGATGTTCAATTTCGCGCCGGCGGCGTTGCTGGATATTCCGGCGGACAAGGCGGAAGTGCGTGAGGCGCCGAAGGTGCAGTTCTGACCTTGATTTAATTCCGCGCGCAAGAGCACCCGCAGGAACAAAGCAATAGCCGTTCCCCTGCTTGCGGGGGAAGGTGCCGAAGGCGGATGGGAGCGCTCTTCGCGCTGAGCTTCGGAGTGGAAAGCATTTCGCGCTATGCGCGAGTTACTTTTCTTTGAACGGCAAAGAAAAGTAACCAAAAGAAAGCCGCCCTAACGGCGCGCCCCACGATGAAGCCGTGGGGTTCGCAAGCAGGCCAGGAATTTTAGGACGGGGCATCCTGCCCCTTCCGAAAACGGCGCACATCCTTGTGCGCCGCCCCTGCGGGGTTTGCCCCGGCCCGCTTGCCGCGCCTCACGGGAATTGAATCCAAAGCAAAAAAGCCAAGCCAAAGCGAAAGCGAAGCCCTGCATCAATCGCGAACTAACAAGGCATCACTCCCTCTATGAACTTCTTCGAGCACCAGGCCAAGGCACGCAATAATTCCACCCGCATGGTGTTGCTGTTCTCGCTGGCGGTGGGTGGGATCGTGCTGGCGGTGGATCTGGCGGTGCTGGTACTGCTAGGTACGCAGATGGAGAGTGCGGGCGGCATCGCGGCGCTGTTGTTCGTGACCACGGTCGGCACAGTGCTGGTGATCGGCCTGGGTTCGATGTATCGAATGGCTTCGTTACGCGGCGGCGGCGAATCGGTCGCGCTGCAGATGGGTGCGACCGAGGTGCCCTCCAACACCACCGATTTCCAGCTGCGGCGCCTGCGCAACGTGGTGGAGGAAATCGCCATCGCTTCCGGCGTACCTGTGCCCAAGCTCTATGTGATGGAGCATGAGGCGGCCATCAACGCGTTCGCTGCCGGCTACTCGCCTTCGGACGCCGCTGTCGCCGTCACCCGCGGTGCGCTGGAAAGGCTCAACCGCGACGAGCTGCAAGGCGTGATCGCGCACGAGTTCAGCCATATCCTCAACGGCGACATGCGCCTCAACATCCGTCTGATGGGCACGCTGTTCGGCATCATGATGCTGAGCATCATCGGTCAGCGCGTGCTGATCTACGGGCGCGGCGGCGGCAAGAATGGCGGCGCGATTCTGGGCGTGGCTCTGGTCGCGCTAATCGTGGGCAGCATCGGCGCGTTCTTCGGGCGCATGATCAAGGCCGGGGTCAGCCGTCAGCGCGAATTGCTGGCCGACGCGTCGGCGGTGCAGTTCACGCGCCAGACCGCGGGGCTGGCGGGCGCGCTGAAGAAGATCGGCGGGCTCCACGAAGGGTCGCAGCTCACCGACAAGGCCAAGGCCGAGGAAGTCAGCCACATGCTGTTCGGCGAGGGACTGTCGATGTCCGGCCTGTTCGCTACCCATCCGCCGCTAGTCGAACGCATCCGTCTACTGGATCCGTCGTTCAACGAGCAACAACTGCAGCAACTCGCCGCGCGCTGGATAGCTGCGCCGCCCAACGGAATGCAGGAAGACGTCGCACTGGGCCTGGCCGGCGCCGCACCGCCGCTTCCGCCGCTCGCGAGCGAGATCAGTGTCACTCCGCCGATGATCGCCGCGCAGGTGGGCCTGCCTGCCGAAGACGACTACCGCCGCGCGGGTAGCATCGTCGAGTCGCTGTCGCCCGAACTGCGCCAACTGGCAACACAGCGCGAAAGCGTCATGCCGCTGCTGCTGGGCTTGCTGGTCGATGACAACGCAGCCATCGCCGCCAATCAGCGCGTCGAAGTCGCCGCACGGCTGGGCGATACGGTCGCCGCGCAGGCTTGGTCGTTGCGCGAGCAACAGCTCCCCTCGCTACATCCGATGCTGCGGTTGCCGCTGGCGTCGCTGGCCTTCCCCGTCCTGCGCTTGCGACCGCGGCCGGAGCTCGACGCCTTCCTCGCCGCCGTCCATGCCATGGTGCATGCCGACGGCCAGGTGTCGCTGTTCGAATATTGCCTGGGCAAGCTGCTTGAAGTGCAAGTGCGCGAATCGCTGGATCCCGTGCGTTACGCCCGCTTCGGCCGCCACAAGCCTAGTAACGTGAAACAGGAGTTCGCGACCCTGCTGGCGGTGGTGGCGCAGTCCGGCAACGACGATGCTATGGCCGCCCGGCATGCCTATCTGAGCGGTCTGCAGCGCGTGTTGCCGCGCGATCATCTTCCCTATGCGCCGCCGGCTGAAGGCGTGCTGGCGCTGGAGGGAGTCTGGGAAGGGCTAGACGCACTGGATCCGCTGGCCAAGCAGATGATGGTGGAAGCGATCACGGCAGCGATCAGCAATGACGGACGCGTCAGCGTGGCCGAATCGGAACTGCTGCGTACGATCTGCGGCGCGCTGCATTGTCCTTTGCCGGCGATGCTTGAGCGCGGATGAAATCGGGATCGGCGACCGACCAAAGTCGTGATGACTCGATGGCCGCTGCGGACGATGATGCGCATCGGTGCATCGCGGACAAGCAATGAACAATTCCTCGCCAGTCGCCCAGAGCAGCAGCGGCTTGTCCGTGCTCGGGATATCGTTCGTCGTCGTCTGGTGCACCGGTTATATCGCCGGCAAGTTGATGCTGGGCCATGCGGCCCCATTCACCGCGCTGGTATGGCGTTTTGGGTTGGCGGGACTGGTGTTTGCCGCGCTCGCGCTAGCGGCGGGTACGCGGGCCGGGCGACGCGATGTGCTACACAGCATGGTCGCCGGCGTGCTGATGCTGTCGATGCAGTTCGGCGGCGTCTATCTGGCCATGGGCTGGGGTGCGAGCGCGGGCGTGACGGCATTGGTGATCGGCATCATGCCGCTGTTGGTCGCTTTATTGGCCATGCTTGCCGGCAGCGAGCGATTGGGTCTGGCGCAATGGTGCGGCTTGCTGCTCGGCTTCACCGGCGTGTTGCTGGTCGTGGCCGATCGAGTGGACGGCGCGACGCCGTTGCGGGCCTGGATTGCATTGGCGGTGGGCTTGGCGGGCATCAGCATGGGAACGCTTTATCAGAAGCGCTATTCCTCGGAGATCGAGCTGCGCCTGGGTCTAGCGATCCAGAACGGTGTGGCCACACTTGCCTTGTTGCCTCTGGCCTTGGCCGAAGGATTCCGCTACGAAGCCAGCAGAGCGTTCTACGAACCACTGGCCTGGACCGTTTTGGTCAACTCGGTCGGCGGTTTCGCATTGTTGTTCCTGTTGATCCGGCGCGACGCTGCGACGGGAGTGGCGGCGTTGTTCTTTTTGATGCCGCCGGTCACCGCGGTGTTCGGGCACCTGTTGCTGGGAGAGCACCTGACGCTGCTGAAGCTCGGCGGGTTCTTGTTGGCGGCGGTGGGCGTGTGGCTGGCAACGCGACCTTCCAGCCGGGTCCCTGCAACGGGGTGATCCGTCGAAGGAATTCAGCCCAGAATGGGTCTGTTCAAAATTAGATCCGAAGTCCGCTCCGCGATCATGATGGTCGGCGCGTTGGTGTTGCCGCCGATCAGCGTCGGCATCACTGAGGCGTCGATCACGCGCAGGCCTTCCACTCCGTTTACCCGCAACTGGTTGTCGACCACGGCGGTCTCGTCGCTGCCCATGCGGCAGGTGCCGATCGGGTGATAGACGGTTTCGGCCTTGGAACGGATGAACTCAATCAGCTCGCTGTCGCTCAGGTCGCTGCGTGGCGGCTGGATGGGCGCGCCGCGATAGGCGTCGAAGGCCTTCTGGGCGAACAATTCGCGCGACAGCTTGGCGCACTCCAACATCATCTTCAGATCGAAACCTTCCTCGTCGCTCAGATAGTTCGCTTCGATGCGCGCATCGGCACGAGGATCGGAACTGTTGAGCGCAATCCGGCCGCGGCTGCGCGGGCGCAGGAAACAGGCGTGCAGGGTGTAGCCGTCGCCCTTCAGGCGGTTGCGGCCATGGTCGTCCAGCATCGCAGGGACGAAGTGCAGCTGGATGTCGGCGCGGTCGTCCGGCGCCAGCGAGGAACGCAGGAAGCCGCCGGCTTCGGCGATATTGCTGCTGCCCGGACCGGTGTGTTTCTTAAGGTAGTAGTTGTAGGCGATGGCGATATCGCCCACCCGATCGTAGGTCACGCGCTGGGTGGAATGCTGCAGCGTGCAGATGTCCAGATGGTCCTGCAGATTGCGGCCCACATACGGCGAGTCCACCGCGACGTCGATGCCGTGCTCCCGCAGATGATCGGCGGGGCCGATGCCCGACAGCATCAGCAGTTGCGGTGAATTGATCGCGCCACCGCTCAGCAGCACTTCGCGTTCGGCGCGCGCTTGGATTTCCTGGCCGCCGCTGGCATAGGCCACACCAACGGCACGACCGTTCTCCAACAGGATGCGTCGCACCAGTGCGCCGGTCATCACGTCTAGGTTGGGGCGCGATTTCGCCGGTTGCAGGTAGGCCACGGCCGACGAACAGCGCGCGCCGTCCTTCTGGGTGACCTGGTACAGCCCCACGCCGGATTGTTCGGGGCCATTGAAGTCTTGGTTGTGGTGGAAGCCCGCCTGTTGCCCGGCTTCGATGAACACCGACGACAGGGGGTTGGTGTAGCGCAGGTCAGAGACGTAGAGCGGCCCGCTATCGCCGTGCAGCGCGTCGCCGCCGCGGGAGTTGCGTTCCGAACGCTTGAAATAGGGCAGGGCGCTGTTCCAGTCCCAGCCTTCGGCGCCTGCGCTCGCCCAGTCGTCGTAGTCGCCGGCGACGCCGCGGATGTAGCACATAGCATTGATCGAGCTGGAACCACCCAGCACCTTGCCGCGCGGCCACCACAGGCGGCGGTTGTGGAGCTGCGGTTCGGGCGCGGTGTCGTAGTTCCAGTTCACGCCCTTCTGCCCGACCAGCTTGGCCAGTCCGGCGGGCATGTGGATGAAGGGATGCCAATCGCGGGGGCCGGCTTCCAGCAGCAGCACATTGACGGCGGGATCTTCGGAAAGGCGGTTGGCCAACACGCAGCCGGCGGAACCGGCGCCAATGATGATGTAGTCGTACACACCCAGACCTGTTGCAGGAGTGCGGCGACGCTAGCCGCCGGGGGTAGAGCAAATGCTCTGTGCGTGGGCCGCGGCGCCTAAGCGACTGAAAGCTGGTGGGGATTGGGCGTGCCGTCGCTGGCGATGTTGCAGTGCATCGGATACCGTGCGCGCTGGCGTGGCGGTAAAGGACGGGAACGGAGTCATGCAGCCGAACCAGGGGCGCATCCACATGGGCGAATGGCGCGGGGTCGCCATTTCGTTCATCTACTTCTTCTGTGTGCTGGCTGCTTATTACATGATCCGCCCGGTACGAGAACAGTTGTCGTCCGCGGTCGGTTCGACCCAGTTGCCGTGGTTCTACGCCGCGACCTTCATCGCCACGTTGGTGTTGACGCCGGTGTTCGCCGCGCTGGCTTCGCGCTGGCCGCGCCGGGTAGTGGTGCCAGTGGTGTACCTGTTCTTCATCGCCTGTCTGCTGGCCTTCATCCCGGCCTTCACCCACGCGGGCCTGCTCAGTCCGCGTGCGCTAGGTATGGTGTTCTTCGTCTGGGTCAGCGTGTTCAATCTGATCGTGGTATCGGTGTTCTGGATTTTCATGTCTGACATCTGGAGCCTGGACCAATCCAAGCGCCTGTTCCCCGTCATCGCCGTCGCCGGCACGCTGGGCGCGCTGGCCGGGCCAGCGCTGACCCGCTCGTTGGTGGAGGTGATTGGCGTGGCGCCGCTGCTGGTGGTGTCGGCCAGCCTGCTGGGCGTCGCCACGGTCTGTGTGGTGCTGCTGGGCCGATGGGCGCGCGTGCACGGTGCGCGCCGGAACGAAGCCGGTCACGAGGACGCGGTTGGCGGCGGCATGTGGGATGGTCTGAAGCAGATCTTCGCCGACCCGTTCATACGCGGCATGGCGGTTTTGCTGCTGCTGGCCGACGGCATCGGCACGGTCAACTACGCGCTGATGATCGATTACTCCGGCGCGACCTTCGCCGACGCGGCGGCGCGTACGCGCTTCCACGCCGACGTGGACCTGGTCGCGAACCTGCTGACTGTGATCGTACAGGTCACCTTGACCCGCTGGCTGTTGCCGTTGCGCGGGCCGGGTGCGGTGATCATGCTCTGGGCGCTGGTCAGCATCGCCGTGCTGCTGATGGTGGTGTTCTCGCCGGATCCGCATGCGCCGCTGTTCACCTTGCCGTTGCTGCTTGGACCGGTGGCGCCGACCGTGCTGGCCTTGATCGTCAGTCGCGGCCTGGCCTACGGCATGGCCGAGCCGGCGCGGCACAGCCTATACACCCGTGTGCCGCGCAACGTGCGCTACAAGGGCCAGGACGCGGTAGACACCGCGGTATGGCGTTTCGGCGACTTGGCCATCGCGACCGGCATGAATGGTCTGAAGTCGTTGGGCATGACGATTGGCGGCTTCGCTGGACTGAGCGCGCTGGCTGCATTCGCCGCGGCGGGCGTCGGCTGGCGCTTGTGGAAGCGGGTAGAAAAGGTGGGGGGAAACAGTGCCCGTGCAGACAGAAACTGACAAATGATTCGTTTGTGGTGAGCCCTGGATTTGATCCCGGGCTCACCACGAACTGGAATTTCTCCCGCCCAGTCTTCCGGTAAGCTGGCCGGAACCGAATCACCCAGAGAGCCGACATGCTAATGCTTGCGCAAATCCTGGTCGCGCTAGTCGCCCTGCTGCATGCGTATTTCCT
>Ga0307513_10009117_pt1 | contig 12569 bp, 9 predicted proteins | sample 15_EM_MG_FD_202174 | JGI IMG/M metagenome (GOLD analysis project Ga0307513, IMG submission 202174) | Populus trichocarpa ectomycorrhiza microbial communities from riparian zone in the Pacific Northwest, United States - 15_EM | ecosystem: Host-associated > Plants > Roots > Unclassified | place... | reverse complement strand
TTCAAATCCAAGTTTTTAGTTTGAATGGTAAGGACATAAAGATAAGTGTTGCATACCTCATTATTTGCTCCAGCCTCATCGACATCCTCGACCATGGTTTCATTCCTTTTGTCGGCACTTTCTTCAGGGGTGGGTGATTTGTACGTGTTGCACCAGCGCGGAGTTGATATAAAGTTAGAGGTGAGCATAGGCTAGAAGGTGTTCTGTTTAGATAAATGCTGTTTTGGAGGTATCGTGTTGAGAGGACATTACATTTACTGATCAGCGTGTTGAAGGTATCACGTTGAGAGGAATTGTGACTGAAATTGTTGAAGGTATCGCGTAGTAAGGAATCGTGCTTAAGCAGCGTGTTCGAGGTATCGCATTGTGAGGAATGGTGCGTTGGAGGTGTTTGGATGTCGCTGGTAGGACGCAAGTTCAGAAAGTCACACAACTGCCTGTGACAATTTCTCGCTTGTTCTTCAATAGCACCCTCACACAAACGAAAACGCAAGGCTCTCCCCAAACGCCCCTGCCCATGCTGTTCAGCTGTTCTATCCGAAAAGACCATAGAGCGACATCTTGAAGGAACATACCTGCCGACCCATATCAAAGTCGCCCGTGCTGCTGCAGCCCCTCATAAACGTCCCTGCTCTGAAAAGACGCATATCAGCACCTCCTCAAGTGATCTCTCCAGTGATCTCTCCAGTGATTCTAGTGATATCTCAAGTGATTCAACTGTGGATGACTTTGGACCGTCTGGCAGGTCTGAAGCTGGCGAGGTCGAGCTTGAACTAGAAACTGTCAATAACGCTCAGACTGGATCTGATCCCAGGAATGTTAATGGTACTTGGGCTGGATCTGATGCTGGTGCTCGGGCTGGATCTGCTGCCGGATCCGACAACCTCGAGGAAATTATACAGGATACCTGGTCCGGACGTCGTGCTCAAGTCGACGATTATGAATCTGACACTGAATCTGAGGATTTCAATGAAGATGCTGATAGCAGGGACTCGGGTTCGGATGTGGATTCGGAATTCGAATCACCAGAAATGGGAACATGCAATGGTCTAGAAATGGATGACCTTGTTGACGAAGATTTCCAACGCCTCATCGCAGAATTTGGTGCATTAGCGCTTTCTCATCGTTTACCAGTCACTAATACTATTACTGTTCAGCTGAGGAGCTTTCCGAGGAGGACCTCGACATGCTCCGGACCTTTTCCTTGAAGGTCGAAGATGGTCTCTCAGAAGAAACCTGGGCTAAAATCATGTATACCTACAATCGTCACAATATACCTTCGCTCAAGGTCACGAAAGCGCGTGTTGAATTCCTGGCTGCCTATCATCCTGTGGCGTATGATTGTTGTATCAACTCTTGTATCTGCTATGTCGGTCCACACAAAGCGAAGACGCATTGCCAATACTGCAAAGAACCCCGCAAGAATAGCAATGGTCGCGCTCGGAAAACATTTACATATTCCCCCATCATCCCACGACTCAAAGCCTATTTCAAGAACCTCACAATGATCAAATGATTGCGATATCGATCCGATTTCATTTCTGATCCAAATGTCGTTAAGGACATCTTTGACGGCAAGAACTACAAACGACTCAAAGAGGAATACGTAACGATTGGAGGGGTCCGTCAAGCTCACAAATTCTTCAGTGACAAGTGTGATATTGCACTTGGTCTTTCTCTCGATGGCTTTTGTCCCTTTAAGCGGCGAAATCAAACATGCTGGCCATTGATTCTCTTCATTTATAACCTACCTCCAGATATACGATTCCATTTGTGCAACATTCTCTGTGCTGGCATGATTCCTGGTCGTTTCAAGCCGAAAGACGCTGACTCATTCACTTATCCAATGATCATGGAACTTCTGGAATTCCTCGCGGGGGTACCCACATTCGATGCTGAGCAGGATGAACTCTTTTCACTCCACGCGTACCTCATCGCTGCTTTTGGTGATATTCCGGCGATATCCATGATTCTGCGCATGAAAGGCCACAATGGGATTTTCCCATGTCGTATGTGTTTGATCAAGGGTGTTCGTGTACCCAACACCCGAAATACCTCCCACTATGTCCCACTCTATCGCGCTAATCACCCAGTCGTGCTCGCAGGTGACAATGCAGAAGTTGCGGTATATGCTTCTGCCAACCTTCCACTTCGTACACATGAACAATTCCTTGACCAGGCGCGCCATGTCCAACTTGCGCCCACTAGCGCTGAGGAGCAACATCGCGCAAAGGCATGTGGAATCAAAGGAATCCCTCTCCTCTCTCATCTTCCCTCGCTGTTCTTTCCATCATCCTTCCCATTTGATTTTATGCACTTAATTTGGGAAAACCTGCTTCCGAATCTTGTACTTCTCTGGACCGGGAAATTCAAGGGCTTGGATGAAGGTCATGAATCATACGAACTTGGCCCTGGCGTGTGGGAGGCCATCGGAGAAGTGACAAAGGCTTCGGGATCCACCATTCCCGCCGCATATGCCACAGCTCGACCTCAAAATGTTGCTGAAGATGGCTCAGCATGTACTGCAGATTCCTGGTCCTTCTGGGCGCTTTATCTAGGGCCCGTGCTTCTCAAAGGGTGCTTCCAGAAGGAGATTTACTACAAACACTTTGTTAAGCTCATAAAGCTTCTCCGCCTTTGCCTCCAGTTTGAAATAACATCAGAAGAGTGTTCCGAGATTCGAGAAGGTTTTCAGGATTGGGTCGAGACGTTTGAGAAGTCAGTTATGGAATTCCACTGTTCAAGTATAGATGGAACTGACTCACATTCAATTAGAATATATTACCAGAATTCACCCGACCGGGTTTCAACATGCCCGCTAACCATCCATGCTCTTCTTCATATCGCAGATGGGATTGAAGCAATGGGCCCGGTCTGGGCATACTGGGCATTCCTGATGGAGCGATTTTGTGGGAAGCTTTTACGTTGCATCAAGAGCCGCCGCCACCCATTTGCTAATATTGATTCTTACATCATGGCGGTTGGACAGCTTGATCAGATTCGAAACCGGTACAATGCTCATGACCAACTTGCCCTCCTTCCTCCAAAGGGTGCAAACTCTCGTGAATTTGCATTTGCCGAATGTACATACCCTCATGCATGTTCAAATAGAGTTGTCACTGAGTTCTCAATTGACAGATCTAACGTCGGTCCTATGTTTTCCACGCCAAAAAACCCCGACTATCCCCGACAGCCTTCGCTTGAAAATCATCGCCACATTGACTACTCGCTGCAACACAACGCACACCATCATTAAGCGTCACTTTCGGGTTCAAGAGGTTGAATTCTGGGGGAAATTTCGTCGGCTTGGAGGTGGGGACACAATGAGAGCTGCGGCGATTTGCCAATCCAATGCAGAGGACCGATGAGACGCATCCTATGTCCGGGTATGATTCAATTGCTCTGGACTTTCCCTAGCCTACTAATTTGATCGGATTAGTATGAATTGTACATTGACAAGTTTGCGAACCAACGCTGGAAAAAACCAAAATTCGAACTCAAGACATTTTACGGCCAAATCCAACACATCATACTCATCCGAATGCCAGCAACACATGAACTTCAACTCGACGAGCCTGAAACAGTCATCCTTGCATCTATCAAAAACTGCACGATTGAACGTGAGAATGACCTGGACATGCACTATTATCGGAACGAAGGCTATACGGAGCTTGTCGATATCACGGCTATCCAATGTTTAGTCGGCCACATTTTTGACTGCGGTTGGTGGACGATTATTGATCGCAGTGGTAAACTGGCTCATGCCGAGGCATTTGAGGAGTAGATACTCTGTATTTGACAAATAAACATGTTTTACATAGTATACTGTTAGAACTTAGCGGTACAGTTGAAATCATACCAGTAGAATATTCCTGGCAACCAGGTAAAAAAACTGCTGGGCAGATGATGAGGAAAAATGCCTGTTGTGGCCCCAGGAAAAATTCCTAGTTGAAATTAGGGATTTGTGGTACTAGTAGAATATTCCCGGCAACCAGGTAAAAAGATTCCTGGGTAGACGATGGGGAAAAAAGCCCGGAATGGCTTTTCCTTGTCGACTCCCAGGATAACCGGGAAAAATGAGTTTTGCCCGGGGTGACTGGTACTTGCTACCGGCTGTGGGTTCCATAGTGATAGTCTCTAGAGACACCTAGAGCAACCTAGGTTTCTTTAGGACCAAACCCCTTTTTCCTGATGCTCTTTCTCCAATCGCTCCAGTTATACCATTGACATGACAGGATGAAATGGACCACTGGGAATGGGAAGAATGACAGAAATATCACAATGAGCAAGACCTATTCGACAACATCAGGAAAAGGGGGGTTGGCTTCAGAGCTACCCAAAGCAGCCTGGGTGTCTTTAGAGACAGTAAAGACATCAAAGACCCAAAGGCACCCAGGTAGTTGCAAGTCAAAGTCAACCTGGAACTCAATCTTTAAAGACTCTCAGAGCAACTTCAAAGCAGCCCAAAGTACTCCCAAAGACACCTAGGTATGCCCAAAGAACTTCCAAAGACACCTAGGTATGCCCAAAGAACTCCCAGAGCATCCTAAAGTGACCTCAAAGCCTCCTGGAGTATCCCAGAGTATCCCCAAGTAACCTCAAAATATTTTAAAACATTTATAGAGCACTTATTCTTACTTATTTTATATAATAAAAATAAACATTAGATTATGGATTATGCTCTAATACACTTCTAATAAAATCTAAAAATATGTAGGCCAGCACTGCCTCATCAAACAATAATAAAAGAAATAAAAAATAAATGATGCAGCATGTGGGTTGCACACCACATCGTCAAACAATAATGAAAGAAATAAAAAACAAACGACACGGCATGTGGGTTGCACACTGCATCGTCAAACGATAATGAAAGAAATAAATAAAAAATAAATAAACAACACGGCATGTGGGTTGCACACCATGTCGTCAAACAATAATGAAAGAAAAGAAGAAAAAAAATAAACAACGCGGCATGTGGGTTGCACACTGCATCGTCAAACGATAATGAAAGAAATAAAAAATATGGGAGGGGGGTGAATTGGATGAGGCAGCATGTGGGTTTCATGCTGCCTTGTCGTCATCACCCCTCCTCCAGCCCCCTCCCCCCCTTCTATCCACCCTCTCCAATCTCCTTCGGCCTTCCCAACTTGTGGTTGTCATGCGTTGTGTTTGCTGGGGCTGCTGGTGATGATGTGGCAGGTGGAAAGGTGGTGAAAGGGTGGGGTGAGCATTCGAGCGCTCTCTAAGTCGTTGAGCCCTCCCTGGGTTGGCCCAGATGTGGGCATTAGCCAGGGCGCTCAGTGGCGGCAGTGGTGGCCGCGCAGTGGTGGTGGTGGTGTGAGGAAAGAACATTCACATTGGTGTGCTGGCAACTTGATGTCGGAGTTTGAAATGACTTTGCACATGTTCGAATGTTGTGCATATTGATTGTGTCTCAAAAAAAGGTCAGTTCACTCATTTCTCAACGGATTTTCAGGAAAAAGATTGTAGAATTTGTAGACATTGTAGTAGACTATAATGGTACATAAATTATATTTTAAAGTAACCCCGAATAAGTGGAAAGGGAAGTCAATTGATGGGCCTATCAGCCAGTATAATATCTCAAAACTCGAAATTTAATTGCGAAACAAATCCTGGCCACATTAACAAGGTAAAACATTGTCCTGAAAGATGTAAATGATAGCTTTCCAACGAACCCAAAAACACTAAAAACGGTCCATTTTGAGTGAAGAAAATAAATCATTAGTGGTAAATCACCTCCATCAATGCTCAAAACCCCGGAATTGAATTGTGAGACGAATACTGGACACATTAACATGCTAAAACATCGTCCTAAAAGGTGTGATCCAGAGCTTTCTAACGCACCCAGAAACTCTAAGAACGGTTCAGTATGAGTGAAGGAATTAAATTATTATGATGTACTCCCCCTCCTGCACAGGGGATCAAAAGCTCGAAGTTGAATTACTTCACAAAGACTGAAGTAATTAACACGCTGTAACTTCGTCTTAGAAGGTATTATTTAGAGCTTTCAGATGAACCCAAGAACACCAGAATTTATCCAGAATTGATAAATCAATGAATATATGTGATGTACCCCTCCTCCTGCACAGGGGATCCAAAACTCGAAATTGAATTACTGCAGAACATCTCCAGCAATTAATATGCGGTAAGTTCGTCCTAATAACTATCATCTAGAGCTTTCAGATGAACCTAAGAACGCTAGAATCTACCCAGAACTGGTAAAACTATGAATATATTTGATGTACCCCTCCTCCTGCACAGGGGATCCAAAACTCGAAATTGAATTACTCCACAACAACTCCAGCAATTAATACGCGGTAACTTCTTCCTGATAGCTATTATTTAGAGCTTTCAGATGAATCCAAGAACGCTAGAATCCACCCAGAACTTGTGGAACAATGAATATATTTGATGTACCCCTCCTCCTGCACAGGGAATCAAAACTTCGAAATTGAATTACTGCACAACAAATCAAGCAATTAATACGCGGTAACTTCGTCCTAATTTCTATTATTTAGAGGTTTCATATGAACCCAAGAACGCTAGAATCCACCCAGAACTTGTGGAACAATGAATATATTTGATGTACCCCTCCTCCTGCACAGGGAATCAAAACTTCGAAATTGAATTACTTCATAAGGACTCAAGCAATTAACACGCTGTAACTTCGTCTTAAAAGGTATAATTTAGAGCTTTAAAATGAATCCAAGAACGCTAGAATCCACCCAGAACTTGTGGAACAATGAATATATTTGATGTACCCCTCCTCCTGCACAGGGAATCAAAAACTCGAAATTGAACTACTGCACAAAGACTCAAGCAATTAACACACTGTAACTTTATCTTAAAAGTTATTATTTAGAGCTTTCATATGAACCAAAGAATGCTAAGATTGACCCAGAATATCAAAAAATATGAAGTGACCTGTTCTACTCCTCCTCCTGCACCAGATCAAAAACCTCAATCCACCTCTTCCCCTGTGCCCAATGCTACCACAATGATATATATAATGTTAAAATATATCTATAGACATTTTGGAAATAGACATCTCTCAAAGATATTTGAAAGCCACCTAGAGATACCCAGGGAAATATACATCTTTGGAAGATCTTTGAACAATCTTTGAAAGATCTTTCAAAGACCTTTCAAAGATATCTAAAGACACCCAGGAAAATATCCATCCTTGAAAGACATCCAGAGATACCCAAAGCCACTCAGAGATACCCAAAGCCTCCTGAGGATCTTTGGAAATATTGTAATTACCTAAAGCGCTTTAGAGCAAAAGGGCTTTTCCTGATGAACAACACAAACTGGTTGTACGTACCCTCTTTTCCTCTTCACATAAGTGTTGCATTAATGGATCCTACATCAGTTGATCACCCCAAAGGTGCTGATCCTAATTGTAGTAGTATCTCACAATGTACCTGTACGAATGAAATTGTATCTGCGAAATGCGATCTTTCTTTGAAACGCGAATCGAGTGAAACTAAGGGAATTATGCAATGGATGATGGACTCAGGAGCTTCGATGGCTTTTACCTCAGATCCTCAGGATTATTCCGAGTTGATCTACCTGTGCAAAGATAAACAGATTCCAGTATCAACAGCCAACGGTGTAGCAACCATTATTAGCTTTGGAACAGTTTTTATATGCACAGAGCTATCAGGAACACCTAACATTGTTAGAATTAATCCCGTCTTTCTCCTTCCAGGATTGAAAGAACAATTATTATCCATGGGACAATTACTCCACAGCAATCTATGCATTTATAGTGATAGAAACACCTTAACTTTCTCTAATGTAGAATCGACTGAAACCATGCTTACTGCAAGGAATTCGATTGTGATCCATCAAAACATTTACTGGGTCGACACCCAAATTGTCACTGGAAGTGACTTAACTGCATTCATAACCATACACAACGATGCCTATACTACATGGCATCAACATCTTGGACATCAAGTTCTTTCCAAATTCAAGTTGAAAACCAAGAATTTCCCCCAATCGTTCACAGTTCCTAAGAAATCCCCTATTCCTTGCGAAGGTTGCACAGAAGGAAAAATGACAAATCGTCCTTTCCTGGAGAATCCCCTCCGATCTGCCAGACCCTTTCAACGAATCCACTCAGACATTCACCAATACCCTATCGAATCATATAGCAAATACAAGTACTATAGCTCCTTTTTGGATGATTGTACTAGTAGTGCTTGGGTTACCCTTCTTCGGAAGAAAACTGAAGCCTACAAAGCTACGATTGAGTTCCTCGAAATGATTCTAATGCAATCTGGTGTGATCATCATGGGATGGTTCTCTGACGATGGTGGTGAATATATCTCAGTGAGATTTATGGCTTTAATGAAAAGCAAAGGAATTGTGGTTTTCCGAAGCGTACCCGAACAAAAACAAATGAACAGACACCCTGAAGGATTCAACTGCACAATCAGCAACAAAGCAGAAGCGATGCGCTTTCGAGCCTGCTTACCACAAAGCTGGTGGGAATTCTGTGTTTTACACGTGGTATATCTTTACAACTGCACTCCTGCACGTCATCTTCAATGGGAAACCCCCTATGAACAGATCGACAAGGAAAAACCCGACTTGTCCAAACTTAAAGTATTTGGATGTGGAGCATACATCTTCATTCATCGAGACCTGAGGAAGAATAAACTTTCTCCAAAATCTGAGTTGATGATTTTTCTTGGATATCGTTTCAGTCATGAATCAAATATGAGATTTATGCGATCCCCGAACAATGTCCTCTTTCACAGCACAACCGCCCTGTTTTATGAGACTATGTTTCCAAAATGCGGCAAAAGCAAAGTCCCTCCTGTCACTAAAATCCATGACAAAACAAAAAAGTCAGGAGATGAACCTACTGTGGTACACTTAGACTTGGGAGATGATTCGTCTGACGATGATGATGATTACCACCCAATTCAACCTTATACACAAAACGAGCTAGAGGATTCCCAGCCAGGACCTCCTAAGCCACCTTTGCCACCTACAGTTCCTATGCAAGATATCCCATCAACTAGACTCCCTAGAGGATCCCCAAGGGGTAGAATCCCAGGTCGAGGCACTAGTCAAACCAGCTTTGGACAAGGAGCCTCACAAGGCCCTCCACCAAGCCAAGCCAGACCGAGTAATACTCGAGGGGGAGCTACCAGCGAGGAAGGACCATGACGGTCCGGTAGACAAAGGATTGTTCTGCAAAAGGAAGGGAACGTATACCCACCTGGAACTACAAGTGATACAGACCTCTGAAGAAAACCCAGCAGGCCTTGGAAAGGCAAACAAAAAGATAGTAATTTGGTATCCATAACTGAACTGCCAGCGGATGAGTCTAGCGACACACTCCACATGTTCCCAGAACAATTAGTCGATGATTTGACCACGTATGGGGGAGTTAAATTAAATGAGTTGCTTTCAAAGGCGATTCCATATAACTCATTACCACCGGATCCTGATTATGTCTGTGACTGGACTTCCAAGGATCTTGATCGCTTACCAGCTGATCAGCAGAAGGAATGGTGACAAGCTCAACTTGAGGAACTAGAGGCCCTCAAGAAATGCAATGTTTATGAGCTAACCGACCTGCCTCCAGGACGCAAAGCCATCCGAAACTGATGGGTCTTTGATATAAAGTCTGATGGCTGCAAGAAAGCGCGCCTAGTAGCTAAAGGCTTTTCTCAAATAGAAGGCCTAGACTACAATGAGATTTTCTCACCAGTCATCAGGTTTGAGACTATCCACACCATTCTCACGCTAGCTGTGCTTGAGAAATGGATTATCATGTCATTTGATGTTAGATCTGCATTCCTATATGGACCTCTTTCTGAAGAAATCTATATGGCACAGCCCGATGGTTTCATTCTTAAAGGCAGAGAACATCTTGTATTGCGACTGCTTAAAGCTATCTACAGCTTAAAGCAAGCTGCCAGAGTATGGTGGATTGAGCTTGACAGATCCCTGAAGGAATTTGGGTTCAAGCGTCTCTATGCAGATGCTGGTATCTTCGTCGCTCAACATGCCAACGGCACCTTAATATTTTTACTTGCATACATTGATGATATCATCATGACCGGTCCGAACACATCCCACGTCCTTATACGAAAAAGGGACTTCATGGACAAATGGGAATGTCATGACTTGGGAATATGCCAGGAGTTCCTCTGCATGAACATAAAGTACAAGGATGGTAAGATCTATCTTGATCAAACCAGTTACCTTCAAAAAGTTCTTCAGCGTTTTGGATTAACCGATGCCAAACTGGCTAAAACTCCACTTCCCACGGGCTATAAACCCGAGCTGCTCAAAGGAACGAGCACCCCACAACTTTGGTCACAATATCAGTCATTGATTGGTCCACTACTCTATCTGATGTTAGGAACTCGACCTGACATTGCCTTTGCTGTTACCCAGATGGCGAAGTTCACTTCAAACCCATCTGATGAACATCTGAATCAGGCTATGTATATTCTCCGCTACTTAGTTGGCACGCGAGATTATGCCCTTGTATTCGATGGAAACAGCGATGAAGGCCTTCACACCTTCTGCAACTCTTCTTATGGTGATGATTGTTCAGAGCCTGATCGCATGCGCAGATTGACTCAAGGCTACTTCTTCAAACTTGCTGATGTGTCAATAAAATGGCATTCACACATGCAAAAAATGATAGCTACATCATCCACTGCTGCAGAGTACATGGCACTCTCTGACTGTGCAAAAGACTGCACATGGTTCAAGACGCTTTTCTCTGAACTTGGCAAACCAATTGAATATGTTCCACTCTACGGCGACAGCTGAGGAGCTATATTCAATGCTCAAATCCCATAACTCAAAAAGGGATTGAGCACATAGAGATACAACATCACTATATCCGCGAGCAAGTTGAACTTGGAACAATCAAACTTTTCTATGTACCCATGAATGAAAACATTGCCGATATGTTCACAAAGAATCTCAGCCCTACTTTATTCCTACAACATCATGCGGAATTAGGCCTTGAGTTCTATCCCTTAAAGGAGGAAGAGTGTCGTCCTCAATAAACAAGTAGGCGCAAGAATCGATTGGTATCTTCTCCAGCACCACAACATAACTTGGCGCGAGAATTGACTTATCTCTAACGTAGCACCACTTGAGGGGGAGTGTTGACACGATTGAGTATCATGTGATGACACAAATACATACATCTTAGATAGTTGGTGACAGCACATGCATCGTCTGGATTTTTTGTTTATTTTATGTTAAAAATATTCTGAGTATGAAAGGACCTGAAGAGCCTATAAAATAGGCGAAATAGGTGGGGATTGCTACCCAGCGCCCCTATCGTCCTACACTTCGCCTCGCTCGGCTCATGAAAAATGCCACTACCTAACCTAACCTAAGCTCACTCAGTTGTACTTAGCTAACTGAACCTTAACCGGAACGGTTAACAGGCAACCCAGACCGAGCCTAACTGCTCAGCAGCGCATCTTCGTGGCGGTGCTGGTAACTGCTTGTTGCCAGATGTCACGTGTCAGGTGTGTCATTATCCCTTTGGTTAGGTTTTTCTTTCTTGGATTGATCTGGTGGTGATTGCCAGTTGATGCGCCACAACTCGTGGCAGCCACATCAATCCCATGTCCCATGTGCTGCGCCGGTGGTAACGCCACCTGGTGATGCACCTTGCATGAAACGTGATGCGCCACATGGCTGCCATGCCAAAGGTACGTGATTTTCATATTGATTTCCTATCGATTGTTTCTGAGTTGTCACCTGTATAAGCCCTTATCACATATGATATGTTGCTAGTTTGCCAACTAAGAGCATACTTCTACAAGGGCAATGACCTACCTGGCAAGTTGCCCAAGGGCCATATATAACAATATGTGACATTTATTGGTAGGGTGGGGTATGTTAGTAAGGGCAGGTTGGGGTGTTTTTGATGCCATGGATGCCGGATTGGAGGGCGGGGCATGCAGGGGGTAAATTTGGGTGAGGCGGGGATATGTAAACATATGTAAACAAAAATATCACCAGAATGGATGCTGGGGGCACTTATTTGCTGTTGGGTGCAATTGGCAGGTGTTTCGGGTGGGGAAAAAACATATTTAGGGTCTAGTATAATAATAAAAATTTATCCTGCTCTTTCCCTGGCCATTGGGGGGCGGGACGGGGTGGATGGCAACAGGGGGCATTGGATGACGCATTCTAATTATAGAACATGTCATCAATTATGGGCCATCCAGGTGCTTCCTCGCTGTTGGGAGCATTTGGCGGGGGGGTTTCGGGTGGGGTAAAATGTATTTAGAATCTATTACATTATTAATAGCTTACTCTACCATTAATTTAGCTATTGGGGAGCGGGATGGGGTGGATTGCAGCAGGTGGCTTTGGATGATGTGTTCTATTTATGGAACACGTCATCAATCACTGCACTTGGGATCGTCCTCATTGTTGGTGACGTTGGGCAGTTTTTTTTCATAGAAATGTGTGTAGCTATGACATAAATATAGCTAGTCTACCCTTTTCTATGCCCCAGGGGAGGTGGGAATGGGTGGATGGGG
>Ga0307513_10009116_pt1 | contig 12569 bp, 22 predicted proteins | sample 15_EM_MG_FD_202174 | JGI IMG/M metagenome (GOLD analysis project Ga0307513, IMG submission 202174) | Populus trichocarpa ectomycorrhiza microbial communities from riparian zone in the Pacific Northwest, United States - 15_EM | ecosystem: Host-associated > Plants > Roots > Unclassified | place... | reverse complement strand
AAAACCCGTCCTCCGTTCCACTTCTGACCTTGTGAAATCGAGGAACCCGAACATCCGTTTTAATTTTCCTGACTGCGAAGGTGCAGCCCAGCTCGCCTCTGCCTTGTGGAGATTCCCTAGTTCATTTGATAGCCCTCTTATTGAGGACTATAGGATATGGTGCGTGCGCAGTGCAATATGCCAACCCGACCAGCCATCGCCCATCCTCCTGATCCATAAATCGTTTATTAGGCGGCACCTCTGTCATTCATGGGAAAAGTGGGAACTACAAGATGTGCCAATCATGGTCCCCCGTTCAGTCTGGCATATTTCGGCAGAGGGACAGATGCAGTGTTTTTGAAGTGAGGGGTGATGGCTGGATTTACGACCCATCGCAGACTACATTTTGTCTCCCTTCGCTTACATGCAGGTCATGTTGACCATCTGAATCGTCGTTGTTATCTTCAACGAACTGGAAAGACTTAAAATCAGGGAACTCTTTGCGCTTTTTGTACTGCTGCCACACCGACAACCAAAAATTGGACCTCTCAGCGTCATCAAGAACCGCTTGCGTCCTCAGGGAGTAGTATGAAGCGCTGAGACCCACGTCTATCGAATATACACATCCTTTCCGGCTAATCTGGTTGGACTCGGGACGAACCATGTATTAATACTTTAATATGCACCCAATAGGGATGATCTCTGACAATCTGGTCTTTTCCACCTAAGTTAGCTCTACAGTATTCATATCCAGCAAATTGAATGAGTTTGTCCTTAGCAGGAAGAAGGTTTCGATTCAATTTCGATTGAGAGTCCTCGAACACTTCATCGAAAATAGAACGGCCTAGCAGTAGTTCCACCAAATACGGGGGCCATAGAAGCAATCTATTCCGCCGCTATAATGACACTGTCGCAAAGAACTGTGACAAACAGAACGAGGGTGCTTTCCGTGCTGAGCTCTAGTTCTCATGTCAGCTGGCTGAACAATATATGCCAATCTAAGTACTAGCACCGAAATGAGGTACTCTATTGTTTCACAGTTTCAGAGGAGTAAGTATCTGTGCTTCGAACGGGGACCAGCCCTGTTGGGAAGCGAACATGGTATAGTCCCTTTCTTTGTACCGCGCCCTTCGAGTCTTCGACGAACCATGGAACCACGTCAGAAAATGCTTTTGTAAAAAGCGAAGTTCCAATTACCCCATCGATTGGACACGACAAAAAAAAATCCAAGGGGTTTCGAAGTTTCTTCAGCAAATGGTTTTCCTCAAATGTGCATTTCAGTTCGGGGTTTCGCGGGCTACTGGTACTGCCTTTCAAAATCTGACCCATTGTGGAATCCCTTGGCTGGCGGCACTTATCCGGCAGATACTTCGGAGTGTCAAAATTAGTTCCGTGGCAACCTCCGGCATGCAATTTGATGGGAGCGGCACCTGAGTGTTCAGTTGTTCGTATACACTGGCGAAAGCGGTTTACTTAGAGCCAGGGCTGGACGACATTGCATCGCTATCCGGTCAGGATGGTGATTACAGGGGTGGTGGCTCAGCAACAGAGTCATTAGTCATCAGCAAAACGGCATTCCAGTTCCGGGTTTTTTATGGTTTTCTATGGTTTTCAGGTTTTTGGGAACTAGGAAACCTGAAAACCCGAAAACTCATGCGACGGTACAGGGAATGTAGTTATCTATTAAAGTAATGACTAATAAAACTACTTGCAACGTCGACTAGCAGATACTAGTGGGGAATTTAGCAGTGCCATGGTGGCCTTTATATAAGTAATGGCTTCAGGGTTGACTTCGCTAGAAGCCCAAGTCCTCCCGAATACAACCCGAATAATCCATCAATTACATAACTGTTCTGGAACTTGATGGAACATTCTCATGAGCTAACCCTGAGGCCGTTTACTTATATAAGGCCACCACCTTTTGCCATATTCTCCCACTAGCGTTTGCTGGTCGTAGCCCAATCGTAGTGTTACATACATGTCGTAGTCTTATAAACTATGTAACAACTGTTGAGTACCATAGGTTTCTGTCGGTTTCTGAGTTTCCGTGCCTTATGTCTCTGATGAGTTTCCAGAAAATGGGACATAAGTTTTTGAGTGTCCAAATTTCCTGGATTTTGAAGGTTTTTAATGGTTTTTAACTGTTTTTTGGGTTGAGCAACCTCTGGAAACTGAGATGCTTGATTACTGATGTAGACGACCAACTTTCATCGACATTCGACGACGAGTTTGCGCACGGAACCAGCTCCAACATCAATAATTCATACCATCCCATTCCAGCAGAAACGTCGACTCGACCGAGAGGCCCAGTCCGCTTCTCGTTGAAGCCAGCGCGGAGAAGCTTTGCTCGCTTGAGGAGGGTTGTTCTTGGGGCGTCCACCGGTCCGACTTCCTCCAAGGTCCTATGTGTGGTAAGTACCATCATGCTTAATTCTACGACCGGGCGATTTCATTATATCCCATCGCTCTTCAGATCTGCGAGAAGCAACCAGCCTATAACGATAGACATCGTACTTTTTTCACCTGTGGAAACACTTGTGGTGCCAAGCTCGAAGGTGGGAGGAATACTGACGCTAGTTCGAGAAACAGGAGTAAAACCCACCCTCCGATATGTACTGGTCAACGCTCTACATACACAGTTCCATTGAATGGCCACCACAACGCGAAGGCCAGTGGTACGAATGTGTGAAGTAGGGCATTTAAATCTCTCCATTTATACGAAGCCAGGACTCTCACCTCTATTTATCCGAAGGTGTGCCGTGGCCGACCAAGGTACCAAAGGAACGGAAAGATCTTCCTCACCTGTGGTCTCACTTGTGCAGCCAAACTGCAATGACCGGGCTCAGTCGAGATGTGCGAGGTTCGCCATATTTATTTTTTTTCATTTCTTTCTCTGAGATCATGCTGACCGAAAGAATTTTGTAGCTTTGTAAGAAAAGACCCAAGGTCGTGATAAATGGCCGTAAATACCCTCATTGTGGGCAGAAATGTCAAAGCAAAATTTGGCAGTGCAAAAGGTGAGTCGACTTCGCTACGACCTGACGGTCTAACTCCCGCGCTATACGTAGTTCCAACAATCAGCACATCCCCCGAACTCGCTTCCTGCGTGTTATGTTTGATGTGTTGGAAAGCAGATCGAATTGGAATAGTGTATGACTTTTGTTCAGATCAGTGCAGAGGATTTGCAGACAAGAGGGCACCTCTCTTGTTCGAAGTTCCACGAGGCCATGTTGCCTTCAAGGAGGGTAAGCATATAAGACCCTTAACCCTTAATTCTCTCTTCATTCTTATTATCTAGTTGCCGACCTCTTCTCCGCAGAATGGAGATATCGTCGATCACCCTGTCCTGTAGTGAAGAAAGTGTACATGGTTATTTTGAAGCCATCTTCCGGACTGAAGTACGATATTCTTATAGGTGATAATTTAGACCATCCCCTTGTTGGGAAATATTTGGAATTGAATGTTTTCATAGAAGCGAAGTATCGTGGCGTAGTACTTTTTTCAAGAAAGGCGCGTGTGGCTCGGGATGAGGCGTACCTGTGGTCTTGGCAATTCGGGAAACACGGTACCATGAAAATCTTCCGGATGGCTTCTATGCAGCCTCGTTAGATCATCCCTCAGCCAGGAGATAGCGCAGAGTGGCATCCAGACCTCGGAAACCTTAGCCAAGTAAGTAGAGAAGGCGCACTCGAAGACTGCATTTCTATTTGACCTGACTTTTTAATTCCCACAGCCGTTAAGCTTTCCAACGACGTTCAAAAGAGGGACGGGTTGGAGGTTGTGCTATTGGCAAACGTTCTTTTGGCCGGGAGGTCGAAAAAGGGATGCACGAACTCGTCCTTCAGTTACCTCCCCAAGGATTTGACTCAGTTCGTGGAGGATATATTGAAACTAAAACAGGTGCATTTTGTGGAACGACGCTTGGTCGGCGGGAAGGTAGATCGTGGGGAATCTCTAGTGTTCGATGGAGACGCTATTATGCCTTTGTACCTATTTCTTACTAGGTTTTGTTAGTATTGTTGAGGTTTTAGAATCCTACACGACGTTAGATGTAACAATATCTTTGAAAGGATATTGTTACATCTTATCTTAGTTCCTTATCTTCTAGATTAAATTCTCTTCGCATGTTTGGTTTCTTTCTAATATTCTCGGGTATTTTCTCCTCGTGGCACCTCAGCCGTTTACTTACCTCTAAATGTTGCTGAGGTGTGTAATTTCTCTATTATTCTATCTATCTTTTACTCATGTATCATAGACTCTAGTTACTCAATAGGTACATGGCAATCCAGAAGTTTACTTACTTCTAAACGTTGCTGAGACTCTACTTACTCAATAAGTATTCCTGAATCTTTGTACATTTACGACTAATCTACCGGCTGGCCGTGAACCCAGTCCTCAGCGACCGATCGCTCGTCTTCTCTTTCTTGTGAGTAGTAATGTCTTTGCATTTGCGGTACTGTACACTGTACTATATTCCCTAAATCCAAAATTCTTCGTTGTCCCTCACGCAGTACATCTTACAAAGTGACCTCAGCCCTACGCCTCCTCCACCATACCCCAGCGGTGGTAGTCGTCCATAACCTCCTGAGAGTCGAAAACCAAGCTCCTCGGAAAGGCCGGAGCGACTGCCAGTCTTGGATCCAGTGTTGGATGGGTTCTTGCATGCTGGTCCATTTCGATATGAGAAGCCACGCGTGTAGCAGAATCCAGCGCCCCGGCAACCCACGCGTGGTAGTGGCTGGCCAGCTCGCCCGCGAAATGGAAGTTTCCGTAACGGCCAGCGGGTTGCAGAATATCTGCATACAGGGTACTGAATTGCCCAGGCATGAACTGCGCAAAGGCGCCGATGGTGAAAGGGTTGTGATACCAGTCAAATGCGTGGAAGTCGAGCGTATCCTGGATCAACATGTTCTTAAATTGCTTCACGTCCTCCGGGTTGGAGTTGTTCGGGGTGTGCAATACAGCAAGGTCCTGGTATATCTGATCGAGAAGCACCATCTCCGATTGTGAGCGAGGACGGTCCGGTTCAGGCCGTTCGGAACGGGACTCGACGTTCCTGATGAGAGCACCGAAACGCGAAGCATCTTGATCCCTGTTAAGAAAAGAGGTTCGGCACTGTGTGACATGCAGGGGACAGTGGAGGTACCCACCAATTGTATGAAACCAGCAACACACCCGGGCCCGTTTCATTCAATCCATAGCTAGGATATACGACAACGCGGCTCTGTCTGTCTGTGCGACTAGCGCCACCCAGCTGTGGTGCCTTGGTGACATTATTCTCCCACCAGCGCGTCTTGAACTTGATCCCAACTTTGCTCGACTGGCCATAGTTGAGAGCTCGGATTGCCTCTCGCTGATTGAAGTTCATGTTCACGCCGGCCGTGTTGATGGTGCGGAGGACGGCAAATGTGACAGTTGAAACGACATGCGAGAAGTATTCATCCTCCTTGTCCAGAACGCTGACCCTCATGCGCCGAAGTGGGTCCCCAGGAGACTCCTCCGTGATGGCCATCACGCGGTGCTTGTAAGACGGCGGGTTCGTCAACTTAGAGAGCATCTTGTCGATCAAGATTTCGCTGCCCCCTTCGATGCACCACCAGTCAAGCTTTTCGGGCCTAGGATGGTCGAACGTGATGGATTCAAGCACTTCCTAAAAGGTTGGTTAAAGTGTGACTCAGCCAGTACTGTTAGAAATGTATTCACCTCGACTACAGCCCGCGCATAGCGGCCTGTTCCAGACTTGTGCTTCTCGATCCAATCTATAACGGCTTGTGGGAACTTCAGCTCGTCCGCTCGTGCTAGGTAAGAACGCGTCGAAGCCCAATCCCATTCCTGGAGAAGCGCTGGCCATTCCTCGTCAAAATTTTCGAGAATCTTGGTGCGAAGGTCGTTGAAAGCTTTGAAATAACATGCGTCTGCCCCACGATATACATTTCCCTGTTCGTCGACGTCCTGCATATCTGTGAAGCCTCTCGGCACCTGCGTTCCTGTGAGCTGAGAGAAAGGGAACTGAACAAAGAGACTACACACATTTCCACTCGGCTCCCCTTCATCGAAGAGGTTAAAGCCACTCGCAGCTTCCTTTGCCGTCGTCCTGACGTCTGTGCAACATCTGTGAGCTAGAAAAGATCGCACCCGTCATGTCTGCTCAACACTCACTGTTAAAGTGACGGATATTGTCATCCTTGTCGTATACAAAAGGGATCAGCTCTCCATCAGGGTTCTCTTCGTTCTGGAAACGGAATCCAAGTTCCTTGAAAAGGTCAAATGTTGGCTTGTTGACGGCATTGTCGGGGAAGCGCATGGCGGCGACCTCGTAGTAGTCGTGCTGCCCGGGCGGGCTGGTGGTAGGTTCCGATGGAAAGCGGTATGTGAAGAGCCGGCCACCAGGACCATCGTTCGCCTCGAAGATCTTGTAGGGAATATTGAACCGATCGAGAAGCATAGCAGTGCGCAAACCCGCAACGCCGGCACCGATGATGGCGACGCGAGCACCAGATGGGGGGAGCTGACCCATCCCGGAGCCGACGGGTATATCATCCCAATGGAAAGAGGCTGAAGAAAGGTCCCCATGGCCACCTGCATGGGCTTTGTAGTTGAACTTTTTGTTTTTGCTCTTGAGCCCTTCCAACTTCTGGCGAACGAGGTATTGAACAACTTTGATGTTAACGAGTGAAGGATCAGTGGCATTAGAACGATGCGGAGGATCAGTGGTATGAGAAAATGCAGCACTGTAATAATATGGATCAGTGGTATTAGACATGGCAAATGCAGCACTGTAACGATACGGAGATGGGGATACGCTCGTCTTGACACACTGTCTATATAAGTCAAAGCTATTAATCCTGTACTAGAAGTGAAAACGGACCTGGTGCCTCTGCTTCCATTTATCTCGCGATCCGATCTTCTGTTCTCTGTGGTCGTCTTCTTGTCCTGTTTCAACTTCAAACTGCCTCGTCCTTTCACATCTTTTCTCATTTTCATCTTGTCACCTTTTCTCATCTTGATTGACAACGCTGATATGAAGTCTACGAAGTCATAATTTTTATTCGCTCGTATATTCCAACAAGAGGGTTTCGATTGCCCAAATTTAAAGTCCTCGATCACTTCATCAAAAATAGAACCCAAACCTCAAGGCCTCGCAGTACTTAGTTCTACCAAATACCGCGACCATCTATTCCGCTCAAATTCCGCTGCCAGAACAAGTTGCCGAGATCCAAAGATACGAATTTCTTCATCTGAATGGCACTGTGCGCTTTTGGGTCGCTGAGAAGTGGAACCACCTAGTTGTTCTTGAACCCCAGTGGAGATTTCGGAGATCGGAGAGGTGATTTAAAAATATGAGCTCTGCAGACTGCCGCATACAAAAGGTAAATGGCTCCCTGCACCATCGTTTTCATCCTCCCTCCTCCGGGCGTACTTGGTTATCACTCCAAAGTACACTTCGTTTCCCTACCATCCAGATTCCACTCAGGTCATCATCTGATCTCGATTTCTTCCAAATATGGCGGTAAGTTATCTTTTTGTTCGCCTATCATCGCCCCCGTTCTGATCATTCCTCAGGACAATTTAGAGAAATTCATAAACGACCTAAGTCGTTTAAGCACCTTGCAAAATGCAATCCGTGTGTATGCCCGAGGTGCGGTGTATCTGTCTTCCGAATCCGTATGGAACGACATCATAATATAATGACCTTCATCACCGGCTAGGGGTTCCCGAGTATGAAAGCGCGATAGTGCACCGCTTCCCGAATGGCATCTCGGAAGTCACGCGCTTCGTCGTGGACGAAATGGCTTTGAGTGGGCTTGTAAGTGCTTTTCTTTTTTGATCGTTGTTATGAGCTCCTAATTTTTGCTGCCGGCCCCGCTTCAGATTGAACTCCTTGCACAGAAAATGGAGCTCCCTACAAAGATAGAAATTCCATTCGGGGTATATAGTATCGCTTCTCCATTCTATCTCATATTCACCTGAGGGATAATACCATAGATCAAGAGCGGTGGCCATATCTCGGTTCCTAAGATTTATCCACCCAAAGAAGGCATCCTCATTTCTATGAAACGATTTAATTACATTAACTGCGACAAGAAAAAGAAGACTCTTGATGTTGGGGCGGGTGTCATCTGGAAGGACGTCTACGACTATTACTATTTGGAACCGTCTGGTTCTGGCCCTGCGCTGGGTGTCGTTGGTGGCGACCCTCTGGTAGGAGTCTCAGGATGGCTCTTGGGTGGAGGCTACTCCCTCCTGACCAATAGGTTTGGATTGGGTATCGACAATATTATTGGGTTCCGGGTCATTCTGCCCAATAAGGGTATCTGCAACGTCAATGATGAAGAGAATCCTGAAATTTTCAAGGCGCTCAAGGTACGATCGCTCTACCATGATACGAGAGCGGGCTTATATTCGTTTGACTGGGAAGGGAGGAGGGCATAACTTTGGGATCATAACCCAGTTTACCCTCCGGGTTCACGATCATGCCAAGAGGGTCAGTTTTCCGTGTCGGTATAGTTGACTTTCACTAATGGTTGTTGATAGTAGCCTTGTCAAAGACATCCTGGTCAGTTTCATCCAGGAGGAAACACTGCCGCAGGCAGCTGTACTCTTAGTAGCATTTCGACATGATCTCAAGGACGGCGAATTGAAGGTAATTCATTTGCCTCGGTAAAATTTCCAAGTCAGGGAATTCACCTATCTGGAATAGTCGTATATTCCACTGTATGAATGGTACACCAATAGCTTTCATCCCGATTCACTCAGGTTCCAGGTGAGAGGTTCACGCTGCCAAAAAAATTTCGCCAGGTTCATTCGACAATGTTCAATACAGAGAATCGAGATGCAGCTCAGTCTCTTGCCGAGGCGTGCGAAGCCAGTTTCACTAGAGACATTGGAAACGTAATCCGCCTCCCACTTCCCGAGAAGAAAGAATAAGTGCTCAATATTGTCTTTACTTGTAGAGATTTTCAGCCCGTGGACCCTGGTTCCTTACCAGGATTAAAAGCGTGCGCTCTTCAGTATTTTGGGTTAGTAACAAGAGCACTTACTGTCTTGCGCATAGGATTATTCCCAACGCTAGGCGAATTGAGAAGTGCTTCCAATCCTTCGGCTTAATAGACGAGTGCTTATTGTCGATTTATAGAAAATTATTCACGTCACTTCAGAAAAAAAGAAAAATCAATCGGTGCATTGCTGCGATCTTCTGCACCCGCAGAATAACTACTCATTTCCCTGAAAAACAGGAATTCACTGGCCGCATTCACGGTTGCAGGAGAGACTCAGACAGTGGTGATGGAGAGGTATGTTTCCAGAATTAGCATGATCGAGGTTTAATCCAGTCCTCCCGACCCCAGAGGGCGAATGGCTAGTATCATGGTGAAAATTTTCACCCGTGCCCTCATCGACGCGGCAGAATATGAGGCAAAAGTAAGACAGAGCCATCCAACATTGCAAAAAATAAACCTTTTGCTCATTTCGCAGGTATTGTCGTCTTTTATGGCGGAAAACCAAGGGATACGAGTCTCGTTCGAAATCTGGCCGTTCCATAAGGATGCCTTCAAGGGTGTCAAACGAGAAGACTGTGCCTGGCCAGGCCTGGCCACATGAAGAAGGAACCGTTTTTGGCCCTCGGGTCGGATGGTTTGAATGGTCAGGGGAGGACAAAGATGAATTTTGGCTGGACAAAATTGCGAAGTCTCTAGAGGCGTTGCACATGGTTGCTCTGGAGGAGAAGTGCACGACCGAGGACCTGCCGCTGTACCTCAACATCACACTCGAGGATACTCCAGTTAAGGCTATTTATCGCGACCATTACGATTGGTTGAAACGCCTACGACACGAGTGCGATCCGAATAATGTGATGGGGTTGGCGGCGGGCTTTGTTATTGATGAACAGTAAGGAATAACGATAAGAGGAAACCGATAGGATGTGTTTTATGGAGGGCAAGCTCCGAGTCTATGTTTGGTTCGTGCCGACATCAAGGTCGTATTAGATAATTTTCCCCTGTCTTTTGTTATCCCCTTATGCCTTTTATCATCATCCACATACCGCTACTATTCCCTATGCGAGAGGTCTCTCTTGTCATCAGCCTCGCTCTCCTTCCTGTATTGTTCCAAGCTTTGATCAACATACTCCTTTCGTCTTCGTCTAGGCGTATTCAAGGACAAAAACATCTCGGAGTGGGGCTTTATAAAGTGAGCCATGGGTGCCCTCGGTTTATAGAAGACGACGCGTTGAAGAGAGTCGCCAAGTCGTGGTCAACAATGTCGCATGTGGGCCAAGTATTTATGGTTTATCTACCGGATATAGTGGCAGTGGTCAATAAAGCTGTTCATTCTCCACCGTCTCCCCATGCTGATATGATCTCTAGGCCGATACACGCGCTGAAGCTTGGCCATGCTCTCCTTCAGCACCTACATATCGGGGTACCGCCCACCCCCGAGCAGCCACCGAGCATTTTACCTCTACACGACCCCAGCAATTCGACTACCATGCCGGAGTCATGGGTCAGGTATCTGTGTTCTCCCCAGTTAATAAGCATCTCATTCCTAACTATATATAATTTCAGGGCCGCAATATTGATTCGAATGAACTCATTCGCGGTCATCCAGGCATCAGGTAGGCATTATTATTTGGCGTAGCACCAAACTCATTTTTCTCAGATGGGAACTAATTGAAAAGATGAATGAATTGATCTCCGATATCACACCAGCCATTCCCTTGAGAGGGAGCATCTCGGCCTTGGGAGGTTCGTGGAAATTATCATGAGAACAAGCTCTTTATTCATAATATCCCCTGTTCCATAGACTTGTCCCCACTATCTTACATCGCTGGGGCTTTAGGTGCATTTTTTCAACCATCTAACCAATTTAAAGCCAACCTTTAAGTTAATCGGCCATCCATCCAGGTCTACCATGGCCCTGAGGATTTCAATCATCGCCAAAAATCACCTTCTGACAAAGCATTAAGAAGTCATTCAATCGGGCCCATCGCATTGGCGTCCAAGGAGCATCTTGGTATCGTAAACGGGACTGCCGTAGAAGCCGCTGGTGGCAGCTCTTGCTATCGATGACGCCATCCACCTTGCCCTCTTAGCTCAAGTCTGTACTACCATGGGCACGGAGGCCCTCAAAGGGACCCGTGGTTCATATGCAGCCTTTATTCATGCGGTTACTCGTCCTCACCTTTGCCAGGTTCGTTCGGCCATTTGTTTCTTCGTCTTCTCGAATTCTGATGCGCAGTCGACCTCAGGTGAAATGCGCCACCATGAGAACAAGTACTTTATTTATGATATCCCCTGTTCCATAGACGTGTCCCCACTATCTTACATCGCTGGGGCTTTAGGTGCATTTTTTCAACCATTCAGCCAATCTAAAGTTAACCTTCAAGTCAGTTGGCAACCCGTCCATCCTGGTCTACCATGGCCCTGCCAAGGGTTTCAATCGTCGCCAAATATCACCTTCTGGCAAAGCATAATAAAGTCATTCAATCGAACCCATCGCATTGACCCCCAAGTGTATCGTGAACGGGACTGCCGTATCAGCCGCTATGGCTGCTCTTGCTATCGATGGCGCCATCCATCTTGACCTCTTGGCTCAAGTCTGTACTGCCATGGGTACAGAAGCTCTCAATGGGACCCGTGGTTCATATGCAACGCGGTTGCTCGTCCTCACCCTGGCCAGGTTCGTTCTGTCGTTTGTTCGTTCGTCCTCTCGGATTCTCATGGGCAGTCAACCTCAGGTGGAATGCGCCCAGAATATCTGGAACCTTTTGCAAGGTAGCAAGCTGGCTCAACTTCATGAAGAGGAGGTTACCCTTGAGGAAGATCGATACCTATTGAGGCAGGACCGTTGTCCGTTGCGTACGGCTCCTCAGTTCCTTGGTCCACAAATTGAAGACATACTTGCTGCACATGTCGCTATCACGCAAGAATGCAATTCAAGTGAGTTTTCGGTCCATTTTCCTTTACCCCGAATTCCCTAACGTGAACGTCGTTAAAAAAAGCCACCAACAATCCTCTCATTGAGAGCGAGACAAGCATTATTTGTCATGGCGGAAATTTCCAGGCAATGTCGGTTACAAACGCCATGGAGAAGACCCGTCTTGCCTTACACCACATCGGAAAAACCTCTCTTCGTTCAGAGCACTGAGCTATGTAATCCAGCCATGAACAATGGCCTACCCTCATCCCTCGCTGCGACAGATCCTTCTTTGAACTATCACGGGAAAGGTATAGATACTGCCATAGCTTCGTACATAGCGGAGCTTGGGTATCTTGCACCACCCGTATCGACACAGTCGGCCGAGATGCATAATCAAGACGAAAAGTTTGTGCATCGCGTTTATAATCTCTATTTTTTGGCTGACCTGACGGCCCTAGCTCATTGGCATTAATTTCTGCGAGAGCCACCGTGATTTCTTTGGAAGTATTGTCCTACTTGTATCTCTTATGCCAAGGTACGGTTAATCCTATATGAAATTTCGATTTCAATGGTTGCCTGGGACGTTCAGCTTTGGATCTTCGCTCCCTTCGTATAGATTTTTTGAACGGGCTCAAATCCATCTTGGAACTAGAGGTCTACTCGGGCTTCGGCTC
>Ga0307513_10009115_pt1 | contig 12571 bp, 11 predicted proteins | sample 15_EM_MG_FD_202174 | JGI IMG/M metagenome (GOLD analysis project Ga0307513, IMG submission 202174) | Populus trichocarpa ectomycorrhiza microbial communities from riparian zone in the Pacific Northwest, United States - 15_EM | ecosystem: Host-associated > Plants > Roots > Unclassified | place... | reverse complement strand
TAGCTTTTATTTATCAACTTCAGGTGCTAGAGCTTATCCTTTTGAATTGTCAAAAAAATAGTTGCCTTCCAAGAGAAGAGACAATGACATCCTGGATGATATCAAGATTTTGATTGGTGAGAGGAAACGGTCCATATTCACTGGCGTTTTGGACTCTCAAATGTGTGATTTTTCATGGATACTATATGAACAGAACATACTAGACCTTTGAAACACAGCTTGTTTGCATGATGGCTGCTACCACCACAACGCCCGCATTTCTTACACTGCAAGACCGAGTAGCCATAGTCACAGGGTCTTCCTGTGGCATCGGCAAAGCAATAGCCATCAACTTAGCCTCACTGGGTGCAAAACTTGTCATCAATTACACTTCTAACAAGGAGCAAGCTGAACTTGTAGCTAAGGAGATCACTTCTGGTTGTGTTGATGGTATCCCACGAGCTGTCGTGGTCCAAGCTGATGTATCTGAGCCCGTGCATGTGAAGTTATTGTTTGATGAGGCTGAAAGAGTGTTTGGATCACAGGTTCATGTCTTTGTTAATTCAGCTTCCATTGCTGATTCTAAGTATCATACCATCGCTAACACTTCTGTGGAGGATTTTGATCGTATTTTCAGGTTCTTTAATAGGTAACTTGGTTAATAAAACTTGTTTACTGAATTTAATATGTCGCATAATCCAGTTTGTGTGCTTTTGTTTCAGTGTCAATTTGCCGAGGAACATTCTCATGTTGCAAAGAGGCCGCAAACCGGCTAAAACAAGGAGGTGGGGTAGAATTATATGGCTGTCAAGCTCATTGGAGGGTTTATTGAAGCCAAATATAGCAACATATACAGCATCAAAGGCAGTAGTTGAGACAATGACAAAAATACCTGCAAAGGAACTCAAAGGGACTGGTATCACTGCAAACTGTGTTGCGCCAGGGCCAACTGCAACAGACATGTTCTTAACTGGGACTCGTGAGGAACTTATTAAAAGAGTGATTGAGGAGTGCCCACATGGGAGGCTTGGCAAGACCAAGGATGTGGCTCCTCTTGTTGGGTTCTTGGTTAGTGATACTAGTGAGTGGATCAATGGACGGTTATTGGTATTAATGGTGGCATTGTCTAGAGTTTGGCTTGTGCAATACTTTGAAATTTGTATCCTTTATATTAATGCGACTATCATCCCTGTAATTTGATTATTACTCTTGTAGAGTTATACTTGCCTTCACAATTCTACTCTTTTCTGCGAAGTGAAAATGTGGTGTGACAAGCAATAAACTGCTGATAGATAAATGCTGAAAATTTCAAGAAAAACTCTCCTCCTCCCTCTCCCTCCTCTAGTACAAATCAATATGGTTCATGAAGAACAATAGTTTACAAACTTACCACGGATCTTGTCTCAAAATATACCACATATTAGAGAATTCAACTTAGGAAACGAAAATGGTTATTTTGAACGGCTAAGTTGCAGTAAACACCATTCTTAAACATAGCCACCATTGACACGAATAACTTGTCCATTTATCCATTCACCGGCATCACTAGCCAAGAACCCAACAAGAGGAGCTACATCCTTGGTCTCGCCAAGCCTCCCATGCGGGCACACCTCAATCACTCTCTTCACATGCTCCTCACTCCTACCGACGAAGAACATTTCAGTGGCAATTGGCCCTGGTGCCACACAATTTGCAGTAATACCAGTCCCTTTGAGCTCCTTCGCTAGTATTTTTGTCATTGTCTCCACTGCTGCTTTTGATGCAGTGTATGTTGCTGAATTTGGCCTCAATGCACCTACGGATGAGCTCGATAACAATATGATTCTACCCCCACCACCCTGTTTAATTCTCTTTGCTGCCTCTTTGCAGCATAAGAACGTGCCTCTGCAATTGACACTGAAACAAAAACATCCAATTTCAAACACAAGATAGAACAAAGTTCTACTTTTTAGATCAAGAAAACCAAAAAACAAAAAAAGAAGAAGCGGAAAACACCAATTTCATGACCCAATTAAATCAGAAAAGGCACCTGAAAATACGATCAAAATCCTCTACTGAAGTGTTGGCAATTGTAGGGTACTTGGTGTTAGAAATGGCAGCTGAATTCACCAAGACATGAACCTGTGATCCAAACACTCTTTCAGCCTCATCAAACAATAACTTAACCTGGGTAGGCACAGAAATGTCAGCTTGAACCACTGTAGCATGTGGGGTATTCTCAGAACAGCAAGAATTGATCTCTTCAGCTACAAGATCAGCTTGGTCCTTGTTAGAAGCGTAATTGATGACAAGTTTTGCACCTAATGAGGCCAAGTGGATGGCTATGGCTTTACCAATACCTCGGGATGAGCCTGTCACTATGGCTACCCGATCTTGAAGTGGGAGAGATGATGGGTTCACCAGGTCTGTTGTTGCCATTTGATGGATGGAAAGGATTGGTGAATAACAACTATGGTAATTTATGGCTGAGAGTTGATGAAATAAGCAGCAATTATGTGTGTAATCAAAGCCTCGATGACATCAGGAGGATGTCTAAAAAAATTCGTAAAGTAACACGGTTTATAAAATATATAAAATATTTGGAGATGTAATGTAGTTACATGAGTTCCATGTGACAATTACAACATGCTGACTCAAAAATACAATCTATCACTTTTATTTTATATTTTTTATTTACAACATGCAAGTCATATATAATTTTACAATTTTATTTAAAATTTATACTCCAAGTTTTTTTTTTTCTTTATTTCCTCCTCACTCTCTCTCCCATAACCACCTGCCTCTCCCTTCTCACCATCGTTCCCCTCTCTCTCTCTCTCTCTCTCTTTCTCTTCCCCATAAAAAACAACCTAACAACATAAGATCATTTATCTCTCTCTAGCCTTGGATTGCCAACCATTTCTTTCTCTCTCCATCACGACTCATCCATTTTCAGCCAAAATAGCCACCACGGGTCATCATCACCACCCACATTCTATATTTAAAGGTATATTAAACACTTACTTTCTATCAATTTGATGTAATTTATGCTTATGTGTGTTAATTTGATTGTATAGAATGTTAGGGTTTTGAATTAGAGATTATGTTAATTAGATATAAAATGAGTTGATAATTATGTTATTTTGTAAAATAATCAGTTATTTTGTAAAATAATCAATTATTTTGGGTTGTTGTTGATTGTGAATTAACAATTATTCTGTAAGAGTTAGTGTTGATTTAGGTTAAATTATGGATTATATCGAATTACACATAAAATAATAATATTAGCTATGAAATACATGAATTTAATTAATAATTTTATTATAGTAGTGAAATTTGATCAATGTAGGTGTTCGTCAATTAATTTGATGACTTTAATTTTGGTCGATTATATTACTGTTATGGTTTTGTTAATAAATTATGCACTTTAATTAATCCCAAGATATTAATAAATTAGAATTGTGTTTTGTTGTGTTATTTGACAGAACGTCTGGTAATTTAGAAATATTATGCTTTCATGGTGATATCATTGTTAATACTGACAATGATATCACCTATAATAGAGGAAGCCATGAATTCCTAATTACTACATTAAACATGTCTCTTAATGAGTTATCCAGAGTGTTTTATGATTGACTTGGCTAGAATATATTTGAAATAGAAGTTGAAATTACTTGGAGGATGTTACAAATCAAGGTCAGTCAAGATTGTTATGTCGGTGTACCAATTTGAAGTGATATGAGTGTGAATTCAACGTTTAGGTTTACGATAATTAATGAGAATATTATGTTGGAGCTCTACTAGAATAGTAAGCCTAGACTAGAAAACTCTTCTAATATGGAGTTAAACGGGTTCCAAGTAACTCTTAGAGAATCACACGGGCATCACGAGCTGCTAGTCCATCTATGTTAAGTGGTAATGCAAGTAGATAAATATCGGTGCAGGAACTTTTTAATAGAAAACCTTAGTTGGGTATGACATCTGCTTCATATTGCTATGGACAACTCGAACCAAGTGACGACAAAGATGATTGTCACATTGATAGAGTTGCGGTTGAGGAGGAAGTGGGTATGTTGATTTAGTTCAGCCTGTTAATTAATGCATGACTCCTTTTTATCCTGAATTTTAGGTTGTGAGTGCGAATGACCAATATAAATGCAATGACTGGTCTAATAGTCATAAGCATTCGAGCTTATTAGTTAATGAATTAGAGGTTGGAAAATAATTCAGAGACAAGTCTAAATGTATTAATACAATAAAGTTATGGTATATAAAGAATTCATTGTAGTGCAAGGTCCATCATTCAAATAAAACTTATGTTCAGTTACAATATGTTCAGGAACCAATTTGTAGATTGTATTTGTGTGGGGGATATCACCAAAGGTCTAATTTATAAGAAATTTCAAAATTAACAGGGCTACACACATGTCAGAACTCTCTTGTTTTTCAACGCCATCGTTCAATTTGTCTTAGATCTAATTATTGAGGTGATGTTATCAATTATGAAGAAGAATTTAAGTACATATGTTGCAATGATTCAAGGTACTGTGGAGAGGGATTATGAGCATGAAGTCTTCTATTAGAAGGCATAGATGGCTAAATAGAAGATATTGGAGTGGTTATTTAGTACACATGAAGAGTTATTTCAAAACCTACCTAGAATGGTATTGACTATCAGAGATTCAAATCTAGAAACAATTGTCACTTGGCATTATAAAAGGATTGATGACAACAAAGCAACATTTAGGAGGATATTTTGGGTATTTTATGCTTTAATTGATGAGTTTAAATATTGTCATCCTCTAACTAGTATTGATAGTACTCATTTTTATGGCAAGTACAAGAAAAAGTTGTTGGTTGCAATTGCTTATGATGTTGATAATGGAGTTCATCCGATGTGTTTTGTTATTTTCAAAGAAGAGATGAATAGTAATTAAAGTTGGTTTTAGATTTTCTTTTGTTTATATATGATTGGCGGTCATATCAAGTTGTGTATTATATCGGATAGACATACGGCTATTAAGAATTCTATGGCATAGATTTTTCTCGAGTATGTTGGATATCACCGATATTGTTCATGACACTTTGTGAGTAACTTCAAAACTAAGTTAAAAAATGTTACTTTGAAAAATATGTTACATAAGATGTGTACAAATCCTTCTAAACAGGAGTTTAATATTTTATATGAGAATTTAGTGGAGATTGATGATGTGATCAAAGCATGGCTAGAAGTTGAACCTAAGAAAAATAAGCACTATCATATGATTCAAGTGGTCATCCTTATGGCAATATAATCATGAATTTATCATAGGTTTTTCATAATGTTTTAAAAACTATATGTGAGTTACTTGTATTGGCTATAATGTAGATAATCTTTTTTAGGTGTAATAAATCTTTTATGGAACGCAAAGAAAAGGTTGAAAAATTTTATAGTCGTGATGTATTATGGTCTCCAAAGGTCTTAGCTAAAATACTTGCTGATGTGACAAGTTCTAAATCACACTTGATATCTCTATTTAATCTTAGATGTGTGATATTCCAGTATGAGACACCTCTAACAGCTAGTGTTACAAAAGAAGTGCGGGGAACATTTAACATCAATGAAGCAATTTATACTTATGGCAAATGGAAATTGTCTCATAGAACATATTCACACCTAATTGCATATTGCATAATATATATAGTCCTTGTTTTCAACCCTTGCTTGATACGCCATTGTGGCCTACATATAATGGTCCATATGTATATGGATGTCCAACTAGATGATGAACGGATAAGGGTCAAAAGAAATCCACTAGTCTACATAATAAGATGGATCCTTAAAAGGGGCACTCACTGAATAAATGTGACATATGCGATCAAAGTGGTTATAATAGAAAAACTTATGAAACTAGACAATATATGTTATGTTTTTTGTATTTGTTTTAAATTATATAAACTTTGATTATTGTTTTTAATTCAATTAAATGGATATTTAATTATATTGAAAAGTCTAATAATTTATTATATAGAACCTCGACGGATACATATTTCGAACTAGATGAAGTTTTACTACTTCTAAAAGTGCCAATAGGCAAGACCACCTAGTTGTTGAGGCAGGTTCTGATGATAGATAAGTTTTATATATATAAGATCAACATTGTTCTAATGATATTTAGAGCGGAGATGTCTGATCTTTAGATTAATAACATTTTTAATTAAGCATTGTAAATTATTAAAATTTAACAATTTTAATTGTTTAAATAACAAAATTGCTTGATTTTTAGGGCGATGATCGTGTAACACCTCAACAGAATACCATGATGAAGTTGCATGAGAGTGTCCTTCTAATACGATCCGGGCAATGAAAAAACAATTAAATTCAGATTCTAATGTAAAATGCACAATTGTCCAGTTTCACAACAACAGTCATAATTCCCAATTCGACTGTTGGATCAGGTTGAAATTTTATTTGGAGTCTCCAGACAAGTTGTTCTACCTTGGGTTAAAATTTCAGATCAATCGGTGCTCAGGAAGGCACCACAATACTGGTCACCAAAGGCTGTATGAATTTTGTTATTTACTTCTCTTTGACTTGTGGACTTCCTATTTGGCTAGGATTCTTTTTCTAAAAAGATATGACAGCTTGTTTTGGGAATCTCCTACTTCTACAAAGATCTTTAATAGGTTGCAACATAGTTTCCAAGTGTGGTAAGGATTCATAAATGTTTCAGAATCCTCTTCTTACAAGGATTCTTTATTCATCCTAGATACAACAAGGAAAGAAGACTTCAGAATTAATTCTACTTTCAGATCAGATTTTCTAGTCTATTTGGGACTTTTTAATGGTGACAAATCTGATTCTAGCATATTTAGAATAGTAATTTTTAGATTTTTATTATTTTTATTATTTTCTTCTTAGTCTTTGGGTTATTATTACTTATTTGGATGAATTGTAAGTGAGCCTCATATAAGTCCACCTAAGGGAGGTCTATTAGGGTTTATTTAAGTCTAGAATTAGTATAAATAGAGGCATAACTAGACATGTAAGTTAGACAATTCAGATTAATAAAACTTCTTATTTGCCGCACTTTGTGTCTGTGTGTTGGTGAGATACTCTCCCTTCCTTGGTTATATAAAGAACTGAAAAATGACTTGTCAAAAAACAACTAACTTCGTGGCTCATCCTTATACTTCTTGTTCGCGAATCAATATTCGTTAGGTGGGGGTTGCCATTTCCAATAGTGTTGTTGCCTAAGTACAAGTTATCTTTGTGTTACACTCCTATCAAACCTGATTTACTTGGCTTTTCTGAAATTGATGTCTTTGCGTGTGGGTTATGTAATCACGTGATCACGAGGTTCGCATCACCTTCCATTTTTTATCGACACTAGTTTTTATGAGATTAGTTAGTTGCATGACATACATCTTGACCACGTATTAATTGCAGCTTTGGTTGAGCGATGGAGGGATGAAACACACACCTTTCATTTACGTGTTGGTGAGATGACACCCACACTCTAGGATGTCACCATGTTGATCGGTCTTCTGATAGATGGAACCTCTATAATAGGACGTGAAGGGTCGATTGATAGAGATGCTTTATGTGATCATCTATTAGGATGGATGCCTCCAACCAATATTAATAAAGGCGATTACATCAAATTGATATGGATGGACATAAGTTTTAAGACCCCCCAACAGATGTGATGGATGACCAAAATATTATGTGTACTCAGATATATATATTACATATGTTTGGAGGTCATATTTTCATAAGTATTGCTGGCAATGCAACACCGTTGTTCTTTCTAACATTGCTTGAGGATTTATAAGCCATTCCTAATTACAACTATAGGGGTCATGCTTGCATATCTTTACTAGCAATTATATAAATCATATCTAAAAAGAGAAGACAAATTGTCAAGTGTTTACTATTTCTTCATGTATAATAATTTTAAATTCTTTGATTATTAGAGTTAATGACATTTTAAATACTAACATAAAATTGTCAATGTTGATAAATATAGCTATGATCATGAGAGCATATTCATATCAGATGTCTAGAGAGTTGGGGGAATAATATATTTGACACTATCACCTAGAAGCCACTATCCATTTGTTCTAAGTAATAATAAATAAAATTGATTTTAATCAACATGTTATTTATATAAATTGAATGAAAAAAATATAGTAACTTTTTGGCTTGTCATGTTAGATGGTATGAGGCTAACATTTCATGGTAAATCCCACTCAAATCTACAAGTTAACACAGGTCTCGTTACATTGCTTTAACATTGTTGAAATATATTGTCCAAATTATGTAATGCGATAGTTTGGACTATCTCAACATATACTAGATTATATTGATATCGGTGATAAGTTTCACAATATTAGTCATTAGGGTAAGTACAAGGGGAATTGGTTGATGATTCATGCATCTTATATGGATCTTTGAGATGATAAAAGAGGTCATGTTTTTAGAAGCGTCATCCGACGATTGGTGTAGATACCTATATGAGATTATATATGTCCATTACACGTTATTTCATTACACCTATCTAGTCACATTTCTCAGGGTGTCCATGCAATCCGATGCATTATGCGTCATGATATTCAAGACAGAATTGATTGCTATGCAATATTGTTTTACATTAAATATTTATTAAATATTAGATTAATGTTATTATGGATGATAACTACTAATTGGTTTTTAATGTATGTATACAAATTCATTACTTGGTACGGGAGCTTTGGAAAGCAACAAAGACTGTTCATAAAAGTGTTGATGAGATGGAACATATTATGGCCAACATCACACTTAATTTATGTTGTGTTGGACTTCAAGAGGTTGGTGAGTCTGAGCATTTTGAAGTGGTATTAACAGAAGATGAATTACTTATTGTGAGAGTGTTGGAGATGTTGGTCCATTCAAAAGTGTCTTAAGCCTGTCCACGAGCATCCTAGGCTCGTTATCGAACATCTCAGGCCCATTCATGAGCATCTCAGGTCCATCCATGAGCTTGGATGATATTGGTCCTCCTCACACCTACATAGATATTGCAGACCCGTCCTCGAGTTGGGGTGATGCTCCAGACTCGTCCACAAGTGTTTCAGGCCTTTCTACGAGCTGAGGTGATTATTAGATATAATTACACGTTATTATATGTTATGAGAATTATGAATAAATGTATAGTTAGTTTAATTTTAATAAAATATTATATTATGTTAATCGTGAGTTTAATTTTGTTACTTATGATTAAAGATATTATGTGCTGCTTATGTGAATTATGTTTTGATGTTGGAAAACTAGTTAATTGAATTGTGTGAATTGTGCTTTTTTAGGGATATAGTTAATTGTAGAAGAAACTGCCCCATGATGAGTCTCTTATTTGAGTCCTAGATAACATTTGCGACTCGAGTGTCGCAATTGGCATTTGCAACTCTCAAGTTGTATATGAAGAATGCGATTATTGATATCTGCGACTCTCGTATCGCACATGTTATATACGACTCAATCAAGTGTGCTAGATCCCTAAATATTTTTTCACATGAAAACCCACATTAACAAAAGCTAAAACTCTTAGGAAAACATTGTTTAGTCAAACTCAATTGCATTATTCATTGAAAAAGTTTAATGACAATATTAACCTTCCCACCAAAAGGCTCATTAAGTTCTTTTTATAAAGCTCATTAATCATTACAAAATTGATTAGGGATAAATACGTCTTTTTATATGTTAAGAGTACAATGAAACAACCAAATACTATTGAAAGCAAAAAACTAGAAACTAGAAATCCAAGGACTTTTTAGTATTTTCACATTGGTTTTCCTGTTATTATTAGGTTAATTGAAGGGAAATTCAGTATTTTAATAAATATAAAATATAATTAAAAAATATGGTTGGCGAGTAGGAGGTGTCCGAGCCCATTAGGCGACGTGTGTGGTACCTCCCAGCAGCCAAACAACAACTTTCACCATATCATTAGAAGCTCTGCTCCATTCTTTTCTTGTTAAGGCATCATCTGTCGGAGTTGGTGTGACAATTCGATGCCAGTGGTGCTTTCTTTCCTTTTGTTTTCTCTCTTTTCCCTCTCTTTACTCAAAATTCACATTAGTATGCAAAAATTTAGAGTTACCCCCTTATTTACTAGGATTTCAACTTCGTTTCTTATTCTTTTAATTTTCAATTTTTGTTCTTAATGTTTTTGTAAAATTTTGATTTATATTTAATTTTATATTTTAATCCTAATTTTTTATATGTTATTTTTTCAATTTAGTGCTCATTCTTTTGAATTCTTTTGGGTTCTTATGTTAAATTGGTTTTTCTTTTCAATTTCACTATTCAATCAAAACTTTTTGTTGTCCTCTAATTTATTTTATATTTCCATGTTGATCCTCATTCTTTTAATTGTTATTTTTTGTTTTTGATCTTTTTGTATAGTTTTCTTTTTCTAATTTCATCTTTCAATATTTATTGGTTCAATTTCACCTTTCAATCATAAAAATTAAGTTATCCTTTAATTTATTTTTTATTTCAATGTTCATCCTCATTCTTTTAATTGTTGTTTTATGTTTTGGATCCTTTTGCATAGTTTAATTTCTTTTCTAATTCCATACTTTAATATTTGATTGATTGGAGATTGAGCTTCGTGATTTCTTCAAGTGAGGTGCTTTCGGTCTAATGATCCGGTAAATGAGTTTGGAAAGTAATTACATGTTGACATTGTTTTCTTCAAATTGTAAACACACTAAAAAAAAGCCTTGGAAAACCATTTTATAAACTTCAAGAAGATTACTCGTTTCAGTAATTAATTATCTAGTAACACTATATACAAAATCTTGATAGTAATTTTCTCATTAATATTGAAAGAGAAACAAATATCTATATTTCTTGTATTTCTTTTCATTTTTTTTTATTAAACTAAGAACCCATGACAAAAAAAATATATGTTTTTCTTTTTTGTTGAAAACAATTATTAATAATAAAAGGAGGGGTTATACTAGATTTGTTTTTTCAATGAAATTTAAATTATTTATTTTCTAATATTTTTTTATTGTATAATTAAATAAATTTTTTTAAGGGCTCTCAACAATATAAGATCATATATTTTAATATGTATCTTTATCTTAGCTTTTCAATTCAATCTTTCATTGAAATTAACATATTTATTATTATTTATTGACTCATATAATTTTTAATTTATTTTATTGAATACACATATCAACTATTTAGTTTATATATTTTAAAAAAATTAATGGTAAAAAATCATGAACAACACCAACATTTTTTTACATTGACTAAATTTTTTTTGCTTCATATGCATGTGAAATCAAACTAATATTATTTTAATTTTATTTTAAGAAAAGACAAAACTTTAATTTCATGATCTGTTTATTTATGCGGTGTATTACATAGTGTACTTTGTAAACGAACGAATACTTAGGCTTTATTTGTCTAATAATGTTTTTACGATTATGGTAGAAGTTGTTTTTGAAACTATTTTTTTTTTGAAATGTATTAAAATATTTTTTTATTTTTTTATATCAATATATCAAAACAATTAAAAAATATAAAAAATATAATTTTTAAAAATACAGTCCAACCACAAAATCAAACTCTATCTTAAACTCTAGACTCTTGCCTTTAGAATGGAAAGAAATGTAAAATGATGTTTTTCAATTAAAAAAAAAAACAAAAGGAAGTAGGCTTTATCAAAGATTGAAGAAGTGTTGATAAAATAATAAAGTTTTTGTTTTTTTTGTGTTTTAAAAAACATTAATTTTTTAATTTAATTTTTTTAAAATATTTTCATATTATTTTCATATACTAATATAAAAAATAATTTTTTAAAAATATTATTATAATATATTTTTAAATAAAAATACTTTTAAAAAGTTGACCCCACGTTAAGAAATGGGATCTCTCGAAGAAAAACAGTAGGATGGAGGCTTTTATATAGGCATCGGTTTTGAGGCCTCACTTTCACCATGGGCGGCGTGATGCTGATGCTTCATATCATCATCAATTGGGACCCACATCCCGACAAATCATCACTCACCCCAATCTCACCATCCACGTGTCCGAAATCCATCACCCCTTCAAAATCCCAACAAAACCCCAGCCTATCGCCCTTAAAGCAACCCCCACACGGAGGCTAAAACAGTAAACTCAGTCTAAACTCCATGAAATCCCAAGCTTACCCCTCCAACCGGCACCACCCGGTAACCACAGACCATGACCGGATCAGGCTCCCACGAGCCAGTCACCCTATAAATGACCCTAGCGAAGGTACAAAAGTCCCCTCCTCATCCACCAGCAACATCACCTGCTTGCCTCTCTCTTATCTCTCTCTCTCTTTCTCTCTCTCTCTCGTAATCAGAGGATTTGAGTCCAGACCAGATCCAAACCCAAAACAACACGAACCTCAAATTCCTCACATATATATTTCTCTCTTTTAAAATCAAAACCTATAAAAGAAACCCTCTTTTAAATTCTTCCCTCTTTCTCTCTCTCTCACTATCTTCCTTGAGAGATTTTCTTTTAAAGCTCGACATGTGGGTTCTAATCTTGAAATAAAACTTAGAATTGCCTTATTTTCGGCTTGATTGAGGGGTTTTGGGTTACTGGGTT
>Ga0307513_10009114_pt1 | contig 12571 bp, 15 predicted proteins | sample 15_EM_MG_FD_202174 | JGI IMG/M metagenome (GOLD analysis project Ga0307513, IMG submission 202174) | Populus trichocarpa ectomycorrhiza microbial communities from riparian zone in the Pacific Northwest, United States - 15_EM | ecosystem: Host-associated > Plants > Roots > Unclassified | place... | reverse complement strand
CACTCAGACTCGGTATGATTTGCAGGACCAGAAAGTCAAGAACGTACGAGAGTTTTTTTTATACCTCGAGTTACCCGATTTACGGTATATATATCAGGTGTCCAAGGAACAGGAATTGAAATTGACCCACAACAAGAAGAAGTTTGACATTCGGGAAGAATACTTCGTGTGTCATTTTCGTCACTTTTGTGGCTGGTTTCTGATGATGCATTTTTTGAAATAATTCAGCGGTTAAGTGCGGCATCGAGTGAAAATTGGGAGCCCAAGCGGATAGCCCGGCCAAAGGGTTTGCCAGAGTGGGGTGTTCCTCCGACGGAACCGCCAGCAAAGGATGGTTCAAAATGATCTTTCGGTGTGTTAATTCTTTTTTTCGCAGTTCACGTTTTTCTCATTATCAGCAGTCCTAAAGCCACTTTGCTTGGCCCATGAACTGCTGCCCTATTCGCCTGCCTTTTCTGCAACGACGGCCACAGAAGAGCCAACAGTCGACGAGATATCAATGGTCCCACCTTCAAGTGACTGTTGGTTATCGCTCGCCTCTCCAATAGTGAGCACCCAGGGGATTCCATTACTGCTCCCGAAGTCGCCAATATCGCTGAGAGACATCAGGGATCATAATGTTCAAGTGGTGTGGGGCATTTCGCATTTCAGTTGTTTCACCGATATCACTTGCCCCCTTCCATCTGCATGAGGTTATGCTTATCACTGGAATATAGGCCATCAAATATATATACCTTTATGTATTCCCCTGAAGAACACGAGGTGGTCGGCAGAATTTGCTCGACTGGATCGTCTGATATCAATTTCTGTCTTTCATCGGATTCGTTGGGCTTGGGTGTAACAGATTTCAGACAGTCGAAAATCCTGGGTAATGCAGATCCTGGTCAAAGCTGTCCTTGCATTTGGAGTTTATAGGTGTATCGTTCCCCAAGCCCAACGCACGACCTTGGCAATTACTTGCACTCATCGATTTGGTGCCTGAGATATCTTTGTTCTGTGGACCTCTCTCGTCGAGGGCGGATCATAGGGTCCTTTTGATGATTGTTCTGACCACGAAGTCATTGCACGATGCGTTTCATCTAGCCTTGTCGGTTCTTCCCGTTCCTTTGTCCTGCCTCATGTTTATCCAGTATTTAAACCTCTGAGACTCTTTGGTTTGCCTCAACGACCTTTCTTCCTTCCCATCTTCTCGAACTGAGGTAGGCATATGTTCATCTCACATTGACACTAAGTACTGATGATGACGATTGTTGTTCAGGACTTCAATCATGCAATCTATTCCTCGTCGCGGTAGATCCAAAAAAGTACGTCGTCCTTGCCACCGAATTCTTTGATTGTTTTACCAAAATCTCGCCAACAACCAGGGCCATTACGTCTGCGCACAGCACGATGATGCTTCCAATGCGGGTGAAACTGGGGATCGGACTTCATCCCAGTCAAAGAGTCCCTCGGTGTCCCTTCCGACAAGCCGTAAAGCACCAGTACGTCGTCCTTGCTATCGTATTCCTCGATCGTTTCAACAAAACCTCCCCAAGATCCGGAGTGAAAGTGTAATTTGGGGATCCCAGGCGATGGGTCCCTTGGTCTCCCTTCCGACAAGTCGCAAAGCAGAAGTACGTCGTCCTTGCCGTCAGATTCCTTAACCGTTTTAACAAAACTTCCCTGACACCCAGCGTCGACACATCTGCGTAGACGATGATGATGCCTCCAATGCGAATAAGAATGCGGATCGGACTTCATCCCGGTCGAGGGATCTCTCGGTGACCAACATCTCCACTATCTCAACAGTTGGTCTTTTCCCCCATCCTGACGTCGTTTTTGTGAATGACTTGTCTCCGCGTAGATTGGAAGTCAGGACAGCGGCAATTCCTGGGAAGTGATGCTCGCACGTGCAGGGAATAAGATCACTGTTGTACGTTCCCCACAATTCTACGTTAGAGCCGTTACGGACATGAGTCCGAGGCCTACCCCAGTCAGTCTGTCTATCCGACTTCTGTTTCGTGCTCAACTAATGCGGGTTGCGGCTTACTTTGCAGGCGGCCCTCCCAGCTGTCGTCGTTGGGAGGACCCCGTGGTACATCTGGTTCACCAAGGCCAGTATTACGCTCACCATCCTGTCTGCGGCGGCGATGGTGGGCCAGGACTTGGTGCAGATCTTTGCTATTCTCACGATGTTCTTGGGGTTTCTGTTTGCTATGGGATCGATCTAAATATGCCTGGAGTTGATGGATGGATATTATGTACAGTGTTCAGGTGCTAAATCGAGCTTTTAAGACATTTTTTAAAGTGCTTGATCGAAACTCTTGGATTACAGGTAGTTCAGTGCGTAACTTGAAATGTGAAATGGACTTCTGGCAAGTCAAAGGGGGAGAAATGCTGCTGATTTAGGCTACCTACCCCCTGTCGTCAATTCGTCTAACCGTTCTTGGTGACGCTATCGCCATATCCAAGTTGGTAGAGGAAACGCGCCTCGTTGGCGGCTCTAATATCATCAGATTCTCTACCCCTTTACATGCTTCCCAGGTGGCTTGGGGGGCGCAAGCAGTTACAACTGCTTCCCGAAGGTTGTTCCCGTCAGGCTTCAATGATGCTGCAAAAATCGTTTTGGAAATCCTTCTAGGGGTCATGCTCACGCGAAATGTATAAAGGCATGCATAAACTCGCAAGTATGGACCAACGGACCATCTGTCTCTACCAACGCCAACACTAATCCACTGATACACTTTTCACTATGGTCGGAATTTCGTCCATGCTTCGTCTCATCACTCTGGCCATTGTTGCTGTCGGCATGTCGCATGCTGCCGCTGTTGCGACTGAGGTTGGAAGTGGTATAGCTGTTGCTGAAAAGGCGTACATGCCTGATGCCAGTGCAGGGTATGTTTTCTTTTTTTTTTTTTTTGCTGCACGCATTCTCAGTAAACTCGATGCCTTTGGGTACAGTTCTGAGGCTGGCAGCGCCCCAGCTCTTGCCGAAAAGGTGGAGGTACCCAATGTGGCCCAAGGGTATGTCTTTTTCTTTTGTGTCGATATATATTAAACTCGAATTGTAGCGGTGGGGTCATTGGGTACGGTTGCGGCTATAGCAACTGGCCCCATAGCTGCTGGAAGTACTGTATAGATGGAAAGCGGTGCTGGTCCAAGCCACAGCTTACTTGCTACGAGGACATTAACTGCGCCGGCGATCCTCCCTGCTCCAGCGTCTGCTTCTAGGGCTCGGCTCAATAGCATCGGCATCGAAGGATTCGGACATATGCTGTGTATTGTGAAGTAATAGTAGTGTAGAAGGGATCTCATACTCGCATTGACGGACGCGCTACCTACTTGACTTCAGTATCATTTCTTTCTCGATCTGTGTCATTCTCCGTCTTCATGAACGTTGGTTACCGTTTGTTTTATTTGAATTTTGATTCGATGCTACCCCGAGGTTATCGAAGTATTGATTCCGTACCAAGTTCGATAAATTATTGCTCTGCCTTAGGTAAAAAAAAAGGGTTCTGTTGCGTTCTGGCTTCTCACAGGTCATTTCAAGTTAATGATCGAATTTCCTTATGAGTCGTAGTACCCGCCTATATATTGCCTTTCCCGCACCGCATGTTGTTGGGATGTTGTACAATTTTCAGTACTCTCGCGCCGTTGCTCCTCTTTCATTATGTCGCGTACGAGTCGGAATTCAAGGAGTCAGTATTACTAAAATAGTTATTACTCACTTGCATAAGAATTATTACTTAGTCGGTACTTGAGAGTGAGTCGGTACCGAAGTCATGTGACTCTTCTAGGTCACAAATTTAAATTGAAGGATTTCCGATTCCTCATCAACAGCCACTCAACGCTCGAAATTATCCCTACCCCTCGCCAAATTTTTATTAAATTCACAACCGATTATCATGTCTTCTGAAGTGGCCACCCAAACCCGCACCTCCGACCCAACTCAGGGCGCTGGAAGGAGGGGGAACAAACCTCGTAACAGAGGTGCTGCAAACACTACTCGAGGAGGGTCTAATCGCACCGGCGGGAACACCAACAAGGTCAACGAAGTCATATTGGATACTCCCGTAGTGAAGGCTGGAGGAGGTACCGACATTGCCTCGACACTTCCGGTTGCCCCCTCGGAGAACGGCGATATCGACATCTGCTGGATCTGCGCCGAGCAGGTCAAGTATTACGCTGTATCGGAATGCAACCATCGGACGTGCCACGTTTGTGCATTGAGGTTGAGGGCGTTGTATAAGAAGATGGAGTGTACGTTCTGCAAGGTTGGTTGCGTTTTCATCAGAGATGTGGTGTTAATTAAGTCGGGCATTAGGAAACGCAGAACATCGTCATATTCACGAAATCTCCGGATGCCATTTTCTCGTCGTACACTCCGGACTCGATCCCACATAAAGACTCGAGATTGTCTATATCTTTTGAGACAGCGGAAATGATGGAGGAATCCCTTCTCCTGCTGCGATTCAACTGTCCTGATTCTGAGTGCGATTACATGGGAGGCGGGTGGGGCGATCTGCGTTTGCACGCCCGTGCTACTCATGGGAAACTCATGTGGTTCGTCCGAATCCAGCCGTTTGCTTCAATGGTATTGACATCCACCAGCGATCTTTGTATCAGACAAAAGAAGGTCTTTTCGCATGAACATACGTTGTATCCTCCTGGAGTGCTTGCTGTGCATTTGCCGTCGATGAACCTACGCCCGAGCAAAGCGGCTTTGAAAGAGCCGATCGATGGGGGTGTCCACCCAATTTGTGCGTTCTGCAAAGAGTGTTTCTTTGGCGACGACGAGTTATATGCACACATGCGGGAAAGACACGAGGAGTGCTTCGTGTGTAAAAGGAACGAGGTTAGGGATCAGTAGTAAGTCGCTTGTTTCTCTTTTTTGTACATTCAAATATTGAGCAACGTTCGTCAGTTTCCAGAATTACGAAAGCTTGGAACAGCACTTCAACAATGCTCATTTCCCATGTACCCAATCAGAGTGCCAAGCGCGCAAATTCGTCGTTTTCAATACTGCGCTCGATCTAAAAGCCCATATGGTGGAAGACCACGGCGGAGATATGTCTGCACGGGATAAAAAAGATGCAAGGAGGATTCAAGCCGACTTCACTTTCGAAAATACGGGACAAAGTGGGCGGCATGGACACGGAGGCGGAAGGAGGGATAGAGAGCGTGATAGAGATCGAGATCGAGAACGGGAGCCTCCACCACATCAGCAGGCATCGAGCTCGACTCCGGCGCCGGCGGCCCCTGTTGCGCGACCACCTGGTATTGGAAGGAGGAGGGAAGGGTTCGGAGCAGCGTTGACGCAGCCTGATCAAGAGGCTGCTACGATAACGACGACGACTAATGCAACGGCCCGTACTACGAGACCAATGTCTCCCCAGGTTCCAGTGACCACGCCAGATGTCGATCCAGCTGTTGCAGAGTGCGTCTCTCACTTTAAATTTTGGGATATTTTTCAATTAAATTCACAGGAGGCATGCTAGTTTCCTTGCTCGTTTACAATCGTTGGCGCCCAACCCATCAACAGCGGTCCCAGCCATCAAGTCTGCGACGCGGAGCTACAGACTTACCGAGTCAACCTCGAGGGATCTGATTCTAACGATTTGGAATGTCGTGGATAGGAATTTAGAACACACCGCGAGCCTTGTTAACGCTTTCATTGATCTTCTGGAGGAGGAGGAAAAGAAACAGGATTTATTGGCGTCATGGAAAGGCTTTGCGATTGAGGTGATTTTTTTTGATTATTACTTTTAAATGCTAATTGACCATTCATATTTCTTTTTAGCAACGACGGCAATTCCCTGACCTCGTCCCTACGTCTGTTGGGGAGGGTTATGCTGGAATCACATCTGGTCGTGTATTGAACGCCAAGCACTCAACCACAACTCGCTCTTCCCAATCTCAACAAGTGTGGAACCGTGTCGCGCTCGCTGCGAGTGCGTCAGGAAGTAACCCGTCAAGTCTTGCGGAACATTTCCCTCCACCTACAACGACCACAGCAGCACCGAGTAGACCTGTACCAGAGCGGTTCCCTTCTCTCGGAGGCGGCGGCAGCGGTTCGTCGTCATCAACAACCGCTCGTCCAGGGCAACGCGCCACTCCATGGTCCGCGAGCTCTGCGACACCTCCTTCTCTCCGCACGCAAGCCGCCGTTGTCTCCTCTTCTGGTCCGGCGACAAAGCCCAGTGGAGGACGTTCGGGTCCGAAACAGGTTCCGCCGAAATTATCAAACTCTCTGTTCCCTGAATTACCGACGACGTCAAGTTCGAGAGCGAATGTGCCGCAGGTGAAGGGGAATGTGTCGTTGAAGAATATTTTAGGAGGGTCCAGTGCGCCGGCGGTGGCTGCTTGGGGCGCTGGTGGTGGTGGTGGTGGTAATGCGAATGCAGATATGCCTGGAGATGATTCGGCTGCTGCTGTGGAGGGTTCCGGTGAGGGTGTGCAGACGGGGCCGAAAGCTGGGAAGAAAGGAAAGGGGAAACAGAAGCAGACTTTGTTCACCCTTGGGTCGTTCCCGACGTAAACTCGGTGTTGTAAAGTTCTCGATTGCGTTTCGTATGTCGTTAGATGTGTACATGATCTGTAGAATTTAGAGTGAATCAACTGACACTACTCCTTGTTTTGCTCGAATATCTGGCTTCGTCGCGTGGGTCAACTGTCAAACCCATTCGACCCCACCTTTCCTTGTTTCCACCCTCTCGAAGGCGGCTAAATATCCCTACCATATTCGTGAGCGTATGTAGGATCGAGCACACCACTTTAGGTAAACTTTACTATTTAGGCGTGCTTCTTCATCAGTTACCTTGCAAATGAGTTTCCAGAGGTTTCGCAACCTCAAAAACTGACGGAAACTAATGGAAACTAAGGAAACTAAGGATCCTAGAAACTCATGTCCCAAAATTGAGAAACTGGCCTATCGGGTAAGCTTGGAAACTACTGAAACTCGGAATCACCACACAGATGAATTTATTCTAGGCTAGGGCAATTACAGTGACCTATACAGTCTACCGCTGTGTATTCAGTAATTTCCAGGTTTCTAGGTTTCCAGATTTCGGGAATCCTGGAAACCGTCAAAATCACTAGAAACTGACAGAAACTAGGAATCTGAAATGCAAAGTTACTGATGCACTTGTGGGTCTCCTTCCAATTTGCAATCGCTTATCTTAAGTATGCTTCAGCGGCAACCTATCTGAGAAAATGCATTTATGCTGGATTAGGTCCACAAATATGGTAACCCCGAGGTATATTTTGTATGTGTGTTATCTTTCTGACTGTCGGATGAATCATGGATAAACCGATAAGTGGAGATAGTGTTTGCTTCCGCTCTTGGAGCCAAACACGACATCCATGACAGCTATCTCACTCGCTCTTGCACTCGCTATCTCAACGCTATCTACCAACCATTGTTCACAGACAGTGAAGAGCCGTGTCTCAATTCCTTTTCAAGAAAGAGTGTTATCAGGGATCACCGCCCAGGATTGCAATCCATCATCCAATTCAGCCAAAAACGTGTTCGAATCAATCGCGACCTGATGGGCGAGTTCGGCCATGCTGCAAAAACCAGGGGTTTATTCGATTTTACGTTTACGGGCGTAGTCTTTTAACTCTGGAAGGTGAGCGCTATATTTGTAGTCTTCGTTGGAAAAATATAATTAATTTCTGAGGCCTTAACACAGCACAAAGGTAGCTGTCATCTGTCATCAGGGCCTTTCGGCCCTAAGTCGGGGCAGGGATTGCAAAATAGGAGAAATAAGGCGGCACAAAGGGCTCTAACGATACCCACTCCCCGAGGAAATGACATGATCAGCGGAGGAGACAGAAACGTGGTCTGGCCCATCCTCCCAGGCCACTCAATACCCTTGTTCTTAAACTCTTCACATCATCCCACTTGCATTCCCGCGGGCGTTACTATTTCAACTGTGGGGTGCCACACAATCGTTACATTTCCCTTGTCTCGTTACATTCCTGCAAGTCAGGTTTGGGCTCAGGAAACTCCACCATCGCCGTTGACCGACCCTCTATCGTACTCCAATACAATAACCACGGATATAACGGCGCAGCATTAATATGTCTCAACTCAGGCCCTTTGTTGTTCCCATAAAGCCCCACGTCGCCGACGAGTCGAAAAAAATCTCGATATTGGCACGTTCAAAGGACAAACGTTTGCCGCCCCTGCCACCACCGACATCTCCGAGATCGTTGGGCCCATTACCGCCCGGCGGTACCGAAAGGGCGCTGAACCGCAGTGGGACTGTGCCTTCTCCGCCTCGAGGTCCGTCGATTACGAGGTGGGTTATCATTCCTCTCCCTCTTCTACACCCTTGCGGAGATCCTAGGATCTATTCATCATTGATTACTTTGTGTTAGTTTTCTTGCTGATGCTTGTTCTCTTCAACAGGACTTTGTCATCTAACCAGCATCCCATGTACTCGATCAAGCTAATGCCATCTCATAACTCTCACCACCACCATCCATCCGCAACACCGCCTCAGCCGAGATTTACTGAAAGACGCATCATCCGCAGACAGCTTGCGGGAGTGCTGTCCGATTCAGTGCCGCAGCAACGATTACCATATCGTGACCCCGATCCCGCATCCCGACGTCCTGAACCAACGATAAGGACGACGGAACCAACAAGAGATGCGGAGAAGCAACAGCCTTCCACCACCGCCGCAGGCGACTCTGAGGACGACGAGGCTACCCTTGTTTCTTCTTCGGATGCGCATCTTTGTCAGGACAGCCGCGATGCGAAGGAGAAGTTGCTCAAGGATAATCGGCCGAACGCTGTACGTATTTTCCTTTTACACTTCTATTCCTGGACCCGACCCGACTCGGATACTTTATTCTTCTCTTGTCCCTTCCCTCCCGCTTCCCAGAAGAAAATCGTTTCTGACTAGAACCTCTCGTTATTCTTATAGTCCATTAATATGCTACACCGCAGGATCCTGGACCACATCCCTGGGTTCTCAGACGACGAGAGCGACGACGTAAATCGTGTCGCAGGTAGTTCTCCGCGGAGGCGGTCGCCTCGAACCCCGACGCCGCCCTCACGGTGTTGGGGTGTGAGGGGCACGACTCACATAGAGTTTGAGGTTGTGCCGGAGGAACGGACTATTCCTGCCAATACGGCTCTAAAACCTCCACCCTGGCACCACCAGAGTGGCGAGAAGTATGTGGCTGGGATGCGTCCGAGCCGATGAGGTGGAAATGGTCGCCTTCTTTTCTTTTCCCTTTCGGTTAGGACTTTTTTTTTTTTTTCAAATCGGTTGGAATTCACCGTTCAATTTATTTTCTGTTTGAACTCGCTGGTCGAGCCGATATGACATTGCTCCATCCGACATCCCATATGTAGCTTATTCACGATCGCATCACAACGCAACCATACTTGTATTCCCTAGCACGTCATGACAAGCAAACTGTATTATGCTCATAATATTCCACAATATTCTATGTATCTTGTAACTTGTAGTTTTACTTTGTTACAGCGCTTCTGGAATGTAATAAGGAAGTCCTGAAACATGTGGAATTTGAGCCGCTTCAAGGCAAGTTGACGAACCTGAGAGGCTTCTAAGAGCTAGAGGTTGTGGATAACCTACCACCCGTTTGTACTTTTCCCCTGCATCGATGCTAAAATGTTCCGAATCGAATAAACATACCCAACCCGATTTCATTCTGGAAGTGCCAGAGAAACACCGAAAATGAAAAAATAGGGATTTGAAAATTTAAAATCAGTGTAAACGTTCGATCTCGACAAACTGTTCCGATAATACCGATATGGACAATGAACTATATATACACCTCATAATATCACTTTAACTTACAATTACCACCCCATTATTTTCTGTACCAGAGCCTTATGCGTCGGATGGCCAATCGGAAGTCCCCATAGGATCATCGGCTGGAGCCCGGACATTCCGCAGGGCACGACCTCGGATGACGAAGACGAGGAGCTCGAGGTTGCACATGACAAAGCGTTGGCGGAGGAATTTAACCCGAGGCTCAGTGAGGAGGTTAGGCGGTGGGGAACGCTCGGGGGTTGAGTCAGTGCTGAACACGGTGGCTGGTTAGGAGGGTTCTATGCTGAAAAACTCTCTGGAAAAGACGCAGATGTCCAGGTCGATCCCATCTCGCAGTCCAGGTATAAAATGGACGAACCAAACCTGGGACAGATACTTCATGTACTAGAAGCGCGGGCGTACTGGAAGATCCGGGCCGTTAGCTTCAACAATAGTGTCGGCGTCAGCGAGAAACCCAAATTCGGTGATGTCGAGAAGAAGCGTTCAGGTCTCCGGTCTCATGTAGCCGAAGAATTTGCTTTTCATGGAACATCTTTGCAAGGTCGTCGATGGTGGCGGGGAGTTGTCTTTCTTGGGTTGCATCCGGGTCGTACCAGCCGGTGCCCCGAGGAAGAACTTAAATGCTTCGGGGATTCGGGTCCAGTCGATGAGGATGGTGGCGGAAGCGGCAGGTACAAGGCGGAGAAAGCTCGGATCGCCCATTTTTTTCGTGGAAGACGTCGAGGAGACAATATAAGAGGCCTTGAGAGTACTTTGGAAGATGAATCGGCTATACCATCTGCTTGAGTCTTATGTACGGATGGAGACATATCAGAAAGTAGTTTGGGATGACTAGTAGTTCCCAACACCCCAAAGTTCACGGAAAAATCGTGATACACAAACTAGCTTGTGGGACAATCGGCTCAGTCCAGAGATCGGGGGCACACTCAACATTAGTTCTTGTGCACGAAGTGAGGGGGATAGAATGGAAAGACTTGTGGGCATTGCCGCCGCACCCAAAATTCAATTTCCTAAAGTGGAAACTTGAATGACGTCGAAAAACTTGGACCCTCTCATTACACTCCAATAGCGCTGTCGGAAAGTTAAGTAGTTGAGTACGTACGTATCTCATATGGCTTGCGCTTGTTCACCTGTAGCGTTAGATGTAACGTTTTGATAAACGTCAATGTCGTTCTGGCGAGGACGTTATCATGTGATATATTTTATTTAAGCGCCCACTACTGTCTGCTACCAAGTTGTTTCTCAGCATGTTCGTTGTTTCATAAATCCCCATCTAAATGTCAACGGATAATATCCAAGTTGCGAACACTCCTCGCTTCCCTAGCGCCGAAATACTCTCGGAGGGGCTACCTTTTGCTATTTAACTTCACATTTCGAACACGACCACCGCAATAAGTACCAATAGACATACACACACACCAGGAGAGGAAAGCAACCAAAGATTATTTATCAACGCATTTCCTCATGGACATCTTCCCTTTCGACAACGTCATCATTTCTCCTTCTCCTTCTCCCTTCACCAAAACGATAACGAACTCGGACTTGCACGAAACTCTTCATACACGAGCCTGAACAGCGGGCGGCGCACCTCCTCCTCCACCCCGACCACCGCCACCTCCTCCACGTCGTGGCCGGCCGCCTCTCCTCCCATATCCTCCCCATCCACCGACGTATCCACCAGGACCAAGAAGCCCCACCCCACCAGGCTCGCCAAACGTAGCCACATTCTTTTCTCTTTCCTCTTCGCGCCTATTACGCCCACCTCCACCACGTCTGCCACCACCACCGCGACCGCCATTGGCGCCATGTCCCGATGAACCACCCGCCCCAGAGCCTGATCCTCCACCCCCGGAATTAGGCGTCGCAGCAGACGAAGACAACGAGTCAAAGAACGACTTTTGTGGGTTATACGCCGGCGGCTCCTTCTCCTTCTCCGTAGGGCTCTGTGGCCCCGATCCAGCAGCACCAGCCTCATCGGCGCCGCTTTCTGATGTCGTTTTGCTGGCAGCAGAGGTGGGCGGTGCAGCAGCGGCTTTATCAAATCGCGCATTGCTGCTCTCGAAATCAAAGTCCGTAGTGGGCACTTTGAGGTGTTGTTCCGTGTCTCCTCCGGTATGGCCGTGGTGCGCCCCTCCGCCACGTCCGCCCCGCCCACCGTGGCCACCACGACGGCCGCGGTGTGCGGCTGCAGTAATGGGGTTGTGTGCTGGAGCTCCTCCGCCGGTGCTAACGCGGAGATCGCCTAGAGCACGCTCGACGCTTTGCAATGAAGCAGCCGCAGTATGAACAGGATTCGGGCGGCGGCCGTTGCTGGCGTTTACTTGTTGCTGTTGCTGTTGTGGTTGTGGTTGCTGCTGACTGCCGGTACGGACGATAGAAGCTGCAGTCGGGGCAACCGGTGCGCCTTGTGGAACCTGGGGCGGCTGTTGTTGCTGTTGAGGGGAAGGACCGTGGTAGGGTAGGGGCATTTGTTGCTGGGGTGGATTAGGGGCGCCGTTGGGTAGGTTTGGGACGGGGTAAGGACTGTAGGCGTTTGGGGGTGGTGCATGAGCGGAAGACTAGGTAACAAGACGAAGATGTTAATTAATTGTGCGAAAAGGAAGGTGATAAAATGGGGACGTGGTGTGGCAATGACAATATCCTCCAGTTTGCTTCTTCCAGCCCAAAAATATTGGGTATGATTTAACAGCAACGAAGGGAGAACAGAAGAAAAAAAAAGCTAGTAGAAGCACGTACCCCAATAACAGCCGGATCATCAAGTACACTGTGCTGCTGTACGG